>JAABUJ010006288.1_pt1 | contig 11545 bp, 15 predicted proteins | sample 5559131 | NCBI WGS metagenome assembly JAABUJ01 (sample SAMN10711875, study PRJNA513366) | rock metagenome | isolation source: Antarctica rocks | place: Antarctica: Victoria Land, Mt New Zealand nord | collected 2016-01-07 | reverse complement strand
AAGAATATCGGATCCGTATCATTGATCGTCAGGTTCCAGGTCGGCCGCTGGTTCTCTAAGATTAGCAGAAGTCCAAGCATACCATTCAAGCATTGCTGTACGTTGTCAAGTATCGCACCAAGTGGTTGAAATCCAGAAGCAAAGCCGGTCTTGTTTCCGGTGAGTTCGTATGGGATGCAGGGGTACCCATATTCAGCACGGGCAACTGAATGATTCCATGGGAAGAATTCGAACTCTAGATCATCACATATTAGACTCTTCTGCTTGCAGATACTCAACATCGAGTCTCACCGATGACATCGTTAACTGCTGCCTGAACGGAGTCTGGAGAGTACTGGTTACTGGCCTATTGTTCATTTGCCAATCTTTATCAGCTTATCTCGCCTTTACAAATTGCGAAAATGCTATTCTTGACTACCTTTCCCACAGTGATCGTGTGCGTTTTTATCTCGTTAGATATTGTAGACGGCAAGTCACTTGCGTTGCTTTGATCCGAGGCGGAAGTGGTCTGCGCAAAGCAGAGATGGGCAATCCAAGGGAAAATCGTGACGAGAAGCAGCACTTGCTGCATGAGAAGCATAATGAGAATATTTACGTGCACACTCCTTAGACAAAACCAAAGCAAGGCGATCTTGTAAAAGCAATGGAGGCGAAAATAAAGAGGAGGAGACGAGGCGTTGGAAACTATTTGAACTTCCAACTTCCCACTCTCTCAGGCTTGGGTCCCGTTTCCTGGCCGTGATCAGGACGTTGAGTGGCACCATGATGACGAATTGACTGATTTACTCCGGCCTGAAGATTGTTTCGCCTGCGGTACTTTGAGATAGCCAAAGAAAGCAGAAGGCTAGCTGTCGGATCACGACTCAATCCGTCGTTCCTCGTCGGGTTTCGGAACAGATGCATATCGGCATGCACGCAAGCGTTCACCCTGAGACCCTGGACGGGGCTCCCACGATGAGATAGTCGATTATACTGACTATGGTGGAATGTCTTGGGAGAGGGTGGAGTGACGTGTTGGTCATTGACCGAAAGCTCGTTCGTAGCTGGCCTGTAAGGTATATCGGAACTGATGTTACTGAGTCAAGTCTTAGTCCCCTCCCATAACTGAAGAAGCCCTAATGCATTGAACCGAGAATTAGGGGAGCATGGGCCTGGACCTGTGATAGGCGGAACGTTGCAGGCAAACAAAAGACTAATGCCAAGGCCTGTCTAAGGACGCGACGTCATCTGCTTAAGACATCAACTTGAAAGAAGATTACTGAATCCGCATCCCATCTGAAGCAGTGAGATAAACACAACCTTACTAAGGTCATGGCTTCAGCAGTCATTCCATCCAACATTCATGTCTCACAACATCCCTGTCTCCGGGCCAAGCTCTCCCAACTCCGCTCTAAGACGACTAAGGCTCGGGAGACCAAAGCTTTAGTTCACGAGATTGCTCTGATCGTAGGCTGTGAAGCTCTAGCTTCCAGCTTGCAGACCATTTCTAGCGGTACGGTGAGCCTCTCGTTACATGTAGGCAGGGCTTGAGGAGGTGCCTCCCATTCCCAGAAGTCGAGCAAGTATTTGGGGATTAGAACATCTGTACTGACTTTTCTGCCTCCAGGATGAAACACCCATAGGCTATACATACACAACAGAGGTCATCACGACCCGCGTGGCTCTCGTTCCTATTCTCAGGTCTGGCTTAGGCATGCTGGAAGGTGATCTTATTCCTATCGAGGCTTAGTCTTGGCATGGAGGTTAAGCTTGTCTCAGCACTTCAGACACTTCTTCCGGAGCCTGTACCTGTACACCACCTTGGTCTCTTTCGTGAGCCAACAACCCTACAGCCCGTTGAGTATTACAACAACCTCCCGTACCATCGACCTGGCGCTCCTTCTTCAGTGCCACATCTTGCTATCCTGTTAGACCCCGTGATTGCGACTGGTGGTACATCGGTAGCAGCTATCCAGACGCTGCTCGAATGGGGTGTCAGAAAAGTCTTGTTGATTGCAGTGCTCGGGAGTCAACCTGGCGTACAGAGAGCCGCTGCTGAAGCAAGCGAAGGACAAGAGGTCGAAATTTGGATTGGTGGATTGGACGACAACGTTAACGATAGAGGCATGATCAAGCCTGGAGTCGGTGATGTTGGGGACAGACTCTTCCTGACTATCGGGAAATGAAGACTTTCTAGCTATCTAGGGCAGACTTGATGTGCTACGAAGGAAGTGAAGATACCCAAGACACACCTAGACAGTAAGCGCTGTTATGAGTCGGCCAAGCTGCAATTGTGGAAAGTGTTCTGCCACGGTCAGTCGTACCTGAGAAAGTCTGGATCGTGGGAAACATTGAACATCGCACTTCAGATGTATTATCCGTCTGAGGGCACTAGGAGACGACTACCATTCAGTAATACTCACATTGCAGAAGATGCCAGCATACATTCGTCGAGTCGGAGTGTCTTCAGTATGGGGAAGTTAAGCTCTCAATCTCAAGACTGGCTGAAGGTTTGTGAATTTCTCATCCTGTCATGGCTGCATTACCACTTCACTGTGCACATTGATCAATCGGGTTTTTCATTCGGGTCTTACAATACATAGCGTGGTACGGAGACCTCATCCTGTAGAGCAAAGATCTCCGGAGCTTCGAAACGTGAGCATCGACTTACATGTCTCGTGGTGCCATGTAGCGATTGCCCCAATCATCTAGGTTCATGGCATATAAGGCATGGACTTGACCCCATCCGATGAAGAGATTACAATACGCAGAAGAAAAATACTGTTGTAGGAGCCTGCCCATGATCCCGCCGGTAGTTGCCACACCAGGTGTTGACGTCAGGGCAGGTATAATCTAGGCCCCACCTACCTCGATAGTACGTCTATAGCACGCGTCCATGTTGTCATCCAAAAGGCCTTATATGAAGACTCACGTGCGGGTCAAGAGTGTGGCCAGTCAAGGAGTGAAATCGAGTAATGGTTTGGTTAACAGGTACCGTTAGGATTCACTCCATTCTCCCACCCACTTTCTTATCCACTCGTTTTTGATCCCTTCTAACATCCTGAGTCTCGGACTACACTCCATAGACTCTGTCAGTGCAAGCCTACTGCTACTCTCATCCTCATCGCCCAGCATACTCTCGTAGAAGTCCAAAAGCTTAACAGCTGGAGTCTCACGGAGCAGAGTCTCAAGCTCGCCATCCTTCATGGAACCACGATTACCAGTCCTGTCCTCGATGCTCTTGCGCACCTTTTGTAACCAGACATTCATATATACCACTTCTGGAGGGTTCCTGCTTCTGCGTGCCAGTTCATCGATGACAATCGGTCTGACAGACTCCCAGGCAACTGGACGTGGGTTGGTTAGGTGGTAGACCCGCGCCTTCCCATGCTCGTTATCCGGAGCGTCTCCTGGAAGTGCCAGCTCCACTATAATCTCCGCGGCGTGATCGATAGGGATCCAGTCAACAGTGTCGAAAACCTTTCCCAAAGAGTCAGGAATCGCGCCTATGTGCCGCGAACCGATTATCAAGCTAGGGAACCACTCGGCTTTATTCCATACGCTCCTGTGGAAGACGGCTCCGGCTATCTGGCCGACACGAACGAACGACATCTGGTTGGTCGATAATCTCTGCGCAGCATAGGCGAGCAGGTTCTCACATACATACTTGCTCTCCGCATAGCCGGAGCATCCCAAATATCCTGACGGATATTGTCATGCTGGTGCTTCCGATTCGGGTAGTATGGAATCTGCATACCACAACACGCTTGAAGGTCGGTTTGACGCTTACATTTGTTATCGGCAGCTTGTAAGTAATTCATACAATAATTGGAGAGTACAAACTAATCTTGGGGGTTTAGCGGCCTTGTCACATCTATCATTCGTTGTGCCACCTTTTTCCAAAACAATTCCTTCATCGACGGTACCTGGACTGCCGTCGACCTTATAATATGGACTCAGATCGAAGCCGGAATCTATCTGATCTCCGCCTGCGTGATGACGTACCGGCCTCTATTGGAACGCATAGGGCGTGGACGCTGGGTGGCCAAGATAACACACAGTGCACAAAGTGGGAACAGCGGTGATATACCACTGAAGACCAGTTCGGGGCTTTCAAACCAAGGTTTTTCAAAGCTTGAGAACGATACCAAGAGTCGTTCGGATATATTGCGCACGACAAGTATCCATATCGGAGTGGAGGGACATGAAGAGTCTGGAGACAACTCTGGCATGATAACCAATGGCCGAGAGCAGAGACAGCCCTAAGGGGTGGTTATATAATACAATGTCAAACGGATAAAAATCTTTTGCAGGATTCCTCAAGTAAGGAATTGACGACTGCGCTCTGCACGTAGAAGCTTTTGCGCCATAGCAATGATCTGAGCTACAGTCAGCCGGAGCTCGCCTGTCCATTCAAGTAGGAATCGCGATGGTGTACCAGCATAGTAGAGCCTTCTCGCTTCCTCGACATGGTTGGAAAGCAGAGAAAAGCCTCGATCCTGTAGCATTCAACGGCCCGGAGTTGTGCTCCCAAACCCGCGGCCAGATCCAATTGTTGCGCGACATAAATAGCACAGTCGCCCTATGTGGAGCTATGCATTATTCGTGCACTTAGTCGGGCGGTGTAGCTACCGTCGTGCTTTTTCCTACTAACCGTTGTATGCTGCTGAAGTACGCTTCTTAGTCCTTCTTCTTAACATTGATCCATTCCATCGCCGCACTGCAGCAGAATGCAGCACCCGCACTAGCCGTCGACAGTATGAAGGCTCTGGTGAGTGCATAGTTGAAAGCCTGCTCCACGATACCGAGCTGCGAACTGGAGACAAAGGCGCTCAGGTTTGAAGCTCCGATGGTGAGAACTTCCTTCACGTCGATGCTTGACACGGACGATACTTGCTGCACGAAAGAAGTTGTGAATATCGACTGCCCGATGCCAATGGCTAGTGTAGGTCCAAGACTATTGCAGAAGGCAACAAGCGCACTAGCTGTGGCGAGGTCATCCTCATGAAGAACGAGCGGTACCGCGCTGAAAGCAATTTGCCGGCATAGACCGGCTCCAAACGCAGCCAAAATCTGGTAGGAAATCCACTGTCCTTTCGTGCTATGGGGACTTAATGTGAACAAGAGACCAGAGCCAATGGTGATAAGAGTAGATCCCACAAGCATAAAGGGGACATAATAGCCGACAAGAGTGATTAAAATACCGCTTATCATCGGGGTAAGAAGAAGAGCCATTAGGTAGGGTAACGTGCGAATCCCAGACTGTAAAGCAGTATTCCCAAGGACAGCTTGGAAATAGAAAGGAAGGTAGTAGACGTGTACACCTATGGCCATGGATATAAAGATTGTGAAGGCGCACCCGGCGGCAGCGGTGCGTTTAAATACTATGCGACCGGGAATTGTGGCCCTAGAGATCGATTTCATTAGGTGGTCATTGGAAAGGGTGTTGAAAGAAACTTGCCTGTCTCCGAGTTTAACTTGCAGTAATGCAAAAGCCAATGATAGAAGACCGAAGCCCAGAAGACAGCCCCATACTCTTGAGTTGGACCAGGCGTATGTGGTACCTCCCCACTGTAGCGCAAGCAGTAGACATGCTAAAGCTGCGGCGAGGAGCACAGCTCCTGGAATATCCAGTCGAGCAACCTTTTGTGGTAGGGTCAAGGATAGAGCCTGTGGTGGCGGAGGAATGGCTTCAAGAGCGAATGCAATTACAACGAAAGCTACCGATCCAATGGCTTTGCAAACGTTAGCGGTCGATCAGACTCTGGAATTGCTAGCCACTTACGCAAATTCAACAAAAAACAGAACCTCCACGTCAATTTTCGTGAGTCGGTGAAAACACCTCCAAGTAATGGACCTGCAGCAGAAGCTGCTCCATACATACTAGTCACCACTGACACGTATAGGTGCCTCTTACTCGGAGCGACTGCATGGCCCATCAGGGTCAAAGTCCCGCACCAGAGCCCACCACCAGCGGCACCGGAGATAAGACGTCCGATAATGAAGGCTATCGAGCTTTGTGCTGAAGCGCTGATGATGGATCCAAGCTCGAACCCCACGATGGAAAGAAGGTATACTATCTTGACAGGGAACAGCGTGCATAGTTGTCCGAAAGCAGGCAGGAATGCCATGAGCGTTAGGAAGTAGGAACTACCATACCAGCCCACAAGATTCAGATCTTTGAACTGAGTAGTGATTCTGGGAGTGGCCGTAGCTTTTTCAATTCAGCTTGCGCATCACAGCCACAAGATGCCGATTCCACTCACCTATTATATAATTATCAAGAGCGAGCACCAAGACTACTGCCATCAGCCCGATGGTTAGGAGAGCGAACTTGAAACCACAAGGATACTGTGGGCGATTTCCGACTTCAGCTTGACTCTTCTCGGAATTCTCGACGTCGAGGATTTCATGGTCGCTGTCCGCTGTGGGCAAGGTAGTCATCGTAATCACTCCTATAGCCTCCGGCCCAGCATAAGCTTGTTAAGATAGAAGAACTTGGCAGAATGAATAGCCCTGCAACGACGTCTTTCAATCGGAGAAAACAAGAAGTATTATTAGCCATCCCACACTGTGTGTGACCGTTGGACCGGGTCGGACACATTTTTTTTTGTCCAACCCGAGGATTCGGACAGACTTCTTCGTCCAACCCGAAGCTAAATTAATTAATTGCGCTACGCAAACTAGTCCAAATCGAGTAATTCTTTTTTTGTTTGAAAGCACGCTAAATTCTCTACAGAACGACGTAATTTTGATAAAATACGTATAAAATACAAGAAAGTTATGAATTTTTAAAATTTAAGGTTTTTTAAAGTTAAGCTTCCCGAGCCCGATTACTCAGCGATTCCCCCGCGAAATCGAGCCCGACGGTCAGGCTACCCACACACAACGGACGTGAATTTCCCTTTTCGATCGAGAATACGGTTAGAGGGCCTTATGCATCTGCTGTCCCCGATCGGCAGTTCAGGGCAACATCCTGCGTAACCCACAGATTATGTCCCCGTTTTCATTGGCCTACTCTACTGCAATGATGTCAGCATTCAAAAGGACCAATCAACAGCAAGGAGACTCGCTGTAGCTTCTCAAAGATCTGCTGGCGCTGCTGCTATCTGTTTGCTGGTAACCGCGACTTCGAAGAGGCGTCAGAACCAATGATGAGTGCGCGTGACTTGCCCCCCCAAGACATGGTTTGGTAAATACTTTTCAGCTCTCGCTGCCTTGTTGAGCAATTTCGAATTAGTGTGCGAGCTGAGCGAGTGGATCTCTGAAGGATTCGCAGGGATGACATGAAATGCAGTGCAAGTGACATGCAAGTGAGAGATGATGTTGTGGCACGGTTTGCCTGCCGCTAGACTTACTTATCCTAACCAATTAAATGCGTCAAACGGGCGCTAGACAGCCGCTAGAGTAAATTACGAAATTTTACTTCTAGGCCGAGGCTGATACCATACGATGCTAGGCTGCATGCAAGAGCGGACGACATCCTATGCATTACGCGAGCGTTGCTACCAGAACTTCAAAACTTTCCAGTACAACCATCGGAGGGAGATCCCTGTGGATATGAGCGCTTGCTGTACCAACGAGCGTGTAGCCGCTGGCAGAGCTCCGAAGCAACCCCTCCTCGGCTCCTTCGACCACGGGCGACATCGGTGAACGCCGCGACAAACTGAGTTACACCTTGCGGGAAAAGCATGGCTGCCTTGAAGCTGACAGCAAAGCCTCCTAATGCTGCTGGGCGGAGTCTGCGACAGGATGACGGGGTTGTCAGTCAACGACAAGGTCAAGCGTCGGCCGCTTCGACACACCACACTTGATTGGATTGGGCAGGTCTTTGCCAGAGCCCCTTTCCACACGCACCCTGTCATCGTGAGCTGTCTAGCTGTAAAGCGCGAGTCACCGCTCGGCTCGTGCGTGTCTCCCATTATCAACTGCGATGGGATGGATTAAGATCTGGAGCACGCCCAGCATCGCGAACTGTGGTTCCTTCGACGACAAAGATCGTTGATGATTTGAGTTGTATCTGCAGATACACTTATGATTACCTTCTCCACCGCATGACGCCATGACAGAACAACCGCCGACTCCAATTGCTGTTGTTGGTATTGGTTGTCGCCTCTCAGGGTGCGTCACCAACACCGAAACTCTTTGGGAGTTGCTAGCTGCGGGAAAGAATGCTTGGTCACCTGTGCCGGCCAGAAGATACAATGAGGCCGCTTTTTATCATCCCAACCCGGATCATAATGGCACGAACAACCACCGTGGTGGTCATTTCTTGGAACAAGATGTAGCTGCTTTCGATGCCGCGTTCTTTGGTGTCTCTCCAGCCGAGGCAAAAGCCTTGGACCCCCAACAGCGCTTGCTGCTTGAATTTACATATGAAGCCTTTGAAAATGCAGGTCTGACACTGGAGCAGATTCGGGGCTCGGACACTGCAGTCTATGCTGCACTGTTCACTCGAGACTACGATCGAAATTTATATAAAGACCCTCTTACCTTGCCCAAATATCAGACTACTGGAACCGGCGAAGCCATTATTTCCAATCGGATATGTACACTTTCGATCTAAGAGGTCCTTCGATGACCTTAGATACAGGGTGTTCTGGGAGCATGGTTGCACTCCATCAGGCGTGCCAAAGCTTACGCGCCGGAGAAACAAGCATGGCAGTAGCTGCAGGCGTAAATCTTATTCTGAGTCCAGATCAAATGATAGGAATGAGTAATTTGCAGTGAGTGGTCGTTTTTCAGCTTCGTCGACCTATACTGACTCCTGTTGCAGCATGCTCAGTGATACTGGACGATCTTACCCATTTGACTCTCGAGGGGCTGGTTACGGCAGGGGCGAAGGTGTCACTAGCGTCGTACTGAAGCGCCTTCACGACGCTCTATAAGCAGGGGACAACGTAAGAGCTATCATCCGCAACACCGCAGTCAGTCAAGACGGGAAGACAAACGGCATAACTTTGCCAAGCCAGCAAGCCCAACAGCGCTTGCAGACCTCTATCTACCGCCGGGCGGGTCTTGACCCTGGGAAAACATGTTACGTAGAAGCGCATGGTACAGGAACCGCTGCGGGTGATCGTGCTGAGCTGCATAGTATTGCGAATGTCTTTTGTGGCAACAAGAGACTAAGGACCAACGAGCTCTATCTCGGGAGTATCAAATCAAACATCGGACACCTAGAAAGCTCCAGTGGTCTAGCTGGCTTCATCAAGACTATTCTTATCTTAGAAAAGGGTCTTATTCCGCCTATGTCGGACTTTCAAAACCTGAAGGCAGGTCTTGATCTAGAAACATGGAAGATGAAGGTCAGATGATATCCGAGCTCTCAAACACCGACACTCATTAAATGTTTGTAGGTACCAACGGAGACTATACCTTGGCCAGCTGAAGTACGCCAAGCTTCGGTAAACAGCTTCGGCTATGGTGGTACCAATGCACACGTCATCTTGGAGTCAGCATCCGAAAGTATTAGAGACGTGGAAACAGGAGAGATCACGCTGCTGGCCACGGCAATTGGCGTCTCGACTTCCAAGAAGCAGTTCGGCAAAGACTGCCTGCCGGGGCCGGCGAGCAAGAATGGCATCACACCGGCCGAGGCCGTACCTTCTCGGCCAGGCGGAGACATCGAGAATCCTCTCCTTTTCGTTCTGTCAGCGTCTTCAGAGCAGTCTTTACTGGAGACAGCAGCAAAGCTCCGACGCTGGGCTTTCTCTCGTATTGATCTTCCCGCTTATGAACATGCTTTGGCGTACACTCTTGCAAATCGCCGGTCCATGATGCAATGGCGGTACAGCACGGTAACTGCACATCATTCGGAGCTCATGGATGCTCTGGGGCAAAACTCCCTACAACCAATAAAAGTCGCAGAAGAGCTTCAGGTTGCATTCATTTTTACCGGCCAGGGCGCTCAATGGTATGCCATGGGGCGGGAGCTGATGTCCTTCGAATCACCCTTCTCAGCCTCCATCCAAAAATCAGATATGATATTACGAGACTTCGGTACTTCTTGGAGTCTTCAAAGCGAATTGCTTGAAAACCGAGCGACTTCGCGGATGGATGAAAGTCAGATCGCACAGCCGGCGAGCACCGCCCTTCAGATTGCACTAGTGGACCTTCTTGCCAGCATCAACATTAGTCCAAGAATGGTGCTTGGCCATTCTAGTGGCGAAATCGGTGCTGCCTACGCTGCTGGCATAGTATCTCATGAACAAGCCCTAAGATTATCATACTGCCGCAGTCAGATTGCCAGTATCTGTAAGAAAAATATTTCAAGCAGGGGTGCTATGCTTGCTGTTGGCCTCGGCGAAAGAGAAGTCTTGCCCTTTCTGACGAATCTAAGTAACGGCCTTGTTGAAGTGGCCTGCGCCAACAGCCCTTCAAGTACGACTCTCTCTGGGGACGAACCTGCGATTGTCGAGATCGAGAAAGTTCTTAATGGACGACAGATATTTTGTAGAAGGCTGAATGTGGACATTGCGTATCATTCTCAGCACATGCGGCAGGTGGCAGATCAATATCGTTGCTTATTGGGCAACGTGAAGGTGCAAGTTCCACGGGATGATATTAAGTTTTTGTCAAGCGTTACTGCGAAGCAAAAGGTAGGGAACTTTGATACAGCATACTGGATCGAAAACCTTGTCTCCAAAGTCCGTTTTCGCGATGCCCTGGGTGAGTATTGCCGGAATCAAGCTATGCTGGCCCGAACGACAAGTCAACCGACAAACGTTTTTGTCGAAATTGGTCCGCACAGCAGCCTAAGCGGTCCAATACGACAGACCCTCACATACGCCTCTGATGATCTCAAGTATCGCTATCTTCCAACTCTAGAAAGAAACCGTAATGCTCTGCGTAGCATTTTGGTGTTAGGAGGAAAGATGTGGGAAATGGGACATCAAGTCAACATTGGTGCCGCCAATTCGCTGACCGGGATCAACGGCAAACGACGTGTTTTACAAGACCTACCTAATTATTCATGGGACCACTCCAGAGCATACTGGTGTGAATCTCGGCTGATCGAGAGCACAACCAGCGGCAACATCCCTACCATGAGCTTCTGGGTGTGCACATGCCGGGCATGAACTCCATCGCGCCGAGCTGGCGATATATTATTGATCTGGGTACGTTACCCTGGCTTGCAGACCACGTAGTCGATGGTCAAGTTACATTCCCAGGTGCAGGCTACATCTGCATGGTGGTTGAAGCAATTCACCAACTCACCAGAGAGAAGCAGCCGCCACAAGAGTTCTCCAAAATTATACTACAGGACGTCAATTTCTTGAGGGCGCTAATTGTTCCGCCAGCCCCTGCAAAGGTGGAGTTGCAGATTTGTCTCCAGGCTGGTCAATCTGCTGATACCAATTGTTATACATTCCGTATCGTTGCTCTCTCATCAGATGAAGTCTGGCATGAACATTGCCGGGGCCAAACCACACTTGAGCTGGATAACTTGGCCGACAGAAGTGAGAGCGAACTTGCCGAAACTGGTAGCAGTACTGTGTCCATTGGGAAGGGGGCACAAGATGAGATACCTGTCAACTGCTCGCGTGATCTAAGCTCCATGGAGATA
>JAABUJ010006286.1_pt1 | contig 11548 bp, 12 predicted proteins | sample 5559131 | NCBI WGS metagenome assembly JAABUJ01 (sample SAMN10711875, study PRJNA513366) | rock metagenome | isolation source: Antarctica rocks | place: Antarctica: Victoria Land, Mt New Zealand nord | collected 2016-01-07 | reverse complement strand
GCCTCCAGCGCCACGCGGGCCTTGAATTCAGCCGTATGCCTCTTGCGCGTAACCTTGCCCATGTCCCGTCCTCAACCCGGTCGGGATTAGCTTAACCAACTGTCCGAAATTCGGGGACCACCTCAGTGCTGAACCGGATGCTGGCAGCGGGACGCCCAGATTCCGTCCGTCGCCAGCCGATCATCGCATAGCAATCGGGGGTTTGGGGCTATCTCGACCTCCAGCCGCCAAGTGCACCAACGCCCGCCAGCAGGCGAACCATCGCATTCGACCCTTCGTCCGGCGCCTGCTCCAGGCGCTCCAGCCGAGTCTGCTCGATCTCCTCGATCTGCCCCCGAACCACGGCAAGCCGCGCCATGTCGCGCCGGATCTCGTCCAACGTGTTCGGCGGCATCGGCAGGTCCTCCGGCGTGCGCAGCGCCGCAAGCCGCTGGGGCGCACGGCGCAGCCCTGGCTTGAAGCCGCGGATGCCGAGCCGGGCCAACGTCGACTTCATGCGGTTGGCAATCCGGGTGCGCTCAGCCACCAGGCTTTCACGCTCACGGCTCGGACGCTTGGCATCCTCCTCCTCAAGCGTCGGGATCGCCACCATCCCGCAGTGCCCCCGCTCGCCCCGCAGCCAGCCCAGGAACACACGCATGAGCATGGCGGTATCCAGCCGGTCGGTCTTCGCCCGGCGGTGCTCGCGCGACACGGCGACGCTTGTCGAATGGATGACGTGCACCTCGATGCCGCGAGCCTGCAGCCACCGCGCCAGCCAAAACCCGTCACGACCAGCCTCATAGGCAAGGGCGATGCGGCCGATCGTCTGGCCCGCCTTCACCGCCTCCGCCCGCCAGCGCTCCAAGAGCCGCAACAACGCGTCCGGATCAGGCGCAAGCTTCTTCAAAGGTTGGCGGTCCACGCCAGGAACCAGGCCAGCTACCAGCCAACTCGCTTCGCTCAGCTCAACGACTACGATCAAACTGGTGTTCTGATCAAAGACGGCGAGAGAACGGCTCAGGTCATCAACTTGGGTCATGGGGATTGTCCATCGGTTGCATCCGCCGACGATGATGCCAACCCTTCGCCAGTCGCCCCATAGCTTCTTCCGCCCCTACTACCCTTGCCAGACCCGCCACGGCGCCAAGGTCCTGGGCTGCGCCATTCGCGCACACTGGGGTATAGAGAACCGGGCCCATTATGTCCGGGACGTGACCCTAGGCGGAGTTGCTCAAGGTTCCAGCCGCGATAGCGGATGGAATAGCAACGGAGGCGAGGACGCCAGCCGCATCCGCACACGGCCCGGCGTGATGGCCCGCATCCGCTCGGTCGCCCTCAACATTCTGCGCGCCAACGGCGTCCAAAACATCAGCCTGGCGCTCTACGCCAACGTCGTCAGCTTCGATCAGCTGCTCGCGCTCGGCACTGCGTAATCAGAACCGAATGGCCCTGGCCACGATTGGCCGTCAGTGCACAAGTCAAGAAAAATGCAGCACCAGAATTCCCTAACAGCATCTACGAGAAATGGAAATCATAGGAAAACGGTCTTGTCTGACGCGACTTACCGTAATGGTGATTATCAGCTGCTTGGTATTGGAAAATCGCCGCTTTGATCCCTGCTCAAACTCTCTATATTTTTCCCTGTTCTAAAGCTTTGCGCAAAACCTTCTCGACGCGGGCATTGTAGCCGGGTCCGGTTTCCCGGACGCGCTTCACAACATCGGCGGCAAAGCGGAAATTCATCGTCGCCTTGGGTGCTTCAAGCCGTGGCCTGCCGCGACCGCGCTTCCAGCTTGCCAACTGGTCCGGGAACACCTCACCGAACGGCTTCGCCTCTGCAAAATCCGCCTCGGTCCATTCCGGGTTTTCCTCGTCGGTCATGAATGGATCAGGTTTTTTAGACATAGCTGCCTCTCTCTCGTTCTCTGGCGCGGCGGAAACTGATGACCCAAAGCACATCGGTCCGCATGGTGAACACGACGACATAAAGCTTGCCATCCAAACCCTCGACCAGTGCCCGATACCGGTCCTCGCCGTAGTCCTTGCGGTTGTCGCGGCGAATGATGGCAGTCGGCCAGTTCAGGTCTGCCACCTGCTCAAACGACAAGTGTCTTTCCTTGATGTTCCGGTCGTTTTTTTGCGGATCATAGCCAAGCCTCATCTAATATTTGTGACAACAAAAACAGGATTGTCAAGAATATTTGTTGTCACGAAATATGAGGAAGACGGGCCGGATTCAGAGGTTGTTTCGGTCATAACTTTTGCAAGTAATCGGGGCATAACCCCGGGCGGCTCTGGCTTTTTCGGCTTGTCAAACACGTGCGAGTACAATTCGCTCGTTGCATGTTGCCGCCGCCCGTTTGTCCGATCTGCCGCGTGCCGAGCTGGAAGCTCTGCTGGTAGAACTGCTGGGCGAGGTGGCTGATCTGAAGCGGCTCATTGCGGCGCAGCGCGACGAGATCGCCCGGCTGAAAAGTCTGAAGGGCCGCCCGTCCATCAAGCCCAGCGGCATGGAGAAGGCGACCGAGCCGAAGCCCGAGGCCAAGGGGGCAAAACGCCGCGGCCGTGGCAAGGTGACGCCGCGGGTCACAGCCGAGACCGAGGTGCTTCGGGTAGCGCCTCCGAAGGGTTCGCAGTTCAAAGGCTACGAGCCGTATCAGGTGCAGGATCTGGTACTCACGGCGCGGGTGGTGCGCTATCGACGCGAGCGCTGGCTGACGCCGGAGGGTGAGACGATCGTGGCGCCGCTGCCCGGCGGCATCCGCGGCCATTTCGGCCCGGAGCTGCGCCGGTTCGTGCTGATGCAGCATCACCAGGGCCAGGTGACGGTTGAGCGTCTGGTCACGCTGTTGCAGGCGGTCGGCGTCAGCATCTCCAAGCGCCAAGTCATGCGCCTGCTCATCGACGGTCAGGACGATTTCCTGACCGAGACCCGGGACGTGCTGCGCGCCGGGCTACAGGCGGCGAACTGGATCAGCGTGGACGACACCGGCGCGCGCCACCGCGGCGCCAATGCCATCTGCACGCAGATCGGCAACGACGCGTTCGCCTGGTTCGGCACGACGAACAGCAAGAGCCGTCTGAACGTCCTCGACCTGCTGCGCGCCGGCCACACCGACTATGTGATCAACGACGCGGCCCTCAACTACATGCGTGAGCATGCCATGGCCGGGACGCTCGTTCATCGACTGGCCACGCACGAGCGGCGGCGGTTTGCCGACAAGACCGCGTGGATGGGCCATCTTGAGCAGCTCGGCCTGACCGGCCTGCAGGTGACGCCAGACCCGGTGCGCGTCGCCACCGAGGGCGCGCTGTGGGGCGCCGTGGCTGCACACGGGTTCCTGTGCGAGGCGATCGTGCTCAGCGACGACGCCGGGCAGTTCAACGTCGGCCAGCATGCGCTGTGTTGGATCCACGCCGAGCGCCTGGTGCACAAGCTGGAACCGTTCACCGACCAGCAGCGTGCAGCCCCGCACCATGTCCGCGGGCTGATCTGGTGGTTTTATGCCGACCTGAAGGCCTACCTGCTCGACCCAACAGCGCGCCAACGCAGCGAATTGCGCGCACGCTTCGACCGCATCTTCCGGCGCCGCACCGGCTTCGCCACGCTCGACCGCCTGCTCAAGCGGCTGCACGCCAACAAGGCTGAGCTGCTGAGGGTGCTCGATCGCCCTGAGATCCCGCTGCACACCAACGGCTCGGAAAACGACATCCGCTGCCAGGTGACCAAGCGTCAGGTCAGCGGCGGAACCCACAGCGACACCGGCCGCGACTGTCGCGACGCCTTCCTCGGGCTTGCCAAGACCTGCAGGAAGCTCGGCATCGCCTTCTGGGACTACCTGGGCGCCAGGCTTGGTGTCTCCGCCGCTCCCGCCGTCCCGTCTCTATCCTATCTCATCCGCTGCCGCTGCCAGCCTGCCTGAAGCCGTGTCCGCCCGGGGTTATGCCCCGATTACGTTCGGTCTCACGCACGCGCGGGTGCGTATTTTTAATGTTATCGCTCTTATTGTGAAGCCTGTTGATATGGCCCCAATCCGACTGCTCCCATGAGCCACGCCGGTGGGTTTGAGACGGTTCCGAGAGCTTCGATCGTTCTCTGCCAGCTCAGATAGTTCGGGAGGTTTACGGTGGCGACGCCATGGAACCGCCGCATCCATTCCTTGAGGCGGCCGTGGTAGGCATTCACCGTTATCCATTAAATGCAGCAAACCGGGGGGCTAACGCGGAGGATGATTATGCGATCGCCAATCAGCTGAGCTTGAGGTTGGTCGCGGCCTGCTTGCCCCGCTCTGCGACCACATCGTAGGTGACCTTCTGGCCATCATTCAGGCTCTTGATCCCAGCTGCCTGAAGAGCGGTGATGTGCACGAACACGTCCTTGCTGCTGTCTTGTGGCTGGATGAAGCCGAAACCCTTCTCCATGCTGAACCACTTCACTGTTCCAGTTGCCATGTCGATCCCTCTCGTATGCTGACGGGCGGACCCTAGACTTAGCTCAGCTCGGTTGCCAACTTTGCTTTCTGGACTGTGGCCGTCACCAGTGCCGATTTTCAGGCGCTGCAGCCCATCCAGCAGCTACTCTGCACCGGGTCACGTTGAGACCTGCGGAAGGAACCATCATGCATCTGCAAATGCCCGATCCCACGCCACCGAACACGCCGCCAATCCCACCCGAGCTGCCTGTACCCGGGCCAGACGAGGTGCCACCCCCGATAGAGACGCCGCCGCCTCAGGAGCAACCGTCGCCGCTGAACGGATCGATGACACGTCGGCTTGCGTCTGCGACGGGGCCGGACAACGCGCTTGCGCGTCAGCAGACCAGGCGTGCCGCTCGGCCACTGCGGGCCAAACTGCTCGAACAAACCGGCCCGGCATGATGGCTACAGCGTGGGCTTGCCTCCCGTCACCGGTATGTAGGCGCCGGTGATGTAGCTGGACTCGTCCGACGCCAGCATGACGTAGGGCGGAGCCAGCTCGACTGGCTAGGCAGGGCGCTGCAAAGGAACCGCCTTGCCGAATTCCTTGACCTTCTCGTCCGGCATGGTGGACGGGATCAACGGCGTCCAAACTGGTCCCGGCCCCACGCAGTTCACCCGAATACCCTTCTCCGCCACGGATTGCGCCAAGCCCGCGGTGAAGTTCGCGATCGCACCCTTGGTGGTGGCATAGGCCAGCAGCTGCGGCGAGGGCGTCTTCGCATTCACGGACGAGGTCGCAATGATGCTGCCGCCCGGCTGCATCTGTCCGACGGCGGCCTTCGTCAGATAAAAGTAGGCGTAGATGTTGGTGCGGAACGTATGATCCCACTCCTCCGCGCTGATCTCCTCGATTGACTCGCGGGAGGCCTGGAATGCGGCGTTGTTCACGAGAATGTCGATCTTGCCGAACTCCTTGACGGTGCGGGCCACCAACTCCTTGCAGTGCTCCTCGCTGGACACGTCGCCCGGCACCAGCACGACACGCTTGCCCGCCTTCTCGACCCACGAGGCTGCCTCCTTGGCATCCTCATGTTCGTCCAGGTAGGAGATCAGCACATCCGCACCTTCCCGCGCGAACGCCAGAGCGACCGCACGGCCGATGCCGCTGTCCCCGCCGGTGATCAGCGCCGCCTTGCCCGCCAGCCTGCCGCTTCCTTTGTAGCTTTCCTCGCCATGGTCCGGCTTCGGGTCCATCGCCTGCGTCTCGCCCGGCATGGGCTGCTTGGCCGTGGGAAAGGGCGGCTAGGGATAAGCTGTCCGCGGGTCGAATGGCATAAGGCTGCTCCTTGGATGCTGCCCAAACGGGCTTGGTAAGGGAACAGCGTGGGAGGAACTCGGTTGCTTGCGAGCCGGAGCCGGCGTGCCGGTTCCGGCTTGTCGCAGTGATCCACGATCTCGCAGCTGCGCCGCCGTTGCTGGCAACAATCAGTGGCCTGTGGCGGAGGATCGGCGTTTAAGCGCCCGACCATCCCCCATGTAATTCCCCTACGCGCGATAAACGCGATTATCGCGCGTAGGCTAGGGGTCTGATGGTTCGCCGGGCTTTCTGCCGCGCGTCCGAGATCGTCAGAGTCTCCGGCCAGCGTGGGGGGCTGCCGCAAGATTGGGGGTGTGAAGGTAAGTTGGATATTTTCGCGTCTGTTCTCTGACCAAGGATGGATGCGTGGCTTGGATGTTGAAGTTGGTGAAGACCGGGGCTGAGGGCGAGGGGCCGTGCACGGACGTCATGGAGATCAACCGGCCCGGTGATCTCGGCGACATCGCCAGTTTGGGTCTGACCCTGGCCGAGGCGAAGCGGTTGCTGGCAGGTGTTCAACGAGAGATCGTCGCCGCGCAGGCCAGAGAGCACGCTGTCCGGCGGCCTGATTGCTCGCGCTGTGGCGACATGTGCCGTGTGAAGGACTACCGGGACCATGCGTTGGCGACGCTGTTCGGCCAAGTCACGGTGCGGCTTCCCCGGTTTCGCTGTGCCGCGTGCGGCGGGATTGAGGCTGGCGGTGGATGGCCATCGCACTGCCGGTCGACACCGGAGCTGGACCGGTTGCAGGCGCATCTCTGCGCCCTCCTGACCTACAGGACGGCTGCTGATCTGCTGAAACAGTTGTTCCCGGTCGACGCGGGACAGCATCATGAGACCTTGCGCCGCCATGCCCTGAAGGTTGGCGAGGCGCTTGGTGAGTGCACCACGATCAAGGCGGAAACGCCGGCGTCGGCGATCGTGGTGACCCTGGATTCGACGTTCATCCGCAGCTGCGCGGAGGGCAAGCGGCATCTGGAGGTGCGGGTCGGCAATGTCGAAACGCAGTCCGGTGGCCGCCAGGTTTTTGGCGCCGTCGCCAAGGCCGACACGGACATCCGGGCGCTGATCCGCCGCAATCTCGACGCTGTCGGGCGAACCGAGGGCACGGCGTTGACCGCCTTCACCGACGGCTGTCCAGGCCTCCGGCGCATTCTCGCCGATGCCGGCGTCGTCGGACCGCCCGGACCGCCCATCCTGGATTGGTTCCACATTGCCATGCGGCTCCAGCACCTGAAGCAGATCGCCAGCGCGCTGCCAACTGACGACCCCGCGCGGGCCGAGGCGAAGGCGGTGATCGTAGCCGAGGTCGAGCGGCTGCACTGGCGCATTTGGAATGGCCACGCCCGGGATGCCCAAGTCAGCATCGATCGCATCCGCGCGGACACGCAGCATTTTCAGGGCGAGCCGGAGGGGCGAACGTCCATCACGCCATCACGGAAGCTCTGGACCGCCCTGCAGGCCCTGGACGGCTACCTGACCGGCCAGAGCGCCTGGCTGGTCAACGACGCCGAGCGGCACCGCGCAGGCCTGCAGGTGGGCACCGCGATCACCGAAGGGACCGCCAACTTCCTGGTGAACCGCCGGATGAACAAGTCACAGCAGATGCGTTGGTCACGACGCGGCGCCGACCTGCTGCTGCAGGTTCGTTGCGCCGTCTACAATGGCACGCTCGGCTCCGGCTTCGGACAGAAGTTCCAGCCAGCCAATGATCCATGTCCGACCATGGCGACCGCCGCCTGACCCCCAATCTTGCGACAGTCCCGTCGGCGTCCCTTACGGCATCGCCGCCAGCCTCGCCTTCCCGGACCGCCCGGTGATGGTAGCGACCGGGGATGGCGCGTTCGGCTTCAACGCGATCGAGATCGACACCGCCGTGCGGCACAAGGCGCCGGTGCTGATCGTGGTCGCGAACAACGGCGCATGGCAGATCGAGGTGCACGACCAGACGGTCACCTACGGCAAAGTCGTGGGCACCAGGCTGCAGTTCAGCGACCACGCCGCCATGGCGCGCGCCTTCGGCATGCATGCGGAGCGGGTGGAGACGGAGGCCGAGCTCGGCCCGGCGATCACCCGGGCGCTGGCGCGGCGTCCGGCCCTGCTCGACGTGGTGGTGACACCCGAGGCGGTGTCGTCCGATGCCAAAACGGGCCTTGCCTGGGTGCCCGACCTGCAACCGCTGGCCGCCTGGGACGACGCCGAGCGGCGCTGGCGCGAGGGCGCCGGGCCGGATCGTTCGCCGGGCTGACCCCCGGGACCGGTCGCTACTCGGCCGCGGCCTTCAGCGCGTGCCTGGCTTCCAGCTCCCGGCGTGCGTCGGCCGCCGGGCCGTTCAGCGCCTCTACGTCGGCAGTGCGCAGCACCGCGCCTGCCGGCACGTCGCGCAGCAGGCGGACGCGGTGGGCGAGACCGATCGGGAGCGCGCCGGTGGCCAGGCTGGACGCGGCCGGCATCAGCCGGCCCCACACGGTGTAGCCGCCCTCGCCGTCGAGCGTCTCGCCGGCGCGAAGCGCCCGCTTGGCGACGGCGGCGACGTCGCCGCGAAAGGCGCGCGGTTGGCCGGTCGGCTCGCGTCGCAGCGCGGCGGACAAGACCGAGACGTTCAGCTCGAGCCCGATCAGGTGGTACGGCTTGTACATCGCGGCGAAGCGGCCGCTGGCGTCGGTGCGCAGGCCATACTGCTTGAAGCAGGCGGCGGCGTAGTCGTTCGGTGCCTCCATGACGACGTAGACGCCCCAGCGCAGGTCGCGGGCCACCGGGCGGCCGTCGCGCTCGAGCGAGGACACCACCTCGACCATGCCGGCGTGGTCGAGCACGCCGCCGGCAGCGCGGGGGCGGAGCACGTGCGGCAGGTCGTCGGCGCCACAGGGCGGGAAGGCGAGCCCGGCCTCTGGCACGTCGAGTTCGCAGGCATTGGCGATGGCCGCCATCTCGATCGCGGACTTGGTGCCGTCGAGGAAGGAGTTGAACATCTGCGGGTTCATGCCGGCGGCCTGCGCCTCGGCCGCGGTCAAGCCGTAATGCGGCCAGACGTCGTCCGGGGTGACGGCGTGGTAGGTCGGCAGGTACTTGGTGCCCTTCCCCGCGGCGACGACGCGGAAGCCACAGGACCGGGCCCAATCGACCATCTCGGCGGTGAGTGCGGGCTGGTCGCCATAGGCCAGCGAGTAGACCACGCCGGCCCGTTGCGCGGCGTCCGCCAGCAGCGGGCCGCACAGGGCGTCGGCCTCGACGTTGACCATCACGACGTGCTTGCCGGCGGCGAAGGCGGCGCGCGCGTGGGTGATACCGGCGGCCGGGTGGCCGGTCGCCTCGATCACCACCTCGGCATCGCTGCCGGCGATGGCCGCCGCCGCGTCGTCGGTGAAGCGGGTGGCGGCGATGCGGGCCTCGTCCCAGCCGACGGCGTGGCAGGCGGCGCGACCGCGCTCCGGGTCGAGGTCGGCGATGACGGCGACCTCGATCCCCGGCGTGGTCGGCACCTGGGAGAGGAACATCGAGCCGAACTTGCCGGCGCCGACCAGCACGACACGGACTGGCCGCCCGGCGTCGAGCCGGGCGGCCAGCAGGCGATGCAGGTTCACGCCGCTATTCCGCGGCGACTGCCAGGCCGCTGTCGCGGGCGTAGCGCAGCAGCGCGTCGTCCGCGACCGGCACGATCGGCGCGAAATCCTGGTGCGCGATGAACTCGGGCCGGGTCGGCTTGCGGATGTGGTTCGAGACGGCGTTGAGCGTGAGGTAGACGATCTTGCGCGGATAAGGGGTGATGTTGCCGGCCGAGCCGTGCACCAGGTTGCCGTGGAACATCAGCATGCCGCCGGCCTTGCCGGTCGGCGCCACGATGCCGCCCTGGTCCACGAGGCGGGTGACGGTCTCGTTGTCGAGCGTCCAGAGCGGGTAGGACGTGGTCTCGAGGTCGTGCGCGGCCTCGAGGTTGCCGGCGGTCTGGCTGCGCGGCACCAGCAGCAGCGGGCCGTTAATCGGCATCACCTCGTCGAGGAAGACGGAGATGTTCATCGCGCGGGATTCGGGCATGCCGTCGTCGCGGCGCCAGGTGCCGTAATCTTGGTGCCACTGCCATACCTCGCCGGTGAAGGCGGATTTCGCGTTGATCTTGTACTGGTGCATGTAGACGGGCTCGCCGAACACCTGCTCCACCGGCCGGATCATCCGCGGGTGGGCGCCGAGCAGGCGGAAGGCCTCGTTGTAGGTGTGGGCGGCGAAGGCGGTGCGCGGGGCACCGGATTTCTCGCGCCAGACTTCCGGGCGCTGCTGCTGGTAGATCGTCTCGGCCTCGCGCTTCAGCACGGCGACTTCCTCCGGGCTGAACAATTCGGGGAGGAACAGCCAGCCCTGGTCGTTGAACTGGGCGATCTGCTCGGCGGTGAGGTGCATGGACGTTCTCCTTTCTAGTTGGGTCTAGGCGGCGGCCGGGGCGACATCGCCCAGCCGTTCCTCGGTCTTGCGGCCGGCGCCGAGCGCGTGCTGGCGGGCGGTCCGCTCGGCCCCGTCGCCGTCGCCCTGCAGGATGCAGGCGGCAATGGCGGCGTGCTCGGCCCAGGCGCGGTGGTGATAGTCGAGCGCGGTGAGCACGACGGCCATGGCGCGGCGGAGGTGGGCCCAGTGCGGGTCCACCATCTCGGCGACGGCCGGGTTGCCGGAAAGGCGGTAGATGGCCTGGTGGAAGGCGACGTCGGCGGCCACGCGGCTGCCGACCGGGGCGTCCGGCGTGATGGCATGGCCGGCCTCGAGGGCCTGCTGCAGCGCGGCCCCGCCGCCCGGGTCGTGCGCCCCGCGGGCGGCGGCGAGGCAGGCGGCAAGACCGTCGAGAGCGGCGCGAACTTCGTAGAGCTGGCGCAGGCGCACCGGGTCCACGGGAGCTACTTCCACGCCCTTGCGGCCGCTGTCCTGCACCAGGCCCTGGCGCTTGAGCAGATGCAGCGCGTGGCTGACCGGCTGTCGCGAGACGCCGAGGCGCTCGGCCAGCGCGTTCTGCGGGATCCGCCGGCCCGGCGGCAGCGAGCCGTCGGCGATCGCATCCAGCAGGCGCTGGTAGACGCGATCGATCAGGATGGGGCCGCTGTCGAGCGGGGTGATGTTGTGCTCCAAAACGGATTTCGACATTCAGAATTCCGTTTCAGCGTGCAGCGCTGGCCAAGCTATGTCAAGCTGCCGAAAACCAACGTTGGGGTTTGCAAAGGCCCGGCCTTTGCTGGCGTCCAGGGGCAACGCCCCTGGCCTAAAACAAGGGAAGGAAACGCATCCATGACCCAAATCAGCCGCCGGGCGCTCGGCCTCGGCGCCGCCAGCCTGCCGCTGTTCAGCATCCGCACGCGCCCGGCGCACGCGGCCGAGTTCAGCTACAAGTTCGCCAACGACGTACCGGCAGTCCACCCGCTGAACGTCCGCGGGCAGGCGGCGGCGGCGCGGATCCTCGAGGCGACCGGCGGCCGGGTGGAGATCCGGATGTTCCCCAACAACCAGCTCGGCTCGGACACCGACATGCTGAGCCAACTCCGCTCCGGCGCGCTCGAGCTGTTCACGCTGTCGGGCCTGATCCTGTCCACCCTGGTGCCGGCGTCGAGCATTAACGGCATCGGCTTCGCGTTCAAGAACTACGACCAGGTCTGGGCGGCGATGGACGGCAAGCTCGGCGCCTTCGTGCGCGGCGAGATCGGCAAGCGCGGGTTGGTGGCGTTCGACCGCATCTGGGACAACGGGTTCCGCCAGATCACCACCGGCACCAAGCCGATCCGGTCGCCGGACGACCTGCACGGGTTCAAGATCCGCG
>JAABUJ010006285.1_pt1 | contig 11548 bp, 6 predicted proteins | sample 5559131 | NCBI WGS metagenome assembly JAABUJ01 (sample SAMN10711875, study PRJNA513366) | rock metagenome | isolation source: Antarctica rocks | place: Antarctica: Victoria Land, Mt New Zealand nord | collected 2016-01-07 | reverse complement strand
GTGTCGCTGACGGCGAAACGATTGCCGTCGAGGTAGACCACCGGCCGCAGGGCGGGCGGCAGGATCGGGAGCGCGCGGATGACAGCAGCGGCGAGCGACTGGCCGCCGCGACGCACGGCCCGCACGAGCAGGAGCCGCCGCGCGAGGGCCGACGGCGTCCGGTCCGCTATCTCCTCCTCCGCCACGCGGCCGGCGAGGTCGCGCTCCAGGGCGCCAAGGTCCACGGCGGCGAGGCGCGCGGCCACGGCAGCGGCGCCCGTTCCGAGGCGCAGCGCGCCGGGCGCGACCTCCTCGTATACCCGCGCGTCCTCCCGTGCGAGGACCTCGCCCGCCGCGAGCGCGCCGAGGCGGCGGGCCCGGCGCGCGCCCAATAGCCCGGTCGTCGCCTCGGCGGCCAGGAGCCGCGCGCGCGCCTCCTCGTCTACATGGAGGACCAGCCGGTCGTCGTAGGCCAGGACGCGCTCGAGGGCGCGGCCGGGCACGCCGAGGACCGCGGCGACGTGGTTGGGCTTGCCGCGCGCGAACCAGGGATGCAGCACGGGGATGGCCAACTCCACATGGCCGAAGCGCGCGCGGCGCGCGGCCGCGGGCAGCAGGGGGACATTGCACGCGGGGCAGGCGTCCACATCCCGCTCCGCGCCATTGTAGCGGCCGCAGCGGCAGCGGTAGTCCTTGCGCGGGCCGAAGATCTCGTCGCAGAAGAGGCCACCCTTGACCGGCTCTAGCGTCGCCTCGTGGAGGGTATGCCAATTGGTCACCTCGCCGCACGAGGCGGCGCGCACGTCGTCGTCGGAGGCGAGGCCCAGGGTATAGCCATCTCCGCGCGGCGCCAGGGTGACGCGCAACGCGGCCAGTTCGGCCTGCAGCAGCGCGAACGACCCCGACCCACCGGGCCGCGGCGGCTCCTCGCCGGCCAGGATGCTGCGATAGGTACGCCCGCGGCCGTCGACGTCGTCGCTCTTGAGGGTGAACATCTCGTGCTGGAGGCGCCGCGCCCCCCAGGCCTCGAGCGCCCACAACTCCATCTCGCCGATGCGCTGACCACCGCCCCGGCTCTTGCCCTGGAGCGGCTGCTGGGTCAGCGCGGCGTACGGGCCGACCGAGCGCGCGTAGGCCTTGTCCTCGGCCAGATGGCCGAGCTTGAGCATGTAGACGACGCCAACAGTGGAGGGGTGCTCGTACCGCTCCCCCGTCTCGCCGTCGCGCAGGTAGACCTTGCCGTCCGGGGGCAGGCCGGCGGCGACCAGGTCGTCCCGCCAACGGTCCTCGGGGATACCCTCGAACGCCGGCGTCTCGACCCGATAGCCCAGCGCGGCCGCCGCGAGGCCGAGGTGCGCCTCGAGCACCTGGCCGAGATTCATGCGCTTGGGCACCCCGACCGGGTTGAGGATGATGTCGACGGGCGTCCCGTCCGGCAGCATGGGCATGTCCTCCGGAGGCGCGATGCGCGCGATCACGCCCTTGTTCCCGTGCCTGCCGGCCATCTTGTCGCCCTCGACTAACTTGCGCTTGTGGGCCAGCGTGACCACGACGCGGGCGCGCACGCCGCGCGGGAGTTCGGGTCCGTCCACGCCCACGCGCGCGACGGTGACCCACGGTGGAAGGAGCGCGTCGTCATCCGCGCGGCGCACGACATGTACGGCGACGACGGTCCCGAAGTGACCGTGGCCCATGCGCTCGGACGTGTCGCGTGGCGCGGGCTCGACCTCTCCCAGCACGGTGCGCACGAACGTCTCCAGGCGGCCCGCGGAGGCCACGCTGCGCGCACCGGGGCGCGGCGTCACCTTGCCGACCACGACGTCATGCGGACCCACCTCGGCCCCGATACGGGGCAGGCCGCTGGCCTCATCCAGGGCGCCGCGCTCATCGGCCGGACAGCCGGGGATCATGCCGCGCACCTCCTCGGGGCCATTCTCCGTGTCGCGCACCTCGCAGGAGAGCACCTCGTAGTGCCTGGAGGTGTACACATCCTCGCGCACCAGACGCGCCGAGACCGTGATGGCATCCTCGTACGTGGCGCCCTTGTACGGCAGGTACGCCGCGATGACGTTCTGGCCCAGCGCGAGTTCCCCGTCGAGGCTCGCCGCACAGTCGGCGAGCACGTCGCCAGCCTCCACGCGCTGCTCACGACGGACGCAGGGCCGTTGGGTCAGCGTGGCGCCCCCATTTCCGCGGGCGTAGCGTCGCAGTGCATAGGCGCGCTCCACGCCGTCGTCCCCGCGCACGACAATCTCGTACCGGGATGACGGGCCGTTCACCCCCGCAGCCTCGTTGGCCGCGCCCGCCTCCACCGTCTCCGCCGTCCCGACGGAGGTCACGGCGCCGTCGGGTGGACGCGCGGCCGCGCGCACCACGACGCCGGCGCGATCGGCCATGACGAGCTGCCCCGAGCCGCGCGCGGCGTGACGCTCCATACCCGTGGCGACGAGGGGCGGCCGGCGGTCGATCAGCGCGACCGCCTGACGCTGCATGTTGGAGCCCATCAAGGCGCGATAGGCGTCGTCGTGCTCCACGTAGGGGATCAGGCCCGTCGTGACCGAGAGCAGCTGGCGCGGCGAGGCGTCGATATAGGCGACATCGCGTGCGGCGAGCGTGGCCGGCTGCCCGCGTCGCCGCGCCGCGACGGCGTCGTCGGTGAGGTGTCCCCCCGCGTCGCGCGCGGCCGTCCCGTCGGCGATGGCGTAGCCCTCCTCTTCATCGGCGGTGAGATGCGCGATCTCGTCGGACACCCAGGGCCGGATGGCGACGGAGCCGCCGCGCGCGACGAGCGCTGCGGCGAGGCCGTCGTCGACGCGCGCCCCGGCGGCGGCGAGGAGACGACCGTCGGCGGCACGCTCGTCGGACGCGAGCGCGCGGCCGACCAGACGGGGATCGCCGGCGTCGAGGGCATGCAGCACACGGCGATACGGCGCCGCGATGAAACCGAGGGGCGTGACCACCGCGCCCGACGCGAGGCGCACGGTGAGGCCGATCTTGGGGCCTTCCGGGTTCTCGACCGGGCAGATGCGCCCGTAGTAGGAGTAATGCACGTCGCGCACGGTGAGCCCGGCGGTATCTTCCGTCAAGCCGGACACGCCGAGCAGCGTGAGTGTCCGCTTATGCGTGAGCTCGGCCAGGGGGTTCGATTGGTTGACGCGGGGCGCGACGCGCGCGTCGTGGAAAAACGTGTCGATCGCGTCGGAGACGGTCTTCGGGGCTATGAGCGCGGCCGGCTTGAGGCTGCCGCCCGGTTGCTCGGCCATGCGACGGCGCGCGTGCTGCGCCAGCCGCCGCACGCCGCGCCGGAGGGACTCCTCAAGCAGCTCGCCGACGAGGCGCACGCGGCGCGTGGCCAGGTGATCCTGATCGTCCGCGGGCCACGCCGTCGCGGGGTCGGCGGCGGACGCCGTGGCCGCGGCGAGCAGCGCCGCGCTCGCGGCCACATCGGCGGCGGTGAGCGTACGGCGGTCGGGGCCGGGGGCGCGGCCTAGTCGACGGTCTAACAAGAGGCGCCCGGTGGCGCCGAGGTCGTAGCGGCGCGGGTCGGAAAAGAGACCGTGCGTGACATCGTGGGCGCGCTCCGTGGCCATCGGCTCGCCGGGGTGGAGGGCGCGGCCCAGGCGCGGCATAGCGTCGTCGGCGCCCATTGACGGGTGCGCGGCCAGCGTGGCGTCGATGACATTCGGGTCAACTCCCGCGTCCAGGAGCAACGCCGCGACCGTGTCGACGGTCGGGAGGGCGATCCCGTCGTGCGCCAGCATCACCTGCAACAGGAGCGCGAGCGGGACGCGGTGTTTATAGAGGCGCGCGGTGAGCGCGCCGGATGGTCCGCCGGAGAGCGCCAACCGAGTACCGGTCTCGGGCAGCACGCGAGCCTCATAGCGCGGCGCGCGCGTCACGTCGTGGTCCTGCCGCGCGAGGTAGAGCCCGGCCGAGCGGCCGAGGTGGCCCAAGACGACGTGCTCGGCGCCGTTGATCAGGAAGGTCCCCGTCGGCAGCATCAGCGGCAAGGCTCCGAGGCCGACGCGCGTCCGGATGATCTCGCCCGTCGACGCCTCGAACAGTTCGGCGGTGGCGAAGAGGGGTGCCGCGTAGGTGAGGCGCGCGGCGCGGCACGCCTCGGCGGCGCGCGCGGGCTGGACCAGTTCGGGCGTCGTCAGGGTCAACGTGAAACGCGCGCGCGCATCCTCAATCGGGCAGACGTGGGCCAGGGCCGACGCGATTCCCCGGTCGAGGAAGCGCGCGAACGACGCCGCCTGATGGCCGATCAGGTCGGGCAGATAGGCGGCGTCGCGATCGGGCGCGAGGCGAACGCGTCGGGACGGCAGCGCGCGCAGACACTCAGTCACATCCATGGGTAGGTACCTCCTTCGCTTGGGGTGGACAACCACGCTTGACACATCGACACGGCCCCGCATACCCTTTCGAACGCGTCCAGTATCGACGTATGAGAGGACTATAGCGCACTCACACAAGGCGCCCAGGGCCGCGCGGGTGTCGCGGCGACAATCCCGCGACACCCCGGCGACATCGACTGTCGTCGGCCGTGCCCGGTGACCCACGCAAGCGATCGGGACCGGTCGGGGATGCGCCCGAGCGACGGGTCGGCCCGCCACATGCCCACCGTCGCCGGCGATCTCATGCTCTCGCTCCCCTCGCGCCTCGTGGCGAAGCGATGGAAGCGGCCGATGATGGGGCCTGTTCTGCCACCACAACCCGCGTATGCGTCGCGACGGGGCGATCCAACGTGGGTGGCCAGGCCAGACTGCAGCGAACGCTTGCGGCTGTCGCGCACAGCGCAGGCCACTTATTGTGCGCGTGCTCTTGAGTCCTGGGCGACATAGCGCATCATTGCCAGAACATTTGTGCAGCCTTGGAACGGGATCACGCCTGAGTGCGCCGACGTACTCGTCGCTGGTCGCATGGCTTTGTCAAGTGTCAAGGGTCGCAGCGTCAAGACGGCGGTCGTGCATGATCGGCCACATGACCATGGCACTCCGTATGAGTATTTATGATCCCGCGGTTAGCGCGGCAGATGATGAGAGACTCCATCCTGCGCCACACATCGCTGATAGTTCTGCTGCAAGCGACGGTACGCCATCACCTTATCCGTCCGCGATGAAGTACTTCGGCGAAACCCTTTCGCAGCGCTTGGGGCGATACGAACGGTGTCTCATATCACCGTGCGGTCCGTTTCGGCATGCTGGCTAACCCTTCCAGGTGATTGACCTATTGCGTGATGCAGGCTGATCGGTGCCGAGAGCACCGACGAGTGCAGCAACGGTAAATGAATAGTTATGCAGCAAAGTAGTGACGGCGTAGATGGCCCACATGCCGACGCTTGGTCCACACACCTGTATCCATAGCCCTACTATACAGGAGCTATGGCCGTGCTGTTTTCGCTAATGAAAAGCATGGCACATGTCGTGAGCTACTAGCGCTGTGTTCGACGTGACCGACACAAGAGGGCTGCCTTGAGACGAACGGACAGCCCTTTCGGCCAGCACAGGCCACGGAGGTGGGGACGATCATATGACGCGATCACTCGGGCCTGCGCCTGCTGCACACTCTGGACGACGTGGAGCGCTTCCTCGCCGCCTGACGAGCTACAGAGGTGCAGGAGTCAGGAGTCGGACGCCCAGCTCGACAGCGGGTGGCAGGGGCTATTCGTAAAGTAGATAAGGTGCGCGTACATGCTCGAAGGCATCTATCTCTCCCTGCCATCGATCCATAATTTCTCGTGGGTTAGTGTCTCGATCTAACGCCTGGCGTAGCTTGTCCGTGCCAGCAAGTCGGTCAATGAAAAGGCTTCGGCCGTCCTCATTGGCCACAACCCATTCAAACTCATTTGGATGCAGGCGACGAATAGCAGATAGCAGATGGACGCCAAACGCGGTGGCATCAAGTTGATCTCGGTCCAACACATGGCAGTGAATGCCTGCACAGAGCGTCCCTTTATGTTTTGAGAACACGGGCACGAAGGTCGTGGCGCGGATATTGATGCCAGGTAGCTGGAGAGCGCGCAGTTCCCGCACGAGGGCGTCGGCCTGTAACCAGGGCGCCCCAATGACTTCAAACGGCAGGGTCGTTCCACGTCCTTCCGATAGGTTTGTGCCCTCGATGAGACATGTGCCGGAATAGAGCGTTAGCGCGTTGAGGGTTGGGAGATTTGGTGTGGGAGGTAACCAGGGCAGGTCTGTCTCGTCGTACCACAGGTTGCGCCGCCAGCCACTCATCGACAGGACGATAAGCTCAACCCCTAGTTTCTGCTGTGCGTTCACCATACGTGCAAGCTCACCGATCGTGAGGCCGTGTCGTACTGGCATGGTATAGGCGCCGACAAAGGACTCATGACCTGGCTCTAGGACGTTGCCTTCCACTATACTCCCATTTAGCGGATTGGGCCGATCGAGCACATAGAAGCGGAGACCGAACTTGCCAGCGGCGCGCATCGCCTCGATCATGGTCGAGGCATAGGTGGCGTAGCGTACGCCAAGATCCTGTATATCGTAGACGAGAGCGTCAAGCCCCTGAACCATTGATGCATCCGGGCGATACGTAGCACCATAGAGGCTGTAGCTGGGCAGGCCAGTCCGCGTGTCCACCGCAGAGGAAACAGGTTCTCCTGCTTGCGCGTCGCCGCGCACCCCATGCTCGGGTCCAAAGAGTGCGGCCAATTCAATTACATCGCTAGCCCCGAGTACGTCAATCGCATGATCTAGGTTGTGATCAATGGCTGAGTGATTGGTAATGAGCCCTACTCGTTGACGAGAGCCAGTGGGAGTGATAGTCAGAAACTTTTCTAAGCCGACTTGTATAGGTACATGGCGCGATTGATCTGGCATTGTCTTTTGCCTCTAACGAAACAAGGCGCTGCGGCACATGAGCACCGAGGAACGGTTACCGTGCCTATTGCGTACGTCAGCGTTCTTGTGGTCCAACTCATGTGTGATGTCCTGCGTCGTGATACAGCGTGACCGCGGCATCAGCCACTGCGTTTCGCGTCGGCGCGATAACCGGTCCCAGTCGACTCGGATGAACGCGGTTGGTCAATAGCACGACACCCAGGTGTCGTGCCAGGTCAAGAACAATAGAGGTACCGGTAAAGCCCGTGTGCCCCACGGTATGAGGCGAAGTACGCGTGCCCATATAGGTCGTATCCCGGTACTGCCACCCTAGTGCACGTCCCGGTAGAAGTGCGCCTGTCTGCAGTGTGGACATTGCCTCCATCGTGTCCGGCTTTAGTATCTGTGTCGGGCCATGAACGCCTTCCCGTAAGAGCGTAGTGACGAATATTTCCAAATCGGTTATCGTACCAAAGAGCCCGGCGTGTCCACTAACGCCACCCATCGCCGCGGCATTCTCGTCGTGCACGCTGCCCCATATGAGCCCCCGTCCTCGCTGATATTCCGTAGCGCTCGTCGTGAACCGCTGTGTTGGGTCTGGACGATACCCTGTGGACCGCATGCCGAGGGGCTGGAAGATGCTTGCCTCAGCGTAATGGTCGAGCGGCATTTCCGTCACCCGCGCCACAAGCGCTCCAAGTGCGATGAAGCCGAGATCGCTGTAGATGACCTGTGTGCCGGGTGTAGCGACCAGACGCGTCCGTTCCACGGCATCGACAATGGCATCGGCTCCGTGCAGGCGTTGATAGAATGGCCGTCCAGCAGGAAGTCCGCCTATGTGACTCAGTAACTGGCGCACCGTCACCATACGCTTGCCGGAGCGGGCGAAGCCTGGAAGATACGTCGCGACTGGAGCATTAAGGGAGACCTGACCTTGCTCGACCAACTGCATGACGGCCGTCGTCGTGACGATGACCTTGGTGAGCGAGGCCAGGTCGAACGCCGTATCGACGGCCATCAAGCGCGGCGCCTCCTGCTGCGTCTGACAATCGCGATAGAGCAGGCTGTGTCCGTACGCGGCCCGCTTAAGAACGGCGCCGTCGTGCACGATCAGCACGACAGCGCCGGGAAAGCCCCCCTCCTCTATTCCTGCGGTGACCACACGGTCGATGGCATCCACGCGTTAGCTCTTGCCCTTGAAGTACCAGGATAGGCTGCTTTGAATCTTGCCAGCGGCCTGCGATGGCGTGAGCTTGCTGTTGATGAGAGAGTCGGCGATCGACATCTCGGCGGAGAAGATCCCTTGATCTGAACCGGACACTGTCTTGGACTTTGCCGTTATTGGCGTTGGCGGGGGCGTGTCCATGGGGCTACGGATACCAACAATCGGGTCAATGCGATCGTGCTGGAAATAATTGTACGCCGTAATAGATAGCGGGTACTTGGATGGAATCTTTACACCCTCTATTGGCGAAATCTCGCCCGCGATATTGCTGAAAAGCTGACCGAATGTCGGCGTCGCTGAGAACTGCACGACTTTGAGGGCGGCTGCCGCTTCAGCACTATTGGAAATGTGCGCATTGAGCGCGATATCCCCGTCCACATACCACTCGACCCGCGCCTTCGGCGTATACCACGCCTTTGGCTGAGGCAAACTGCTGTCTGGCGGGACGAGGAACTCGCCCAGTTGGAGGTTCGAATTATACTGCATCATGGTCGGGACATCGAAGATGCCGTCGAAGATCATCGCGGTGCGCCCGAGTCCCAGAGCTTGTTCTTGTTCACTGCCCGTTGACCCGACCGCACTGTAGTTGTGCTCAAAATAAGGGACGAGTTGCTGATACTTGGCCAAGGTCCGCATGTACGGAGCGCTGTTGTATCCCACCTTGTGGTTAACCACAGCCTGTGCCCAGGTATCGCTCACGGTACTTGCCCCGATGGTTTCCATCGAGAGCGCAAGCAGCCACTGCTGTATACCCATGACATAGAAAGGCGTCACGCCATTTGCCTTCAATGTGGCGCAGTCTTTGAGGAGTTGCGCCCAGGTGCCCGGTACACTCAAGTGATACTGCTTGAACAGGGCTTTATTGTAGAAGATAGCCATCGTCTGCGTGGCAAAGGGGACCCCGTAGTATTTGCCCTGATACTGTGTGGAACTGAGGGTCGACGAGGCCACCTGTGAGAAGTTCACCTTCCCGTTGAGGGGGGCAATGAGATGAGCCGCCGCGTAGTTGACTGTCCCCACTCCCGCACGACCATAAAAAATATCGGGCCCCTTACCGCCCGTCATCGCTGTCTGCAGAACCGCGTCGTACTGCGTCGCGATCTTTGAGGTGAAGTCGATGCGAATATTCTCGCCCTTGGCCTGCAGCGCCTGCTGAATTTGCTGCCACATAGGCGCGTCCTGACTTCGCCAACTCCATACGGTCACCGTTACGGGCGAACTTGCCTGTACATGTGCGCCTGCCCCGAATCCACCGGCGCTTACAAGGAGCGCCGCAGCGATCGAGCATGCTGTCTTCCCACGACCAAAGAGGTTTCTTAAGTGCATCTTCCTATCCTTATCATGTCTGACAATCGCTTCGTCCACAGACATCCACTCATCATCGTCGGTTGTTTCCACTCCCCTCCTTCCTGCTCTGATGCGCGCCGGGTAGCTACACGTCAGGTACGCACCGCCCCCGCAGTGAGGCCGCGAATAAACTGGCGCGATGCAAACATAAAGACGAGCACCGTCGGCAAAATCACAATGACAAGGGCGGGCAATAAGAGATTCCACTGTGTGCTATATTGGCCAACAAACGAAAGGATGCCAACGGTCACGGTCCCCTGATTCTTGTCGTTGAGAAAAATCAGCGGGAAGAAAAGGGCATTCCAGGAACTCACGAAATTGAACAGGCCGACGGTTGTCAAGGCCGGCCGCACCAGTGGAACCATAATGTAGGCATAGATCTGGAGTGCATTGGCCCCCTCGATACGGGCGGCTTCTTCCATCTCGACCGGAATCGTTCGAAAGAAGTTCACTAACAAGAAGACCGAGAACGACATGCCGCTCGCGATGTAGACAAGGATAACCGAGAGCAAATTGTTGATGAGATTCAGATCCTTCATAATGATGAAGAGCGGCACCGCAATGAGTTGTATGGGCAAGGCTAGACCGGCAAGAAAGAGCATATAGACCAGGGTATTACCTCGGAACTCGAAACGGGCCAGGACGTAGGCGGCCAGGGAGGACAGGAACAGCACGAATAAAACGCTGACGACGCTCACGACGGCGCTATTGATGAGATACTGGCCCAAGTTGCCGTCTGCCCAAGCCGTACTATAGTTGGAGAACTGCCAGCTTTGCGGCAAGGCCACCGGATGCGCCGCCATGTCGTTCGTCGACTTGAACGATAGGAGCACCATGTTGATGAGAGGGAATAGCATGATGAGTGCGCCCAACGTCAGGATGACGTAGACGAGCATTTGCGTGCGATTGGAGGCACGACGATGCGGGGTGCGCAACGCAGGTTGTTGTAGCATTAGTACTGCACCGTATATTTCTTTTGGAGCCAGATGAACAGAGCCGAGACGGCGATCACGATGATGAAGCCGATCACCGCCAACGCCGCGGCCAGCCCCAAGTTTTGTGCCGTCGTCCCGAAACCGCCGAAGGCCGTACGGTAAAACAGCGTCCCTGACACGTCAGTGGCGTAATTCGGCCCGGCCTGTGTACCCTCGAGCACATAGATCAGGTCAAAGGTCCCGAAACTGCCGATAAAGGTCAACGTCATGAGGGTGATAAAGGTGGGGCGCACCAAAGGGAATACAATTTTGGTAAACAGCTTCACGCGATTGGCGCCATCGATACGCGCGGCCTCCAAGATATCAGTCGGTAAGCCGACCATAGCGGCCAAGAAAATCAGCATGGCAAAGCCAATCGAGGCCCACGAGCCGATGAGGGCGATCGTGGGTAGCGCAAGCGATTCCGAACCAAGCCACGGTAAATCGAGCGATGAGAGCCCGAGTTGTTGTAGGAGTGTGCTGACGACGCCAAAATTAGGCTCGAGATAGATGCTGGCCAGGAATCCTATGACAACGGCCGGGATAACGTATGGCAAGAAATACAACACCTGAAAGACACGTGCGGGGCGTTCAGGAATAGTTGTCAGCAGGTAGGCCACGATCATGCCTACGACTGATGTCACCACGGTACTAAAGGCAAACAGATACAGATTATGGAGGATGGCCCGGTAAAAGAAGACGGAGAAGCTTGACGACGTCAGGATATAGACGAAGTTATTCAGTCCTATAAAGCCCGTGAGAGGGCCAATGCCATTCCAATTATAGAAGCTGTAGATAAAACTTTGGATAAATGGATAAACAATAAAAGCGAGGTACATGCCAAGCCCTGGTACCAGCAGAAGGAGAAACATACGCTTGCGGAGATGCTGACGCATACTGCGTTGGCGTGGCATCGCCTGTATCTCGACATTCTCATGGTTCGGGTAGCTGGTAGCCGGTGTTCTTGCCATCGCCCTTCGACTCCAATCTGAAGAACAATCTTGTCTATACCAGTTATGACGGACTATAGCACTATTTGCATGGACAGTCAATGCGTATCTTATCGAAAAGTCGGGGACTAGGCCGCCGCGAGGGCCACGGGGGCGTGGGCCTCAGCCACGCGTTGGATGATGAGGTCAGCCAGGGCGGGCATCCGGTTGGCACCGGAGAGACGGTCG
>JAABUJ010006284.1_pt1 | contig 11549 bp, 13 predicted proteins | sample 5559131 | NCBI WGS metagenome assembly JAABUJ01 (sample SAMN10711875, study PRJNA513366) | rock metagenome | isolation source: Antarctica rocks | place: Antarctica: Victoria Land, Mt New Zealand nord | collected 2016-01-07 | reverse complement strand
CTGGTCATGCTCATCATTGCCTCGTCTTCCTCCCGTGCTCCCAGCGAAGGGGCACGGGTAAGATTCTTTCATGAGGCAACGACTCCTCAATAGTAAGATTCCTGATGAGGCAATGCGCAACATTGACGATAGGCTGTATGCGCCCTACGATTGCCGCATGAATTTAGAAGGCGATCAGACAACGCAACCGGCATTGCAGGGCATTCGGGTGCTGGAAATGGGCACGCTGATCGCCGGGCCGTTCGCGGCGCGCATCCTCGGCGATTTCGGTGCGGAGATCATCAAGATCGAGCCACCCGTGCATGGCGATCCGCACCGCGAGTGGGGCGCGATGACCGACAAGGGCGCACTCTGGTTCCCGATTCAGGCGCGCAACAAGCGCTCCGTCACGGTTGACCTCCGCATGCCGGAGGGACAGACGATCATCCGTCGGCTCGCGCGGGAGTGCGACATCCTGATCGAGAACTTCCGCCCTGGCAGCCTCGAAAAGTGGAACCTCGGCCCCGACGTGCTGCGGGAGGAGAATCCCCGGCTGATCATGGTGCGCATTTCCGGCTTCGGGCAGACGGGGCCGTACCGCGCGCGGCCGGGTTTCGGCAACATCGCGGAAGCGATGGGCGGTATCCGCTACATCACCGGCTTTCCGGATCGCCCGCCCGTGCGCGTCGGCATGAGCCTCGCCGATCATGTTGCCTCGCTGTACGCGGTGGTCGGCGCGCTGACCGCATTGCAATCCCGGCAGATGACAGGTACGGGGCAGGTCGTGGATGTTGCGCTCACCGAGGGGATATTCAGTCTCTTGCAGGATGCGCTGCCGCAGTACACGACGCTCGGCACGATTCAGGAGCGCACCGGCAATGATCTTTTCAAGACCGCGCCATCGAATGTCTACCAGACCAAAGACGGCGTGTGGATGGCGATTAGCGGCAACAACAACAGTATCTTCGTTCGGCTGATGAACGCCATCGAGCGGCCCGATCTCCACCGGGACCCGCGTTTGCAGACGAATCCGGGCCGCGCCGAGCACGCGCGGATGCTCGATGAGGCGATTGGGGAGTGGGCGCGGGAGCACACGGCGGCGGAAGTCAGCGAAACCCTCGAAGCGGCGGAAGTGCCGTTCGGGCCGGTCTATACCATCGCGGACATCGCGAACGACCCGCAGTATCAGGCGCGGGAAATGATCCTCGACATCCCGCACCCGCTCTTTGGTAGCATCGCCATGCCGGGCATCGTGCCGAAACTCTCCGACACGCCGGGGGAAGTGAAATGGCCCGCCCCGCCGCTCGGCGCGGATACCGACGAGGTGTTGCACAGACTCGCAGGCCTTGACGACGACGAACTGGCGCGGCTGCGTGCCGCCGGGGTGATCTGAGATGGCCTCGCTGCCGGAGACCGCCATCGAACTACGCGGCGTGACGCGCGCTTTCGCGACGGAGCGCGGGCGGTATGTAGCGGTCGAGGATATTTCGCTTGCGATACCGCGCGGCCAGTTCCTCGCGGTCGTCGGGCCGAGCGGGTGCGGCAAGTCCACGATCCTCGGCATGATCGCCGGGCTGGCGAACCCGAGCGCGGGCAGCGTGACGATCTACGGTGAGCCGATCAAGGGAATCAATCGCCGCGCCGCCTACATGTTCCAGCAGGACGCGCTGCTGCCGTGGAAGACAGTGCTCGATAATGTCGCCTTTGGCCCAATGCTGCAAGGCGTCGGCAAGCGCGAAGCCCGCGCGCGGGCGACGGATTGGCTCGGTCGCGTCGGCCTGCACGGCTTCGAGGATCGCTACCCGCACCAACTCTCCGGCGGCATGCGCAAGCGGATCGCCCTCGCGCAGGACCTCGTCAATGAGCCGGAAATCCTCCTGATGGATGAACCGTACAACGGCCTCGATGTGCAGACCCGTGCGATGGTCGAGAATGAGGTACTGGACCTCTGGTCCGGCTCGAACAAGACGGTTGTCTTCGTCACGCACGATCTCGAAGAGGCGATCGCGATGTCCGACCGCGTCGTGCTGCTCACGGCAGGCCCGGCCTCGCATATCAAGGGCGATTATACCGTCTCGCTGCCCCGCCCGCGCAATGTGCAGGAAGTCCGCTTCCTGCCGGAGTTTGTCGCACTCTACGAAAATATCTGGGACGGCCTGCGCGACGAAGTGCTCGCGAGTTACGAGCGACAGCGGATGGGAGTGGGCAGTAGACAGTAGTCGACAGCGGCAATGATTCTCGTTCCGACGACTGCCGACTGCCGACTCGAAGCGACCGAAGGGAGCGACACATGGGGGCGGTGGTGCGGCCCATCGAAGCGGAGACGCCGGTAGCGGCGGCAATTAAGCCTGTACGGAGGAGGCGGATCGAGCCGGGCATAGTGGCGCTGCAACTGCTCGTGCTCATTGCGGTACTCGCATTCTGGCAATTCGGCGCTGAGTTTGGCATCATCCGCAAGTTCTTCTTCAGCCAGCCGACCGAGGTCGTGCAGCGGCTCGGCGACTGGTTCATTCGCAACCGGACGATCTACCGGCACATCGAAGCGACGTTCATCGAGACGGTGCTCTCGTTCGTGATCGGCGTCGTGCTCGGCATCATCTTCGGCTTCATTATGGCCAGGAGCGAGTTGGCGGCGAAAGTGTTCGGGCCGTACGTGACGATGCTCAATGCGATGCCGCGCGTCGTGCTGGCGCCGATCTTCGTGCTCTGGTTCGGGTTGGGCCAGAATTCGAAGGTGGCGCTCGGCGTCTCGCTCGTCTTCTTTATCGTCTTCTATAACACCTTTCAAGGTGTCCGCGAGGCTGATCCGCGCGTCATTGATAAAGCGCGGATGCTCGGCGCGAGCAACTGGCAGGTGATCCGCTATGTGCAGTTCCCGTCCGCCGTGACGTGGATTCTCTCCAGCCTCCATACCAGCGTCGGCTTCGCGCTCGCGGGGGTCGTCGTCGGAGAGTATCTCGGCTCGACGAAGGGGATTGGCTACCTCGTCTCCTTTGCGGAGGGGAATTTCGACAGCACGGGTGTCTTCGCGGGCATGACCGTTCTGGCGGCACTCGTGATGGTGATTGAACTGAGTATTATTCCCGTCGAGCGGCGGTTGCTGCGGTGGCAGCCGAAGCGCGAGAGCGGGACACGTGCACGCGAGGTCTAGGATCGCGCAGAAGGAGCAGCAGACGTGAACAACAGCAGATTCGGGAGTGCAGAATTGAGCCGCCGGAAATTCCTCGTTGGCGCGGCGGTATCGGCGGGCACGGCGATCCTCGCAGCCTGTGGCGGGTCGAGCAGCACGACGAAGACGGCCCCGCCCGCCGATACCGCCGCCGGGACAAAAGCCCCGACGACTGGCGCCGTATCGAGCGTCGCACCGGCCGCGCAGGCGACGAATGCACCGGCAACGGCTGCCGCGTCGAGCGCCGTCGCGACATCCCCGCCGTCCGCGACGACAGCCGCGACGAGCGGTTCGGCAGTCGCCGGGACGCCCGCCGCCGCCCTGAAGCCGGAGAAGGGTAAGATTACCATCGCCGTCGGTGGCGCGGAGCAATTCATCTACGCGCCGATCTCGCTCGCCAATCAACTCGGCTACTTCAAGGATATGGGCCTCACGGTCGAGATCGCCAACTTCTCTGGTGGTGCGAAGGCGGCGGAGGCGTTGATCGGCGGCAGCGCGGATATGGTCGTCGGTTTCTACGATCACACGATCCAGACGCAGCCGAAGGGCGAGAAGTTGCAAATGGTCTGCCTCTACGACAACTTCCCCGGTATCGTGCTCGAAGTGAACAGCAAGAGCGCAGACAAGATCAAGACAGCGGCGGATTTGAAGGGGCAGACGGTCGGCATCACCTCTGCCGGTTCCTCGACGCAGTTCCTCCTGAATTACTACTTGACCAAGAACGGTATTCAGCCTGACCAAGTGAGCATCGTCGCGATCGGCACGGGCAGCACTTCCATTGCCGCGATCCAGCAGGGCAAAGTCGTGGCTGGGATGATGGTGGACCCGGCAGCCACGAAGGTGGAGACAACAGGCGACGCGAAGCCCTTGTGGGACACGCGGACTGAGAAAGATACGGTCGCGCAACTCGGTGGCCCGTATCCGGCAGGTGGCGTCTATTCAACGGCGGACTTCCTCGCCAAGAACCCGAACACGACACAGATTGTCGTCACCGGCAGCCTAATGGCGCTCAAGTACATCCAGACGCACTCGCCGGAAGAGATCGCTGCCAAGATGCCGCCGGATTATGTGGGCGGCGACAAGCAGAACTACTTTGACGCGCTGAAGAAAGACCTGCCGCTCTTCTCCACCACCGGCATGATGCCGACAGGCGGCCCGCAGAGCGTCTACAATGTCCTCAAACTCTCCGATCCGGTCGTCAAAGGCGCGGCAAGCATTGATCTCAATGCCACGTATACGAATACGTTTGTTGATGTGGCAGCGAAGCAGGTGAAGTAGCGGGGGAAGTTCGTAGTTCGATGAAACACTCCGAACATCGAACATCGAACTTCCCCCGACCGGAGGTCGGAGATGCATGTGCCGGGGCGCGTAACGATCATGGAAGTGGGGCCGCGCGACGGGTTGCAGAACGAACCCGTCCTCGTGCCGACGGAACACAAGGTTGCCCTGATCCGGCGGCTGATCGCAGCGGGGTTGGTAGACATCGAGGCGACCGCGTTCGTGCATCCGCAGTGGATTCCCGCGCTCGTTGATGCGGACGCTGTGATGGCTACCGTCCCGCGCGCGGGCGTGCGATATAGTGTCCTCGTCCCGAATATGCGCGGTTATGAGCGGGCGCTGCCCCTCCGACCCGATGAGATCGTCCTTTTTTGCTCGGCGACCGAAGGCCATAACCGCGCGAATCTCAATCGTTCGACCGCCGAATCGCTGGAGCAACTGGCGCTCGTCGCGGCGCGGGCAAAGGCGGACGGATTCCGGCTGCGGGGTGCAATCTCAACCTCGTTCTGGTGCCCGTTCGAGGGGCGCGTGCCGCCCACGCGCGTCTGCGAGATCGCGCAGGCGTACCAGGCGATGGGCGCGGACGAGGTCGGTATCTCGGATACGCTCGGCGCGGCGGACCCACTGCATGTCAGCACGCTCGTCGCCGACGTACGGAGCGCTGTGGACATTGATCTCAGCCTGCATCTCCACGATACGCATGGTATGTCGCTTGCCTGCGTCGTTGCGGGGTTGGACGCCGGCATTACGCGATTCGATTCTTCCATCGGTGGCCTCGGCGGCTGCCCCTACGCTCCGGGCGCGGCGGGCAACATCGCCACCGAAGATTTGGTCTTCATGCTGCACCGGATGGGTGTAGCGACGGGCATTGACGCGGATGCGCTGCTGGACGCGGCCCGCTACGCGCAATCGCTCGTCGGCCACCCGCTGCAAAGCCGCCGGATGGCCCTCGCCCAAACCGCTCAGGCTGTCGCGCACTGAGCGGCGGTAGCGTCGGCTTCAACCTGCGGACTATAAAAGGCCGAAGCCTATGTAAAAGGGACGCAGGCTGAAGCCGACGCTACTCCCTCATTCCCGCTCGCGCGAAATACCGGCGTCCTCGAATGCCTTTGCGACGACTGCGTACGATTGCGTTGCGGCGGCGAGGGCGTCGAAGTCGGGGCGGGATTGCACCATCAAACTGATCTCGACGGTGATGTACTCCTTCCACCCCGCGCGATCCATCGCTTTGAGGTAGGCGACGTAGTCCATCTCGCCTTCGCCGGGGATCAGGAACTGGTGATCCGGTGCCATGCCGCGCTCGTCCTTGATGTGCGTATGGACGGTGTACGGCACGAGTTGCGCGACGACCGGCTCCATCTCCATGCCTTGCACATTGAAGTGGCTGATGTCGAAGTGGATACCGAGCGCGGGCGAATTGACCTGCTCGACAAGCCAGATTGCCTGCTCCGGCGTGTGCAGCGCGTTGCTGACGTGCGGCTCGATACCGACGATCACGCCAGCCGCTTCCGCATAGGCGGCGGCGTTGCCGAAGAGATTCACCAACTCATCCTTCACCGTCTCCCAACTACCCGGTTCGCCCGCCGAGGTGGTGCTGACGGAGAGACGTTCGCCCGGCTTCTGCAACTCTGCCGCGAGGTCGAGGTAGGTTTTGAACGTTTTGATATTTTGCGCGCGTTCGGTGGCATCGCCCTTGAGCAGCGGGGTGTTACCGGAGAGGCCGCAGAGGTCAAGATGATGGTCGTCGTAGAGTGTGCGGATGCGTTGGCGTTCGGCGGCGTCCATCGTTGCGGCGTCGGTCGGCCAGCGGGGGATGACCGTCAGTTCGAGACCGTCGTAGCCGAGTGCGGCGCAGTGCGCGACCGCCACATCAATCGGCGTTTTCTGCATACCCCAGGTGCTAAAGGCGAGCAACATTCCCACAGTTCGCTCCTACCTGGTGGCGTAGGCTTCAGCCTGGGTTCTCTTCCTTATAGGAGCCCCACGGGAGGAACCGCAATCTGAAGCCTACGCCACCAGCGTTATGCCGATGCGACGTTTGGAAGGAGGCCGAGATGTTCGTCAATCTCGCGTTGGTAGCCGTCCACCGCGCTCGATTCGACCTCTGCGATGGTGACGGGTCGCCCGGCGACCTGCGACTCGAAGAGCGCGTAGACGAGGGCGACATCGCGCCGCGCCACCGTGCCATTGACTTCTGGTTGCGCGCCGGTGCGGATGCACTCCGCGAGTTCGTAATACTCCAGTGCGAGGATTTTGCGGTCCGTCACCGGAAAGTCGAAATTGTACGTCCATGGGCGTTCGCCGCCAAAGAGCCGCGCCGCGACGGGGCTGAGGCGGTAACTCGGCGCGTAATCGAGCACCCGCTGGTCCATGATGTCCGTACCGTCATCGAGGATGAGGCGGACGGGGCGACCGTTGCGGTCGCCGGGCGAGACGATTGAGCCGCGTGTCCCGTAGATCGTCCGGTTCTGATAGGGAAGGCCGTGGCCTGCGTGATGGTCAATCCAGTGGGCGTGCGCGCCGTTCGTGAAGTTAATCATGCCGAAGATCGCGTCTTCGCCGGTCGCCGCGAAGGAGTCGGGGAAATCCTTGCCCCACTTCTCGTAAAAGCCGCCGGGGCCGCCAGTGCTCCGTTTATAGCGCGTCTGCTCGTAAAGGCGGGTCTGGCCGAAGGCGCTCTCGGCGTCGCCGAAGTAATACTGGAGGATGTCGGCATTGTGGACGCCCGCATCGAGCGTGATCGTGCCGGTCATCTTCTGGTGCCGCCACGGCGTGATAATCATGCTGTCGCGTCCGCCGATGCCGACTTCGAGGATGAACTGCGGATCGCCGATGGCGCCGTCGTCAATCAGAGACTTGATCAGCCGGTTGATCGGATCGCGCCGGAAGTTCTCCGCGACGGAAAGAATCTTGCCCGACCGCTCCGCCGCTTCGATAATTTTGTTGCAGCCGCGAATCGTGATCGCGAGCGGCTTTTCGCACATCGTGTGCAGGCCGAGATCGAGCAGCAGCGTCGCCGCCGCGTGGTGCGATCCGGTGTCGGTCGGGCAATCCGCGCCGTCCAACTCCACTTCCGAGACCATCCGCGCGGCATCCGTGAAGACCTGCGGGCGCAGGCCAAGATGCTCCAGCGCCTCGTCCGCGAGGTCTTCGGCGTTCTGGCGGTTCAGGTCGCAGACGGCGACGAGGTCCGCATTGCGAAACTCCGTGCGTGCCAGTTCCGTGAATCCGGTCAGGTGGCGCCGTCCCATCCCGCCGCAGCCGACAATCGCCAATCGCACCCGTTCCGCCATCGCCCATTCCTCCGTTATGCGATTCGCACCGCGATGCCGTCCAGTCCCGGCCCCGCCGCCGGGTAGCGATCCATCACGAGTGGGTCATGCCCCGGAATAATGTGCGCGGGGGAGTCGGCGAGGGTGCGCACCGTATCGAACGCATCGTACATCTCCGGCACGGAATGCACGAGGCTGAACGGCCGATCCTCGTCAATGTTCGCGTAGTAGTGCGTCGCGTCCGACGCCAGGACGACGTTGCCCTGCGCGGTTGGCACGCGGACGACCTGCAACCCCGCCGCATGCCCGCCGACACGATGGACAGTGATCCCCGGCACGATTTCCGCTGTCTCACGGACATACAGAACGCGGCGCGCGAAGTTCTCCCGCACCAAAAAGAGCACATCTTCCGGCTCCACGAGCGCACGGAAGACGCCCCGGCCCGCGTGCCGCCCTGTCCAGAAGGCCATCTCCGATTCCTGCACGGAGAAGGTCGCCATCGGGAAGCCGTCGAGGTTGCCGACATGGTCGTAATGGAGGTGGGTGAGAATGACATGCCGCACCTGCGCTGCGTCAATGCCGACCAGTCGTAACCCCTCCATCGGTGTGCGGAGATGGGTGCGCTGGCGGCGAGCGGCGACAGCGGCAGTGAACCCCGCATCTACGACGACGGTATGCTCCGGCGAGACGGCGGCCCAGACGAAGTAATCCATCGGCATCGGGCCGTCGTGCGGATCGCCCAGGTAGAAATTCTCGCCGCGTCGCGCCTCGCGTGTGGCATACTTCACCGCGTAGATCGCATAGGTGGGCAGTCCGGTCATTCATCCCTCAAATAGGTGGCGGCGGGCTTGATCTGCCGCAGTAGGGAGGTTCAGCAGGCTACAACCCGCTGCCACCCAGATTCGTAATTGCTTCGTGCGTGCCGTCGAGCCGCACGCCGGCCATCTCCTCTAGAATCGTCGCAATCGTTGTATGGCACTGCTCGCTCAGGCCGTGGCCGATGGCGAAGCGGTAGAGTTGCTGCGCGGCGGCGGCGACGAAGAGCGGGACCGCATATTCCTGACCGAGTTCGATGGCGATGTCCACGTCCTTGCGCATCAGCCCAATCGAGAAGCCGGAGTTGAAGGCGTGGTTAAGGACGAAGGTCGGGAACTTGTACTCGCTCGACCACGACCGCCCCGTGCCGCTGTTGATGACGGCGAGCGCTGTCTCGACCTCGATGCCCGCTTTGACAGCGAGCGCGAGCGCCTCGGACGTGACGGCCATCGTCGTCGCGGAGACCATGTTGTTGATCGCCTTGATTGTATGCCCCGCGCCCGTGCCACCAACGTAGTGGATTGTTTTTCCCAGCGCCTCGAAAAGCGGGATGCATCGTTCAAAGAGTGGGTGCGGCCCGCCGACCATGATCGTCAAGGAGCCACGCTCTGCGCCCGCGACGCCGCCGCTGACCGGCGCGTCGAGCATGCCGATTTCCCGCTCTGCCAGCCAGCGGGCGAGCGCGACGGTGCGCGCCGGGACGGCGGTGCTCATGTCAATCAGCGTGCTGCCCAGCGTCATCGCATCGCCCAGCCCTTGCGCACGCACGACGGCGTCTATGATCGTCGAGTCCGGCAGCATCGTGATGACCGTCCGGCACCGCTCGCCGAGTGCGGCCAGCGATTCCGCCGCCTCCGCGCCATCCGTGACGGCGAGTTGCACGCCGTCCGGTGCAACATCATAGACAACGACTGGATAGCCCGCCGCGAGCAATCGCCGTGCCATTGGCAAACCCATATGCCCGATGCCGACGACGCCGACCGCTTCCTTCATCGCACCCGCCAACATCTGCTCCTTCGCTCTATTCACTTGATGCCGCGCGTTCTCTGCACGTCACGCCATAACTGACTTGACACTTATGGGTCGTCGTGTCGAGACAGCATCGCGACGAAACGGACGATGCATCATTCCTGTATCGCGGTCGCCTGCGACCAGACGACTTGCCAGCGCCCGTCTCGCTTCTCGTAGGTGTCGATGTGCCAGTAGTGCAGCAGCGCCCCCTCCGCTCCGTCGCGGGACATGTGGAGGCGTGAGCGGTAACGGATGAGCGCCACCCCTTCGTACAGGCGCACGTCGATCTCCGAGTCGACCTCCCACACACGGTAGTTGAGATAGCCGGAAGCGATCCCCCCAAGATATTGCTCTTTCGAGACGACACCCCCGCCGGGGTTGATAAGTTGGAAATCGTCGGCGTGCAGACGATTGGAAACCTCCTGGTCTGCCGCGACTAAGGCGCGCAGGCGTTCCCGTTCCGTGGTGCGGATGTGCTCCGCCTCAGGTCCATCACGGATCACCCCTTCCCCATCGGTCGTCATGGACCTCTCCTCTGCATGTGTTCGCGAGCCAGCCCGCGCTATACGTTCTTGTCGCCCGGAAAATAGTCTCGGCGTGATGACCGATATGTGTCAAGATCATAAGACGGAGTGTGTTCCGTACGAGGCGAAGCTGGCTCCACCATTTTAGCTCGTCCCGCGACCGCCCTCATGGGCTTTGATGCTCGGCTCGATCCCTTCCGCGCCGACGACTTCACGCCAGGCATCGAAGCCGGCCTGAAAGGCGACCGCGCCCGCCTCCGGGAAGGCGATCTCAATCGCTTCGAGGATCTCCTCTTTCGAGACGCCGAGATCGAGGGCAACGCGGATATGGCTCTGTATGTGCCCCTTGCTCGCCCGCATCACGGTGAGGCTGACGATGAAGATCAGTTCTTTGGTCTTGCGATCCAGGCGACGCTGCTTCAAATACGCGGCGTCCACCAGTTCGTTTGCGGCCTTGATGAACTCGAAATCCTGCTGGACAGCGATTTTATGGTAATCGAGCACGTACCCGCGCTCCTTGACCATCGCGTCAATGTACGCTTGTTTCTCGTCCTGCGTCGCCATCACGGCTCCTTTCGTGCGCTTCGTTCGTTGGCTGCGAACAATACCACAACCGAGTGTGATTGACGCTCGGTGATGCCGCTGCTACGCTCCCACGCAGGACGAACCCGATGGAGATACCGAAAGGAGCGCATGATGGACGCGAGCAAGGCATCATCCGCAGAGGGGGAGCAGGACGCCGAACCGGCATCGGACTGGATGCCGGCGGAGCGGATCAGTTGGTTCCCGATCCCGGAAGAAAAGGACCTCGATCCGCGCGTGGCGGATATCGTGCGGCGGCAACGGGAGAAACTGGGCGCGCCAAACAATGTCGTCCGCGTGCATGCGTGGCGACCGGAGGCAATGCTCCGCTGGCTCGAACTGTACGACTACATCAATCGGGGGCCGTCCGGTCTGAGCCGGATCGAGCGCGAGATGATTGGCGTTGTAGTCTCTGCCGAAAACCGCTGTATGCTGTGACTGACCAACCACGGCGCCGAGTTGCGGCGCCTGACTAGTGACCCCGTCAAAGTTGAGCGGATCGCGCAGGATTACCGGCGTGCGGGGTTGTCGCCGCGCGAGCGGGCAATGTGCGACTACGTTGTCAAGATCACGCGCACGCCCGTCGAATGCAGCGAAGCGGACATCGAGGCGCTCCGGCCCCACGGCTTCTCGACCGAGGACATCTACGACATCATCAACACGGCGGCGATCTACAACTTCAACAACCGCGTCGCGAGCGCGGCGGGCTTTATCCCGGATCGTGCCTTCCACGGTACATTCCGTGAGGAGAAGCCGAAGCGGGATTAGCAAGGACGATTCATTGTTGGTGGTGGCGGGCTTTAGCCTGCCAATCCTCGCTGTGGCAGGCTAAAGCCCGCCACCACCGATAACTGGGAGGCCAATATGCACATCGTGATTCCGGATGACTACAACGATGTGTATGCCACCGCGCCTGCC
>JAABUJ010006283.1_pt1 | contig 11551 bp, 10 predicted proteins | sample 5559131 | NCBI WGS metagenome assembly JAABUJ01 (sample SAMN10711875, study PRJNA513366) | rock metagenome | isolation source: Antarctica rocks | place: Antarctica: Victoria Land, Mt New Zealand nord | collected 2016-01-07 | reverse complement strand
CACGGTGAAGGGGGCGCTGCTCCCGGGAGGCAGTGTCGCAGACGTCGGGCTGCTCGCGAGCTGGGGACCGCGCGGCTCGCTGGTGTCGGCCACCCAGGCGCGCACGTCGCCACGGCTGCGGATCGGGCTCTGCCCCAGGACGACGGCGACCGTCGGTCGCGTCATGGTGCGCGGCCCGGCCGTGATGGTGCCCGTGATGGTCACCGGCGACCCGGGGACGGCGACTGCCGGCAGGATGGACGTCACCGAGATGGTGGACGGGCCGGGGGGTGTGGCAGCGGGAGTGACGACGGGCGCGGTGCCGGACGCGGCGGTCGCGGGAGCGCCGGGGCCGGCTGGGGCGGGCGCCGCGGAGGCGACGGCCGGCAGGGCGAGGAGGGCCGCTGCCGTGAGCAGGACGCGGGTCACCCGAACGTGGCGGCGTCGCGGCCGTGGTCTCTCGCGCTGCCTGCCAGCCGCTCCCAGGCGACCTGCGCGATACGCCGCTCGTTGGGGAAGGTGAGGTGCCGGTGCACCTCCGCCAGGGGGAACCACGCGACGTCGATCGCCTCCTGGTCGGGATCGTTGTCGATGCTCAGCTCACCACCCGTGGCTTCGAGAAGGTAGTGGTGGACGAACTTGTGGACCCGGGTGCTCGACGTGGCGAACCAGTAGTCGATGATGCCCAGCTCGGTCAAGACCCGCCCGATGATGCCGGTCTCCTCGGCCACCTCCCGTTCCGCGGTCTCGGTGAGGGTCTCTCCCGGCTCGATGTGTCCCTTGGGGAGGCACCACTCGACGCGCCCGGCCCGGTTGCGCCGGGCGATGACGGCGATGCGGGCGGCTCCCTCGTGGACGTCGATGACGACCCCTCCTGCGGACCGCTCCTCGACGGAGGGCAGACGTCGGGCGTGGTTCGCCTGCCCGGACGTCGTCGCGCTCATCCCGACACTGTAACCAGCGCGGTTGAGCGTACCGGTCACGTCTGCCACGAGATCCCCACCGGTGACGTCCGGCGGGAAGGGAGGCCGGCGCGCGGTGGCGGGCACCCGGCATACCGGGTCGTAGGCTTGGCGGTCGTGCCCGCCCCGACGCCTCCCACCCAGCCCGTCCCGGCGCGCCTGCTCAGGGACGCCGTCGCCCAGCTGGCGCCCGTCCTGCCGCTGCTGCAGGAGCTCGGGAAGCGGTTCGCGGCGGCCGGGCACGACATCGCCCTCGTGGGCGGGCCGGTCCGCGACGCGTTCCTCGGCCGGACGTCGACCGACCTCGACTTCACCACGGACGCCGATCCCGACGCCGTGCTCGCGATCACCAGGGGCTGGTCCGACGCCCACTGGGAGATCGGCCGGGCGTTCGGGACCATCGGCCTGCTCAAGGGGGCGCTCCGGCTGGAGGTCACGACCTACCGCACGGACTCCTACGACCGGACCAGCCGCAAGCCGGAGGTGGCCTTCGGCACGTCGTTGACCGAGGACCTCGTGCGCCGGGACTTCACCGTCAACGCCATGGCGATCCGGCTGCCGTCGCTGGAGTTCGTCGACGAGCACGACGGGCTGGCGGACCTCGCCGCGCGCCGGCTGCGGACCCCCGCGGCGCCCGAGGAGTCCTTCGCGGACGACCCGCTGCGGATGATGCGGGCCGCCCGCTTCGCCTCCCAGCTGGGTCTCGACGTGGCGCCGGAGGTGCGCGCCGCCATGACGGAGCGGGCCGACACCCTGGCCATGGTGTCCGCCGAGCGCGTGCGCGAGGAGCTGACCAAGCTCCTGCTGTCCGCGGCCCCTCGGGCGGGGCTGACCCTGCTCGTCGACTGCGGGCTCGCCGACGTCTTCCTGCCCGAGCTGCCCGCCCTGCGGCTGGAGATCGACGAGCATCACCGCCACAAGGACGTCTACGACCACTCGCTCGTCGTCCTCGAGCAGGCCATCGCCCTGGAGGGACCCCGCACGCTGCCGGGCGGGGAGGAGGCCGAGCCGGTCGCGGGTCCCGACCTCGTGCTGCGGCTGGCGGCGCTGCTGCACGACATCGGCAAGCCGGGGACGCGGCGCTTCGAGGAGGGGGGCGGCGTCAGCTTCCACCACCACGAGGTCGTCGGGGCCAAGCTGACCGCCCGGCGGCTCAAGGCCCTGCGCTTCGACAAGGAGACCGTCACGGCCGTCTCGCGGCTCGTCGAGCTGCACCTGCGCTTCCACGGGTACGGCACCGGGGAGTGGACCGACTCGGCGGTGCGGCGCTACATCACGGATGCGGGGCCGTTGCTCAGCCGGCTGCACCTGCTGACCCGGTCGGACTCGACGACCCGCAACGCGCGCCGGGCCGAGAGGCTGTCGCGCACCTATGACGGCCTCGAGGTGCGCATCGGCCGGCTACAGGAGCAGGAGGAGCTGTCCAAGGTGCGGCCCGAGCTCGACGGCAACGAGATCGGCCAGGCGCTCGGCATCCCGCCCGGCCGGCTCGTCGGCGAGGCGTACCGCTACCTCCTGTCCGTCCGCCTCGACGAAGGGGTGATCGGCAGGGACCGGGCGCGCGAGCGGCTGCTGTTCTGGTGGGCGGCACGCGGGCAGGACATCGGCTAGCGTCGACCCGACAGCACCGGCGTGTCGCCACCGTGGCGGCTCCCCCGTCGCTCGGGAGGACCGACATGAGCAGCACCCCCGCCCTCCTTGCGGCGACCGCCACCGACGTCGGCCGGGTCCGCCAGCAACGAGGACGCGGCCCTGGCGGTGGGCACCCTCTTCGTCGTCGCCGACGGGATGGGCGGGCACCAGGCCGGTGAGGTCGCCAGCCGGATCGCGGTCGAGACCATGGGCCGGCTCGGCGGGCGCGCCGGGCTGCGGCCCCGCGACCTCGTCGAGCAGGTCGAGGCGGCCAACCGGGCCATCCTGGCGTCCGCGGCCGAGCACCCCGAGCAGACAGGCATGGCGACGACCCTCGCCGGTCTGGCCGCCGTCACGGTCGGGGGCTCCGAGCACTGGGCCGTCGTCAACATCGGCGACTCCCGGGTCTACCGGCTCATCGACGGGCAGCTGGCCCAGGTCAGCGCCGACCACTCCGAGGTCGCCGACCTCGTCCGCGCGGGCGCGATCACCAAGGACGAGGCCCGGCGCCACCCCGCCCGCAACATCGTCACCCGCTGCCTCGGGCGGGATCCCCTCGAGCCGGTCGACACCTGGGTCTTCCGGCCCCACCCGGGCGAGCGGTTCCTGCTCTGCAGCGACGGGCTGACCAACGAGCTCGACGTCGAGGAGATCGCCGCGGTGCTCGGCCGCGAGGAGGGGCCCCAGACGGTGGCCGACACCCTCGTCGCCCGGGCCGTGGCGTCCGGCGGGCACGACAACGTCACCGTGGTCGTCGTCCGGCAGGCCATCCCGGGCTGAGGCTCACTCTGGTGACCCGCTCCCAGCGGGACATGCCGAACGAGCCGGCCATCCGGCATACGCCGCTCACCGCGCGGCCGGATGCCGGCCTTCGGCATGTTGGGCTGGGACCTGTGGACAACGCGGCGTCCCCGCCGGCCGGACCGGGCACCCTCGTCCCATGGCGGGCACCGACGCCGTCGAGGCGCTGACCCGCCTCGGGGGCTGCGCATCCTGGGGCGAGCTCGTCCGCGAGGTCGCCGACAAGGACGTGCGCCGGGCGCACCGGGCCGGGGCCGACGTCCGGACCCGCCGCGGCCGCTACGCCCTGCCCACCGCGGCCGAGCACCGGCGCGAGGCCCATCGGCTCACCGGCGTGCTGTCCCACCTCAGTGCGGCGATCGCACACGGCTGGACGGTCAAGACCCAGCCGGACCAACCGTGGGTCACCGTTCGCCGCACCCGCCATCTCGCTGCCAGCGACCGGCAGCGGATCAGCGCGCACTGGCGCGACCTCGACGAGCCGCAACGGCGTGCGGGAGTCACCTCACCCCTTCGCACCGTCCTGGACTGCGCAGCCGCCCTCCCCTTCGACGAGGCGCTGTCGATCGCCGACTCGGCCCTGCGGCACGGTGACGTCAGCCGGGCCGAGCTGGTCGCCGCTGCGCGACACCTGCGTGGGCCGGGTTCGGCGCGGGTCCGTCGGGTCGCGGACCTCGCCGACCACCGCTCGGCCAACCCCTTCGAGTCGGTCCTGCGGGCGATCGCGCTCGAGCTCCCCGAGCTGGTCCTCGTGCCGCAGCTGCGGATCTGGGACACCGGCCTCTGGGCCACGGTGGACCTCGGTGACGAGTCGCTGCGCCTCGTCCTGGAGGCCGAGGGGTTCGCCCACCACCGCTCCCGCAAGGACCTCGTCTGCGACGCTCGGCGTTACACGGAGCTGACCGTCTGGGGTTGGGCGGTCCTGCGGTTCTCGTGGGAGGACGTCATGCTCCACCCGGAGCGGGTTCGCTGGGCGATCGTGGCCTGGTTGGGCCAGCGTGCCGGACGCCCGGTGCCGCCCCCGCCGTCCTGACTTGTCCCAGGCGGACACCCTTGCCAGCCGGACATGCTTGCCAGCCGAACATGCAGAAGCCGGGCTCGACCGTGCCAACGCGCGCTCGTGAGCACGGTATGCCGGGTGATCCGGCTCCTTCTGCATGTCCGGCTGGGAGCCCGGACGGTCTCAGCGCTCCACGGTCCCGGCGATGAAGGCCTCGAGCTTCTCGCGGCCGAGGTCGTCGGGACGCTGCTCCGGCGGGGACTTCATGAGGTAGGACGAGGCGGACAGCAGGGCGCCGTCGATGCCGCGGTCCCGGGCGATCTTCGCGGCGCGGATCGCGTCGATGATGATCCCGGCCGAGTTCGGGGAGTCCCAGACCTCGAGCTTGTACTCGAGGTTCAGCGGCACGTCGCCGAACGCACGACCCTCGAGCCGGACGTAGGCCCACTTGCGGTCGTCGAGCCACTGGACGTAGTCGCTGGGCCCGATGTGCACGTTGCGCTCGCCCAGGTCGTGGGAGATGTTCGATGTCACGGCCTGCGTCTTGGAAATCTTCTTCGACTCGAGCCGGTCGCGCTCGAGCATGTTCTTGAAGTCCATGTTGCCGCCGACGTTGAGCTGGTAGGTCCGGTCGAGCACGACGCCGCGGTCCTCGAACAGCTTGGCCATGACCCGGTGGGTGATCGTCGCGCCCACCTGGCTCTTGATGTCGTCACCGATGACCGGCACGCCGGCGGCCTCGAACTTCGCCGCCCACTCGGGGTCGCTCGCGATGAAGACCGGCAACGCGTTGACGAAGGCGACGCCCGCGTCGATGGCGCACTGGGCGTAGTACTTGTCGGCGACCTCGGAGCCCACCGGGAGGTAGGAGACGAGGACGTCGACCCGCGCGTCGCGCAGCGCGGCGACGATGTCGACCGGCTCGGCGTCGGACTCCTCGATGGTCATCCGGTAGTACGTCCCGAGACCGTCGTTCGTGACCCCACGCTGGACGACCACGCCGGTCGGCGGCACGTCGGCGATCTTGATGGTGTTGTTCTCCGACGCGGTGATCGCCTCGGACAGGTCGAAGCCGACCTTCTTGGCGTCGACGTCGAACGCGGCGACGAACTCGACGTCGCGCACGTGGTACGGCCCGAACTCGACGTGCATCAGACCGGGGACGGTGCCTCCGGTCGGCGCGTCCTTGTAGAACTCGACTCCCTGCACCAGCGAGCTGGCGCAGTTGCCGACGCCGACGAGGGCGACGCGGACGGATCCCATGGCTGACTCCTTTTGCTGACATACTTCGACTTTGTCTGGTCGGACCAGACCCCAGACCCTGGAGCCCACCCGACCGGAGGCTCCGCTCCGCTGCGCGATGTGCTGCCCCGTCCCCGCTCGGAGCCGGCGCCATTCGGTTCGCGGCCCGCGTCGACGCATACTGAAGCGGTGCCTTCGGGCGCGCAGCCGCGGCCGGATCGGCCGGTCCGTCGACGGAAGTGGACCAGTGAGCACCAACACCAGGGGAGACGTCCCCGCTTCGGGCGAGGGGCGGAAGAAGGCGTCCCGGGGCCGGACGTGGGTCAAGCGGATCCTGCTGACCCTGCTCAGCCTCTTCGCGCTGGGGTGCGTCGGCGTGGCCATCGCCTACGCCACCATCGCCGTCCCCCGTCCCAACCAGCTGGCGAACGCCCAGGCGTCGATCATCTACTACGACGACGGCAAGACGGAGCTGGCGCGGATCAGCGACGTCAGCGGCAACCGCGAGACGGTCGACCTCAAGGCCGTCCCGGACCACGTCCAGAAGGCCGTTATCGCCGCCGAGGACCGCAGCTTCTACACGAACCGGGGCGTCTCTCCCACAGGGCTGGCCCGGGCCGTCTGGGAGGGACTGCGCGGCAGCAGCAGCCAGAGCGGCGGCTCGACGATCACCCAGCAGTACGTCAAGAACTTCTACCTCACCCCGGACAGGTCGCTGACCCGCAAGGGCAAGGAGATCATCATCTCCGTCAAGATCGACCAGCAGCAGTCCAAGGAGGAGATCCTCCAGAACTACCTGAACACGATCTACTACGGACGCGGCGCCTACGGCATCAAGACGGCCTCCCTGGCCTACTTCGGGAAGGACCAGAGCCAGCTCAACGTCGCGGAGGGCGCGGTTCTCGCCGCGGTGCTGAACGCCCCCTCGCTCTACGACCCGGCGCTCGGACCGAAGCAGCAGGAGAACCTCAAGAACCGGTTCAGCTACGTCCTCGACGGGATGGTCTCCCAGGGCTGGCTGGACCCGGCCGAGCGCGCCAAGATCACCGCCGTCCCCCCGACCATCCCGCCCCAGCCCAAGAAGGCGCTCGCCGGTCCCAACGGCTACCTCGTGAACGAGGCGCGCAAGCGCCTGGTGTCCGACCTCCAGCTCTCCGACAACGACATCGACCGCGGTGGGCTACGGATCACGACGACGATCTCGAAGCAGGCCCAGGACGCGGCGATCGCGGCGATGGACAAGGACTTCCCCAAGGACGCCAAGGACGTGTATGCCGGGCTCGCGGCAGTGCGCCCGGGTGACGGCGCCATCGTGGCGATGTACGGCGGTGCCGACTACCAGGCCCGGCAGTTCAACACCGCCACGGACGCGACGATGCAGGCAGGCTCGACGTTCAAGCCGTTCGCGCTCATCGCGGCCCTGCAGCAGGGCGTCAGCACCGAGACGAAGTTCGACGGCAGTAGCCCCCTGGCCGTGCCCGGGCTTGGCCGTGAGGGGGGGATCATCAACGAGAGCAACACCAGCTACGGGATGGTCGACCTGCGCCAGGCCACGGCCAAGTCGATCAACACGGTGTTCGTCGGGCTCAACGAGCGAATCGGCCCCAAGGCGACGCACGACGCCGCCGTGGCCGCCGGCATCCCGGCCAACACCCCCGGGCTGGGTGACGACCTGACCAACGTCCTCGGCACGTCCTCGCCACGCGTCCTCGACGTCGCCAACGCCTTCGCGACGATTGCCGCCCAGGGCCAGCGGGCCACTCCGTATCTCATCGCCGCCGTGAAGTCCGACCAGGTCAACATCGACTACAAGGCCCCGAAGCAGGTCGCGGCGGCCTTCTCCAAGGACGTCGCGGCCGACGTCGTCGACGCCATGAAGCAGGTCACCGCGCCCGGTGGCACGGGGGCGCGGGCAGCCGACATCGGCCGCCCCGTCGCCGCCAAGACGGGCACCTCCGAAGAGCACAAGTCGGTGTGGTTCACCGCGATCGTCCCGCAGCTGTCGGTGTCCATCGGCATGTACCGGGATGTCGGTGGCGTGCCCCAGGCGCTCGAGAACATCGCCGGCATCAACGAGCTCAGCGGCAACTCCATCCCGCTGTCGATCTACAAGGACTTCATCACGGCCGCCCTCAAGGGCGTGCCCGCCCAGGACTTCCCGCCCCGGGTCGGCATCGGTGACACCACGGTGTCCGTGCCGACCACGAGCACCACCCTGCCGTCGAGCACCCCTCCGCCCCCGCTGCCGCCCACCACGACGACCACCACGACCACGCCTCCGCGGTCGACCACGCCGCCCCCGGCGACCACGACCACGCCTCCGCGGTCCACGACGCCTCCGCCTCCGCGGTCGACCACGCCTCCACCCCCGACGACTACGCCGCCCCCGGCGAGCACGACGCCCCCACCGACCACGCCGCCGCCCCCGGCGACCACGGCTCCACCAGCGACCACGCCGCCCCCAGCGACCACGGCTCCACCAGCGACCACGCCGCCCCCAGCGACCACGCCTTTGCGGGCAACGACGACGTCTCCGCCGACCAGGACGAAGACGACCGCGCCGCTGCTGCCGACGACGCTGCCGACGACAAGCCCGGCCATCCTGATCCCTCCCACGCCGAAGCAGGCGGCGAGCACGACGGCCACGGCGGCGCCGCCCGGCTGAAACGGGCCCACCCGGTCGCGCGCCGTAGGCTGCGGACATGTCGTCCAGGAGCGAAGGGGAGCGTCCTGACCGCATCGCCGTCCCCTCGCGCGGGGACGCCGTGGTGGCTTCTGCCTCGCAGGTCATCGGCGGTCCGCTCGGCCGGTATGCCGTCTCCCTCGCCAAGGGTTGGCGCTACTACGCCGCCGTGCTCGCGGCCGCCTCGGCCGTGCCCATGGCGTTCGGCGTCCTGGAGCGCGCGCACTGCATCGAGCGGGGCTGGAACACGCCCGACCAGTTCTGGCACGCCTGCTTCTCCGACCTGCCCGTCACCTACCGGGATGCCGGCCTGGGCGCCGGGGTCGTCTCGTTCCTCACCGGGGGCGCCGGTGCCCCCTCGGCCGTCCAGCCGCCACTGACCGGTTTCGTCATGTCCCTCCTCGCCTCGCTCGTCCCGTCCGGCCCGATCGAGGACCGGATGCGGTTCTATTTCGCCCTCTGGGCGATTCTGGGAGCGTTGCTGCTCGCCCTGACGACGTGGTGGACCACCGCCTCGGTGCGCCGCTTCCCGATCCGGGCGGCCCACGTGGCACTCTCCCCGGTCGTCGTCCTCACCCTCGTCGTGGCCCCCGACATCCTGGGGGTGGCGCTGGCCGCCGCCGCCATGTACTTCTGGAGCCGAGAACGCCTCGTCCTGTGCGGCGTCCTGCTCGGCCTCGCGACCGCGGCAAGGAGCTATCCGGTCGTCATCCTCGTCGCCCTCCTCCTCGTCTCCGTGCGCGCCGGCCGGCTCCCCGCGTGGGGCCGGACCGCCGGCGCTGCCCTCGTCACCTTCGGCGCGGTCCTGCTCCTCTTCGGCGTCCTCAACCCCGCCAGCGCCGTCGCCTCCTACCGGGGGTGGTACGGCTCGGGAGCCGGCCTCGGCTCACCGTGGCTGCTGCCGCAGCTGGCCGGCCACCCCCTTCCCACGCGGGCCGTGACGGTCCTGTGCGTCGTCGGCTGGCTCGCCGCGGTCGCTGCCGGCGGGGTCTTCGCCCTGTCGACGCCCCGCAGGCCCGGCGTCGCCGAGGTCTCGCTCGTCATGGTCGGGATCGTTCTACTGACCGGCACGTCCTTTCCCGTCCAGTCGTCGCTGTGGCTCGTCCCCCTGGTCGCCCTGGTCGGGCTGCGCTGGAAGGACCACCTCTACTGGGCCGCCACCGAGGCCCTGCACTTCCTGGCCGTCTGGCTCTACCTGGCGAGCGTCGAGGTGCCGGACCGCGGCCTTCCCGCGGGGTGGTACGCCTTCTTTCTCCTCCTGCGGCTCACGGGGGCCGGTTGGCTGGTCTACCGGACCTGGCACACCGCACGGCTGCGCACACCGGCCTTCGAGGAGGAGGACCGACCCGGCGACGACGATGAGTCGGACGACCTGGCCGGCCCCTTGACGGGTGCTAGGGACCATCTCATCGTCCGCTTCGGCTGACCCTTTTCCTCGGGCACCCGACGAGCGCCCTGACCCGACTCCGAGACCCCGGGAGCGGACCTCGTTGCGGCGATTTCTCCTGGGCCCGGGGCGCCGCTACTCTTGTGCGGTTCGCCATGACGTTCTTCCACCTGTGGACAGTCGCCGGCCCGTGTCGGGGGCACCTGACAGAGTGGAGTCACGGCATCACGCATCAGCCCTCCTGTCACGGAGAGACCGTGACCGCCAGACCAAAGGAGGTGGGTTAACGCATGCGTCAGTACGAACTCATGGTCATCCTCGACCCAGAGCTCGAGGAGCGCACTGTCGCTCCGTCCCTCGACAAGTTCCTCTCCGTCGTCACCAAGGACGGGGGCTCCGTCGACAAGGTCGACATCTGGGGCCGTCGCCGGCTGGCTTTTGAGATCAAGAAGAAGTCCGAGGGCATCTACGCCGTCGTCACGATGACCGCCGAGCCGGCCACGGCCCAAGAGCTGGATCGTCAGCTGGGCCTGAACGAGTCGGTCCTGCGGACCAAGCTCCTGCGCCCCGGCGCCTGACCTTCGACCAAGGAACGATCACATGGCTGGCGACACCGTCATCACCGTCATTGGCAACATCACCGGCGACCCCGAGCTGCGGTTCACGCCGTCCGGGGCCGCCGTCGCGAACTTCACCGTCGCATCCACGCCCCGCGCGTTCGACCGCCAGAGCAACGAGTGGAAGGACGGCGAGACCCTGTTCATGCGCTGCTCGGTCTGGCGGGACGCCGCGGAGAACGTCGCCGAGTCGATCCAGCGCGGGACGCGAGTCATCGTGTCCGGCCGGCTGAAGTCTCGTTCGTACGAGACGAAGGAAGGCGAGAAGCGCACCGTGGTCGAGCTGGACGTCGAGGAGGTCGGGCCGTCCCTCAAGTACGCCTCCGCGAAGGTCACCAAGACCCAACGCGGCGGCGGGCCGGGCTCCGGCGGCGGATTCGGCGGAGCCGGTGGGGGCGGCGGCGGCTACGGATCCTCTGGTGGCAACCAGGAGGACCCGTGGGCGACAGGTGCCGGCAGCGGCGGCGGATCAGCCGGCGGCGGCTTCGGTGGCAACCAGGGTGGCCAGAACGCTTCACCGGCGTCGGGCAACCCAAGCGGCCAGCAGGGTGGTCAGTCGGGCGGCCAGCAAGGCGGCCAGCAGGGCGGCCAGCAGGGCGGCCAGTCGGGCGGTCAGCAAGGCGGCCAGCAGGGCGGCCAGCAGGGCGGCACGTGGGGCGGCGGCGCCCCGTCGTACGACGAGCCGCCCTTCTGACCCGACGACACTCCGATTCCGATCCCTTCGACTCCCACGATCGCCTCCGATCGGTGACTCACACCTGAGCTGAGGTCCGCGCCGCGGGCCGAGCTGCACGGCATACCTGTTCCAGCAAGTCAGCTATCCCGGCACCGTGCCGGGCTCTCAATCGAGAAGGAGAGCACCACGATGGCAAAGCCCGTTGTGCGCAAGCCCAAGAAGAAGGCGAACCCGCTCAAGATCGCCAAGATCGAGAACGTGGACTACAAGGACACGGCGCTGCTGCGCAAGTTCATCTCCGACCGCGGGAAGATCCGCGCTCGCCGGGTCACCGGTGTGTCCGTCCAGGAGCAGCGGCTCATCGCCACGGCCGTCAAGAACGCCCGTGAGATGGCACTGCTGCCCTACTCGTCCTCGGCTCGCTGAACCCGGCGGGACGGAAGGAGACACTGTGAAGCTCATCTTGACCCACGAGGTGACGGGCGTCGGCGCTGCCGGCGACATCATCGACGTCAAGGACGGTTACGCCCGCAACTACCTGCTGCCGCGCGGTTTCGCGACCGCCTGGACCA
>JAABUJ010006282.1_pt1 | contig 11552 bp, 13 predicted proteins | sample 5559131 | NCBI WGS metagenome assembly JAABUJ01 (sample SAMN10711875, study PRJNA513366) | rock metagenome | isolation source: Antarctica rocks | place: Antarctica: Victoria Land, Mt New Zealand nord | collected 2016-01-07 | reverse complement strand
CTCACTCGGGCACTCGGACCCGACGCCCAGAACGCCGTCGCCTATCTGCGCGACTGCTACCGGCGGTTGGGCTAGCGGTGATTCTGACTAAGGCGTGGTGCCGGATCAGCTGCGGCGCTCTGCGATCCTCGGCCTGAGGTCTCGGGCAGCCAGTTAGGTTGGGTGAGGCGCAGATGCGCATGAGGACATGGAGTAGCGGCAGTGGCCTTGAAGAAGTCGGACCTGTACAGCTCGCTGTGGCGCAGCTGCGACGAGTTGCGCGGCGGGATGGACGCCTCCCAGTACAAGGACTACATCCTCACGTTCCTGTTCGTGAAGTACGTGTCGGACAAGGCCAAGTCAGATCCGCACAGTGTGATCGTCGTGCCCGCGGGCGGTTCGTTTGACGACATGGTTGCGCTCAAGGGCGACAAGGAGATCGGCGACAAGGTCAACAAGATAATCGGCAGGCTGGCCGAGGCCAACGGCCTGCAGAAGGTCATCGACCTGGCCGACTTCAACGACGAGGAGAAGCTCGGCAAGGGCAAGGAGATGCAGGACCGCCTCGCCAAGCTCGTCACGATCTTCGCCGACCTGGACTTCCGCGGCTCCCGGGCCGAGGGCGACGACCTGCTGGGTGACGCCTACGAATACCTGATGCGCCACTTCGCCACCGAGTCCGGCAAGAGCAAGGGCCAGTTCTACACGCCTGCCGAGGTGTCGCGGATCCTCGCCAAGGTCATCGGAATCAACGCGAGCACCCGGCAGGACGACACCGTCTACGACCCGACTTGCGGTTCCGGCTCGCTGCTGCTCAAGGTCGCCGCGGAGGCACCGCGTGGCATCACGATCTACGGGCAGGAGAAGGACAACGCCACCTGGGCGCTGTCCAGGATGAACATGATTCTGCACGGCAACGAGGGCGCCGACATCGCCAAGGGCGACACGCTCACCGGCCCGCAGTTCACCGAGAACGACCGGCTGCGCACCTTCGACTTCGCGGTCGCCAACCCGCCGTTTTCCGTCAAGTCCTGGAGCAACGGCCTGGAGCACAAGTTCGGCCGGCCGCCGGAGAAGAACGGCGACTACGCCTTCCTGCTCCACGTCCTGAAGTCGCTGAAGAGCACCGGTAAGGGTGCGGTTATTCTGCCGCACGGCGTGCTGTTCCGGGGCAACGCCGAGGCTGGCATCCGCAAGCGGCTCCTGGAGCACGGCTACCTCAAGGGCGTCATCGGCCTGCCGGCAAACCTGTTCTACGGCACGGGCATTCCGGCCTGCATCGTCGTGCTCGACAAGGAGAACGCCCACGCGCGCACCGGCGTCTTCATGATCGACGCGTCGAAGGGCTTCATCAAGGATGGTCCCAAGAACCGCCTGCGCAGCCAGGACATCCACAAGATTGTGGACGTGTTCACCAAGCAGACCGAGCTTGCGCGCTACTCGCGGATGGTGCCGCTCGCGGAGGTCGCCGACCCCAAGAACGACTTCAACCTCAACATCCCGCGCTACATCGACTCGTCGGCACCCGAAGACATCCAGGACCTGCACGCCCACCTGCACGGCGGCATCCCCGAACGTGACCTCGACGCGCTCAGCGGCTACTGGGACGCGTTCCCCAGCCTGCGCACCAGCCTGTTCCGCCAGAACCGGCCGGGATACAGCGATTTGGCCGTCAATGTCGGCGCCGTCCAGCAGACCGTGCTGGATTCGGATGAGTTCACGAAGTTCGCCGTCGACGTCGCCAGCGTGGTTGACGACTGATTCTCGGCGCACCGCCCGATCCTGCAGGCCATCAATGGGCAGGCTCGCCCGCAGGACCTGATCGCGCGCATCGGCGACGACCTGCTGGCCCGGTTCAAGCACACCCCGCTGCTGGACGAGTACGACGTCTACGAGCAGTTGATGACCTACTGGCACGCAGTGATGCACGACGACGTCTTCCTGCTGATGAACGACGGCTGGGTTGATGCCGCCCAGCCGCGCAGGCCCATCGAGGACAAGGACCGCAAGCTCGCCGAGACGCCCGATCTGGTGGTCGGCTCGGGACGCGGAGCCGCGAAGTACAAGACCGACCTCATCCCGCCGACGCTGATCGTTGCCCGCTACTTCGCTGAGAAGCAGGTCAAGCTCGACGGTCTCGTGGCAGCCGCCGAAGATGCGCGCGGGCCGTCGAGGAGTACATCGAAGAGCACGCCATGGAGGACGGACTCCTGGCCGAGGCGATGGAGGACGACAAGATCAGCAAGGCGCTCGCCGCAGCGCGGCTGCGCGTCGCGAAGCGTTCGGCCTCCGACCCCGCCGAGGTCGAGGCCTTGGAGCATCTGATTGCGCTTTACAGCGCCGAGGCGGCGGCGAAGAAGTCCGCCAAAGATGCCCAGGCCACGCTCGATGTGTCCACGTTGGAGAAGTACGGCGAGCTCACCGTGCCGGACGTGAAGACGCTCGTGCTCGACGACAAGTGGAAGGCCACGATCACTGGCCGCATCGCGTCGGAAGTCAACTCGCTGACGCTTGCGCTTGTTGCACGCATCGAGGAGCTTGGCGAACGCTACGCCGAGACCGTTGGCGCCCTCGACGCGGAGCTGGAGAAGCTCGACGCAAAGCTCGCCGCCCACCTCGCCGACATGGGGGTCGATCAGTGACCCCCGACACCGGCGCATGGTGAGCCTCGAAGACGTCTGCGTACCAGGCGGTCTCGTTCGGGGTCCGTTCGGCGGATCTCTTAAGAAGAACGACTTTGTTGCGTCTGGCTACCAGGTTTACGAGCAAAGGCATGCGATCGCCGGAACATGGTCAGGGGCCCGTTACTTTGTTGACGCCGGGAAGTTCGGTGCCATGAAGCGATTCGCGGTGGTACCGGGTGACTTTATTGTGAGCTGTTCCGGCACGATCGGTCGTATCTATCAAGTACCAGAGCGGGCCCCGCGAGGCATCATTAACCAGGCCTTGCTGAAAATTAGTGTCAATTCGCATGTCATTAATCCGAAATTCTTCTACTTTTACTTTCAGTGGGAAACGTTTCAGAGTCTGATACTCGACAGCACCCAGGGTGGTGCAATGCAGAATTTGGTTGGTATGGCGATCTTCAGGAAATCGCCCATCAATTTGCCGCCTATGGGGGAACAGCAAGCTATTGCCCGAGCTCTGAGGATCGCTGACGAGAGCATTACGGTTCTGGAACGCATAGTTGCTAAGAAGCAGGCGATCAATCAAGGTATGATGCAGCAGCTTCTTACCGGCAAGACCCGCCTCCCCGGGTTCTCCGGCCCGTGGGTCGAGGGCCGGCTTGGCGACGTGCTGAACGTTCGCCATGGAAGGAGCCAGGGCGAAGTAGAGTGCCGCATTGGGAAGTACCCGATCCTGGCCACTGGCGGTCAGATCGGGTGGGCAGATGCGCCGCTCTACAGCAAGCCGTCAGTCCTGATCGGCCGCAAGGGCACGATCGACCGGCCGCAGTACCAAGCGACTCCATTCTGGACAGTCGACACCCTCTTCTACACAGAGATCTCCGAAGCGGCTGACCCTCGCTACCTCTATTACTTGTTCCTCACGATCGACTGGCGATCCATGAACGAAGCATCTGGAGTTCCCAGCCTGAGCTCACGCCGAGTGGAGGGCGTGGACATTCGGATCCCGCACGTTGGCGAGCAGCGTGCGATCCGAGAAGTACTCGATGATGTCAACTTGGAGATTGAGTCGCTCGAACGCCGACTCGCTAAGGCCGAAGCCGTCAAGCAGGGCATGACACAGCAGCTTCTGACCGGCCGCACGCGCCTCCCGATCACGGCGGGTGCAGAGTGAGTGCCGGCAAATCCGTTCGCCTGTTTCTTGCCGAGGGCACGCCGGGCGGCCTGTTGACCGCGGAGATCATGAATTGGACGGGCCATGTGATTGCCGCGCCGCGGTCTGACCTCGCGGCGCTACTGAAGCGGCCAGAGGTCGGGCGGACTGGTATCTACATCCTGCTCGGCGACGATCCCGACAGTCTCGGTGGTCAGCTCGCCTACATTGGCGAGGGCGACGACGTCGGCAAGCGCCTCTACCAACACGCCAGGGCAGAGGAGTTCAATGGCAAGGACTTCTGGGACCGTGCAGTCGTGCTGACGAGCAAGGACACCCAACCTCACCAAGGCGCACGCCCGGTACCTGGAGAGTCGGTTGATACAGCTGGCCGCTGCGGTGAAGCGTGTGAAGCTGACAAACTCGACGGCACCACCACCGGCCACGCTGCCCGAGGCTGATGTATCGGATATGGAGTATGTCGTCGACCAAGCCAAGATCGTGCTGCCGGTGCTTGGCGTCAATATGTTCCGAACGACTGAGGTACTGGCCGCGCCGCAGGATGAAATGGCCGTTGGTGCCCGCGCGGAGCAGTCGCCGCTCTTCGACCTTGAAGGCGCGCGCTACGGCGTGAAGGCAACCGCGCAGGAGATTGATGGCGAGTTCACCGTCAGGGCCGGATCTCGGGCACGCCGGACGTGGGTGGGAGCCGAAGGCGGCTATCAGCAGCTTCGGCACAAGCTCGAAACCGAAGGCACGTTAACGCCATCGGATGACGACATGACGATGGTGTTCGGTCATGATCAGGTCTTCGCAAGCCCGAGTGCAGCCGCTGCGGTCGTCCTTGGCCGCAGCTCTAACGGCCGCAATGAATGGAAGACCGCGCAGTCACGGGTGTCCTACGGCGACTGGCAGGTCGCCTCGATCGAGTACGTGCGTCGGGAGGGCACGACATGAGCGGTCGCAGCGGTCGTTTTACCGGCGTCCTAGCCAGTGACCCTGACCCGGGGTTGCCGCGACTGTCTCGCCGCGTCACTGTCGCAGATCCTTGGAGGGGTGAGGTCAACGTTTGCCCGCCTCGTGCAGGGTCGGGTTCAGGAGGCGAGGGGGTGGGATTGTTCGGCGATGAAGCGTTGGAGGTCGGCGACGGTGACGACGGCGGGGCTCTGGGGTGTGCTGGCCTTTTCGGTGACCCATTGGCGCATGAGGGTGGTCGCGGGGATGCCGAGGGCGGCGGCTTGTTCCCGCACCTGGTTGACGAGTGATTGGGGGAGGCGGATCGACGTGGACACCAGCACGTCGTCGGTGGTGCGGGTGTCCACCTGCGCGTCGGTGAAGTGTTCGGCAACGTCGGTGGTGTCGTAGTGGTTGCGGAGTTCGTCGATCTGTTTCTGGTCCATGGTTAGTGTCCCTTCGCGCGGAACGTGCGTCTCTCGGTGGTGGTCATGTCGCGGGAGGTGATGATGTAGTCGCGGCCGTCAGCGGCTTCGGTGGTAACGATGAGCAGATGTCGGCCGGCGGTGGTGGTGCCGAGGACTTCGGTGGTGTTCTCCCGCCCGGGCACCGCGAGGCGGGGTCGGGTGTAGAGGGCTTGCTCGACTTCGTAGTGGGTGATGTTGTGCCGGGCGATGTGGGTCTCGGGAGTCTTCGGTCCACCTGATTTCCCCGAACACCATCATATCGTACCACCCGCGTGGTACGCGGATAAAGTCGCTTCTCGTGAGGTAGGTCGTGGCTCGGGTCCCACAGCCGAACGATCCGCATGGGTGGGCTGGCCAGTGCCGCCTCTGCCACGGGGGCGCGATTCGGCTCAGACGACGAGTTCGCGTAGCGCTGGACGTCGGCTGAGAGGCGTTCGATTGCGACCTGCACCGACTCGTCTTTCTGCGCATTGAGACCGGCGAGGATCCAACCGCGCAGTAGTGCAGACATCGGCACGTCAAGCCGTGAAGCCAGCTCCTCGATCGCAGCCAGATGCTCAGGGGAGACACGCGCTGGTTGCCAACCCCGGACGATGTGTGGGACACCGTGCTGGAAACTCAACGCGCCCTTGTCGACTCATCGCGGCACCGCATGGTGAAGATTCCGGACCTGATCATCGCCGCGGTAGCGCAGCACCACGGCGCAACGGTGCTGCATTACGACTCTGATTACGGTGCAATTGCTGAAATCACTGGTCAACCCGTCCGTTGGTTGGTTCCGCGAGGGTCGCTGGCGTAGCGCGGACCCGCGGCCATGGTTGCACCGCGGCGGAGTCTTCCGCGGAAGCCTCCGTGGACGGCGTATTACTTCTGCACTACGCTAAGTTCATGGCGAGAGTGACCTGGGACGAGAGGGCGGTGAACCACATGCTCGAAGTCCACCAAGTCACCGTCGCCGAAGCCACGCAGGCCGTGAACGACCTCGACGCCGTCCACTACTCGCCAGACCCGGCAGGCAAATCGGGGCTCACGGATCGCGTCGTCGGCTACTCACGCAGCCGGCGACAGATCCTGGTGGTGATCCTGCTCCGCGCAGACGGCGACTACGAAGGGGTCAACGCATGGCCCGCAAACAGCACGTACACCCGCAAGTACAGAGAGGCGACATCATGAGCACGGATCATGACCGTCTGATCAGCGACGAGATCGAGCAGTCCGAGCGCACCCGTAACGAGCCACTATCAGCGGATGCGCCGTTTACTCAGCCGAATCGCAACCACTCCAGTGTGCTTACCGTGCGTCTGTCGAGCGACATGCACGACGAACTGATCCGGCTCGGCAAGGATCTCGACGTTCCGCCCTCAACGCTGGCACGCGGCTTCATTGCCGAGGGACTGGCAGCCAACGAGCACAACAGCGTCACGGCAATGCTGAGCAAGCTGGAGAGCGATCTACGACGCCTGCGCGGCTTGGTGATTGGGTAACGTCCGCGGCACCGGACCGAGAGCGAGGACGAGTCATGAGTGATGTCGGCCAGCGCGAACGCATAGCGCAGAACCGGGTCGTCCAGCACTTCCAGGACACGCTGGGCTTCGACTACCTGGGCAACTGGGAGACCCGCGCAGGCAATTCGAACGTCGAGGCGGCTCTTCTCACCCAGAACCTCCGCGCGCGGGGCTACGACGTCAAGCTCATCAACAAGGCCGTCGACCAGCTCACGAAGGACGCCTCCCTCGGTGGGGGCCGCGACCTCTACGAGGCCAACCGCGACGTCTACAACCTGCTCCGCTACGGGGTGAAGGTGCGCCCCGGCGTCGGCGAACAGACCGAGACCGTGTGGCTCGTGGACTGGGCCAACCCGCAGGCCAACCACTTCGCGATTGCCGAGGAAGTCACCGTGGCCGGCCAGCACACCAAGCGGCCGGACATCGTGGTCTACCTCAACGGCATCGCCGTTGCGGTGCTGGAACTTAAGCGCTCCACAGTGGCTGTCTCCGAAGGTATCCGGCAGACCATCGGGAATCAGAAGCCCGAGTTCATCCGTCAATTCTCCACCACCGTACAGCTGGTGTTCGCCGGCAACGACGTTGAGGGGATGCGCTACGGCGTCATCGGCACCCCAGAAAAGTACTGGATGGAGTGGCGCGAGCTCTCCGACGTCGACGATCCGCTGGACCGGGCGCTAGGTCAGCTGTGCTCCAAGGAGCGCCTGCTGGAGCTGATCCACGATTTCACCGTGTTCGACTCGGGCACCCGAAAGGCCTGCCGCCACAACCAGTTCTTCGGCGTGCAAGCGGCTCGGGCGCGCATCGTCCAGCGCGAGGGCGGCATCATCTGGCACACCCAAGGCTCGGGCAAGTCGCTGACCATGGTCTGGCTCGCGAAGTGGATTCGGGAGCACCAAGACGACCCGCGGGTCCTGCTGATCACCGACCGCACCGAGCTGGACGAGCAGATCGAGAAGGTCTTCAACGGCGTCAACGAGACGATCTACCGCACCAGCAGTGCAGTGGACCTGCTGGACACCCTGAACAAGTCCACCGAGTGGCTGATGTGCTCGCTCGTGCACAAGTTCGATTTGGGCGTCCCGAAGGATTTCACCGCGAAGGGCAACATCTTCGTCTTCGTCGACGAGGCGCACCGGACCCAGTCCGGCACGATGCACGCCGCCATGAGGCAGCTCCTGCCCGGCGCCATGTTCATCGGCTTCACGGGCACACCGCTGCTCAAGCAGGACATGGCGACGAGCATGGAGACCTTCGGCAGCTTCATCCACACCTACAAGTTCGATGAGGCCGTCAGCGACGGGGTCGTGCTGGATCTGCGCTACGAAGCCCGCACCATCGACCAGAACCTGACCTCGCCCAAGCAGGTGGACACGTGGTTTGACATCAAGACCAAAGGCATGACCGATCTCTCCCGCGCTGAGCTGAAAAAGCGCTGGGGCACGATGCAGAAGGTCGTCAGCGCCGAGCCGCGGGCCAAGCAGATCGTCAACGACATCCTGCTCGACATGGAGACCAAGCCGCGCCTGTCCGATGGGCGCGGCAACGCCATGCTCGTGGGCGCCAGCATCTATCAGGCCTGCAAGTTCTACGAGTTGTTCTGCCAGGCCGGGTTCAAGGGCAAGTGCGCCGTTATCACCAGCTACGAACCCCAGGTCGGTGACATCGCCAAGGAGGACTCCGGCCACGGCGCGACGGAGAGGTTGCGCCAGTACGACATCTACCGCCAGATGCTGGCCGACCACTTCAACCAACCGGCCGACAAGGCGATGGCGAAGGTCGAGCAGTTCGAGAAGGAGGTCAAGGAGACGTTCATCAAGAAGCCGGGCCAGATGCGCCTGCTCATCGTGGTGGACAAGCTGCTGACCGGCTTCGATGCCCCCTCGGCGACGTACCTCTACATCGACAAGAAGATGCGCGACCATGGCCTGTTCCAAGCGATCTGTCGCGTCAACCGCCTCGACGGTGACGACAAGGACTACGGCTACATCGTCGACTACCAGGACCTGTTCAACTCCCTTAGCGACGCCATCACCGACTACACCAGCGGCGCGCTGGACGGCTACGAGAAGACCGACATCGAGGGCCTGCTCGCCGATCGGATCGACAAGGCCCGCGACGACCTGGAGGAAGCGCTCGAACGGATTCGTGCCCTGTGTGAACCGGTCGCCCCACCGAAGAACACTCGGCAGTACCAGCAGTACTTCTGCGCCCAGGACCAGGGCAACGTCGAACAGCTCAAGGCCAACGAACCCAAGCGGGTCGAGCTTTACAAGTCCGTCGCCGCCGTCGTCCGTGCGTTTGGCGCCTTGGCCAACGACATGGGCGCGGCCGGTTACTCGGTGGCGGAAACCGAGGCCATCCGGGCCGAGATCGCGCACTACGCCAACGTCCGCGACGAGGTGAAGCTCGGGGCCGGGGAGGACGTCGACTTCAAGCAGTACGAGGCCGGGATGCGCTTCCTGCTCGACACCTACATCAACGCCAGCCCGTCCGAGGTCGTGTCCAACTTCCAGGACACCGGACTCATCCAGCTCATCGTCGAGCTGGGCGCCGGGGCCATCGACAAACTGCCCGAGGGCATCCAAAAGCCCCGAGGCCGTCGCCGAGACGATCACCAACAACATCCGCAAAGTGCTCATCGACGAGCACGCCATGAACCCGAAGTACTACGACCGGATGTCAGAGTTGCTTGACGCCATCCTGGAACAGCGCCGCCAGGGAGCCCTGGATTACCAGGATTACCTGGCGAAACTCGTTGCGCACGCAGGCAAGCTCGGCAGCGGTGAGTCAGACACCCACTACCCCGAATGGGCCGACAACGGCGCCAAGAAGGCCCTCGTCGACTTCGGCTTTCCCTCGCTGGGACTGGCGATCGAGGTCGATGCGGCCGTCATGAACAACAAGCCCGACAACTGGATCGGCAGTTCGATGAAGGAACGGGTGGTCAAGCGGGCACTCGTGCACGCGCTCCCGACCGACTTCGGCCGGCTCAACGAGCTCTTCGATCTGGTGAAGGCGCGGCGTGAGTACCACTAGTGCCTACCTGACCGTTCGCGGCATCGACATCGACGTCGTCTACAAGGACATCAAGCACCTGCACATCGGCGTCTACCCACCGTTGGGCCGGGTGCGGGTTGCCGCGCCAGCCAAGCTCGACGACGACCGGGTACGCCTCGCCGTGATTACGCGGCTGCCCTGGATCAAGAAGCAGCGTGAACGGCTTCGATCCGCCGAGCGCCAGAGCACCCGCGAGATGACCACGGGGGAGTCGCACTACGTCTGGGGTGTTCGGTACCGGCTGAAGGTCATCGAGCGACCAGGCCGGGCCCATCTGGAGGTCGACGGGGAACGCCTGCTGTTGTACGTCCCCGAAGGCGCCACCGCTGACCGCCGCCGGGAGATCCTCGACCATTGGTACCGCGACCAACTGCGCTCGGTGATCCCAGATCTCCTCGTTCGCTGGGAGCCCGTTCTGGACGTGGTGGTGCCGCGATGGAGCATCCGGCGCATGAAGACCAAGTGGGGCTCCTGCAACCGAGAAACCGGCCACCTCTGGTTCAACGTGGAGCTGGCCAAGAAGCATCCGGACAGTCTTGAGTACCTCGTCGTGCACGAGATGACGCACCTGCTCGAACGAAGCCACGGCGAACGGTTCACCAAGCTCATGGACCGCCAGCTGCCGGATTGGCGTTCCCGTCGGGACAATCTCAACGATGCTCCGCTGGCCGATGAGTGGCGGACCTCGGCGTCGTGACCTGATAGTTCTGACCAACTTGGCCAGAGTTTGCTTGACGTCGGCGAATGTACGGCGGAGTATCAAGGGATGGCGACGGTGGTGAACGTCTACGAGGCCAAGAGTCACTTCTCGGAGCTGCTCGGACGCGCAGAGGCGGGGGAGGACATCGTGATCGCCCGGCACGGTCGGCCCATTGTCCAACTGGCCGGACGTCTGTGGATCGCGGATGACTTCGACGACCCGCTTCCGGACGAGGAGGCCGCCTGGTTCGACGCGTCGATCGAGCCCGCGTGAGGCTGCTGCTGGACACCCACGTTGCCCTCTGGGCACTGGTGGCATCCCCACGGCTCGGTGAAACCTGCACTGCGGCAATAACCTCCGGTGCTAATGACGTCTACGTCTCCGCGGTTTCGGTGGCCGAGGTCGCAATCAAATCCGCGCTGGGCAAGCTCCGTGATGCCGAGGACTTCGTCGACCTCGTCGAACAGGCGGGGTTTACTGAGCTGGCCCTGACGGCGGCCCACGCCGACCAACTCCGGACGCTGCCGATGATTCACCGCGCCCCCTTCGATCGGATGCTGCTGGTTCAAGCGCAGGTGGAGGGGCTCACGTTCGTCACCGCGGATGCACAATGCACGGACTACGACGTCCGCACGATGGATGCCCGACGATGAGCCAATGCTGCCCGCGTAGCGCGGGGACATTCAGCGCAGCGGCGCACCCCAGGTCGTGTCGGTGCGGATCTGCTTCTTGAGCAGCTTGCCGCCGGGGTTGCGGGGCAGCGGGTCGGTGCGGATCGAGATGAACTGCGGGATCTTGAAGTCGGCCAGCAACTCCTGCAGCGCGGCGACGAGCTTAGCCGGATCCAGGTCGGCTCCAGGAGCGGACACCACGACGGCGCCGACCTTTTCGCCCATCACCTCGTCGGGCACGGCGACCACCGCCGCGTCGGCCACCCCGGGCACCTCGAACAGCGCGTTCTCCACCTCCACGCAGTACACGTTCTCGCCACCGCGGTTGATCATGTCCTTGGCCCGGTCGAGGATGTAGACGAGGCCGTTGTCGTCGATGCGGGCGACGTCGCCGGTATGCAGCCACCCATCGGTAAAGGCAGCCTCGGTGGCTTCG
>JAABUJ010006281.1_pt1 | contig 11552 bp, 9 predicted proteins | sample 5559131 | NCBI WGS metagenome assembly JAABUJ01 (sample SAMN10711875, study PRJNA513366) | rock metagenome | isolation source: Antarctica rocks | place: Antarctica: Victoria Land, Mt New Zealand nord | collected 2016-01-07 | reverse complement strand
CAGACCGGCGTGCGAGTCTCCGAGCTGACCGGCCTGCGCATCGATGATCTGCACCTCGGCAGCGGCAGTCACATCCGGATCTTGGGGAAAGGCCGGAAGAGGCGCGCCACAACCCTGACCGCCGAGACCGTCAAGGTCCTACGCGCATGGATCAAAGAACGCCAAGACCCGCCCGACGAACCGCTGTTCCCAACCCGCCAAGGCTCGCCGCTGAGCCGCTACACGGTCGGCGTGATCGTCACAAAACACGCCGCCATCGCGGCCGCGAACTGCCCCTCGCTTCAGGGCAAGCGCGTCACCCCGCACACGCTGCGGCACACCAACGCGATGCTGCTCAGAGCCAAGGACGTCGACATCGCCACGATCGCGTTGTGGCTCGGGCATGAGAGCACCCAGACCACACACATCTACGAGCACGCCGACCCCAAGCTCAAAGAACAAGCAATCGCACGCACCGCCCCGCTCGGCATCAAGCCCGGCAGATACCGACCATCCGACCAGCTCCTCGCGTTCCTCGAACAGCTCTGATTATGTTGAACGCATCACCAGACGAACTCACGCTGAGCAGGCAAAACGCGGTGCGGCGAGCGCGTCTTCAACATAACCGTTCGCGGGACATACAACCGGTTACGTTGAATTCCACATAACCGGTTCTGCTGTCACCGGGCCGCGATTTGTTCAAGGCCTGGGAGCAGCTCATCGACCCCGCCTCGGCCACCTCGCGCAGCTCCGCAAAGCCACCGCGGCGAGTACCGAATCGTCTTATCGGCCGATCGTCGGACCACGCCGTCTTGGCTGTAGCGGCGGGAGCCCTGGACGCGCGGCCGGCGCTGAGCGCGGCCGTAGCTGCTCAAGCTCCTGCTGGACTTCGCGAAGCCGGCCCAGTTCGCGGTTCTCCTGGCGCGTCGCCAAAAGCTGCACGCGTTCGGCTTCGAGCTCGCGGATGCGACGCTCGGTGAGCCGCCGCGCCTCGTCTGCGAGCCGTCGCCTGATGCCCAGCGCCCCGAGATCCGCGCGGTCGCGCCTCAGCGCGCGCTCCAACGCCCGGCGTGAACTGTCGTCGGGGTCCTCGACGACCACGTAGGCGGTGTTCTGCTCACGACCTCGCGTCATCCCGACATACAGCGAGCGCCAGCCGGAAAGTTCGTCGACGAGCGTGCCGCCTTGACGGCGCGTGAGGCCCTGACTTGAGTGGACGGTCTGGAAGTAGGCCAGCTCCACGTGCGCGCGGACGTAGTCCGCGGGGAGCGTTACCAGACCACCGCGGCCGCGCACCACGACACTGCCGTCCTGGCCGACCTGTTCGATGCGCCAGCGCTGACGGTTTCTCACCCACCGTCCGGACTCGGTCTGCAGGCTGCGGTCGTTCTGGCGCGTCTGGATCTCATCGCCCACCCCGACCCGCTCGCCCGCGACCGTCTCAACCGCGGCCGTGTCGTCCACCATCCCGGCGTCTATGAGCCGGGCCCGAGCGAGCCCGTTGAGCGCGCGGCCCTGCTCGTTAGAGGAAACGGTCAGCGCCGGCCTGCCACCCGCCTGCCGGGCCCGCCACCAGTCCTCGAGGATCGCCTCACGCATCTGCTCGGCAGTGCCCGCCCGGACCCTTCCCTGCCGCACATACAGGTCAAACGCGGCGGGCACACATTCGCGCAGCAGCATTGAGGCCCCCGCCTCCCAGGACTCAGCGAACCGCCTCACCTCCCGCAACTGCACCAGCGGGGCGATCGACCTAGCCTCGTCAAACATGCCACCACGCCCGACCGCAGCCAGCTGCCGGCTGTCCCCAACCAGCGCCAGCCGATAGCCACGCGCACGCGCCACCCACATCAGCCGCTCAACATCGTCTGTACGAAGCATTCCCGCCTCATCAACAACCAACGTGCCACCGCCCGGCAGCTCCAGCTCGCCGCTCGGTCCGTCCAAGCACTCCTGCTCGGTCAAGAACCGCGCCACCGTCTCAGACCGCACTCCGGCTTGGCGCTCGAGCTGCTCAGCCGCCCGCGCCGATGGCGCCAACCCCAGCACCGGGCGGCCCTGCTGGCGCAATGCGGCGACCGCGGCGCTCATCGCCCGAGTCTTGCCCGCCCCCGCGGGACCGACAACGACCACCAGACCACCATGGCCGGCGACCAGCCCGGCCGCCTGGGCCTGCTCGGGATCAAGACCCACCGCCAGCTTCGCCCCCAGCACGATCGGCTCACCGCCGGCCGCGGCCGCCTCAGAAAACCACCGCACGACCCGTTGCTCCTGCTCCACCAGCTCGCGCGTGCTGTAACGCTGCAACCCCGAATCCTCAAGCGCCGCCCCAGCCGCCCCCCGCACCCCCACCGGCGCCAGATCAACACACCTCGACACGACAATCTCCCCCGCCGCTTGCTGCACCGCACGCACCTGATCAAGCGCGTCGACGCCGTGGGCGGCGGGCAGCCGGGCGGCGACCTCACGCTCCACTTCCGCACGCGTCCACGCCGACGCCTGGACCGCCAGCGCCGCGAGCACCTCGTCGGCTAGCCGCTCCCGCGCGCGCTCATCCACGCGCAGCATCCGCCCGCCCACGCCGTGCACCCAGAACCGCTCGCCATCTCTCCGCATCCGCTCTCCCACCGCCCGGACGCCCGCGACGAGCGCCGCCGGATCCTGGCAACGCTCGCTAGCCGTCATCAACCACTCCGAGCGCAGCCGATCAGCGCTGCGGCCCCGCTGCTTACGCGGTCGCGACTCCTTCGCGGCGTCGCGGGCGATGATCCCCCACTCCCGCCGCGAAGGCTCTCGCCCATGCGCCGACCGAAACCGGCCGGCCTTCACCGCGACCGCCTGGTGGACCTGGGCCGCCCGGCGCGAGAACGCCTCAAGCAGCCCGGCCGGAACCCCGGCAATCTCCGCCTGACCCTTAACCACCGGCCCCCACGCCACGCCCAGGCGCGTCGTCACCTCCGCCCGTAGCGCCGCCTGATAAAGCGCCCCCAGGACACGCTGATCGCGATACAGCATGCTCGCATCAATCGACCGCCAGCGCCCATCCGCGCTCTTAACCTTCGCCGCCAGCACGGCGTGCGTGTGCAGCTGCGGGTCAAGCGCCCGCGAAGTCCGATGGCGCACCAGCAGCACCGCCACCCCAGCCGCATCCACACGATAGATCCCGTTGACGCCAGCCCGCGTGCTCGCGCGCTCCTCGACCACCCGCATCACCGCCACAACCGCAGCGTCGTGCGCAGCGAGCACCGCGCGCTCCACCTCGCCGCCACACACCGCCGACAACACGCTCACGCTCTTAGGGGCCGAGAACGTCAGATCAAACCCCCGCACCCCATCCAGCCGCAGCCGACGCCCCAGCGGCCCACCCGACTCAGGGTCAACCCCCGCCATCAACGCGTGAAAATCCTCCCGGCGCGACTCGCCAACCAGCCCTAGTTCGGCAGCCGCGTGCCCCCACCACACCGCCGGCTGCTCATCCGTGCACACGTAGTAGTCCTCCACCCGGCTTGGCTTCTGCGCCAACTGTGGGTCGGTGACCAACGCATCGTAGTAAGCGACCGCGTTATCACCCTTGATCGACGTCGGGCGCATCACCGCCCGACATCCTGCCCGCCCCCGAACCGCTCACCGGCTCCGTACCGACCTGCTCCCGCCGCTGCCGCTGACAGTCGGACTGAGCTCTCGCCATGCCTCAGAAAGGCCCTCATACAGCGACCACGATAGGTTCTGGCATTGAATAATGCAAGGGTCTGATGCCGTACGTGGCTTTTGGAGTGCTTTCAGGCGCAACGGCAACGCTCGCCTGTGTGATGGTGTTCATGTTCCTTCGACTATTCGTGGATGAGCCAGCGGTCGGCAGCACGGGCGGGCTTCCATCACGGCTTCGGACGTCGCCGGGTGGCCATGGACGAGATGGCGATCTCGGGAATAGCTAACCCTCGAGCGCCTTAGCATTGACGAGCTCCTGGATGAGCTCGGTCGACTTGGCGCCGATGATGTGGCCGCCGCGGTAGCGCTTCTCGCCGACGATCTTGACCGAACCGGTGCGGTCGCGTAGACAGTCCCGGCACCGACGGCGTCGTTATGAACCTTGCCGACCACCACCTCGTAGCCCTGCTCGCGGGCCTGGGCCTCGGTCAGCCGGAAGCCGGCCACGTTGGGCGTGCAGAAGGTGGCGCGGGGGGATGTCGTCGTACTCGATCGGGTGGGTCTGCATGCCGGCCGCGTCCTCGGCCGCGATCACAGCCTCTTCGGAGGCCTTGTGGGTCAGCGCGGGACCGGGCGTCAGGTCACCGATCACGTAGATGCCCTCGACGCTCGTGCCCATCGCGCCGTCGACCTCGATCAGTCCGTTCTCGGTCAGCTTGACGCCGGCCGCCGCGAGGCCCGAGCGCCTCGACGTCGGGCCCGCGGCTGGCGGCGATGACCAGCCATTGCACCTCGCCCTCGCCCGACCCATAGGTGAACGTCAGACTGTCATCGCCGGACTCGATCTCCTACACCAGGGTGTTGGTGTGGATCGTCATGCCCTGCTTCTTGAGGCCGCGCTCGGCGAGCTTCGAGATGTTGGCGTCCTCGGTCGGTAGCACGCGTTCGAGCGCCTCGAACCGCAGCACCTCGGTGCCGATCACGCGGCCAGCGAACTGCGTGCCGGGGATCGGCCGCTTGACCGAGCCGGTGGCGAAGATGATCGTCTTGGCTGAGATCGTCTACCCGTTGACGGTGACCGCTCCCGTGCTGGCGACCGAGCCATCGCCCTCGATCAGGCCGATCTTGTTCTTCTTCATCAGTCCCGCGACGCCGCCGGTCAGGGGTGGCGAGATCCCTTGGTGCGGCGCGTAGAGGCGCCGGAGTAGTCGATCTCAGGCTCGGACTTGACCCAAGTCGTCGGCCCCGCGGCCCGACAGGACGTCGGCGACGCGGAGCACGGCTTGGGCGGGGATGCAGCGTACTTCAGGCAGCGTCCGCCAACGCGATCCTTCTCGATCACGGCGGTCTTGAACCCCAGCTGGGCGGCGCGGATCGCGGCAACGTAGCCGCTGGGTCCGGAGCCGATAACGACTCAGTCATAGGAGGATCGGGCATCAGAGCGCCAGCAGGAGCGGTTGCTCGAGCAGCGTGCGGATCCGCGAGAGGAACTGTGCCGCGTCGGCGCCGTAGAGAATGCGGTGGTCACAAGAAAGCGTCAGCGTCATCACCTGCCGGTCGACGATCTCGCCGTCGATGCGAGTGAGCGCGGGACGAGCGGCGCCCACTCCGAGGATGGCTGCTTGTGGGGTGTTGACCACTGGGGTGATCGCGGTCATCCCGTACATGCCGAGGTTTGACACCGTGAAGGTCGCGCCGGCGAGATCTGCAGGCGTGACCGCGCCGTCGCGGACGGCGGCCGCCAGCCGGCGCACCTCTTCGGCGATCGAGCCCAGCGAGCGCCGGTCGGCGTCGATGACCGTGGGGACGACGAGCGCGCTCTCGGCTGCGACGGCTACGCCGATGTTGACCCGCTCGTGCAGCTCGAATCGACCCTCCCGATAGGAGCCGTTGGCGAGCGGGAACTCGCGCAGGGCCAGCGCCGACGCCTTGATGATGAAGTCGTTCACCGACGGCGGCCGGTCCGAAACGGCCTTCAATTGCGCTCTCACGGCTAGGAGCGCATCGAGGACGACTTCGGTTTCGACCTGGAAGTGTGGGACCGTCGCTTTGGCCTCGGCCATCCGCCGCGCGATCACCTGCTGCACACGTGACAGCTCTCGAGTCGTCGTCGCGCCTTTCAGGCTGTCGGGCCGCGGCGGCGCGGCGCTGGTCTGAGGACGCCGGGAGGACGCGGAGGTGGCTGGAGCCGGTCCGGCGGCCGGCGGATCGGTATCGATCACGCGCGGCGGTGGAGCCGACGGCGGGGTGAAGAGCCCCGCGGCCGCCGCGACGTCTGACCGCGTGATCCGTCCCCGGGGTCCGCTCCCGGCGACGTCGCCGAGCTCGAGGCCATGGGCGGCCGCGGTGCGCCGCGCCAGGGGCGTCGCGCGCACCGTCTCCGGCGAACCAGCGCCGTTGGCACCGTCCGGACTCGCGGGTCTCGCCTGAGGGGCCGCGGGTTGGCTCTGCGCTGCGGCGACGAGCGGCGGTGCGGCCTCCGCGACATCCAAGGACGGCGGCGGCGGCTGGCTCGGGGTCGCCGCCTCTGCGACTGATGCGATCACCGCGCCGACGGCGTGCGTGGTGCCCTCGTCGGCGCGATCGGCGAGGAAGCCACTCTCGGGAGACTCGTAGGTCATCATCGCCTTGTCGGTTTCGATCTCGACGAGCTCGTCGCCCGAGACGACGTGCTCACCGGGTTCCCTGAGCCAGCGGAGGATGGTGCCCTCCTCCATGGAATCGCTGAGACGGGGCATCGTGATGTCAGTCATGTGGTGGTGCTCTCCAGGAGATCGAGAGCGGCACCGACGATCGTGTCCTGGTCGATGCCGAAGTAGGCGTACAGGTCTGAGACGTCGCCGGACTGGCCGAAGTCCGACACGCCGAGACAGGCGATCGGCTGGCAGCGGACCGCCGAGAGAAAACTGAGCGTGTGCGGATGCCCATCGAGCACGGTCACCAATGGCGCAGCGCGATCGGCCGCGAACAGCACGTCCAGAATCGTGTCGTCGCAGTTGTCGCCGAGCCCCTGTCGTGCCTGGAGAGCGCGAAAAACGAGGTCCGCCGACGTCAGGCAGACCACGTCGGCGGCGATACCGCCCTCGGCGAGCTCCTGGGCCGCGGCGAGCACCTCGGGGACGATCGCCCCGACGCCCACGAGTACGACGTCGGGCCGCTGAGCCCTTGCCACTCGCAGGAGGTAGCCGCCGGAAAGCGCTTGGCGGCGCCGCGTCTCGCGGGCGTCCGGGTCCTCGGGGATGGCGGCGAGCGTTTGATCAACGGGACGCGTCGTCAACCGAAAGTACGCGGACGTCCCGTCCGGCCGGCCGAGACGACTGAGCGCCTCCAGCAGCGTCCACTCGAGGTCCTGCCCGAACGCCGGCTCCCAGGCCACGCACCGCGGCTGCTCAAGGCCGACCGACGGCGTGATGATCGATTGGTGGGCACCGCCTTCAGGCGCCAGGGTGACGCCGGACGGGGTCCCGATGAGAATTGACTGCCCGCCCGCGTACATCCCGAAAGACCATGGCTCGAGCGCCCGATTGACAAACGGGTCATACAGCGTCCCGATCGGCAGCAGGGGCTGGCCGTCCCGTGACCAGGTGGCGCCGAGCTCGGAAAGCAGGCCGACGAGATTGCCCTCAGCGATACCGAGCTCGATGTGCTGGCCGTTGTCGGTCTCTCGCCACCTGACCAGCGTGTCGGTGTCGTCGGCGAACCAGTCGACACGGTCGCCCTGGTGCCAGATCCCGACGCGGTTGATCCACCCGCCCAGGTTCGTCGAGGACGCAACGTCGGGGCTGACGGTGACGACGTGGGCCGCGACCTCCGGAGCGGCGTGCGCCAGGTCGACGAAGAAGCGCCCGAAGGCCTGTTGCGTCGAAGCGATGCCCCCGTGCGCGCGGCCTACGTCGACCGGCATAGCGGGACCCGGCCGCAGCGTGACCGGCTCCCGGGCCAGCCGGACGGCGGCGCCACGGCAGAGCTCCTCCTCCGGCGATCCCGGCGCGAATCGCGCCCACGGATCGGCCGCCTCGGCCCCGAGCTCGAGCGCCAGCTGTTGCCACTGGTCGGTGCTCAGCAGCGCGGAGTGGTTGGCCGGGTGACCCCGCGTCGGGAGCTTCCACGCCTTGATCGTGTACGCGAAGATCACCGACGGCCGGTCGGTCACCGCGTCGGCTGCGCTGAGCACATCCAGCAGCGAGCCGAGGTCGTGACCCGCGAGATCGCCGACGGCCCGCAACAGGTCATCGTCCTCGACCTCGGAGATCAGCCGGGCTACGTCCTTGCGGCCGCGGCCCGTCCCGGGCAACCGCTCGCGCAGCTCGCCAGGCGCACTGCGCAACAGGCGCTGATACTCCGGGTTGGGCATGCGGTCGATCCGCCGGCGCAGCGCGCTGCCCCCCTCGCGCTCGAACAACGACTCCAGGCACCGCCCATACTTGACGGTCTGCGTGTGCCAGCCGGCACCCCCGAACATCGTCTGCAGACGCTCCGCGGCGATGTCAGGGACGACGCGGTCAAGTGACTGCCGGTTGAGATCGACAATCCACAGAACCTCACCGAGGTTCGCGACCATCGGGTCGACGATCGCCTCCCAGCAGGCGCCCTCGTCAAGCTCGGCGTCGCCGAGGATCGCGACCTGGCGACCACCGAGCGGGACGTCGAAGCGCCCAGCGACGTACCGGTGCGCGACCGCGCTCCACACCGGCGCGGTCGCGCCGATCCCAACCGAACCGGTCGAGAAGTCCGCTGGGACGGGATCTTTGAGGCGGCTGGGATAACTCTGCAACCCCCCGAACTGGCGCAGCGAAGTCAAATAGCGCTCGTCGAGCGTGCCCAGCAGATACTCGATTGCGTGGAGCACGGGAGCGGCGTGCGGCTTGACCGAGATCCGGTCAGGCGCGCGCAGATGCTCGAAGTACAACGCGGTCATGATGCTCACCACCGACGCCGAGGAGGCCTGATGCCCACCGGCCTTCACTCCCGAGACGGCGCCTCGCACCCGGTTGGCATGGTGGGTGATCGACGTCGAGAGCCACAGGACGCGATCCTGGACGGCCTCCAGCGTCGCGAGCTCGACCGGAGCAAGCATTGTCATGTGCAGATCATGCCGCGATCTAGCCAGTTCGTCGACTACAACGACGAATAGTCATCGCACGGGCGCACAAAACCCTCGTCTGGCGCCGATAACGCGATACGATCGTGACGTGCCAGCTCGAGATCTTGACACCACCAACCAGCGCATCGTCGCCCTGCTGGTCGCTGACGCCCGGCTGTCTGCGAGCGAGATCGGCCGCCGCGTCGGCCTCTCACCCGCGGCCGCGAAGCGACGCATCGACCGCCTCGAGGCCGACGGCGTGATCATCGGCTACCAGGCTGTGGTGGACCGGGGGAAATTTGACGGCTCGATCGAGGCCTTCATCGAGCTGCGCTTCGCCGGGGAAACCCAAGTCGACGACATCGAGAGCACCGCCGACATCCCCGAGGTCATCGAGGCGTTTACCACCGCCGGAGACCCAGACGCCCTTGCCCGCATCCGAGTTCACGATCTTGATCACCTCAAACGCGTGGTTGACCGCATCCGCCGTACCGGGCGTATCACGGGCACCAAGACCCTCATCGTCCTGGGAGGAGTCTCCTCGCGACCTTGAGATCGCCTGGACCCGGTGCAACCGACACCCGAGACGTCTGCACCACCTTTGTGTGCTCGGATACACTTCTTCGGTGGCGTATACGGGCGAGATCCGGTGGCGCGGGGACGCCGGCTACGAAGAGGCGCGGGTCGGCCCGGTGTTCAACGCCCGCCGTCCGGAGCGCTTCCCGGCCGCTATAGCCCAGCCCGCTGCCGAGCGCGAGGTGGTTGCCGCCGTCCGGCTGGCACGCGAGCGCGGCCTAGCGATCACCGTCCGCGGCGGCGGCCACTCGCTGGCCGCTTGGGCGCTGCGCGACGACGTGCTGCTGATCGACCTGCGCCGCATGTCCGAGATCGATCTCGATCCCGCGAGTGGCGTCGTCCGCGTCTCGCCGTCGGTCCGCGGCGGCGATGAGCTGGCGCCCTACCTCGCTGAGCGCGGCCGGATGTTCCCGGGCGGTCACTGCCCGAGCGTGGGCATGGGCGGCTTCCTGCTCGCGGGCGGCCAGGGCTGGAACTGCCGGAAGCTCGGCTGGGCGTGCGAGTCGATCGTGGCGGTCGACGTCGTCACCGCGGACGGTGAACTCCTCCACGCTAGCGAGGCGGAGAATCCCGAGCTGCTGCGGGCCGCCCGCGGCGACTGAAGATCAACGGGAAGCGCCTACACGACGTGCTCCGCGCGCACCCGGACCTGGTGGCGGGGCACCTGCCGGATGAGCACTATCGAATCAAGCCGAGCGGGCAATCCGAGAGCATCCGGACGTGGTGATGCAGACACATTTCAAATCCGGCTGGCGAGTAACTCGACTTTCGGGATCTCATGCGGCGGTGAGGACTGACGGTGACTGGGCGGGCGTGATTTATGGGTTGGTGGCCATGGCGGGTGTTTGTGCCCAATATTCGTGGCGGACCAGTTCGCGGCGGAGCGCAGCGAGCATGTCGGCGTAGCTGACGCTCGTCTTCTGGCGGTACCACGGGGGTTCCTCCACGATTTGGGTGGGTCAAGCGATCACTGGCCCAGCGTTTAGTTTGGCGACGATGAGGTAGATCATCGTGATGAAGTTGCGGTTGGTGCGGTATCCGCGGGCGCGTCGTTTCGCGGCCTGGATCAGCGAGTTGAGGCCTTCGAGCAGGCCGTTTGAGACGCGGCTGTGATGCCAGCGGATCACCCCGAGCCAGTGCTCTTCGAGCATCCTGGCGAACTTCTGAAGCGGCTGAAGGCCGCTGGCGTCGACCTCGGTGATCCAGCGGCGTAGATACTCCTCGGCGGTGTCGGGGTCGTCGAGCTCGTAGAAGCTGTCGAACTGCTGGGCGAGCGTGTACGCGCGGACGGTGTCCAGTGGCTGGGCAAGCAGCTCGTCGAGCAGGTCACGCTGGCGGTCGGTGAGGTTCGCCGGGCGCTTGAGCCACATGTACCGGGTGTTGGACAGCAGCTCACGATGGTGCTTGGCCTCCTCGCGGCGGACCTCGTCAACAGCCTTCGACAGGTGCGAGCGGATGTGGTAGCGGTCGAACGTGATCTCCGCCGCCGGGAGGTGCTCGAGCGTCCCCTTCAAGAACGCCTCGGACATGTCCTGGCAGACCTCCTCGACGCGCCCGGGATCGCCGCCATGCATCTCCAAGAAGCACGAGAACGCCTGCACCGTCTCGTGATCGCGACCCTCGACCACGAACACCCCCCGACGCTCATCGAGATCGGCGAACACCGACACGTACTCGTGTCCACGCCGGCTCGACGTCTCATCGATCCCGACGCGCTCAACCCCCTGAAGGTTCTGCGCCTCGACCGCGGCGTCGACGTAGTGATGCACGACCCGCCAGACCCGCATGTCGGTCTCGCCGATCAGCGCGGCCAGCGTCGCGACCGGCATCTCGCGCACCATCGCCATGATCAGCGCCTCGAACAGCAGCGTGAACCCCGAGCGCTCCCGCGCCCACGGCAACGCCACCTGACGAACCTTGTGCTCCGGGCAGCACACCCTGGGCACCCTCGCTGTGAGGTACGCCTGGTGCTGAAAGAAGTCCAAATGCCGCCAAGTCTTCTCCTCGGTATCACGCGCCTTCAGACCGGCGACATCGCACTCCGGGCAGCAGAACGTCGCGCCACGCGGGAAATCGACCCGCAGATCCAACCGCTTGCGCTCAGCGTCGAACTCCACGCCGACCACCTCCCACGGGTCGCTCAACCCAAGCGCGGCCTGGAACAGAAGAAGATCTTGCGCCTGCATCACCGGCCTCCATCATCGAGGATCAGAAGCCGGTCAGGCAATCAGCCAGGCCGGACGCTACCCACCCTCAACGTGGAGGAGCC
>JAABUJ010006280.1_pt1 | contig 11554 bp, 15 predicted proteins | sample 5559131 | NCBI WGS metagenome assembly JAABUJ01 (sample SAMN10711875, study PRJNA513366) | rock metagenome | isolation source: Antarctica rocks | place: Antarctica: Victoria Land, Mt New Zealand nord | collected 2016-01-07 | reverse complement strand
TTGAAGTTCGGGCGGGGTGGGGAATTCGTTGGGTGATCCTTCGTCTTCCTCGAGGATGGTGTTTGAGGGACGACGGGGGTGAGGGGGGGTTGAGGGGCCTGAGAGCGGGCGGATTGATTGGGCGGAGCGGTACCAGTCCCTGGAGATGGTTAGTGCTCTCATTTCTGTCGAAGCCTGTTGGGAAAGACACACCATGGCAGCCGGATAGACCAGTTGAGCAAGACAGCGGCCAAGCCTAGTAATGTCAAGTCGGTGACTACGGCGCTTCCGTTTTGGAACAACAGCCCTCCCAGAGCCGGCAATAAGGCCATGGCAAGCGGCGCCGAATGCCAGTGGGAGGGCTCCTGGTGTCTTTCCGGTCCTCCATTCTGAATTCTTGGGAATAGTAAGTCATCTGTGGATGAGAGAATGGATTGTCTTGCATCGTCAACGGATCCTGATATGGTTGAGCTTCGTCGAGGGCTGGCAAGGTCTGCCGCGAAGGCCGAGGATCGACCGAGAGGACGGTGCCGCAAGGGAGACATGCTTGTCCTGCCTGTTGACTTTGCGGTCGTGCCATTGGCGCTGTTCGGTGGTTTGATATCTTCTTTGACTGCCATCGTGGTGGATAGTCTGAGGTCAAGATCGTTTAACAGTGGGAGCACCAAGTCTTTTCTCGAGGATGGTGATGTCGGCCACGGATCGACATCAGTACCGTGTTGGAGGGCATGTTAGGTGACACTGACCGCGGTGCCGAGATGAAGTGATCGAAATCTTTCTCAAAAATCCGGAGCACACGACTTCCTTTTCCGCGCATGACGTGTTATAGCTTCCGCTTGAGTAGAGGGCTTGGCGCCGGTAAGTCGGGCCGTTCTATCAATGACGCGAGACGCGAAATCAGGCTAAGGTAGAGAGAGATCGGTTCGACTGGAAACGTTCACCACTCGATCTTATCATTACTCCATATCTCCCACGCTTAGACCATTAGCCTACAGGAGAGAAGCTGTAGCTGTCCGTGGTACGACTACGATGCGAGAGCGGGCGGGGGCCGGGGACGCGATGTAGGCTGCATGTTTACGCGGCCAACGGGTCCGTAGCACTGTTGTTCCAGGTAATTGAACCGCTGCAAGTCGGCTTCTCTCCGTTAGTCGATCTTACGGTAGGAATATCTCATACTTAGGTGAATTTTCAGAGCGAGAGAGTGATCTTTTGCCTCTGGTCTGCGCTGCACGTGATGACTTGGTCGTTTTCTATGTCTTGCCTATTGATACCCAAAAAGGGAACATCGACCCTCCTTTATTCAAAAAATCCGATACTCCTCAATAGGATCACTACAGCTTCCTCGTTTCGTCGCAGCGTGATGTCTGATCTGTCAATAAGATTTTGCTTTATTACGGGGTCAATTGGCCATGCCCTGTTGAGCGGTGGAGCAATCCTTGCATTGCTATTGCCATATCGCTCCTTTTCTATCCGCTTATTGAGATCTAGCAACATACATGGCTGTCTACATTACCGAAGTCCGAAGAATCTACGGCCGTGTTCTCGACATCTTCTGCTTGTAACCGCTGTGCTACCTTGTCAATCTTTGCACCCCTGAGCTTGCTGACACCAGAAGAGTCTGACTTCATTCGCCTTCTCATACGGCCACGTGCATTAGCTGTCGAGACAAAGCTCGTTGTTTTCCTCCTGGGATCCTAATCCATTCAGTTGCGTGATATCGACTAGAGAGCATCACAGCTGGTCTGCTCTCCCCTATTGCAGCTTCGCCTCCGAAAGATTAGGAGAACTGCACCGTGGTGCTGCCCTGACTTTGCATTAATATGGCAGGCTCGAACAATGGTCCTTCCATTGAGGGCGTGGTGTTTCCCTTCCTTACGCTCCTAACAATCCTTCTCAGCATCGCCCCCTTCATCTGGCACATCAAGCATCGCAACTTGCCAGCGTCCAGCCTGGTCTTCTGGATCGTTCTCGTCGATATCTTCTACTTCATCAACGCTCTCATCTGGCCGAATGATGATCTTGACAGCTGGTGGCGAGGCTATGGTCTGTGCGATTTGGAGGTCAAGCTCCAGGTCGCCGCCACCATAGGCATCCCTACGTCTCTGGTGTGTATTATGCGTAACCTGGCCAGAGTTCTAGATACGAGTCGAACAGTCCTGCAACCTAGCCCAGCGCAGCGGAGACGACAGTACGCGATCGAAGCCTTGTTGTGCTTCGGAGCACCAGTATACATGATCATCGCCCACTACGTTGTGCAGAATGTCCGTTACTACATTTTCGGCATATCAGGCTGCGTGCCAGGCTTCGACAACAGCTGGCCTAGTATCGTCTTGATCGAGATCTGGTCTCCATTCTTCAGTGTGGTCGCGGTTTATTACAGCAGTAAGCTACGCATTCACTACCATGAAAGACGCCTGCTAACTTTCTGTTGAGTCATTGTAGTAATCCGCATGCGCAAATATCGGAAGGAGTTCGCCGTCATTCTTAGCGCTTCCAGCTCCGGGCTCACAAAGTCCCGCTTTCTACGCCTTTTCTTCATGTCCCTCACCATGATCGTGCTAGGCCTTCCCGTCCAATTCTACGTTCTTTACGAAAATACTATCTTTCCACTCGTGCCATACAGCTGGAGCCGAGTACACGGACCTGGATGGTGGGACGTCATTTTGATTCCAACGCTTGGAGGAGTGACTTTCGACCGCTGGATCCAGCTTGCTGTGGGCTTTACCGTCTTCGTTTTCTTTGGGCTGGGACACGATATGAAGAAGATGTACCGGAATTGGCTGCTTGCAGTGGGCTTCGGAAGAATCCTTCCTAGTTTGGGGCGTCCCACGCAGCAGGTGGGCGGCCAGCGACCGGACAGCCAGAGCGAGTCATATAGCAGTCGGGCTCACACCTACTTCATGCGGAAGTTCTCCCGAGACAGCTGTTCAACCTCAAGGTACCGCTTCCCATTCAAGGAAATCATTGGAGATTCTCAGCTAACAAATTCTTGTCACAGCAGAATTGAGTCCATCACACGCTCCTCCTTCACCGCCTCCCCAAGTCAAGAACGGCGGCCCTCCGTTCCTCTTGACCCCATATCCGAGAAGCCTGCACCTCCGGCAACCGCGAAGCCTTGCTCTTCCGAACGAAAATCTTCACGATTCGCTCGCTTTCTCGCACTAATCCACATCAGCGGACCCTACAGCTCCACTCGGGCACTAAGCCTCTTCGCTCGTCCCTCGCACGTAATCGGCTCGTTGAACTCTCGACCGAGCATGCAAGTACCCGTTGCCGAGGAATGCCGCTCGGATCAGGGGAACCGCACCGAGCTCAACCAGTCAATAGAGAATGGCCGTGTCTGAGCAGCTAAGTCTGCCGGACAGCGGCGAACAAGGCATTGACTGGATCTCTCATACCAAGGGGAAGGGAAGTGGCATTATGCTACATCGGCTGAGGTATATGGTGCCGACAGCTACTGCATCTTGCCGCGCCGATTTTCAAGAACGGCGATCTCCTTACACGTGCTTTACGAGTCCACCTGTTTTGGCGATATTAGTATTCTGTGTTTGATCACTGTTCCTTCAAATTTAAAATTCAACAAGCGGGCCTTATACATCAAACATCCCTTAAAACATTTCTGCTGGATTACTCAGGCAGTGGTCTTAGAAATGGTAGCTTCCCGAACCTCTCTCTCACCTTACCCCCGCCACATCATTTATGTCGGGACATGGTACAACATTATTACCTTGTTCCCAAATCGAGTGGTTACCTAGTGACTCTACATTGAGCACATAGACAAGTCCTTCGGAGCTTGTTGTCGCCTTCAACGTCCCATGCCCGGGCACTGATGGTCCTAAATATTCTTGCGACCCTTTTGAAAGCCTTCTCTTCTGCTTCCCCCAGATCGCTCAACTTTGTCAGTCCTACGATTTCGCACTTCGCCTATCTAGCAAACGGCCACTGCTTGTTTACCTGTTGTCCATGACCATTTCATCAGCATGTCTGTCAAGATATTCAATTACTTGCTGCTCAACTGCATCGCGAGCCCTGTCACTTACAAATGGGGTCACCCCCATGGTGCATGTGCTATAATGGTATGGGTTTGACTTAAGCTCGGGTTTGACAGCAGCAAATCGACCAACGAGTCAGAGGTCGGATGTCAAGAAGATAACTCAAGGTCCATCTGCCGGGAAGGTTTATTCGGCGAATGCAGCGAGTGTGACGGTCTTGTGGGGACGATGCGTTGATCAATTGAATACCACGATAACGTCCGCCCTAGCTAAGCCTAGACCATTAGTCTTGTTCTTGGTCCCGAAGCTGGAAATCTCCTGGGCCCTTCCCAATTTCTAATTTGTTTGGAGATCTGATGTATGTCACCATCTCTCACTTCGGTCTTGTGAAGCCAGCGAGCGGAATCCACTGACATCATTCATCTGCACATCATGTGATGAACTCGGTAGCACTCCCTGGTTCATCGATACAATGAATGTTTCTACTGACTAAACAGACTACTTAAGGAGCCTCCACTCTCGTACACTCTCAACCTTCTCCATTACGAGCTCCTATCCTTTCGAGCAACCGCACCGCCCACGTCTACCAACCTCTACACCTTCATCATACATAGAGTCCTACCATCCATTCTATTCACGTTATACTTGTATACTATAACACTGTTTTGTATGTCCAGACTATCTACATCGAGAAAATTTAGACAATATCCCACTCTTCTTTAACCACGATCCAATCTAAGGCTGTGGCTACGGAGCCGGCTGTTGCTTCATTACTCGAGGAACCTCCACCTCCACCACTACTTTTCTCTGCCACTTGAGCAAGACCACCTAATGCTATGCCCCCTTTGCCGCAATGTGCGAGCGTGCCTCCTTATGCGCCGCTCTTCGATGCTCACCTACCTGTCCTCTCGTATCAAACGCACCACAGCTAGATAATCATTTTCATTTCAAATTCGGTCAATTCATTCATCAGCTTCGTTGCATACCTGCAAATGTCGCCCATTACGCATCACGCATCACGCATCACGCACCACGCATCACAAACCCTCGATACTCTATATATATATGATCTTTTCCTTTCTGTGACGCACCTGAGTCTACGAGCAACGGTCGATGTCTTACATCGACCATCTGTCTCTTGAGTTTGGCCTCACCTGTTCTGGAAAGATGTGTGTCGATCTGTACGTGACTGAGCACTGTCCCACCTACATAACTTTTGCTGACCTTGGGATCTTATCACAGCTTCTCGTTTCCGGTTTTGGCCTCAACAGCGGCGAGGTCGTTGATCTGACGGAGGAGGGATGCCATGGAGCTCGAAGATGATAGGCAGACGGAAGAGGAGAATCCCCCAGAACCTTCTGTTCTGGTCATATATTCGACCCACGAAGCTGTGTCCGTGAAATTCTTCCGGAGGCTCTGCACCTTTCGATTTAGATAAGCATTCAGTACCTCTTCAAGTCGCAATCTCTTTGATCCTCCTGCTGATCGGACTAACCACGCTCTGAGCAAGATTTGCCAGCTTCTGAGGGCGAAATGCTTTGGATCCTGTTGGTAACCTTGCAGGCGCTGCTGGCGGCAATCTACTTCTAATTTGTTCTTTGTCGTGTCCTTGTGTGAAGCCCGTTCCATCTGTCAGGGCCAGATGATAATATCGGCGCCTACGCTGTTCTTCACAAGATTGACAGCTGCTCTTCAATCATTCCAGACATTTATCGACCTCATTACGGGATAAATCGCAATGCCATTTTGCGTCCGCTTCTTGCTTACAGACTAATCGCCTGAGCCTGTGGTGAGATCAATGTCTGGGGTGCGGCAATATACGGCTTGACACAGGGAGGTATCCCCGAATTCTTGATCTCTAGCGTAAAGCCTGGGATCCAAATTCTATATGCGACATCAGGAAAACTTCTACATATGCTTCAAGCAACCGGTGCGATCGGATGGACACCTCGTGATCTTGTTAGGTGAAGTGGAGATCATCGTCGACTAGGAGGGGCCGGAGCCGCTCTCACGACTCGGTGTCTAAAATCAAATAGTCCATGCACCAGACCCTGTACCGCATCGGCCAGTCCTAAGCTATCCAGAGGTTCCCCTCGCATTGTCTTCTAAGACCAGGATCGTTGCTGGAGGCAACATCTCGACTCATACCTCTCATCTTGCAGGACTTGAAAGCTCGTATGCACTTGGTCTCAACACGTTGAGCATGAGATTTAGATCGAGGAGATGGCCTTGAGAATCTTAAATAAGGCCAAAAACTACTTTTGATGTAGCTCGTATACTATATTACCCACCGCGGAGCCCGACTTTCTACATCACTTATTGACTCCTATGAAGATTTCGAGGTTTCCAATTTCAATATTACAAAATGAGGTCTTCGAGAGGTCTTTGAAACGTTAGTCCATGAGCTATGCCATGCGTGCTCAGTTGAGCATCCAAGAGAGATTAGAGATCCAAGCGACCAAAGCAATGCCTCAAGTCCTCGGCCTAACCATTCTAGCCTCAGGAAGAGCCTTGACCGCCGACCTCAAAACCTTGGACTACGCTTTCGTGGAAGGGCCCTGTGGTACTACTTGACTTTCCCCTCGCGCTATATTCCAAGTGGCCTGCAACACCTTCATACCTTCTTCGAGCCCAGCTATAATCACTAGATCTAGCCATGTCATTCAAGGGGTTTCCTCCGTCTCCAGGGGCCTCTCCAAAAGGCAAGATGCTCAAATTCTCAGCTAAACGACGAAAGATTCTCAGAGAAATCAAGAACGACACAGGCAAGATGCTTATTGAGCATTATATTTATCGCCGTGATCGCTATCGATGATCAACCAGTCTCGCTTTCCCTTATCCCCTGCCCATGACGGTCAAGTGCCAAATTTGACGGGCTTCCGCGAGAAAGGCCACCCTCACAGACAAAGCATGAGCCAGCGTATTCTTCTTAGCTTTCGCTCTTCCCTGTCTTATCGTTCCCATCGGTGTTGTTCTGATAGCGAAGAATTGCTTATTCAATCATTAATACTACGACTTCGCCTGGCAAGATCTCTCACAGTTCGAAATGAGACGTACACCGAATACGAAGATGGCCACATCCTTACTCATGGTCGGTCCACTAGCTGAACACGATTGGAACATCCTTGTGATATCTCTTGAAACAATAATCAGCAGACAGCAGGAACATCTTTAATCGAAATCGAGGGTTGAAATCATGCCTGATGCTGGACAGCAAGACCCTCCTACTATGAATGACTAGGATATGCCCGAACTATCACCAACAGAGAATTACAACACCTATCCTTGTCATGATACTAGCAATCTTGTTAAAGGAGAGCGTGACGGTGGCACACTCGGCGGCTACTTCATCATAAGATCTCACTCCGCCGTGATTTTCAAACTGCTTTATCAATGCGGAAAGCGGAGCAATACGGTGCTTCGATAAACAAAAGTCTGCGGAATCATTATCCCAGAGACTTGAGATGCGAGTCGCTACGTCAAATTGCCTTTTGCTGATCACTCGTGCGATGAACATGCAATCTGCCAGGACGCCTACCTACCGCAATTCCAACGGGCAGCTCAAGGACTCTATCCTCGACCTAGAAGGGTGTCGCCAACTCCAATAGCACCAAGTGCTACTTGTGGCATGAGCTCCAGTTGTCGAAGCCGTGATAGGATGCTGGTTGCTCGTCGATGATATGGGCCTCGGCAAGACAGCTGCGGCCCTGGCCTTCCTCATCCAGCATGCCATACAAGGGCGTTAAGACAGGGAGAAAAATGTCCGCAGACAATCCAGACGGTCCCACGCCTCTCCCACCCCTCGAGGACCAGCACTCTATCTTCCACGACCCCAAGCCCGACTTGGACACACTGATGTCAGACGCACAGTCTTTCGTCTCGCTAGTCGAGCGCCAGTTGCGCTATGCTTCTTTTCGTCTTTATCAACGCTGTCAGCATGTGGATGAACGAACTTCGTCATAACTTTCTCGCTCTTGACTCCAAATTCAGGTTCAGCCACAAAAAGGAGGGTGGGCACTACACCAAATCACGCACGCTTGGTAACTCCGTGCAGAGCTTGACTTGGTACTTTTAGAGTCTTTTGAACGCACCCAGCACACTTCTAAAACGCTGCCTTAACATTGTAGATATTATATTATGACAAGAGGAAGCCCTACGTACTTCATCAATAATTCCCCCAAAAAGAGAGATACTTGAGCACAGCACGATAACTACTTGGAGCATTAATATATAATATTCATTTCTCTTTTTATGATTCTAAGAATCCAATGGACAGTACTTTTACTCCATAAAGCAGCGTGCAGGCTAAATCATGGAGAAGGTTCAACTTATCAGATCCAAAGGGTTAGCTCTTTACTAATAATCGTCTCCTGGATGCGGGTACGAGGGCGGACCCTAGGTATCAATACGATGACCAGAGCCGGCGGAATCTACTCGAAAATTGGTCTGACATCGAGTCGATCACGGAACGTATAATCATCATCGGAGCCACCAATCACCCCAAGAAGATCGACGGGCCCTTTTGGTCACGGTTCAATAGCCAGGTGTTCATCCCGTTGCCTGACAAAAACGCTAAGAAGCAATTGATCGCCAAAGCTCTGTCGTCGTCGACCACGGCACACAATGTCTCCCCACAGTAAAGGGATCTCCTAGCCAATATTTTTGGTCGCTTGTTCAGTGGCAGAGAAATTGTACAGACTATGGCTTTTATGCAGAAGCTACGCATGTCGGAGCTGTTCACCGCCAAAATCTTTGTCAAGGTACGTTGTTACTCTTTTCCCTGCCGTTCAGCTTCATTGAGCTGATCACGCACCGGAGCAGACTCTTATAGGCGGCGTAGAATTATATTCACGGCGGCCGACCTCATTAAGCTCGCCTGAAATGCGAATGGCAAGCAGAGGCGGAACGATATATCTGCCCTGGATCCGCTCTTCATGGAAAAGAATGCGCTATCGTAGTACTGATCAACGTCATCTCATATGCTTCTCTCAATCCATTTTTAAGGCAACTTTCTATTTGAACGGACGTCCTTATCATGCGATTTGTTGATCTGCGACCTCCATTTCACTTGTACCTTGATCAAACTGTATTCTTTTGAGTCAATTAGCATCCATTGGCGGTCCCAATGTCGTCAAAAGGTGGTGACCCTGACTTTGTCGGCTTACCTTGAACTCACTTGTCAGCCAACGTCTTGTGCGATCGCACCATTCTCCCCTTCTTTGTCAATCATCTCATGATCGAGTGAGACGTAATTCTCTGCCCTGTTGTTTTACAATCAGCATGTAACACCACACAAGTTCGGTTCTCTTTATGTTGAGCAGTGCTGTCTTGGAGGACACATAAAGTCTAGGTCGGTCCACAGTCACTCGGGCGGCTTCGAAATCGAATTGGTAGAGTCAGGCGATTAAGACTCTGCGGCTGACAAGCTAGATGGTGTATAGAATCGAACACGAGAACCCTTTCACCTGTTGACGACAGATGTAAAGGAAGGTTTTCCGTAACTAGAGCCTGGCTTTCTAGTCTGTACGATACAGCAAAAATCACAGTACGAAGTTTTTCGAGAACAGACAGGCAGATTCCGATGCGTGCCATACAACGCTTCAACACTCGTTGAACAATTTTCACAACAATGGGGCGGACTACCCCTGGAAAGCTCACTTGGATCAAGCCGATATCCTGTATACATCATGCCCTGGTGGAATTGGTTGAGCAAAATATATACCGAGTCCGGAAAATGCTGCAGCCCACAATTGGAGACGAGAGAAAATCGACGCGAAGCTGCGATAACTTCACCATTCACTGCAACGCTGACTGCTTGTCCGTTTTGGCGTTAGGTCCTCCAGCATCTCAGGCATTCACACTCTTATGTGACTTCGTCGAGGGAGTCGCGCACTCGAGACGTTGGGAGTAATGCCAGCTAGTGCCGGTGAGCAAGAGATTCGCTGGCTCCCGTCTATGGATCTCGTGATAGCCTCGGCGAAGGAGCAGATGACAAGACATTCGGCCCTGCCAGTGCAGGTTGTTGTCGACAATTGACGGCCTATGTGGCTAGCTATCGTTGGTATCTTGGATTCTGCTCGATTTGTGAAGAGGAAACGGAGACGGGTGATTATCGTGACGGCTCCTGCGAACCGTGCATGGACTGTCTTGCAAGACCGTGTAAGATCTGTGAGTCCAACGCTCACTCATGTCGATTCAAGGGCGGGGTGGGATCAAGCAATACCATGAGTAAGTAGAGAGACATAGTTGTGCGTGTGGATTATACGGCTTCAGGCCCAAGACGTTAAGTATTTGTCAAGACATGTCCCAGAATTAGTCCACCTTTTACAAATCCTCAGAGATAAAAATGAGGAATCAGACAACGCTTTCACGGATTGGCTTATACTCGTCTTGGGCAGCATCGCCATTCGTATTGCCATCGCAAGGCTCGAGCACATCTATCTTGCCGACTCCAGCACCAAGCTCCAGGCCGGCAAAGCGTTTGAAATGGCAATTTGGGCGCGGAGAGTGAGATCGAGTTTTCGGGGGGAGACTTGTCGGAAGTACTGAATACAGAAGATGAGACACCCGTTCAGCGTCGTAGTCGAACATCATACATCAACGCGATTCTCATCCAATCGCGCAAACTTCTACCCCTCGCTTCGTGCGACAAATGTGCTTTCGACGCAGAGATGCTCGTGATGGGAGATCCTTCCTGGAGTGCCGAAAGCCCGCGGGCCACTAGATAGACCGGTGCGTGTGGCAACTGCAAGTGGCCACACCATGCAATTCGGTGCTCCGTACGAGACGGGCAGAGCTCCGTCTGCCCCAAAAACATCGGCAATCATATTTCCTATCAGGAGAGACCAAATCTGTCATCCATGCCAGCAACCAAGTCACGAACAGAGATCACATCTTCTTCTAACTTCCTCTTTCCTTGGTCCGTACGCGTTCGCAAGGTTCGCAACCGTACGCAAACCGTTTCGTACTATTGATGCACCATCGATGCACACCGTTTAGTGCAGTGTAGTACGAGGCATTTAGTAAATCGTACAGTACAATGTAGGGGGTCTGCATTATCGTGCGCATCAATAGTACGATGCTGTTTATAGATATCTTGATGTTTAGTCTAGCCCTAGAGTGAATCCTGAAGTAAATTTCAATACTTCGTCGAAGTGCCTGTTTTTTTTCTAGCGTTATTTAGAGATAGTTTTTTGATAAGAAGTTGAGATAAAATACGCATAAAAACGTTATTTACGAATAAATTTTACTATTTATTTTATTATTACTAGATAGATCGATAGTCGATTCGACAATTCAAAAGATTCGATAATCGATTTAAAATTTATCGAGTAACGAAAATCTAAATTTAGAACTTCTTTTTCAAATTTACACATTTTATTATCTTGCAATCTTATTCGAAATGTTTGATTTAGAACTTTCTATTGCTCTCTTTATCTCAATTGCTTTGCACAAGAATTTATAAAGTGCATTTATTAATATTGAATTTGCTACAAGCAATGCAAGCAATATAACAACTTCAAATTCGATTAGAAATACGACAAATATCAATATAAAATAACTTGTTATTTCGAAAATTATTA
>JAABUJ010006278.1_pt1 | contig 11557 bp, 9 predicted proteins | sample 5559131 | NCBI WGS metagenome assembly JAABUJ01 (sample SAMN10711875, study PRJNA513366) | rock metagenome | isolation source: Antarctica rocks | place: Antarctica: Victoria Land, Mt New Zealand nord | collected 2016-01-07 | reverse complement strand
TTGCGGCGCCTCCGATGCCGTAACAGTGCGAGGAGGTGGAAACCATGGCCCAGGAGGACATGACCCTGGCGAATGATTCTGACCTGGAGCCATCGAACCGTTCCGAGCCTGGGCCGCTCAAACAGCGACTGGGCCTGCTGCTGCGTCGCAGGGGTGTACGGCACATCGTTCGGGCGCTCGACCGGTTCAACGATCGGCTGGGTAACCAGTTCGCCGGCGCCTTGACCTATTTCTCCTTCTTGGCGGTGGTGCCCATCCTGATGGTGGCGTTCTCCATCGCCGGCTTCGTCCTGTCGTCGAGGCCGTATCTACTGACCGATCTCCGCAATGAGATCGCCGGGCAACTGCCCGGCGGCCTTTCGCCGACGATCGGCAAGATGTTGGATACGGCGGTTCAGGCCCGTGTCACGGTGGGCGTCATCGGACTGCTCATCGCCCTGTACTCGGGGGTCAGCTGGATGGGCAATCTGCGTACCGCCATCCAGGCACAATGGCGACCCGATTTCGATGACAATCAGGAGACCAGAGAAGAAAGCCTCCTCAAATACTATTGGAAGAGCCTGATCTACCTGCTCATGCTCGGAGTGGCGATATCGGCATCCTTGCTCCTGACGGCGGCTGGATCGTGGGCACAGGGAACCGTGCTGAAATTGCTGGGTTGGCAGGACGAACGCTGGCTGGCACCGATGGCCGCGATCACGCCCGTGTTGCTCGCCGTTTTTGCCGACGTAGTCATCTTCTATCTGCTGTACGACCAACTCTCGCCGCGCGACACGAAACCTCCGCGTAAACCGTTGATCCGGGGTGCGGTCGTTGCTGCGGTCGTCTTCGAGGCGCTCAAGCTGGCGCTGGCCCTGCTGCTTCCGTTGCTGTTGACCTCCACCACAGCGAAGTTTTTCGGACCCGTGATCGGCCTGCTCTTCTTCTTCAATCTGGTGGCGACCGTGGTGCTGTTTCTCGCGGCCTGGATCGCCACTGCCGGCCCTGAAGCAGCGGGCCAGGAAGGCCCACCGATCACCAAACGCGAGCACGTTGCGGCTGTTGCCGCAGGCAGGTTCGCGGATCCAATCCACGGGAACGATGACGACAACGAATCAAGCCTCCGGCCGCACGCACAGGATGTCGAATGAGCAGCCGGGTCGTCGTCACCGTCGACCGAGGCGCGGGTACTGCGCAGCCGGTTTGATCACCGGGCAGGCGTTGATTCGGGAACGACGGGGTGCGCAGTGGCAAGAGGGACTGCGCAGTGGTGAATAACAGTTCAAGCCCCCGGCTCGCCGGCGCCCCGACCGGAGCCCGGTCCAGCCGAAGGTTCCGGGCGCACCTTGGCCGAACGCGAGCAGCGCCATCCTCGGCGTGAAAGGCGATATGGCGCGCGCTGTGGTGCGGGCCTTCCGAGCGAGGCATGCGCGTCCCTCTTCGTCGGTGATGGCAGCATGATCAAGCCGCACCCGTAGGGCCGGGTCGGTGCCCGAGCGCCGGGCGCAGCGACCGGGGGGCGCCTTTCACCGTGCGGTCCGAGCAGTGAATCGGCCCCGTCGATCCGCTGAGCCGATCAACCAGACCCGGACGTCCTTACCCTCATGAACCACATCCTTTTCGGTGAAACGGACAGCGTCACCGTCGCGATGTCCGAGTCCGGCGACCAGCCGGTCCTGCTCCTCCCACCGGAGCGTGAAAACCGCCTGGTCGACAAAATCGTCCAGGACATGAGGGGTTCGCCCGTTTACTGCGACTATCTCGAATTCTTTACCCGAGGCCACCGGATCCGGAGCGGTGAACATTGTTGATTCCCTTCTCTGTGGGCGCCGTCAACCACCGGGGGCAGATCGCAACGGAAGCTGACACACCTGTCGGCAGATTCGCGGAACAATCCATTGAATCTTTTGCAGTCAATCACCCCTACGGCTGACCCGGCACACCCACAGGGGTGACTGCGTTCCGTCGCGGGAGTTCGAGATGGCTGGCGAATGTGCGACGTGGGGGACTGACCTTTTCGCCCCGACAGGAACCGGCGGCCCGCCCTAGAGGCCAGCGTCGGTGTGACCGCCTATGGTCATCGGATGAGCAAAGTGAACGCCATGCAGGCCATCCGCGAGGCCCGGTACGCCGCGCGGTCCAACCGTCCGTCCGTGCCAGCGGCTCGCACGGCTCCCACGGCGCACTCTGCGGCGGAGGCTGTAGAGGCAGGGCCGATCCAGGCGCCGGATACCGCAGGGCCCTCACTGCACGCACAGGCTGGGCCGGCGGAGGCAGCCATGCCGGGGGCAGTTGCCGATGAGGGGGCAGCCGCGGAAGAGGAAGCGCTGTGCGGACACCGCAGCATGAACAACCGGAACTGTCGTCGACCCGCAGGGCACCCGGAGAAGAACCACCGCTACAACTGAGCTGTTCCGACGATCCGGAAAATGTTGGGCCATGGATCCCGTTCTTCCGTCGGCACCTCACCCTTTCAGCGCTGCGGTATCCAGGGCACTACTGTGGCGAGCGCCCGTGCGACGACTGGGCTCAGAGCCCTGCTGTAGGCCTGCGTCACATGAGTGGCGTCCCGGTACACCAGTGTGTTCGCGACGATCACCGGGCAACCGGTGGTCCCGCAGAACCAATCGGTGGGATCCACCACCGGTATTCCCGCTCGGCGGGCCGCTGCCGTCACGGTTGCATGTCGGGTCGGAAGCTGGCTTTGGGTCGATCCTCCGGACGTCATCGAACTCCGGGTGAAGTGGCAGCGTCGAGCCGTCTGGACGTTGCCGGCGAGGCAGACCGGGACGTTGCTGGTCGGCCGCGGTATGTCGGCCAGGTAGACCACCCGGTCCGAACCGGCCGCCAGCGCGGACAGATAGTCGACGGTTTTCGCCGACCACGCTGTGTTCGGGTAGTTCCCGGGCGGCAGAGCGTCGCTGGCGCTGGCTATCACCAGGTCCGGATGCAGGTCGGCAATCTTCCGCAAGGTGTCACGTCGCCAGTCCGGACATTCGGTGTACGGGCGATGCAGTTGATCACTCATCAGCAGGAGGTCGGCCGGGGGACAGGCGGCCTTCGTCCAGGAGATCAACCGCCAGCCCGCAGACTTCGCCAGGGTGTCCAGGGCGCCGAACCATTGCTGGGCGTGCGAGTCACCGAACAGGACGACGGTCCGGCTACCCGCGGCGTCGCCGTACACGCACGGTGGCTCCGTGGTGACGAGAAAATCCGCGTGGCAGCCATCGAAGGTGGTCGGCGGGACGCCGTTGCCAGCGTCGGCGTCAGATTGGCCGGCACTGCATCGGAGAGGTCGGCGCCGTCGAGCAGCTTGGTCAGGGCCGACCCGTCAGCGTCGGACAGATCCAGAGTCGCTGCCCGCCCGCCGCCGTCGAGCCCGATCGGCGGTAAGGCCGCGACAACGGCCGCAGTGCCGGCCACCAGCGCCGACATCGCAACACCCAGCGCGATCCAGCGCAGCGGACGCAATTGTCGGCGGGCAGTGGGCTGCTCGATGAGAATGTTGCTGACCACCGCCACTCCGAAACTGAGTACTGACAGGCCAACGTTTTCCCACCAGGGAACCTGCGCCTGGAGAACAGTGGGCGCCAACACGAGCACCGGCCAGTGCCACAGGTACCAGGCGTAGGAAACTCGGCCGACGAACTGCATCACCGGCGGTCGCAGCACGCGTTCGACGCCTCGTGCACCATCGGCCAGGCCGGACAGCACCACCAGCGCCGCCCCGGCCACCGGAATTGCGGCCGCGCTCCCCGGAAACGGTGTCCCGGCGGTGAAGGTGACCGCCGCGGTGACGATCAGGCCGAGGCCGAGCCAACCGGCGACCGCAGCCACCGGGCGCGACACCACGCGCAGCACGGTCGACGTGCCGACGGCCAGGAGCGCGCCGACGCCGAGTTCCCAGGCGCGGGTGTTCAGGCCGAAGTACGCCGAGATGGGATTGTCCCTGGTGACGACGATCGACACCACCAGCGACGAAACTACTGCGGCTGCGAGGATGCGACCGAGAGCAGTTCCGAATCGCCGGCGCCAGGCGATGCCCACCAGGACGATGATGACCGGCCACAGGATGTAGAACTGTTCTTCCACCGCGAGCGACCAGAAGTGCTGGAACGGGGAAACCGGACCGTCGACGTTCTGATAGTCGACCTGCTCCGCGGCCAACCGGAAATTCATCGCGTAGAAGGTGGTGAAGATCGCGTCCTTGGCGACCCCGGCCGATTGCAGGGGAGGTCCCCAGAGACGGAAAGCGATGACGGTGGTGGCGATCACCGCCGATGCCGACGGAAGCAGCCGTTTGATTCGACGGGCATAGAAAGCGCGCAGCGCGATCCGGCCGGTGCGCCGGCGTTCGACGACGAGTTGACGGGTGATCAGAAATCCGGAGATGACGAAGAAAACATCCACTCCGACGTAACCGCCCGGAACGCCCGGCACGCCGCAGTGGTAGAGCACGACCAGGATCACGGCGACCGAGCGGAGCCCCTGGATATCCGGACGAAATTTGCGGTCACTCCGGCCGGGCAACTGCCCCGCGGGAGCGTGCCCGCGGGTTTCGGGCTGGGCGCGATCGACGGTCTTCGTCAACTGTGCCCGGCCCGGTGTTCGCCCGTGGTCGGCGAGGCTGTGCGGTAGGGGTACACCCAAGAGATCGTAGGCGCCGGTTCCCGTGGTCGATTCCGAACTGTTGCCGGGCACCAAGACGGAACCGACGCCTCAGGGTGAGAGCACCCTCGCCCATGCCGTCCGGACCAGCCGACGCCGGACGGCGTTGACCGGCCCCGACGCGTGCATGGCCGACCGGGCCGCGTTCCAACCGCAGGCACCATGGACGCCGCCACCCGGATGCGCGGACGCCGAGGCGAGAAACAAGCCCTCGATGGGAGTCTCCGGTCGACCGAGGCCCTTGATGGGCCGGAAGAACAACTGCTGGTGCGGATAGGACGTACCCCCGTTGATCGCACCGGTGACGAGGTTGGCGTCCGCCGAATGCAGATCACCGGGCAGCTGCACAGTGCGAGCGAGAACGGCGGCCCCGAACCCGGGTGCGACCTGCTCGATGTGATCCTGCACCCGCTCCACGTGTTCGGCGAGCAGCTCCGGCGAGTCGGCCACGGCGCGCGGCACGTGGGTATAGGCCCAGGCCGATTCGGTACCCGCCGGGGAACGGGTTGGATCTGCCGTCGTCATCTGGCCGAAAAGCACGAACGGATGTTTCGGCGATCGGCCCAGCGTCAGATCACCGGCGAACTCCACGAAACCATCCAGATCGACCCCCAGGTGCACCGTCCCGGCACCTACTGCTCCGGTCGCCCGCCACGGAACCTGGCTCCGGAGCGCCCAGTTCAGCTTCAGCGTCGGATGGTCCCACTGGAAGCGGTCGAGGTCGCCCCTCATGCCGTTCGGCAGCGAATCCAGACCGACGAGATCTCGGAACAGCGTGCACGCGTCGACATCGGCCAGCACCGCACGACGGGCCTTGATCGCGGACCCGGCTTCTGTTCGCACCCCGACTGCCCGCCCGGCGGAGGTGACCACCGAGGTGACTCTCGCTCCGGTGCGAACCTGACCGCCGAGGGACTCGAATCTGGCGCGCAGGGCGGACGCCAGAAACTGCGCACCACCCTGTGGCACCGGGAATCCGACGTCCTGACCGAGCATCGCGAGCAGCCAGCCGAATACTCCGCTGCCAGCGGCCTCCGGAGGAACATCGGCATGCAGGGCGTTGCCGGTGAGCAGCAACGGACCGCCGACGCCGGCGAAGTTCTCCTCCGCGAAGCGACGAACCGGAAGGACGCCGAGCCGAGCCAGATCCAGGGCCCCGCTCAGCTTGGTCCGGCGAAGCAGTTCCAGTAGCGACTTCACCGGCGGGAAAGGCGTGAACATGGCATCCAGCAGCGGATCGCGAATCTTTCGCCAGCCGGCGAACATGTCCAACCAGGCCTGGCCGTCCCCACCAGCGAACTCGTCGAGGCCGGCCGCGGTCTGTTCCGGTTCGCGGGCCAGAACGGCCGCGCGGCCGTCCGGCAGCGCGTGAGCGAGCACCTTCTCGGCCTGCACCCAGGTGAGCCCGTGATTGCCGAGATCCAGATTACGAATCACCGGCGACGCCGCAGCAAGGGGATAGAAAGCACTGAACAAATCGGAACGGAAGCCCGGTGCGGTGATTTCGGCACTGCGGACGGCTCCGCCCACGGTGTCATTGGCTTCCAGCAACAACACGTCCCACCCGAAGTCGGCCAGCGCATTCGCTGCCACCAACCCATTGGGTCCGGCCCCGATCACGACTGCATCCACCGTCTCGACCGTCATGATCGGCCCACGTCGGACAATGGTGCGACGGTCGACGACGGTGCGCGCAGCGCGGGTTTCGCGGTAGCTGTCGAATTCACGCGACGAAATCCGAGTCGGCTCCACACCCCGTGCACTGCATCGCCTTCCGGCGCCGGCGCGAGGACGGTCCCCGGGTGCGGGTCGATGGGCCGGCGGGAAAGTCCGGCCACCTTCATCAGGGGCGACACCAGCGCGTCATAGACCGCCGGCAGCAGCCGAAATCCCAGCACCACGACATGATTGGCCAGGCCGACCGAGATTTCCCGCCGAGATTCGTGCAGGGCACGAATGATCGCCTCTGCGACCTTCTCCGGCGGATCGACGGGCGGCGGCGGACGGCCCTCCCGCCCGACGTAATTGGCGGCCTGGCTGTACGCAGGAGTGTTGACGCTACCTGGGGAGACCAGAGTGATCCGGATTCCGGGAGTCTGCCGCGCCTCGATCTGCAACATGCGGGTCAACGCGTGCACGCCCCATTTGCTTGTCACGTAGGGGCTCATGAACGGAACGGCGATCTTGCCCAGCAGGGAGCCGAGAATGACCAGTCGGCCCGCGCCGAACTGCTGAAAATGGCGCAGTGCCGCTCGCGCAACATTGGCCGGTCCCACGATGTTGGTGGAGATGGCCTGGTCGAAGATCTCGGCGGGAATGTCTTCGAACCGCCCATAGGCCACCACGGCAGCGCACTGGACCACGGCGTGGATCCGGCCGAACTTGGCGACGGCTTCTTGAAAAGCGGCCTCGACATCGCGGTGCGAGCTGACGTCGGCCTCGACCGCCAGGACGGTGGCGCCGGCCGCGGCGCATTCGCGTTCGACATCCGCCAGGCCGGCGTGCGCCCTGGCGATCAGGACCACGTTCCAGCCGCGACCAGCCAGACTCGTGGCTGTAGCCCGGCCGATTCCGCTGGAAGCGCCGGTGACAAGGGCCACCTGCCGACCTGGTCCGTTCTGAATAGCCAACTAATCCATCCGATCCGACACTGGGTGGTGACCGCTGCGATCGAATGACCGAGGCTCCGCCACTACCTGTCCATCCTGGGTGTAACCGCCGTTGCCATCGGCCAAACCCGCCGCGCCCGGTGTGGCCCCGCTGATGACGACCGGTTCCGACCCGGCAGGTACAGGAATGCCCAGGTAGGAATGCCATCGCCCGGCTCGGACCCGGTGGAATCGACCAGAACTGGGAACCGTACTGGAGTCAGAATGACCGAGCAGGATTCGAACCAGGAGCGTCGCAATGCCTTCGACAGCCACGATCGACAAGCTGATCCCCGGACCGGGGACGGCGTTGGATCGCTTTGCCGAACAAACCCAACGGCGCATCGCGTCCCTGACGAGCAGCGGTCCGCTGCGCGCGGTGGTCTCGGCGTTGTCCGGGGAGAAATGGTTGGGCCACCCCGCGCATCCCGCACTCGTCGCGGTGCCGACAGGAGCCTGGGCGGTGAGCGCATGGTACGACGCCCGGAGTGCGAGGATCGAAGATCCGCAGTCGGACAAGATCGCCGACGCCGCGTTGAAGGTCGGAGTCGTCGCGGCCGTGCCGGCAGCACTCTCCGGCATTGCGCAGTTCCTTCGAACCGATGGGCTGGCCAGGCGGGTGGCTGCCGTCCACTGGGGGCTCAACGCGACCGCGGTCGCCCTCTATGCCACCTCCGCGTCTCTGCGCAGTTCCGGCCGGCGGGCGGCCGGCCGCCGCGTCGCCGCTGCGGCACTGACCCTGGTCGGCCCCGGGGCGTATCTGGGCGGTCACCTCGCCTACCGCCTCGGTGTCGGCCAGGTCCGAGAAGCGTTGGCGGATCGAACCTCCAGCTGATCGGTTTCCGATAGTAATTGCGGTATCAGCCCTTGCGGCCCTGATTCGCGATTCCTTCGACGAAATACCGCTGACCCAGCAAGAAGATGACGATCATCGGCACGGTGGCCAACAGGGCAGCGGTGACGATGTACTGGAAGTCGCCCGCACCGCCGGCGATGGGGTTGAATTTGACGAACAGCGAGTTCAGGCCGAGCGGAACGGTATAGAGATCCACATTGTTGCCGAGATAGATCAACGGTTTGAGCAGGTCGTCCCAGCTCGCCTGGAACTCGAAGATGAAGACGATGATCAGGGCCGGTTTGGAAAGGGGTGCGGCGATCCGCCAGAACAACCCGAAGTAGCTGCAGCCGTCCACTCGGGCCGCTTCGAACAGTTCCCGCGGCAGACCGAGGAAGAATTGCCGCAACATGAAGATGTAGAACGCCGACCCGAAGATGTTGGACCCCCACAACGGAACCTGGGTTCCGAGAAATCCCAGATCTTTCCAGATCAGGAAGACCGGGATCATGGTCACCATGCCTGGGAGCATCATCGAGGACAGCACGAGCCCGAACGCGACCTTTTTGGCCCGGAACCTGAAGTAGGCGAACCCGAACGCAACCACGGCGCTGGAGACGGTGGCCGTGCCGGCGGCCAGCAGACCGACCAGACCGCTGTTGCCCAGCCATCTGAGCAGGGGCGCGACATGCCACACCTGCGAATAGTTCGCCAGCGTCGCCGGGTTCGGGAACAATTGGTTGTCGAAGACGTTTGCCCGGGTCTTGAACGAGGCGCTGATCAGCCAAACGAAGGGGTACAAAAAGATACCTGCCAGCACGCTGAGCATGATCCAGTAGGAGATCAGCAGCAGCTTCGTGCGGGTGGAAAGGGATGGTTCCTCGATCACCCGGTCGGAGATCTCCGCGCCGGAAGATTGCAGGTCCGCAAGCCCCGTGGCGCTGGTCATCTCTGCTCGCCTTCGTAGTAGACGAGCTTGTTGCCCACCTTCACCTGGATCAACGTGATGATCATGATGATGACGAACAGCAACCAGGCGAGCGCAGAGGCATATCCCATCTTCAGCGACTGGAAGGCCTGCTGGAACAGGTACATCCCGTAGAACAACGATGCGTTCCCGGCGTAGGTCTCGCTACCGGGATTACCGAACAGAACGAAAACTTTGTCGAACATCTGCAAGGACGAGATCGTCAAAATGATGACCTGGAAGAAGATGGCAGGCGAGATCATCGGAACGGTGATGCTCCGAAAAGCTCGCCATCTGCCGGCACCATCGATCGAGGCGGCCTCGTACAAGGTCGTCGGAACATTCTGCAACGCCGCCAACAAGATCACGACTGCGCCGCCGAGTCCCCACAGGCTCATCAGCACGATGCTCGGTTTGATCCAGTTGGGGTCGGTCAGCCACTGCGGACCCTGAATACCCACCAGGCCCAGCACCTTGTTGATCAAACCGTAGTTTCCGTTCAGCAACAGGCTGAACAACACAGCGACTGCCACCGCCGGCGTCATCACCGGTAGGTAGAATGCGGTCCGGAAGAAGCCGGCACCCTTGATCAGGCGATTGAGCATCAGCGCCAGCGCCACTGCCAGTGCCAACGGGACGAACAGCACCGCGTAGAAAAAGGTGTTCCCCAACGCGACGTGCACCCTGGGGTCGTCGAACATGCGCCGATAGTTCTTGAGCCCGACATTCTTCGGCGAGTCCACCAGGTTGTAATTGGTGAACGAGAGCACAAGGCTCCAGATCATCGGGCCGAAGGTGAAAACCAGAAATCCGACGATCCAGGGTGACAGGAAGGCGAAGGCGGCCCTGGTTTCCCTGGCGTCGTAGCGGCGCGACCCACCCGCCGCTGCAGCGGGCCGCTTGATCCGGGCAGTCCGGGTCAGGACCGTCATCAATTCGTGGCGTCGTCGTAGGCGTTCATCGCCTGGGCCTGCGCCGCGTCCAAAGTGGCCTGCGGGTCCTTTCCGCCGAGCGCGTCGGTGGTCGCCTGCTGATATGCCTGCTGAATCTGCTGGCCGGCCGGCGACGGTGGAACTGTCTTCGCGGTGTTGAGAGCGCTGTAGTACACCTTGATCACCGCGTCCAGCTTGGCATTGCCGCTGGGCTTGACATATTCGGTCTGCAAGGCGTCATTCGCCTTCTTGTTGGCGCTGAACAAGCCCGTGAACGTGCCCTTCTTGGTTTTCACCACGGCCGCTCGCGCCGCACCGGCAGCTTCCCAGGCGCCCTGTGAGGTGACCAGCTTCATGAACTGACACATGCCGCCCGCATTGGGCGAGTTCTTTGTGATGGCGAAGGCCTGACCCGTCTCGACCGTCATCGGCTTTCCGTCCTTCCCCTTGAACGGCACCGCCGAAAGATCAGAGGACTGCGGGAAACCGGCGAGCACGTTCACGTACCACTGCTCGAACGCCATTGCGCCGATCTGATCCTTGGCGAATTCGTTACCCGCACCGAAAAAGTCCCAGGTGTCGCGGAAGGACTTGAAGTTCGCCCAGCCGCCTTGGGCGTTGACCAGTCCGACGGTGTACTTCAGAGCTTCCACCACCTTTGGGTCGTTCAACGTCGGCTTGCCCTGTTCGTCGACGATCGAACCGCCGTTGGCCATCGCCCACATCGGCAGGTACTCCGGCAACTTCGGGTCGAAACCGATGACTGTCGGTTTGCTACCCGAGGACCGGTAGAGCTTTTTCGCGGTAGCGGTCAGCTTGTCCCAGTTCGCGGTGTCGAAGGCGGCGGCCGTCAAACCGGCCTTGGTCACAACTTTGTTGTTCATCAACACGGCTCGCACGGCGTAGAAGTCCGGAATGCCGTAGAGCTTGCCGTTGTAGCTGGATTCCTTGATGGCCTCCGGGTAGTACTGGCTCTTGTCGATGGCGTTGGCGGAAACGCAGTCGTCCAACGGCATCAGAAAGCCCTTGGCGGCGTAGGTGGCAAGCAGTTGGCGGTCGAGGTAGACGCCGGCCGGCGCAGTTCCACCGGCCATGGCGGTGGCAAATTTCTGCTGATCGAATCCGTTCTGGTCGATCTGCACGTCGAGCTTCGAATCCTGTTTCTTGGCATAAGCCACCCGCGAGGTGCCGACTTCGTCATCGGTGGTGAAACCCATGATGTTGAGAGGCTTTCCAGTGTCGGGCAGAGCACCGCCGGCCGGTGCGGACCCGGCGGCCGAACCAGCGCCGGACGGCGATTCAGAGGCACTGCGACCGGAGCCGGCGGTGGTGGTAGAAGTTCCGGAACGAGCCACCGCAGTCGAGGCGGTCGCGCCTGTCGAACCCGCGGAACCGGCGGTCGAGCCCGACGAGCCACAGGCGGCGAGTAGGAGCGAACCGACGGCGCACAGCGCCAGCAGTTGATGGTTCTTGGGCACGACCCACCTCTTCCGTTGGCAATGCAGTGACATGGAGCGCGTAGCTGGTG
>JAABUJ010006276.1_pt1 | contig 11562 bp, 14 predicted proteins | sample 5559131 | NCBI WGS metagenome assembly JAABUJ01 (sample SAMN10711875, study PRJNA513366) | rock metagenome | isolation source: Antarctica rocks | place: Antarctica: Victoria Land, Mt New Zealand nord | collected 2016-01-07 | reverse complement strand
GAGAGTCGATCCGCGTCACCGAGGTATCTGATTCCGGCAAGGTTGCTCGCTGTCTAGCTCGACTATCTCATTGGCTTGTCCGGCGCGCCGTGTACTCCGCTGCTTATAGATATGTCGGCGATATCACACTGCGTAAGGACAGGGACTTACAAGGCAGTTCAGAGTCGAAGCAGACTTCGATGTCATATCGCTTGCCACTCCCAACGACGAGCCCTCTTTGTGATTTGTCAGCGCGATTGGACGGTCGCTAGATCGCTGACACCGCCATGTTAAGTGAAACCGCCGTGTGAAGTGGGAATCTGCGCTTCTTGGCATGGTGGGAGAGCTCAAGAGCAACTTCGAGGGTATACTAAGGCACAATATCCCCACGAACGAGTATATCGGTCGATATGTCCACGAACGGACCGAGTTGAAGGTGTCGAAAATGGCCCGGGGCTACGCACAGGTGTAGGGAGAGGCACGGGTGATTTGTCATTGTGAGCGTCAACCTGAGTTCCAAGATTGGAGAGTTGGCAGAAATTTGAGAGTTGGGAAAGATTTGAGAACTGGCGATGTGACAAGAACGATAATGACCCCGAGACTGACGATAGGTACAAGGGTACTTTGCAGGGCGAAGACGGATTCGGCTATGGTCAGACCGCAGGTCGGAGTGGTAGCGAAGCGATCGAGTGTTTAGAGATGATCTTGCTTGTTGGAGGGATGACGATGGAGCGATGGCGTTTGAGTCAAAGTAACGGAGGGACAGCGATAGAGCGATGACAACGGAGCGACCGGCGAACGCACGTGGGCAATGGAGCGTTCAATGGAGCGATGCCGATCGAGTGCCGGGGACAGCAGAGCTCGGAGGGTGACGACAACTGTGAATTAAAGACGAGAGTCTCAGTCGAAGGCGACGGCGCTCGATGGCTGAAGCATAGCTGACAGTGCAAATGTTGGAGAACGGTAGGTTGAGAAGTCAAGCGACTGAAGTACGATATCTGTATCACTTCAGCTAAGTTTGATACACACAAGAGCGACCCAGCCGCGGGATGGACACACCGGGGAAAGCAAACCCGCCAAGCGCGCGGTATTGGGTTACGATCCCTGGAGTACATCCCATCTCACAATGGGTGTCATGAGGAGTAAGATAAGCAAGAATAATACGGAGTTCGGATGTCTGAGGATCGGATCCGTATTTCTTTGGGTGGTTGTCGCGTACAAGTGAGGCAATGGGAGGCACTACAATGCCACAGCAGGTGTCGTATGAGCGGCTCTGTCACGATTATAATGAGATCACGGGGTCTTGAGAGAGTTGCCCGATGAGATTAGGATTGATCATCAGAAATCCAAAGCATCAAGACGATATCCTGATGTCGTCAGCGACAAGATCGATCGTAATCAATGGCTTTGACCGACCTCCTATAACGCATCGCAGGCCGCTTCCGTGGTATGGAGCGATCGATGGCCGAGTTAGGTTCAAGGACTGGGAAATTCCAGAGTCGCAGTGGTCCGAGACTCATCAATTTAACGACATTTTGTATGCAGGAAGCGGTTGTTTGACAAGCTGCTCAAGTGACGTCAGCCAGTGGTTCATACATCACTGAGTGCAGTCATCCGCAAGACTGACAGAGAAATGAATCGGCATCCGGGGCTCGCTCCCGCAGTACCGTGAGAAGCACCATTGGAAAGCTTTGACAAGGTACACGGCGGTATGAGCCTGACACTCACTGACATTCGACGGCCCCAGCTACAGCCTACCATGTCCTATCTGCCACGGCGTGACACCCTGACGAGCGCAGAATGCAGAGCCCTGGTCTAGCGCAGGGTTTATCGAGCCTTGGGGGCCCGCCGTACCGCGCTTCTCGGCCCGCCGTACCGCGCTTCTCAGCCAGCCGCACGTAATGGACGGGACGCGGGATCCGTCTGGTCAAGGCGAGGTGAACGAGTTTTCGTGGAAGATCTGGTTGGGGTAGTGATGCGTCAGTCTCGGTGTCGGTGATTGCGGGGTTACACGGTCGTCAAATTTCCAGGCCGAAGCCGGACCTGGGCTCGGAGTACGAGGGTCCCGGCTGTCCTCTGCACTTCCTGGAATAGGGGATGCTGCGGTAAGCGCCGGCCCTGGGTTGGTCCATGTTGGTGCTTGGGACTGGAGGTGATCCAGACGGGGGCAACAACGGATTCGCGAAGTGTCTTACGCGGAAGATCGGTAGCCGTGTTTGGTGCTGCAGCGATTGTCGTATCGCCCTCCATCAAGCACATGCCCAACATCGAATCGAGCTCCTCCCCCTCTCTCCCAAGATCATTTGGAAGAGCCTTGAACGCTGATTGGATATATGGTGTTTGATGTCGGATGTCCAACAGACGTGAGTGAACGGCGGAGGGGACCGGGGTCCAAGGCGGAGTAGATTGGACAGACGAGTGGGAGAGGTTGAACGAATGAAGGTGAGAAGGGGAAGGTGATCGTTGTGCGAGTTGGTTTGGTCGCCTGCCTGAGTTAGACTCAGCACACTCGGATAAGGACGTGACGTCCATCGACATACGACAGAAATGGGAAGCGGTAGGTGGTGAGAGTTGCCAAAGCCAAAAACCTACCGGGCTAGGTTGGCAAGACAAGGAAGAAGCTGGAAACCCGCTGTATCCGCCCGAATCCTGCCCAGTGTATCGTCAACAACCAAGATATCCAGCAGCTCAGAACTGGCACTACTGCCATCCGGATGTTTAAGAGGGTCCAAGACTCACCACCGACCAACTCCGCCGCGGCTACTGACAAGCTTCATCTACCTCCCTTATTCCTGCCCCGGGCATGCTTCCCTTTATCGATAGATCCGGCTGGTCTGGGGCTGACAAGGAGCCTTTATTAAGTTAAGGAGAGTGTTCCAGTGTTCCGGGAAGCCCTGCACGCACAGTTGTCCGCCAAGTGGATGGACGGGGGAAGGAAAGCTCTTCTGTCAAGGAATCAATCCTCCCATCGTGACAAAACAAAACAGCGAGCGCGCGGGACAGATATCGCCCTCCGATCCAGTTTGGACAGTGCCAACGTGGACCTAGTCGGAGGGCAGAGGATATACGTCGGTTGTGGATCGGTCCGGTGGGTATTGATCGATTCTGCGGTGACGATGATGGTCCTCGCGTCATAACGTCGGGTGATTCGGACGTCGGGATGGCTGTAGTGGTCAGCGATGTATACTCCAGATAGGGACCAAGTGAGTTCCAGGCAGGAGTAGATACGAGTACCAGAGACTCACGAGTAGCCAGGACCAAACCATAGGTATGCCGCAGATGCCGTTGGGTTCGGCTCCCCACTCTTTACACGAAGGATATACCGCGGCACAGTTGAACAGCAGGCGGAGATTAGGTGGGAAAAGATTGGGTCGCGATTGATTGAGTGTGTGATCAGACGAAGAACCCCGGGCTCATGTTGACGATGACGAACGCGCTACTCATCCACAGTCATAGTTTGGCGCAGCACAAGAGGATGATTGGCGAGCCATGCCCAAGCGAGGCGCGAGTGACCGTTGTCAAGGGGTAAGATTCGGAGTAAAGCGGTATAGCGTCAATGGATATGGTCAGGGGATTAGAGAAGGCCAGTGGCAGACGGACATGGAGTGAAAGACCGAAGCCGATAGCAATGAGGCGGGTCAATGATAGCGACTTTGGATAAGTAGTCCAGGTGGTCAGATCCGTGTAGCACCGAGTCACTTCGCTCGAACGTGGAGGGGGAGAGGAAGGTTGAGGGGGAAGTCTGACGGCTGAGGACTCTCTCCATTGTGAATGCGTTCAAGCGTTCTCCCGCCCTGGGTTTCTCACAACAAGGATGATTGCACCGTATGGAAGTTAGCCATTTGACATAAGCAGCGTCACCGGAATGGCCTGGGCGAGCGCTGCCCAGCTGTGAGGAGAGCGTGGATGAGCAAGTTAGTAAAGAGGCAACAAGTGCTGGGGGTGACTATCAGAATGGTACTAAAACCACGTCATGCACCATCACTGCAGCTCTCCCACGGTCTTTGTGTGATAAGCTCACAAATCATGCTGACGTGGGCAACACGGCCTGGCGCCATCCAATCATTCCCCGAGCTGATACCGCAGCGGAGTAATCTCCACGTCAGGCCATGCGGGGGGCATGCTTACCTAAGCCAAAAGGGAAGGCTTCGTCACCGCCCTCGCTTCCCGCCTTTCCTTCTTTCCTTCTCACCTTTCCTCACCTCTGACTTCCCACTACGTACTCACATACCCATGCCCATGCATTCCATACAATTCTCTTGCTCACGCCACGACCAGCCACAGACCCCGCGGCTCAGTGGCTCAAACTATCTATGCCCCCTCGGTCCTCGGCTGCTATATCCCGGACAACTCCTCCCTTGGGGCGATCTTGTTGTCAGGCATCTGGCATCACACGCTGCTCAAGTTTGACCACAGCACTGGTCAGTTGGCGCTGAGAGTGTCGTTCTCAGCATATTCAAGTCGAACCCCTCGCGCCTTGCGCTCTTAATCCCCTTATGGTCAGCTAGTCACAGCCCCCTGCGGACGAATGACGAGGTCCACATGTCGCCAATCCCCATCTTCCGCCTCTAGCGAGCGTACGATCACCGCTCTGGCGACCATACGATCACCGCTCTGCGACCATACTCACCGCTCTGTGACCATATGATCCCCGCTCCTGCTCGACCCAGAAGCGGTCCATGTTTCGTCCCCCGGACGTGGCGGTCGAGCAAATCCGATCGATTCCCCCGGGCGAGGAGAGCGGAAGCGATGAAGTTCAGTAGCCGAACGACGACCTTCAGCAGCTACCGCCTCCCTCTCCACCATCCACCATCCGTAATCCGCTCCTGGCACACGACGAGGACGCTCTTGTCGCACTGCACTGATATTGACGACCGTTGACCTGTCGACAGCGCTCCATGCTGGGTCTACACGCTCGTCTGCTGCACGACATCTGGAATGGGGCTTTGTTCAAGGGTGTCTGTACTCCCGTACGTGTAAGTTGCCTATCTCTCTGGTAACTGTCCGACCTTTTCTTCTCTATGGACACGTCTGGCGACGCGGCGTTCAGCTATATGTGCTTGGTCCCTTACTCTGTCCAACGTGCCCTTGTTACCATTCACCCGCATATTGATGTGCCGCCATGTGACCGAGTATAACATTCGGCATCCACGCTGATACTTCCGAAAGGACTACGGTGGCCGATACATGACGGAACCACCCTCCCGCCAACTATGACCACGCGTCGTTGTCTGTTCTACGGCGTTTGTCGTCCTGCCATCCAATGCTCAGGAAGCCCGCCGCAACCGCGGAACAGGCAGGCGTACGGCCCACGGCATCGGTTTGACCTCTAAATCCCTCCACCCAACAGCGAGCCTCCTCGGAATGGCTGGAAAAGTGTAGCGGCAAATGAAGCATCTATCCAGCGGACGAGCCTCACTGGTGCCGACCTATCCCATTCGCTAGATAATGCCAAGCATCCGCAACGGCACACCATCCCCCTTGGCCAACGAAGACTACGTCCGCCTCTCCCAGTTTCAGCCGCCATCAGCCAAGCGGCCGAAACGTGCGCCAGGAAAGGCTCCAGGTCCGAGCGCGTTTTTCCTCACATCATCCTCCCGAGAAGAACACAGTACAGCCAATCATTTGTTAATGGCGCTCCACGCGCCGGCTACTACCAGCGACTCACAGCCTCAACTTGGAAGGCATCAGACGGAAAGCTCATGGAGGTGACAGGGAGTACACAGGTCAGTCCTTCCTTCTCTCAGAGACAGCTCGATTGACATTGGCTGATGTGTGTAGACCGTTCCTCCCTTGGTCGGTGGGACATATCGAGGTGGAGGCCTCGCAGATGATAAAGGTGGAGAGCTTGACGACAAAGGGAACAGGGCGTACGCCATCGCTGGGTGTTGGGGATGATCACGATCTTACCGCCAAGGGAACGCTCGACGATTAAGAAGGGGATAACTCCGGGTCGAGCAATATCGCCCAGCACCAACACGTTTGTCGTACCACTACCTCAGCTTTCCCCAACCAGGCCAGTCTTGTCACCCTCAACAGCGCCATCTGCGCCCATCTCGAGTCCCAAATATCGACCGAACCCCGCGTTACACCGCCTCTGTGTTATCGTCCGATTCTTCATTCTTCATCCAGAACAACAACCCTACCGGGTGAATTACGCTTCGAATTTGATCAAACGTAGATCTCGCTGCCGAGTATAACGCAGCATTGGCCCTCACCGTGTTCTTCTGCCTTTCGGTCCTCCCGCTTTGATTCGAAGTCCGAATCTCCAGACCCACTTGCTTCTTCTTGTCACTCAAGTCCGGGCAATACACTCTGTAGAGAACAAATGCGGTCTCCCTGCCCCAGAGACGCATAACCCAGAAGACGACCTGATGGGTGTCGACATTGAGATGGAAGCCGGCAAGAAGCAAGAAGTTTTACGCGGACGAGCTGTCGACCGGGATAACTCAGACCCAGAAGGGGAAGGGACGAGTTCGATTCGCAAGTCGACCGACCGGATTGACTGGGACAGCTCAGCCCGACGACCGATGCACCCTGGAGGCTATGTTTCACCCACAGCACGTCAATCGCTCAACGCACCTGTCTACAAAGCAGAGAAAACACGGTGGAGGAAGGGCAAATCATAGATCTTGGCGGTAGGTAGTTTGGCGGAAGAAACAGCCGGATCGTGGGTGAGTCCTTCCTTTGTTTCTACAGTGCCTCCTCCAGATCACCGTGGCCTACTCCGACTTCGTTTCGTCCCGCTGTTCTCGCCCATCTTGTGGCTCGATGCAGTTCTGTGAGATCATACTGCTCTGGTTTTGCTTGGCTTTGCTTTGCTCTGAGCCTTGTGCGCGCAGTGTCAGCGCAGACTCATCTGTGTCTCCTGGTAGTTCCCGCTCCCACTCTCCCGCCGCTGTTTGTCCCGAGCGTCAAAGCCCCTCTTTGGTCAATACTGCTGCTGTCTTCAGTCTATACTCCTCTGTCATCGACTCGTCCACGTGATCCTGGGAGACCATACGACCGTCTATTTTCGCGGTTGTACCACCCGTTTCTCTGCCCAAATTTCATATCTCATTTTTCAAGGCTACCCGCTCTGACAGATGTCTGTGCAGTTGGGCTTAACCGCCGACCTCCCTGTAGTGGTGATTCAATCTCGGTTCTCCGGATTTGCGTCACCGCTCTTGTCCTGTCGTTTCTGCCCTTTGCTTTCCGCCTGTCGTTCTAAGGCCTCCTTTTCCCGACCAATCAAGCCCCCTCCTCCTCAATCTTGAGGCCCTCTGCCCTCTGCCAATCCACCCGTCCCTTGCAACTCGTAAATCACCCGGGAACCACAATTTTTGACATGCTGTGGATCTGCGTTTCTTATCCCTCGCTGTGGTCTTCAATCTTTTTGGCGACAATGAATTAATGAAAATCCAACAAGGGCTGACCAACATATTTTCCCAGGCACCGAGAATTATCACCCATCTCGCGAGTGCAGCCTGTATATCATGTTTGCAACTGGATCCCGAGCCGAGCATTGTGTCGGGTTGCGCCACCTCCAAAATCTCGCCAGGAGTGACTGTCAGAACAGAGGTGAGCGTGCCCTCTTTCCACCTTGTCTCCCAGATATTGCGCATCACGACGGCGACAGTACTCATCTTTGAACCCGGTATCATACCGTTCCTGCATGGTGGTCCTCGCATACGTTGTACGGGTGCTGACGGTTCTGTTCCCTTATGGCAGCCGCTGTCCCCTCTTGAGCAAAGCCCTTCCGCCTATTACTTGATGTGACGGATCAGCCCTGCTCGACCGCGGGATGGACCACCTGGATGTCTTGGAGAGACGACCATGGGCGGTTGAGGTGGTCCGGGACGGGTCGCTCCGCCACTGTCTCGTGCGCGACGTGTGCAACATGGCTACTGGTACGCTGGGACTACGTGGGGACTTCGTTGGGGCTTCGTTGGGACCGACTCAAGCGGACAAAGGGGCTGCGACGGCGACCTCAAGATGGCCCGAGGAGGGAGCATGACTTGCTGCCCCGGGCACTTGGACTGGAACGGTATCGGGCATGATTGTACCGGCAGGCATGGGGCAGGGTTCATTGTTCTTGTGCACATTTGGCAAGCACTTGTACGTCCGCCCTTGATTCACTGCATAAAACGCTCGCCATTTGCAATACAGGCCGCTGTGGTCCAACATCTACCAAGCACAGATGTCGGTCGAAAGACTTGAGGGGCATCGCAAGCATAGCGGTAAATAGCCTAACGAGCGGCGCTCGCTGCTCAACCCTACAGGTCAGGTCATACTCCACAACGCTCATCGGCCTTTCTTCACTAACGCTGGTCTTCAAAGATGCAAGCCAATCGTGGATTCTACACTTCCCGGCTCCCTCGCACCAGTCCCTCTTATTCGGCCGTATCGCCGACTCCGCCCACACCCTCATATCTACCCCACGAAAGCGTTCCAGAATTCAGCCGAGGCCCAGACATGATCGAAATGGTCCCAATTTAGGAATACCTGAACAGCCCGGGGAAAGGGGTTGCGAGGTGGGCCGCCGATGCGCAAGGTTGAAAGAGAAGGGAAGAAGGAGAAGGGAAGGAGGAGAAGGGAAGGAGGAGGGTTCACGTCAGTCCTCTCTCTTCCCGCGCACAGCATCCAGCTCTCGTCCAGTCCATCCCCGCTTTCACTTGCTTCGGCTGGATCGCCGTTGTCTCTTCGGCTGGATCGCCGTTGTCTCGCCTTGTCTGTCTGTCTGAATATTGCTTCCCAATCCGCATGCCCTCTCCAGCTTTGTCTTCTTTGTTCTCCGCTCAAAGATTACTCGTGTCGCCTACCGCTTCCCATTTGGCGCTTCCCATTCGGCTCTTCCGCACCCTTTGCTCGTCCTTCCCCCGTTTCGGTCCTGCGTATCTTTGGACCTGGCTAACTACCTGATACTAGGCGAATCCCGCGGATCGCTCTCACTCGCTGCGCAAGCGCACATCGGTACTCGGATCACGGAGGCTGCTGAGTGGTCAGAGCCGGAGGGGCGAAGCAGCTTGGCGAGGTCACGGTGAGGGTGAGGGGAGTGAGGATAATAATGAGGTCCCCGTGGTTCAATCTGAGTTAAGCGTTGGAACAGGCGAGTACCAGATGCGTCATCATGGTGTTACGCTCAGCTCCAGAGCTTGCTCGATTCGCGCTTTCCGTACGGGAGGACTGCGGAGCCTGCCATCACTCGTCCGCTTCATCCTCTTATCAATCCGATTTCACACTTCCTTGGGCCAGTTTCTATGACGCGGACCAAATTCGCATGCAGCAAAGCAGGATGCATCGACAGCTCATGGCTTGGGAACGCCCTTTGGCACACCTCACGGCACGTCGCCTCTTCAAAAAGCGGAACGCCTCTCAACTGCCTGTCCAGCCAGGAGTAGCAACCTCTTTTGTTGACCTGCCAAGAGCTGGGTTTTCCGCCGAGGTTTCGGCTTGTTCCATGTTCTCCAGCCGCCGAGCGAGCTCAGCCGTGTTTTGTCGTTCTTTGGGCCAACTCGAATCGACGATCAAGGCGCCCAACTCGATCAACGATTGGGTCAAACAAACAGGGAGTCCGACTTACCATCCGTCCTGTCTCCAGATTGGTGCGGCGAGATTGATTCAATTCCGAGGAAAGGTCCGGGTGTGCACGACGAGGAGGCGGTCCCGCTCCACTGACAGCTGGGTTGACGACGTTGTAGCTGTTTTGGCCCTGTCGGGCTCTGTTGATTCGTTCAGGTGATGGTGTTCGTTCAAGCCAGATTAGATGCCCACGGTAGACGGTCCACAGCTCCTGTCGTCTTCCTTCCTGTCGTAGGGTTCAGCCCCTAATTGCTGAGATTGACCTGTCTGCTCATTGAGTCTCACGGTCGAATCACGCTTAGTCGCACGTCTCCAGCCCCAAAAGATGCTTGACAGATTGTGAGAAGAGGATGGCCATCGGCCGGACGAAGCAGAGCGAGAGAGTACAAGAGGCTCCGCTCGCCGACTTTTGTCATTCCCCACCGAAGCTTCTCCTAGACAACCGTTCCCTCTCCCTTTCGTCAACCATACTGTAAAGTCAGCAAACAAAGCGATGTCTCAGCTGTTGGCACAGGGCAGAAGCGAAGCAGAAGCCATGCTCGTCGGGCGTGGCGCACATGTCCCTGGATCGTCTGGCAGGATCACAGCGGGCGTATAGGAGCGGCCGTATGGTGACACACTGGAAAGGCCCGTATTCCCCTGTCGTGTACGTGTGAATCGGCGTTGTCCCCTATGTTGTCGTCAGGTTCCTTTCGTACTCTCATCCCGACAACACAAATCACCTGATATCACGCGGCATAATTGTCACTCGTCCCATCCCATCGTATCCCGTGAGTCGTGCTATTCCGGCCCAGCCGCCGGACACTTGGTGCCCCTCCCTCGTTGGACGCACCACTCCCCATGAGAACATCTTGGAAATGATCATACGAGCACTCTAGGCACGGCGCTCCGCCCCGGACCAACAACACGGAGATGCATGACGTTCCGCTGCCAGCAATCTTGGACGATTCCGACATTGGGTACTTAACTTGCATTCAAGTGAGGTGCTCTAAGGTAGAGTTCGCATAGGTACGCCGGGCAAAGCTGGCGGCTGCGGGAGTGTCAGCGCGAGCGAGATCCTCGCAACGCACTCCGCACACTCACTCTATCTGCCTAAGGTGTGCAGAGATACCAATTTCCCTGTCACTATCATCCCTTTGACGAAGAATACTTCTAACAAGTCCGTTCGTTCCGCTTTGTCGTTGAACCGTGGTTGAAAACTGCGTTGGATCGGATGGCATCGGTCAATTTGAAGGTGGCTAAGGCAAGAGCCTCCCAATTGCTCGGGATCCCTGTCGGTCCATACTCGACGGGAGACCAGCGAGATCCTCTGATTGGAAGAGTTAGGAGGGACAGATAATGTGGATATGGTGATGTGCAGCCGACAGGCTCGAGGTCTCACGTAGTGATCAGACTCGGCGACATGACCGTTAATTGGCTGAAGTCCGTGTGATCAGAGGGTCGCTGAGGTGTGACGGGCGGGGCGACTGGCTAGAAGAATGACGCAGTCTCATGGGGCACGCGTGTCATCACGGCTAGATGCTTATCGACGTAAGCTATAGGTTACCTCGCTCTTAAGATGGCTTCGTTCAGGAGCAATCTCCTCTGACCCTATTTGTTCAGTTTGTCTCTTTTGCCCCGTCTACCTGCAGCGGGGAGCTGATCAATCTAGCCACCGTTCCTTTCCTCCCTCCACCAGCGGATGTCTTCTCCGTCCTACCGGGTTGTCTACCACCACTTTCCCCTTCTAGAGGGGATCGCCGCAATTGCTGTGCCCCTTTCCCCATCGAGAGGAGATCACCAGGATCGTTGTGCCCCTTTGCCCATCTAGAGGAGATCACCAGGATTGTTGTGCCCCTTTCCCCATCTAGAGAAGATCACCAGGATCGTTGTGCCCCTTTCCCCATCTAGAGAAGATTACCGCGATTGCTGTGCCCCTCAAGTTCCAATCGGATGCAAGCAACCAAGGTCGATCTTATGCAATCGATGGGGAGCTTGAAGACCCACTTACTACTCCCCTCCCTGATGCCGCTAAGCTTGTAT
>JAABUJ010006273.1_pt1 | contig 11567 bp, 6 predicted proteins | sample 5559131 | NCBI WGS metagenome assembly JAABUJ01 (sample SAMN10711875, study PRJNA513366) | rock metagenome | isolation source: Antarctica rocks | place: Antarctica: Victoria Land, Mt New Zealand nord | collected 2016-01-07 | reverse complement strand
GATCAAGCGCCAAATGTTCGGCCGTGCCGGGTTCACTCTGCTGCGCCAGCGTGTGTTGCATCGGCGCGCGTGAGGGAGGCCAGCAGTTGCGCAGGTCTCCCCATCATCAAAAGGCGGCCAGAACCCCGGTACTACGCCTTGCTCTATCTCTTGCCGGCCCACGACCCTCGGGCTCGGCCGCTCGGGCTGCCCTCACCCGAAGGAAAGCGCGGACGCTTGATTGCCGTCCATCCGAAGCAGACCGTGCTCTCCCCCTCCCACAAGGATAGCTCGGCCCTGCTGCTGCCGCTGGCCTGCGGTGTCTGGCATGAGCGAGCTGCCCTTGAGGAGGCCCGTCGTCGCCCAGAAGCGGTGCGTGTGGCCCATCTCACGCATCGCGTGCACGCTCCCGAACCCGGTGGCCGGTGGCGCGACGAGGTCTTCTCCCTGGCTATCACGTTCGAGTGCGCGGCGCCCGCGCGGCGCTCCCCGACGACCCATATGGGCGTGTCCCTGGATGAGTACAGCCGCCTCGCCTGGAGCGTGCGTGACCCGCGTAGCGGGGCAGAGCTTGCCTCTGGTCGGGACGATATCTTGGAAGGCCTGCAGGAGCGCTGGAGGCAGGAGCGCCGCGCCGCGCAGACGGCCGGCCGGATCAGCAGACCGCGGGAGCACCATCGCCAACGGGACCAGGTGAAACACGCCACCCACCTGCTGTGTAATCGCCTACTGGAGATAGCCGACCGGCACAGCGCACTCCTGTGCAAGGCGCACCCGACTTTTTAGTGCTCTCCTTCTGGGCGCTCCTACCTGACCGGCCCGCATCGCGCCAACAGCGCTGGAGGGCGCGAGGGGTTTTAACACGGCTATAACACCTTCTTAATGCTGCCTTAAAGAAGGTAGCCTAGAGTGATAGGGGCGCGTTCGCGCGACAAAGCTCTGTCGCCGCGCTGGACGCGCCATGACATGGATGGATGGTCACGCGGGACTCTCCACACGGACCGCACAGGCAGGAAGGATGCAGGATGATGAGGAGCAGGGATATCGGGCGACGGTGGGGGATGGCGGCGACGCTGCTGGCACTGGTGGCGACGGGCGCGGCCGGACACGTGGGAGCGGTAGCGTCCGGGGGTGGAGCACTGGCCATGGGTGCGGCCACGGCCACGCCGATCAAGCACCTCGTGGTGATCTTTCAGGAAAATGTGTCGTTCGACCACTATTTCGGCACGTATCCTCATGCGCTCAATCCGGCGGGAGAGCCGCCGTTTGTGGCGCTGCCCGCCACGCCCAGCGTGGATGGGCTCGCCGGCGCACTGCTGAGCGCCAATCCTAACCAGGCCAATCCCCAGCGGCTGGCCCGCAAGGACGCCATTACGTGCGACCAGAACCATGAATACGATGCCGAGCAACTGGCCTGGAACGGCGGCCTAATGGACCGTTTCGTACAGGAGACTAGCGGAAGCGCCACCGGTGGCGTGACGGGCGCGGACTGCAAGACGCCGCTGCCCGGCCATACCGGCGATCAGGGGACCAACAAGCTGGTGATGGACTACTATGACGGCAACACGGTCACAGCCCTATGGAACTATGCCCAGCACTTCACCCTGCTGGATAACTCCTTTGGCACGACGTACGGCCCCTCCACGACCGGCGCGCTCAACCTGATTGCCGGCGATATCTCTGGGGCCACGGCTCCGGCCGGCTCGACGGCCATCGTGACCACCACCGCCGAGCAGACGGCGGCGATGTCCGCCACCACGGGCACCGCCGCACTGCCGTACGTGGACGTGCGCGATGGCGCGGTGATCGGCGATCCCGACGGGGCATATGACGACTGTGCCTCAAAGGACCAAGTCAACATGAGCGGCAAGAACGTCGGCGACCTGCTGAACGCCAAGCACATCACCTGGGGCTTCTTCGAGGGCGGCTTCCGGCCGACCGCAACCACCGGCGGCAAGGCCGTGTGTGGCAGCAAGCACACCAACAGCAGCGGGGCCAAGGTGACCGATTACTCGGCGCACCACCAGCCGTTCCAGTACTATGCCTCCACGGCCAACCCCCACCATCTGGCCCCCTCGTCGGTGGGCATGATCGGGCGTCCTGATCAGGCCAATCATCAGTATGATCTGAGCGACTTCACGGCGGCACTCGCCGCCGGCAACTTGCCCGCGGTGACGTTCCTCAAGGCGGCCAAGTATCAGGACGGCCACCCCGGCTACTCCAGCCCGCTGGACGAGCAGCAGTTCCTGGTCTCCACTATTAACAGCATTGAGCGGTCGCCCTTTTGGTCGTCCACCGCCATTGTAATCGCTTATGACGACTCCGACGGCTGGTACGACCATGTGCCCGGTCCCGTGATCAATCAGTCCTCGGGGCTGCCGGTGGAGCGCTGCGGAACAGCCAGGGTGGGGCAGCCAGACACCCGTTGCGGCTACGGTCCGCGCCTACCCATGTTGATCATCAGCCCCTTCGCGCGGGCCAACTACGTGGACCACCAGCTGACTGACCAGAGCTCTATCCTGCGCTTTATCGAGGACAACTGGAGGCTGGGCCGCATCAGCGGAACCTCCTTTGACCGCCTAGCAGGTAGCCTGACCGACTCGTTCGCCTGGAGCAGCCCGACCAATCCACACCTGATGCTCGATCCCGTGACTGGCCAGCCAACCCGCTAACCCAACGGGCACGGCGCGTTACCTTCCGGGTAAGCCACCGCGGCGCCAGATCGGCGCCGCGGTGGCTTACCCCAACGTCGCACCGCAAACAGGCGGAGGCCAGTATGGGGCCAGGGAGCCGGAACCAGCAGGGCACGGCGCGCTACGGAGCCACGGGATGTCAGCATGCCAATGCACGCGCATACCAGGTTGCAGGTGCCCCAGGAGAGCGCTTGCCCAGGCCGTCGCCAATGCGGCCGCTACAGTAGATCATGACAGCGCCAACGCCGGCTAGCAGCCACGCCGTCGCCTGGGGCGATGCCGCGCCAGGCCAGAGCCAGAACCAGAACCAGGGTAGCGTGGTCACTACCAATGACATAGGGACCTGCATCACGCACATAAGGAGGGAACGGACATGCGCATCAAGACACGACATGCGATCACGACTACGCTGCTGGCCGGCACGCTTGCGCTGGGCCTTGGCGTGGGACGCGGCGGCCCGCCGCCGGCCAGAGCGGCTGTCCACCAGCCGCCCGTGGCGCTGATTGGCTACCAGATCTCGACGTTCGCCACGGGCGCCACGGCGTTCTCCCACCCAGACTCGCTCCTGGTGGCGGGCAGCCACGTCTTCGTGGGCTACCAGAACGTCACAGCCAAGGATGGCGCTGACCACAAAAGCAGCACCATCGTGGAGTATACGCTGCAGGGCCAACTCGTGCGCACCGTCAACGTGCCAGGGCACACCGATGGCCTGCGGATGGAGCCGGCCACCCATCTGTTGTGGGTGCTGTCGAACGAGGATGGTAACCCGGTGCTCACGACGATAGACCCGGCAGCGGGCATGACACAGCTCTACCATTTCTCGGCCGCACCACACGGTGGCGGCTACGACGACATGGCCTTTCTGCATGGCATGGCTTTTATCGACGCGTCGAATCCCACTCTGAACAAGGGCGGCATCAATGTGTTTCCTGCGCTTGATAGAATCGTGCTGCGCGGCATGGAGGTCGTGCTCACGCCGGTGATGAATGGCAACGCCACCGGCACCGATGCCGTGACCAACCAAAAGGCGTCCATCAACGCGGCTGATCCTGACTCAATGACGATCAGCCCGCAGGGTGACCTCGTGCTGGACAACCAAGCAGGCAGCGAGTTGCTGTTCCTGCATAATCCAGGCGCCGCACACCAGACGCTCCGCCGCCTCTCCGTGGGCACGCAGGTGGACGACACAGTGTGGACCACGTCGGCCCAGGGTCGCCTGCTGGTCGCCGATACGGCGGCGAACGCCGTGTATGCCCTGCGTACAGTGTTCATTCCTGGCACGGTCTACGCCGCGGCGCCCAATGACGCCGGCGTGGCCAGCTTCGTCGGGCTGCTCAACCTGAAGAGCGGGGGCATCACACCCATCATGGTCGGCCTGAGTAGCCCTCACGGCCTGGCCTTCCTGCCCGATGCGCAGAGCTGAGCAGGCAACGCCCTCGTCCAGCCCTGTGGACTTAATGCAGCCTTAACGTGTTCTTAAGGCGATCTTAACGCCACGTTGCTAAACTAGCCGATGTGAATCAGCGATCATAGGTCTCTAGCTCTGCGGTTCTTTAATAGTGGGAAGGAAAGAAACCACAATGCATCGCGCCCATCGACTCTCCTTAGGTCTCGGCCTGTTGGCCGTGGCGGCCGTCCTGATTCTCCCCCTCGTGCCAGCCCATGCGGCCCTGCCGCACGCGACAGAATCGCTCGTCTTCTACTCCGCCCAGGGCTACGATGTTACCATGGGCAAGGCGTTCGGCAAGGTCAGTGGCGTCAACGTGCTGACCACCGACGACAGCACCGGTAACATCCTGGCCAAGATCGCCGCCGAGCGCAACAACCCGCATTGGGATGTGGCCTGGTTCGACGGCGACGCCACGATGCAGACCCTGGACAACCAGGGGTTGTTGCTGAAGTGGGTCTCGCCGAACATCAAGAACTACACGGCCCTGGGGCGCTCGCTGGTTCCCGCCGATCACTCCTATTATCCGGCGGGCGTCACCGCGGCTGGGGTGATCGTCTACAACACCAAGAAGCTGACTCCGGCACAAGCCCCGCATGACTGGAACGACCTTTTGAAGCCGGCCTTTAAGGGGAAGGTTGCCGAGAACGACCCGGCCTACTCCGGTCCGGCGTTCCCGCTCATCTCGGGCATGATGCTGCGCATGGGCGGCCTGGCCAAGGGCGAAGCGTACTACACGGCCCTCAAAGCAAACAACCTCAAGATCTTCCAGACGAACGATCCCACGATCCATTCGGTGCAGACAGGGGCAAACCTGGTCGGCATTGTGCAGGACTCCGCCTACTACGCAGCTTTGGCCACAAAGGCCCCCCTCGGCGTCATCTATCCCAAGAGTGGCGTGACCGTGCTGCCAGGCGTGATCGCCATCAACGCCCGCTCCAAACACGTTAAGGCGGCGGAGGCTTTCGTCAACTATGTGCTCTCCCAGGCTGGCCAGAACGTGATGATCCACGATCCAAACGACTCCGATTCCTTCTTCACGCCCATCATCACCGGCGTGGCCGCCCTACCGGGCCGGCAGACAACTGGTATCACCTGGCAGCGGCTGGACACCGTGTGGGCAGCCAGCCACGCCGCCGAGATCAAGACTTGGTTCCACAACACCATCGTGCAGTAGGGTGACCAGCGTCGGTCTCGACGATGGCGCCGGGGTGGAGGCGCGTCTGGCCTCCCCTACCGGCGTCATCCCGGATGGCGGCTTGACGCGCCGACGCGGTACACGGATCGCTGGCTGGGCCTTCTCGGCAGTGGCGGCCCTGTCCTTGCTGATCCTGGTGGTCTATCCGCTGGCGGCCATCCTGATCCAGAGCGTAGTGCCCGACCTGTTTGGGGCGCCGAGCCGCCTCACGCCCTCCCTCGCGGCTTTTGGCCGGGCGTTTGCCTCGCGCGAGATCTTCGGGGCAATGCTCAATACAACCTGGCTAGGCGCCTTGGTGGCCGTGCTGGGGACGGTGCTGGGCGCGGGTCTCGCGGTCTTGCTGCGACGCACCGACCTACCAGGGCGCCGCGTCTTTGACGCCCTGGTCTGGGTCACGCTCTTTACCCCCAGTTATCTAGTCGCTCTGGCATGGGAACTGCTGTTCACTCGCGGCGGCTTTATCGATGTGACGATCGCGCCGTTGCCCGACGGCGTGATAACGACAATCTTCTCCCCCGCCGGGCTGGCCACGCTGCTGGCCCTGCGCCTCTTCCCCTTCTCCTATCTGGCCGTGGGCGCGGCTCTGCGCGGGTTGGGCTCCGAGTACGAAGAGGCGGCGCGTATGGTGGGCGCGCGCCCCCTGCGCCGCTGGCTGCGGATCAATCTCCCCCTGCTCGCGCCAGCTCTGTGTGCTGGGGGCCTGATCATCTTCGCCGAGGCCATCTCGGACTATGGCACAGCGGCGACGATTGCCCAGCAGGCTGGTTTCAACCTGGTCACCTATGAGCTGTACGCGGCAATCAACAACTCGCCCGTCGACTTCGCCCTATCCGCGGCCCTGTCCTGCCTGCTGGTGCTGGCGATTGCGGCTGCGCTATTGCTGCAGACCCGCGTGCTGCGGGCCCGCTCTTACCAGATCATCACCGGGCGCACCCGCCGGGTCCGCCCTGCCGCGCTGGGCCGCTGGCGGTTGCCGCTCCTGGCGCTGGTTACCCTGCTCTTTGTGGGCGCGCTGCTGTTGCCGCTCGTGGCCGCGGTGGGCTTCTCCTTCATGCGGAACGAAGCCAACGGCTGGACGCCAGACAACATAGTGCTCTCAAACTACCAGGCGGTACTCGATACGAGTGGCGACATGCTGGCTGGCCTGGCCCGCAGCACCCTACTGGCCATCCTCACGGCGACCATTGCCGCCTTCCTGGGCGCCGCGGTCGCCTTCGTGGTGGAGCGCACGCGCGTGGCCGGCCGGGCCTTCCTGCAGCTGACCACCATCGTCACCCTGGCCATACCGGGTGTTGTGCTGGCCGCTGGCTATATCTTTGCCTGGAACCAGCCGTGGATGAACACGGCCTTTGGCGGCACGCCCTATGGCACGCTGGCCCTGCTGCTGGCCGCGTACGTGGCGGGGGCGCTGCCATTCAGCGCGCGCCTGGCCGGCGGCGCGCTGGCCCAGGTCGGCGACCATCTCCTGGAGGCCGGCCGGCTCTCCGGAGCCTCCACCCTGCGCATCTTCACGCACATCATCCTGCCGGTGGTGGCGCCGGCGCTGCTCTCGACCTGGATCCTCGTCTTCACCGGCACCATCTTCGAACTGCCGGCCTCGGAGCTGCTGCAACCTCCCGGCCAGCCGCCCCTGGCGGTGGAGATCGTCAACCAGTTCAACAACTTCAAGCAGGGTCCTGGCACGGCTATGACTATCATGGCGCTGGTCGTGGTGGCCCTGGCTGTGCTAGCCATCAACACGGTGTCGTGGTTGCTGGGACGGCACGGCGGGAGGGAGCAGCGTGTCTATCGAGGTCTCTAATCTCTCCAAACAGTTCGGGGCCACAGCGGCCGTCGCCGAGGTGAGCTTCTCGCTGGCCGCGGGGCGTCTGCTGGCGCTGCTCGGCCCGTCGGGCAGCGGCAAGACGACGGTGTTGCGCATGCTGGCTGGCTTGGAACAGCCTGACGGGGGCGTCATCACCATCCACGGCCGCCCCGTCTTCGCTCCAGGGCGTGAGACGCCGCCCGAGGAGCGGGACATCGGCATGGTCTTTCAGGACTATGCCCTCTGGCCGCACATGACCGTGACCCAGAATATCGCCTTCGGCCTGCGGGTGCGCAAGCTCGGCCGGCAGCAGGCGGCAACCCGCGTGGGCGAGGCGCTGGCGCTGGTCCACCTAGAGGGGCTAGGGGCACGGTATCCCGACCAGCTGTCGGGAGGACAGCAGCAGCGCGTGGCCATTGCCCGCGCCATCGCCGCCCGCCCGCGCCTGCTGCTGCTCGATGAGCCGCTCTCCAACCTTGACGCCGCGCTGCGCGAGGAGATGCGCCTGGAGCTAGGTCGCCTGCTCAAGGCGCAGGACATCACGGCCATCTACGTGACACACGACCGCATTGAGGCCCTGGCCATGGCCGATGAGATCATCGTGATGCGGGCAGGGCGCGTGGTGCAGGCCGGCCCCCCCGAGGATCTCTACACGCGGCCGGTCAACGCTTTCATTGCTGGCTTCCTGGGCGCGGCCAACTTCGTATCCGGCGAGATCCAGGCTGGACCGGATGGAGGCCCGGTCGTGCGGCACGGTGATCTCTGCCTGCGGGGCGTCGCCCATGGCGTCCTCGCGGAGCGGGCCGTGGCCATGATGCGCCCCGAAGACGGCGCCATCTCTGCCGAGCGGCCGCGGAGCGCAGAGGGCAACCTGTTTCCTGGAGAGATCGTGTACAGCGAGTTCCTGGGCGGCCGCTGGCGTCACGTGGTCGCCATTGCCCCCGACGTGCTCGTGCATGCCGTGACTCCCGAGCGCGCCCCAGCCGCCAGGGTGTGGGTGCAGTTTCCGATGGAGCGCTGTCTCCTCTTGCCGGAGGAGTGATGCTGTTCGGAGCCTCGCCTGCGCCTACGCATCCTGGATGTTGTTGGCGCAGGGCGGGACCAGTGCCCAACAAGGGCCGCATATTCTTCGCCGACACTATGACCCCACTATCATGGCGGTGCTGCCATTGTCAGTCCCGGACGAGTCCGCCGCCATACGTGCGTGCCGCAAAGCGCGCCACCATGTTAAGCAGCAGGACGAGGCCGACAAGGACGAGAGTCGCGGCCCAGGCCTGGTTGGGTTAGCTAGGCGGGGACAGTCGCCCATCCCCGCCCGCCTGCAAAACCGGACATGCGGTAGGGTAGGCAGCTAGCGAGGTCCCGCGATGAACGGGCCTTTTCCAACTGCCCCCCTCCGAACGTCGCATGCACCTTTCAGCGCACGACGCTCTCCAGTGTCTCAGGCCAGACGCTGCTGCCGGGTTGGACGTCCGGCGTGGATGTCCTCGTGGCAGGTGCGGCAGACGATCAGGGTCTTGCGTCGGCGGGTGGCCATGCGGCGCACCCAGTCCGGCGGGGTGGCCCGTCCCCGGCGCTGGAGATCCTTGAGGTGGCGAATATGATGCACCTCAACCTGCTCCTGTGAGCCACACAACTCGCAGGTGTTGGCCAGGAGTCGTTGCACCAACTCCGTGCGCCGACTGCTCCAGATTTGGGGAGGATCGTCATTGAGGACGACAGCCGTGGTCCTGCGCGCAAGCGAAATGCCGCCCCAGTGGGCCACCAGCGGGCGGCGGTCGTCCCCCCGCTGGATGGTGACACGCAGTCCTTGCCGGGGGCCATGCTCCGTTGGGAGTGTGGCGCGGTAGCGGTGGTAAATCGCCGGGGCGCTGCAGCGGAACTTCCGTGCCAGCGTCTTGACGAGGGACCGTTGCATGATCCCTTTGAGCCGCCCGAACTGGTGCCGGTTGTAGGCCAATTGGTAGTACTCCACCACGCCCCGATACTCCCCCTGGAACTGGCTGATGATACTGAAGTCGGTATCAACGATACGTTCCGTCCGGCGGATCGGTTTGCCATGATGCAGGTAGGGGGCGCATTTCGCGCGGATCACGTCCAGGGGCACTTTCAGCCCGATCACCCCATTGATGCTGCGGTGGCCGCGCTGATCGTGCTTGTGGTCGTTGGCGAGGACCACGATCTCGTAGCCGAGGAATCGGGCCGCGTGGGTCCGTCCGTGGGTAATCACGGTCTTCTCCTGGGAGAGTTCCAGCTTGAGATGGTCGTGCAGGAAGACTCCGATGCGTTGCTTGATCTCCTCGGCTTCCTGCCGGGGACCGCAGAACCCGAGCAGCCAATCGTCCGCATAGCGTAGGTAGCGCAGGCGCCGATAGCCAGGATCATCAGGATCACGCGAGGGAAGTCGTTGGAGTTGCTTGCGCAGCGCCGTGGCTTCCTCCTTGTGCCCTCCTTGCTCCCGGCGGGTCATCTGCAGGTGCAAGCGCATGTACGGGCGATACGGCGTACGTCGTTTGCCACGGTTGTACCTCGGTAGGATGTCTGTCGCGATGAACTTGTCCAAGCGGTCGAGGTACACGTTAAACAGCGTGGGACTCAGCACACCTCCTTGTGGCACGCCACTCAGGGTGCGCCGATAGCACCAGTCTTCCATGTAGCCGGCGTCCAGCAACCCCTCGATCAGGCGCAAGAAGCGCTGGTCAGGGATGCTCTCGGCCAGGATCGACAGCAACTGAGCATGATCAACATGATCATAGGCTCCTTTGATGTCGCCCTCGATAAACCACGTCGTGCCGTGCCATTCCTGGGAGAGCGTGTCGAGGGCGGTGTGACACCCCCGGCCCGGACGGAAGCCGTGCGACTGGTCAGCAAACCCAGGCTCGTAATACGCTTCCAGTAGGGAGCGGATGACCTCCTGAAGCAGTTTGTCGGACCAGGTGGGTAGGCCCAGGGGACGCTTCTTGGTCGAGCCTTTCTTCTCGATGTAGACGCGCCGCACCGGAGTCCACCGGTAGCGCTCCTGGCGGAGCGCCGTGATGATGGTCTGGATGGTGGCCAGATTCATCCCATCTACGGTCTCCTGTGTCGCTCCTGGGGTGAGCGCCCCGTCATTGCGGTAGAGACGCCCATAGGCACGCAGATAGAGGTCTGGATTGTACAAGCATCGATACAGACGGGCGAGCGGCAGCCGTCTCTTGCCGCGGTCATGGATGATCTTCAGCAGGTCTTCGGCTCTCTGCATTGCGCATACCTCCTCCTTCTGTTGATCTGAAACACCTGTGTCCCTTCGCCCTGCGAGCAGCTCTCCTGCTCTCCCTGGTGGCGCGTCACTGCCACGACTACTACGAACACTCCGTCGCCGTAGGGCTCGCACCCCGTAGGCGATCCCACATTCCCCTTGCGCTAGACGTATCGAGCGTGACGTAGGCGGCCTGTCCGTCTCCTTGAGTGGGCTGGTTGCCCACCGCCCACCAGCCGGAAGATTGGGGCGACGCAACTCGGGATCGCCTGATGCTGGTGGCTCCGCTGTAGGCGTTGTGTCGGAGGATGTGACGGTTCCATCGCTGGAGACTCGACTTGAAGCAGTGTGGCCTTCGCCCTATCACGCGGGTCTTGCACGACGACGCCTTCAACGCCTTCTCTGCGTCTCGCGCTTTCCCACCATGCTACTTTCCCCTCGCGCTTTCGCGTCCAGGTAGGGTGGGTGACCCGGAGGTCTGTTCTTCCGTACCTCCCTTCCTTGCAGGAAGGATCTAGCGCCGAGTGATGCGGCGCACAGTTATCCCGTCATACGGCTCCTCGACAGCAGGGCTCTTGTCATGAGTACCTCCCCGCCGCGTAGTCGGCGGCGGTTTTCTGATCGTGGCAATGACGGTGCAGGAGACGCAGATTGGCGAGATCAGAGGCCCCAGCGGGGTCGCTGTGGTCGGTCTCCATCTGGTTCCTGTCCGTAAACAGCAGCCCACACCAGGAGCAGGCTCCCCCCTGGCGCTTGAGGAGAACGGCTGTTCTCCCCGCGAGCAAGGGATGGTGCCGCAGACGCTGCGCCCAGTAGAGGAGGTTCCCATCATAGGGGCTGGCGTCTCCCCGCACCTTCACGTGCCGCTGGATGGGGGTTTTCGTACAACCCCTCAAAAAGTGCCCTACGCTTGAGACTGGTGGCTTGCCGTGTTGACGTGGTCAGGGCGAACACCATCCAGGTAGCGGTAGACGGTCGCTTTTGACACATGGAAGTCCCGCATCAGGGTGTGGATGAGTGCCCCCTGCCGGCGTGCCTCCTGTAACAGGGCCACCTGCTTGGCTGTGAAGGCCTTGCGCCGCCCAAAGGCCACGCCCCGCGCTTTGGCGTTGTGCATGCCGTCCATCTGCCGCTCGGCACGCAGCTCGGTCTCAAACTGGGCGATCGCTCCCAGCATGTTGAAGAGCAAGCGTCCTGTGGCATCGCTG
>JAABUJ010006272.1_pt1 | contig 11567 bp, 15 predicted proteins | sample 5559131 | NCBI WGS metagenome assembly JAABUJ01 (sample SAMN10711875, study PRJNA513366) | rock metagenome | isolation source: Antarctica rocks | place: Antarctica: Victoria Land, Mt New Zealand nord | collected 2016-01-07 | reverse complement strand
CACCAACCAGCGGATCGTGGCGGCGTGGGAACCGGCGTGGGAGGGGATCACCCACCCCGATGAGGTGCAGCGGGCGTTGCTCACCGCGGAGGTCGACGCCCCGGTGAAGCGGATGCCGGAGGTGGCCAAACCTGCTGAGCACGTCTATCACGTGTCGATCTCCAACCATGGGGAGGACCGCAACCTTTCCGACGAGGAGTGGGCCACGGTCGCCCGGGCGGTGGCCGACACGCTGGGGCTCTCCGGTACCGACACCCAAGAGGGTGCCCGCTGGTTCGCGGTGCACCACGGGGCCGCCTCGGGGGATCGGGACCACATCCATTTCGTGGCGACCCTGGTACGGGAGGACGGGCGCGGCATTTACCTGAACAAGGACAAGCTGGCGTTGCGGGAGGTCGCGAAACAGATGCAGGCCCGGTTCGGCCTGCAGGTGCGGACCCGGGAGCCCGGCGCCGGGGCGCGGGAGCTGTCCCGCCCGGAACTGGCCGCCACCCTGCAAGCGGGAGACCAGCGGGACCAGCAGCCGGTCGCGCCGAGCAGGCACAGCGACGTTGAGCAGCAGCAGCCGGACCGGGGCGGTGAGGGTGGTGCGGCGCCTGAGCCAGTAGCGCCGGTGGAGGTTCCCCGGCGCCGGTTGGAGCGGGCGGTGCGGGCGGCGGCCACGGCGGCGAGCACCGAGGCGCAGTGGTTGGCCCGGTTGGGTGAGCTGGGGGTGGAGGTGGCCCCGCGCTGGGCCCGCGGCGGGGACCGGGTCGTGGGATACCGGGTCGCCCTCGCCGACGCACCGACGCAGCAGGCCGGGAGCAAAGCGGTGTGGTTCGGTGGCGGGAAACTGGCCCACGACCTGACGCTGCCCGCGTTGCGCGCCGGGTGGACCCGCGACGGGGACCCCGTCACCGCGTGGCGCCGGGCGAGCACCCCCGCCCCCGCCCCCACACCCGCACCCGCACCCGACCCGGCACCGGTGGTGCTCGGGCAGGGCCATGACCACACCGCGGCGCCCACCAGCACCCGAGGTGGCCCCGAGGACCTCGGCACGAAGTTCACCGCCGCTGCGACCACGATGCGCGGTGCGATGTTCACCGCCCGCCAGGTGGGCGGTGACGGTGCGTCGGTGGCGCGCGCTGCCCGGGACACGGCGGGGCTGCTCGCGGCCTTCGCCGAACACGCACCCCCAGCGGATCAGCGGCGCCTGGTGGCGGCGTCGGGGCACCTTGCCCGGGCGGGTCAAGTCGCACACGGGCAGCCCCGCGGCGCCCGCAGCCTCCTGGGCACCGGCTTCGCCCAGGTCGCCGCGACCGTCCTCACCGCGGCGTCCGGTGGCACCGCGTCGACGGCGGTGCTGTTGGCGCAGGTGGCCCGGTTGACGCGGACCGTGGCCGAGTTGCACGCCGTGCAGCATCGTGTCGCCGCGGCCCGAGACACCGCCCGAGCTGTTGACCTCCTCGCGTCCTACACCGCCCGCACAGCACGCACCCCGGTGGCACGCACCCCGGTGGCACCCACCCCGGTGGCGGTCCCACCGACACCGGTGCTCATGCCCAACCAGGAACAGCTCGACGAGATGTTCGGCAACACCCTGGAGGAACGCCAAGCGAAAGAGCTCCGCGACATCGCCCAGCTCGGCCAGCTCGGCCAGCTCGACGAGCCGAGCACCTACCGGGCACCGCCCCCGACCCAGGAACGGGGCCGGGAACGCTGAGCACCCCGACGGGCACCCGGCACCACCACCAGAAAGGACCCACACCATGAGCGCACCCCACGATGAGACCCACGAAATGCACAGCGAGGTCGCCACCATCGCGCGGGCGATGCTGTCCGCCGGTCTGGCGGTGGCCGACGCTCGGCGGGGTGGCCGGCGCCCTGTCCTGGCCGAAGCTGCGGGCCCGGATCGCCGAACCCAGCCGGGAGGAACTGCGCACGATGCCGATCATTCAGCAGACCTGGGCGCATTCCCAGGCCACCGCCGGAAGAATGCAGACCACGGGGTCACCCCCGCCCGGTCGGTGAGCACCCACCCCTCCCGGAGCGCGGCAGCCCCCACCTGCCGCCCGGACCGGGGCTACGGCCGCTAACCCCAGGGTGAAGGACCAAAGGGCGGTGCTGCCGCGCCACCGCTGCGCGTCGGCTTGCCCCCGATCCGGTCCGGGGGACGATGCAGCACGGCACGTCGTCCCGACCGCCACTGCCGGGCGACGTGCCTCACGCAGCTGCTGAGGTCGGCGGCCGATACCGGAAGGTCGGAGCATGTCTCGAACGAGAATCCAGCGACCATCGGCAGGACCCGGATGGTTTCGCGGTGTGCGGTGGTGGCTCGTCTTCAGCGTTGTCGGCGTCGCGTTCGTCACCAGCGTCCTGCGTGCCGTGACCCCCGGCCCCCGAAACGACTACGAGATCCTGTTCTCGCTGAGAACGCTCCTGATCATCTTGGGTGTCTTCCTCACCGGCTGGGCAGCCCGTCGCCAGCACCTCAAGTAGGCCCCGCCTGGCCTAGCTGCACAGTCACGTAAGTCAGCCCAGTGCAGATATCGCTTCGGCGCACCCTCGACACCCCTGGCCTCGCGTAGTTGTCCTGACTACACTTGGGGAGTGAGGGTGCAGTGGACTCGGAGTCGAGCCGAGCACATCGCTACCCGCTCGGAGCGTTACCCAGATGCGGTGGACATCGCCGTGGCGTGGACCGGGGAGGTAGCGGCTGACCCTCACGCGATGATCAGCGACCCGGACCCACGTTCGCGCACCGGGGGGATACGGGTCGTCGGCTATTCGCCGGCCGCCGGGTTTGTGCTCACCGTGATCGCGGACCGCGTCGAGGGCGAGCTGTGGGGCGTCACGGCGTGGAAGACAACCGGTGCGGAGCGGCGCAGTTACCAGGAGGAGGCAGACGATGACGACGCGCACTGAGGCCGAGATTGACCAGCGGCTGGCCGCGACCGCCGCCGAATACGTCGAGGAAGAGCAAGCGGCCGCCGAGGAGGAGGCGGCCGAGGCGGCGGCCTCGGCGGTGTTTTCCGTCCGTCTTCCCCCCGCCACCTACGACGCGGTCCGGGCGGCCGCCATCCGGGCGCATCTGACCCCGTCTGCGCTCATCCGCCAGTGGGTCAGTGAACGCGTGGAGGAAACCGGCACCAGCGACCTGAGCACCGCGGTCGCGGCCCTGCGCCGCGACGTCGAACGGGTCGCAGACCTCGCCCGGCCTGCATAACTCGCTGGGGGGAGTGGCTCAGGCGACGAGTTCGCGTAGGCGCTGTACGTCGGCGGAGAGTCGTTCGATCGCGGTCTGCACGGTCTCGTCCATGCGGGCGTTGAGGCCGGAGATAGTTTCTACCGCACGTCGTGGCACCCGAGTGCAAGAGGTGTGATGGCTCCGGGACAGTCGTTGGCACGGTAAGTGGGAGGTGCCCGGGATGGACGGTGGCGCACGCGAGAAGCACGGGGACGTGCGGCGGCCGGATGTGGTGGCGTGTGAGTGGTGTGGCAGCGAGGTTGTGGTGGCGGTGCGGGGTCGGGTTCCGCGCTGGTGTGGGTCGGGGTGTCGGCATCGGGCGTGGGAGCGGCGCCGGGCGGCGGGACCGGTGTCGCCACCGGCTTCAGCGGCACCGAGGGGACCAGAGTGGCCGGGGTTGCTGGCTGAACTGACCCGACAGCTGGACACTGGCCGCGTCGAGGTGTGCGACCTGCCCGCGATCACCGCCGAGTTCGAGGCGGCGTCGGCGGCCATCAACCGGTACCTGCTCTTCTAGCGACGGCGCCTGCAATCTCGACTGAAACCGGGCGGGTCTATTGCGGATGCGCAGGTCCAGGTCACGGCGGGTCGATGGTGGGCGATTGGTGTGTGCGGTGGGGGTTCGGCTTACGGGACGTCGGATGCACCGACGTCCGCGCTAGTCCGGCGCCTACTCCGGCAGGCGGTACGCGAGCACCAACCCCGCGGCCTCACCGTGGCCGCTGTCGAGGACATCGCGCGGCGCGTGACCCAGGAAGAACTCCAGGCCCACTGACCTGGTGCGATCCGTGTTCTCGCCCGGGTGGCCCGCAACATGGACCCGGCGCCGAGCACACCAAGCCGATGGCACTCATATCAGTTGAGGGGAAATTGCGCTGGGGTGTCGGTCCCACGAAGTCGAGAAAGCCGTCGTTCGAGTCCAGGGGCTTCAGGCTTGGGCGGACGAACACCCGACCACGAACCTCCGCACGGTGAGTGCCCGATTTAGGTGGTCCAGCGAAGGAAAACGGCGCCGTGGCAGCACACGCCAGCTGACGACTCACCCTGAAACGCTGCGCCGTCACCCGCAGTTGGTGTGGGCCGATTGCGGCAGTGGCCTTCACCCCGTTTGGTGGACACGGGATTATGCGGCTTGTTGATCTGCCGCGGGGTGGTTGCAGTGTTGCATCTCGAAGTCCACCGGGGTGAGCTGGCCGATCGAGGAGTGGCGTCTGCGGCGGTTGTAGCGGTCCTCGATCCAGGCCCCGACCTCGAGGCGGGCGCGGGCCTTGGTAGGCCAGATGCGCCGGTAGTAGAACTCGGTCTTCAACGTCGCGAAGAACGATTCGGCCATCGCGTTGTCCCAGCAGATCCCGGTCAATCCCATCGAGCGGGTGATGCCATTGCTGGCTGCGAACGCGGTGATCTGGGCCGATGCGTACTGAGTGCCGCGGTCGGTGTGGAACACGACGCGGGCAGGCAGCTCGCCACGCAGCGTGATCGCCATCTGCAGAGCCTGTTCGACTAGATCGGCGCGCATGTGCTCGTCGATGGCCCAGCCGATCACCCGACGCGAGTGGGCGTCGATGACGGTGGCCAGGTACAGCCATCCTTGCCACGTGCGCAGGTAGGTTATATCCCCTACCCAGACGCGGTTGAGCGTCCCGGTGTCCCAGGCCCGTGTCGCCGCATCGGGCGGGTAGGAGTCCTGGGCGTCGGTGATGGTGGTGGTGCGCCACTTCTTGGGGCAGATCCCGCGCAGGCCGAGCCGGCGCATCGCCGCTGCGACCGTCTTGGCGCTGATGATCTCGCCGTCGGCACGCAGATCAGCCAAGATGCGCGGCGACCCGGACACCTCGTCGGAGGCGCCGTGGAACCAGACGATCTTGGCCTCGATCCGCTCGCGGCGCAACGCCCGATCCGAGGGCAGCCGACCCAACCAGGCGTAGTACCCCGACCGGGACACACCCAACAGGCGGGCCATCCGGGCGATGGTGAAGTTGCTCTTCTCCGCGTGCATCAGTGCGAACGCTTCTCGTTCGTATCCGAGGCTTCCTGGGCGAAGAAGAGTGACGCTTTTTTCAAGAACGCCCGATCCAACTTCAGCTCCGAGTTCTCCTTACGCAGCCTGGCCAACTCGGCCCGCTCAGACTCACTCAAAGCACCATCACCCGCGTCCTGGCACGCCCTGAACGCGTTCACCCACCGACCCAACGTCGCCTCATTGATGCCCAGCTCACGAGCCACCGTGGCCACCGCACGGCCGGTGTTGATCACCAGCCGCACGGCCTCGTCCTTGTACTCAGGAGTGAACTCCCGACGCTGTCTTCCCATGATGAACATCCTCGCTTACAAGGTGTCCACCAAACGGGGTGAAGGCCACAGTCATGTTTCGACGGACTGGGTTCTTGGCCACCATTAAAGGATCGCCGTCCGCATCACCTTTCGCTGGGCCTTGGTCAGGGTGCATAGTCCCTGCTATCGGTTCTACCCAGGGGGTTGTCATGGGTGCCTTGTTGATACTTCTCGGGCTCGTCATGTTCGGTGTCGCTCTCGTGGCCGTGATCCGAGGCCACATCGGGTGGGCCCGAATCCCGAGCCGCAAGATCGCCGTGTTGGTCGTGATCGCCAGCGTCGTCGTCCTGGGCATCGGCAGTGCCCTCAGCCCCCAGCACAAGTCCGTCACTGCTGCCGACAGCGCGACTTCCACTGCGCCGCCCGCGACTTCGGCGACAGTTACGACGGCGCCGACAACGCCCGCGAAGACGGTCGCTCAAATCTGCGCAGAACAACTTGGCCCCTTGGCAGTGCCAAATGTTGTCGGGCAAACCCTTGAGCAGGTCAGCGGACCGCTGACCTGCTTCAAACTGACCATGGCGACCGCGCCCGACGGTCACAACATCCTCAACGATCCAGCGAACAGCATCCCGCAGTGGCGGGTCGCCAGCATCACACCCGCTCCTGGCACACACATCGCCGTAGACACTCCAATCGCCCTTAGCCTCGTCCCGGCTGCCAGCCCCGCTCCGGCTCCGGCTCCGGCACCGGCACCGGCTCCGGCACCGGCACCCGCTCCGGCTCCGGCACCGGCTCCGGCTCCGGCTCCGGCTCCGGCTCCGGCTCCGGCTCCGGCTCCGGCTCCGGCTCCGGCACCGGCACCGGCTCCGGCACCGGCTCCGGCACCCGCTCCGGCTCCGGCACCCGCTCCGGCTCCGGCTCCGGCACCCGCACCGGCTCCGGCACCGGCACCCGCTCCGGCACCGGCTCCGGCTCCGGCTCCGGCTCCGGCACCGGCTCCGGCACCCGCTCCGGCACCCGCGGTGGGGTCATGCGGTGGGGACTCCTACGTCAACTCCAATGGCGTCTGCGTACCCCGGCCCGTGGTTGCGCCGTCAGCCCCAACCGGCGCAACGGCCAAATGCAACGACGGGACCTACAGCTTCAGCCAGCACCGGCAAGGAACCTGCTCCGGTCATGGTGGCGTCGCCGCGTTCCTCTAGCCGTAGGCACTAGCTAGTGCATAAACGAAGCGCTTGGCGCCGCGGAGCTAGCAGCATGGATGAGCAGTCACCGCCACCTAGGGACAGCTGCGTGTCCTACTGCCGAGTCGTGCAGGTGCGGTCTTCCAGTGACAGTCCTACTCCGGACTGGATGACAAGAGGTAGCTCGGTGACACCATCGCCGTAGGGCGATCCTGATCTGACACGGGGTGACCTAGAGGTTAGATGTTGGGATGACCGTATGACCGAGATTCATGGCCTAGTCGACACGCTGGGCAAATGCGAGTGAACCATCAGTGACCGACAGATGATTGACCGCATGACACTCGTGAGTGACCCCCGTCGATTGACGATCAAACAGGCAGTGACCGAGACCCAGAGCAGCGAGTCCACGATCAAGCGACGGTTGCTTGGCGGTGCCTTCCCCGATGCGCGGCAGGATACGGATGGCCGATGGTTGATCCCGGTCACTGACCTAGTGGCCGCAGGGCTGCGACCAGGAAAAAGAGCGAAGCCTGACCCACTACCGACTCAGGTGACCCAGTTGGAGAACCTGCACGCTGAAAATGTGGACCTGCGGACCCGGCTCGCGGTGGCGGAGGCGGTGGCCGGAGAACGCGAACGAATCATCGGCGTGCAAGAACGAATGCTGCGGATGCTCGAAGCCGGACAGGCAGTGCCAGCGGTGGAGTCGCCATACCTAGACCCAGTACCCGCGATTCAAGGTCAGCCTCGAGCTAAGCAGTCACCGGGGGCGATAGATAAGCGGAGGTGGCTGTGGCGGTGGAGACGTGTGGTGCGGCTGCATCAGGACGCAACGTCGTCTCTTTGATCAGGTGTGGTGTATTTCCGAACGTCGTACAGGAGGCGGCCGACAGTTCCGATCGAGCAGCCCATGGTTTCAGCTATCTCCCGGTACAGAAGCCCCCGTTTACGCAGCTCAGCGGCGCGGTTGCGCCGCTCGCGGGCCCGGGCCTCGTAGTCGTCACGCGGCTCCGCCACGATGTTGCGGATGGTCCGCTCTGAGACCCCGAGCAGCGCCGCCGCCTCACGGGCCGTCCTTTTACGTCGCCCCGGTGTTTCAGCAGTCACAGCAGCACTGCCAGGGCTAGATCGCGATCGAGCGCGCGGCTCTTGTTGGTCTTAATGATCGCCGCCATCCGCTTCTCCGTCATGGTTCGGCCGCGGTGGGATTGGCGGGCGCGGTAGGCCTCTTCGGTGAAGTTGCGCCAGATCCAGCGGGAGATGGATTGGGCGGTGGCGGCTACTTCGGTGAAAGGCAGAGGGGCAGCGAATTCGGTGTTGATGGCGTGGCAGCGTTGCAGGACGAGGTGTTCCCATGCGGTTTGGGTGCCGTGGCGGTGGTGCCACCAGGTGGGGTACGCCCAGGTGCGGGCGGTGTCGAACATGGTGACGTTGCGGCCCAGGCCGGCGGCGCGGACGGGCAGCCGGGGCATCTGCCGGGGGATGTGGATGGTGGACAGCTCGCGGAGCTCGTAGGGCTCGGCGGGGCCGTAGAGGGTCTCCCAGTCCTCGTGGATCGGGTTCTTGGTGAGTTGCCCGCCGTAGGCGAAATCGCCGCCCACTGAGGTCCTCAGCCCCGCTTCGATGCGCTGGGCGTACCGCAGCGGCTGCAGCCGCGCGGAGTCGGTGCGGCAGACGGGAGCGGCGAGCCACCACCCGAGGTGCCCGCGCCCGGAGGGGGACTGGGCCACCCAGTTCGGCGCCGGGTGGTCGGCGGGCTTCTCGAAGGCCCGCAGGGCGGCGTCGGCGTGGTCGCAATCGATCACGATGGAGCCGAGCAGGGCGTGCGGGGAGTGCTCGATGTAGCGCATCGCCAGCGCCTTCTCCCGGCTGTACCGGTACTGCCCGGACTCGAGGTGGTTGGTGGCGTGCGGACGCCGCGGCAGCAGCACGTCCAGCGCCCACTGCCCGTCGTCCATGAGCACCAGGGCAGGCGAGTCCATGCCCGACACCCTGCGCTCTTCAAAGTACATCTTCAGGTAGGCACGCCGAGCCATATCAGGTATCCCGCAGCACCCTTCGCTCAAACCGTGCAAACCGGGCAGTGCGTTGGGTCTGGGTTTTGGAGGTCGGGACTACCACCCGGTGAGTGCGGTGTGGAGGTAGCCGGTGAAGTTCGGGGGTCCGGGAGGTAGGTCGGGGACGGCTCTCGGATAGGGCACCTCCACCGGTTGTGCGGGAGTCGGGGACGGTGTTCAGGTGGTGTCCGCTTGATTGGATGGTGGGTCCGGGTTCTCGGACGGGCGCTCGGCTTGGTGAGCTGCGCGGTGGCGTTGGGCTCCGGTGGGTGCCGGAGGTTCGGCCGCCGCGGGTGCGGTAGGCCTTTTGGAGCCCCGGAATCGGGCGGGCATTATGCCGTGGCTGTGCTCGCCGCCGCCTACCGCCGTAGCTTCCACCAGCCGCCAAATCCATGGCACAAGTGGCGGTCGATGTCTGCGTCCCATTGGAAAGCGTCCACGACGAGCAGGGCAGCGAAGCCGTGCAGTAGGCAGCGCAGCGTGCGGGCGGCGTGGTCGGTGTTGGCGGTGGAGATGGGGTGGACGACCCAGGTGCAGCGGAAGGCCAACGGCCTCTCAGTTGGGTGGCTCTTGAGATCGACGGTATCTATGCTCGGCGCTGTTGGGGTGCGCCCGTGTCAGCTCGGTGGCTTGCGCATCGGTCAAGATTTGCTCGCACATCTGGGCGTGGCGCCGCTCTCGCTCATCCCAATCTTGCTCAAGGTCAGCAAGGTCACCACCGACTAGCTCGGCGGACAGCTCAGCTAGGCGGCGCCACCACGCCACGGGAACGTCTTCGCGGCGAGCGAAGGAGTTGCGGAACGCGTACCCGATCCAGCTGGCCTCGGCCACAACCTCACGCATGACCACCCGGCACTCGGCCTCGTCGAACGCGGGTGTCATCTGTGGCCCCGCAGGCCCCGTCTTCGGAAAGACATAGGGCAACGTCGACACCGCCGCCGGATGGGCCATCGTGCTCGCACGTTTGTAGTACTCCCGGTGTGCCACATCCCCGTCCCCCTCAGGACTCATCGCTTTGGCGTAATCACGCGACACCTTGTCCGGAACCACGGCCGCCTTACGCAACCACCGCTCCGCAGTCGGACCATCATGGGCCAACGTCCGAGCCAACGCCGCAGCCTCGTAGGCGCTGCGAATCATGACCCGCGACTCGGTGTAAAAGCCGTGCATGCACAGCATCGCCGCCGCCCGCACCCCCTGCACAGCACGGGCCAAGCCAGCAACAGCAGCTAACTCCGTCGGAATGTCGCCCCGCATCTGTTCGGACGCCCACCGCAGACCCTCCTCGATTAACTTGACGAGCTCGCGCAACCGAGCCGCGTCCTCAGCCACCACGGGTAGCGAAGGCGCGATGTTCTCTGCTGGCCCCATCAACCAGATGAGAGAGTCGCCTGCCTCGTCACTTGCCATCCCACACCCCTACCTCATCCGCCGCTGATCTTCGGGCAACAAGCACTCACACAGCACCGCAGCGAGCATTCCCCAGAGAACACCACGCCCCGCATGGCCGCAGGCGATGCGGGGCCGCTCCACCTCCGCTCGCCGCACCGACCACTGATCACTGGTGGGCGGATTCGGCGAAGTGCTTGGCGGTGCGGCGGTGGGCGGCGGCGGAGTCCGTGGTGGCGTGGTGGTCGTGTTGGAGTTCGGTGGGTGTCCACTTGCTGGGGTCGTCGTCGTGACGGCGAGGCCGGTGGCGGCGGCTCGGAGTGTGTCGGCGCAGGCGAGTGCGCTGCGTTGGGCGGGTCCGGGGGTGGGGGTGATGAGGGGTTGGATGAGTTCGTTCGCGACGGTGTGCAGGCTGTCCACTGCCTGTGCGCGAGTGACGCCGATCCGGTGCAGTTCGGCGAGTTCGGCGGGCACGGCGTCGGTGACCGCGTCGGAAGTCACGGTGTGTCGGGTGGCGGCTGGTGGTGTGTCGATGTTCGTCATGGCCGTTCCTGGTTGTGGTGGTGCCAACCATCCGCCGGGTATGGGGGCAGTGTCCAGTCTAAGTCTCTGCTTGGTGAGCGTGGTCGATTCCGGATATGTGGCGTGCGGTCCGTGGTCAGGGTGAGCGCCTAGAAACCGGAGCAAGATGTTAGAACAGCCGTCTGTTCGACGGTTCGGGGGTGGACCGTGGCCCGGTGGTGGGGCACACTGGGGGTTGAGTCCACCCCTGGGGTGGGGGTCGCCAAGTGCGGGGACGCTGCGCTGGGCGGTGAGGGCTAACGGATGGGTGGTAGTGGTGGTGGGGGTTTCGCGGCGCACACGGGTGCACGGTGGCCGCCCAAACAAGGTGACGGTCCGGTTCACCGATGATGAGTTCGCGGTGGTGTCGGCGTCGGCGGCGGCCGCGAGGTTGAGTGTGCCTGCGTGGTTGGCGGTGCTGGGGTTGACGGGCACCGAGGATCGGGTGCTGGATGCGGCGTCGATCCGGGGGGTGGTGATCGAGTTGTTCGCGGTGCGCCGGGGGATGTCCAACGCGGGGCGCAACATCAACGATGTGGCCCGGTTGTTGTTGGGCACCGGTGAGGTAAAGCGCAACGCCGAGGTGTCGGTGAGCGAGTTCCGGGCGGCGACCGCCCGGTTGGAGGCGTTGCTGGATGAGTTGGCCGGGTATCTGCCCGGGGTCGATCTGAAACACGTCGACTGGTGATCACCAAGATGCAGCGCGGCACCCGGACCCGGGGTCTGGTGGAGTACTTGTTCGGGCCGGGGCGGACCGAGGAGCACACCAACCAGCGGATCGTGGCGGCGTGGGAACCGGCGTGGGAGGGGATCACCCACCCCGATGAGGTGCAGCGGGCGTTGCTCACCGCGGAGGTCGACGCCCCGGTG
>JAABUJ010006270.1_pt1 | contig 11574 bp, 9 predicted proteins | sample 5559131 | NCBI WGS metagenome assembly JAABUJ01 (sample SAMN10711875, study PRJNA513366) | rock metagenome | isolation source: Antarctica rocks | place: Antarctica: Victoria Land, Mt New Zealand nord | collected 2016-01-07 | reverse complement strand
AAGTACTCTTTAATGCGTAAAATTATATTAAATAATTAATCTAAATTGTTTCTAAGCTTTAAAACTAGTTTTTAATTAGATTTCTATTTTTTTCAAATAATTATCGTCTTTAATTCTAGTCTATAGTACGAAATAGCATTGTTTTTAACATATAGTTTTGCTTTATTTTAAACACAAATTTAAGTAATTGCATAGTATCAACTTTTATTGTTATAAACAACAATTAGTTTATTATTAGATTGATCGTCGATTCGATATTCGGTTCCAAATTTGGAATCGAACCGAATTGCCAAGAAATCGAATGAAACCGAATCGCTTAAAGAAGCTAGCTTATTACTATAATAAGTTTAGCTTAGTCGAAAAGTTACTATTTTAAGCAATTCGATTTCCAAAAAAATCGAGGAACCGAATCTTGGCGCTCTCACGTGATATTTTCGGTTTCTCGCGATTAGTCTATTTATTATCTTGTTTAAAGAGAATATTATTGTCGAAAATAACAATATAGACTACAATATAGTTCTTTAGAGCAAATAGTTTATTCTTTTTTTTCTTCTTTTTCCGTCTTTCTTCTTGTATAGCTTCGAATCTCTTATTTAAAAAAAAACTTTCGCGACAACTTGCAATTTTATTAATAATAACTTGATCTTTCTTATTTAAAGAAATCTTTGCTATAGTTGTTGCATCGATAGACGTCTTATTGTTTATATCTTTATTATTATCGACGATTTTATCGTTATTGATAGCAAAGTTTGCGTTGAAATTGAAGAATATTTAATAAACATCAACGATAGACGAGAAAGTCTTGCTCACGAACTTCTTCGCGAGAGCAAAGAAACTCGTCGTCAATTTGTTGATTTGTTCTTAATTTTGAGCTTCAACTTAGTAACTTTAGACTTTGCAAAAGACGAGAGATTATTGAAGACGACGACGATCGCCTTCTTGAAGAGCTTCTTCGTCCTAGTAGACTTGCCCATAGCGACGACGAGGGAGGGGGTGTCAAGGAGGCTAGGGGGGTCATCGACGACAAGGTAGAGATGGGAGGGAATGCTGCCTATATAGATATACTAAATGCTTCACGATTGCAGATCAATTGAACAGGTGAAAGAGGTTTTAATTGAATTGCGCGAAAAACCATGATTTGTGTGGTGGGGCCACCAAAAACTTGGCGTCTCCTCGGCTGCGACATAGAAACCTGCTCCGCACGATAATGCAGATGGCACCCGCCGAGGGACGAGGCGGTGAGAGACGAATTTAGTTATCAGCCCGCGATTATGTGCTCACAATTCTCGGCTGTTGCAACGAGCTCCGAAAAATGAGAGGAGAGACATGATGTGTTCGTCGGGCTCGCTTAACGAGAGCTGAAAGTAATCTAGTATAATTATCTAAACAGTGAAGTGAAGCAAAGCATACGACATCGTCACAAGCTGGCTTCGGCTGCTCAGCCCTTGGCTTCGCAAATTACCTCCGATAGAAAGCCTTGGTTCGACGTGCCTGATACGCATCTTACCAGCATTGTACAGACCAACACCGAACACCTTTCCCTCCCAAATTCGTGTCAGCTATTCGTCAAAAACTTTGGGCGGAGACATTTGCGGGCTGGGGCTAAGATTAGCGACAGACGGCCAGAAGATTGGGGTCGCTTACGGGGCTGTTGAGTATGCTATTTCTCTTGTTGCGTCCCTTTTTGATATGGCTCTTCAACGCGCTCGAGTCAAGTGGCTTCAATAATTCAAAGCTGCATAATAGCTCCCCAGACACCGACATAACGGCCCCCCAGTTATCGAACTCGCCGCAGTACTGCGATGCTCTCAGCACCAAAAACAGACACGGACGGGTTTGACACTCACATTCGGCGCCGAGAAGACTGTCACCAAAATTCGATCGTTGAAGAACTCATAGCCGTCTTCAACCACCATGTGCGCTCTGCAGACAAGATCGAAATCGTGTCTTTGTAAGAACTCCATAATGACTTTCTTTCCAAAACAGTAGCTCACACCCCTTTCGTTGGCTTCCCAATCGGTCTCCATATCCGCCGGATCACTCCAAAGGAGGTCGTTCAGCAAACCGTAATCGGGCACATCTGTAGGTCTCGCAATCTGTCGGATATCGTCCATGTGCTTGAGACTTGGCGAGAGGCCTCCGTGAACGCAAAATATTTTGCCGGCGACAATGGACGCAATCGGCAGACAGTTGAACGTGTCCACGAAGGTTTTCCATATCTTGATATTACATCTTCGCTTGCATTCGTCATAGAAACCATACACTCTCGTGACATTGGCGCACTCATGGTTGCCTCGAAGAAGGAAGAAATTCTCCGGAAATTTCAATTTGTAGCAGAAGAGCAACAAAATAGTCTCTAAGCTTTGCTTTCCTCGATCTACATAATCCCCGAGGAACAGAAAATTAGCATTAGGGGGAAAGCCGCACATCTCGAACATTCGGATAAGATCCGTGTACTGCCCGTGCACGTCCCCAACAATCTTGACTGGCGCTGATAGCTCGAGCAGAGCAGGCTGCGATAGCAGTACCTCGCGCACGGCAGTGCAGACTGCCGTGATTTCGGCGTTCTTCAGGCACACCGCTTTCGTGATCTTGGTCGAGTAACCGGCATCGAGCAGACGGGTTATCATATCGTCCAGTTCCGTTGAGCCCAACTTTTCGAGCTCCATACCCGGCGAGCTCGCTCGTTCCTCTTCTCGAGCTTTGCGTGCTTTCTTACTTTCCGGGGCCCGTGGATTGATCATGTTGTCCCGCTTGACAAGAATCGACTCTTTAGGTTGCTCATTATGCGATGGATGCAGTGCCCCTGACGGAGGTGCGTCAGATACATGGTCTACCTCCCCTTGTCGTTGCGCCTTGCTGATCGCGCTATGCCCTTGTCCGACCGAGGGTGATAATGTAGGCGATGGAGGCGCAGCCGGTGAACCTGTGCGTGCTGGACTAGGTACATCTGCCTCATCCACGATCGGTGGGGTAGAGTTTTGTGTGGATGCGCCTTTTCCTTTGGCACCGTCCCCCTTCTCAGTATCATCAGAGCGACCGTCTACTGCGTTGGAATTGTCGGCTTGTGAGAACGAAGAACGAGGACTGTCCGACTTAGATACTCCAGGTATTTTGGATCGAATGGAGCCTCTGAATGAGCGTGACGAGCCTTGGGTATCTGATTTGCTGAAAGAGGGATAAGCCTGCAGCTTGTCACCTAGAGATCGGTCCAGAGAAGTTGAAGACGCGTTCCGAGGGGTCTTGGAGCCTTCACGGTCCTTTGATGGCTGCTGGCCCATGCTATCTCAAGCCGCCAACCTTCCAAGCGCCAGCACGTACAATAAGGATCGAGGCCCAGATTGTGCTATCACAGGTTGGACTCTTGCTGCTTACCCGAGTTCTAGTAACTGCGATCGTCTCGAACTTGATGCTCGCTATGAAGTTCTGATATGTAGGAGAATGGCGGTACAGGCGTTAGGGAGGATCGAAGAGAATGGATAGGTAGCACAACAAGTGACTGTCAACGAAGGACCATGAGCTTGCCTTGGTTGACTGCCGGGGCTGTAGTCGATTCAAAAAGGCCGGGCAGTGGTAGAGATCGTGGCCCGACTCGTCAGGCAAGAGGTGGTGAAGCAAGTGGCCAGCCAGGATCAGATAATTTTGTGATGTCGGCTGAAAATGAGCCTGTGCTGCTTCTCCCAGACCCGGGGGGCCTTGTAGGCGTCTATTGATGGAGATCACAGCTTGAGCTATAGGCAGAGGCTTGAGAAAGGCAAGCTTGTAAGCTGTCTGCAACTCTCCGGCGTATCTTGAAAGATGACCGCAGATGTATGCGGCGCACTTGGGGACGGCGGAAACCGGGCGTATACGCGGCGGTGCAAACGGTGGCTGCAAGTCAGTCGGTATCCCGAGATGGTCAAGAGAGTGGAAAGTGAGGGCGGAGAGTACATGTACCTCGTGGCATTATACTTGTAGCTGGAAGAATAATGTAAGGTACGGAGTAAGGTATGATGAAGTGAAGCCACTTCAGAGCTAGAGTAGCGCGTCCGCCAAGCCTTCCGACAAAGCAACCGAAATGGCCCCCTCAGCCCAGGCATCCCGTTCCCAGCTCCCCAGCGAGCCCAGGTCATTATGTTTCTCCGCATCACAGACCACGCTGCTGCTCCGTACACATTAATCACATAGTCTTTTGGTAGAAGTACCTTATTTCAAGCAATCCTTCACCCTGCAGCTAACATGCCGTCACGGAAAGCCGTAAACCACGCTCGTTCTAGCCTTAGACGTCGACCTCAGAGACTACCGCATTTTCGGGCTTTTGTGCTGTGCGCCTCTCGATCATGACTCTTCCGCTTCGACCTTCGTGATATGCTGGCCGGGGACCACAACTAACCCAAGGAAACGACTGGTCATGTCGAGCTTGACCGTCATTGACGATGCTGACGCGCCTGCAATTGCGGAGGCCTTTTCGACAGCGCTGGTGCTGGGAAGCCGATACTCGTAGGTTTGGGAAAGGATGATGTTGCAATCCTGAGACCTTTCAGCTGCGGGTTATGGTCTATCTTCTACGACCTTACTTTGTCGCTGCACTTGAACTCACCAACGAACATCCGAGTGTCGGTCGTGTGGAGACGTAATCGTTTCCCCAGGAGAGATCCGAGATATTGGATCGCCGAGTCATTGTCCATGGCTTCGGCCCGTCCTTAAGCGTCAGATCTCGCACGGAGTTATCTACTGTAGGTAGGTTGAAATCCCTTTTGCGTAGTCTGCTTGTCCCGTCATGTTTGCTTATCCGTTCCGGATTACCTTAGATCGGCCTGTGATCACGTGATCAAGGCTTCGAAGCTCGCAGAGTCAACGAAGTATCTTCAAAAGGCTTGAATCTTGAGAAGGTCCACGTAAGGAAAGGAAATGGTGTTCTCTGCTGGGCATCGAGTCCTAGGTCGAAACACTTTCGGCGCCGCGGTGCAATTATAACAACGAGTTTGTTCGGCCTCATTTGTGGTGGATGTGCAACAAGCCTTTCAGCTCCAAGTCCTTATGTTCCCCAGAGCGACAGTGTCATAGCCAGCCTTTGACGTAATTTCGTGGCCAGTGCGCTCTAGCAAACTGATGCCTGAGCTCCAGGAGCTCTCGCCGGCCATTGCACTGTGTTGTTGGAGCCTGGGTCAGGTCCAAAGATTACGCTCGTTATTGGACCATCTAGGAGCTTACCCTTTCTCCACGGCTATCATGACCGTACAACATCAACCTAGGGATAAATTTTTCGTATGCGTGTTTTTCAGTCGTTGCATTTATGGTTTGACGTGTATTGTTCCACTATTCTGGTTCCACCCTGAGCGGTCTCTCAGTGGCAGCTATGAAGTTTTATGGCCAGTCTTTACAAGAGGTGATGCTACATTGACTTCTTTTCGCGAGTCGCCGTATGTTCGAGGATAAGAACGCGCTCAGTGACGCGTGCGCAGACCTCATCTGCAAAACTCACCGTATGTTCGAGGATAAGAACGCGCTCAGTGACGCGTGCGCAGACCTCATCTGCAAAACTCACTTCCAACCCCCTCAGTACCACATCCTCACAAAATCCCTTTGACCGACATGGCTCCATAAAGGTCGGCCACCTCATCTATGTTCAATAGCTTATCGGTGCTTTTTACTGTTCGAAGATGTCTGAATCCAATTATGAGGCTGTCAGCAGAAGCCCCAATCACAAGTGGACTCTGGAGCAAAGAGTTACTCTTTGTACCCTGATCGATCTGTATGAAGTTACTTGGGTCGGAGCGCGAAAAATCTTCAATGCTCTTTTCGCAGATGAGCTGCCGTCTTCCAAAGGCTTGACAAGTGGCGCTTTATTCAGCATGCGCCATCAATCGCGCAAAGATGGATGGATTTATACCGGACAATGGAACTCCATCCGAGCAGCAATCGAGGCGAAAGCCTTTGAACTCGGAATACATCTACCACCTAAAGCGCTACCTGAAGGAGTCATCGTATTCCAAGAGCTCGCTAGAAACAAGTCTAAAGTATCATCATCAATCTTCGAAGCCGAGCCGCGAGTACTCGACGATCTTGGATCCGCCGATGAATCTAGTGATACTCTCATTGGAGATGACTACGAAGAACCCGTAACACCTTGTAAACCTCGCGGCCGTCCCCCACCAGAACGATCACTTGAGATCCCTGGACTGATGACTTCCTGTCCTTATACGCCGCCCCCCGGTAAAGGAGCCCAGACATGGAAAGGTACACCTAGACTAGTCTTCAGGGCTTAGTAAGTTGCTTCTGGTCGATACATGTTGCACTGCATCTCAAAGCATAGTCACAAGATGCGCTGTATTGTTTTGCTTCAATGAAGGTTCTACAACGGGACTGTCCGCTCAAGAAGCATTGCTGACCCTGGACCTCTCAATAGCTGCGAAGAGTCCCAAGGAACGAACTCATTGAGTCACTTTCGAGCGGGCAATTTCGTCGAGACAGCCACTATCCCTGACAGTCCTCATCCGAAGAGTGAATATTATAGAAAGGAAGCAGCGAGACATATTCAGAAGGCCCACTCAGGCCCAACCCCTTTCATTGTAAGCAATTCCATTGTGTGGGATGAGAGCAGTCGTTGCTAACTTTTCGAAGTCGGTAACTGAGAGTCTGCTTCGTGTGTACAAGATAGCCTCCAAGATGGGTACGACATCCAAGATTGCGATCCTTGATCTCCATGAAGCAATTGGTCATCGAGAGCTTGCACAATGCAATCCCGTTCAGTCGCTTGATCTTCAACAATATACTCGAGAATGGTATACAGGCTCAGGGGAGTGGCTTATCTGGGGCGCCACGAGTGCTATTGTAGGCACCGCTTCCCTCGCAGATATGGACCCCCTCCCCACAATTTCAGGTCATGACGATCCGTTCTCTGTAAGTAGCCTTGAATCTCATCCCAAATTGGCCTGGCCGACTGGTGTTACTTTCGATGTGTTAGAAAGATGAAGACCTAAATCATGAACGTCCATATGCACAAGAGTAGCGCTAAATTCGAGATATCTAATAGCTCGAAACAATACGTGCTAGCAAAGGCACCATCAATGCTCGTATCCAAATATCACGAGAACGTGCTCCGTGTACCTTCCAGATCGGAAGAGCGATCTCACAACTAGCAAAAGGTTCGTACCAATCGTGACTTATGCTGAATCAGGCGATAAGTCGTAGAACACTTTTGTCGAAACTAGCTTAACAGAATGAGCTGCAGCTTCGTCTCTCGAAGCTGATGCTGACTTTTTTATATCTTATAGTTTTCCAACTACCCCATAAACTACTCTCCGACTTTGTAGGCTGTGTTGTGAGCGATTTTAAACTGGAGCACCGAGGGCCTTGGAATAAGAATCGAGCTTTTATCGACGGTATAAATTTCGGTTTCGAAGAAAATATGATCAGCGATCCCGCATTGGAGAATCAGTCTCTCGATAGTTTTGTTGACAGTCTGCATCACTATCTGGAAGCAGCCGAATCCAGTCAAAGCATCAAAACAGCCATGACTACGCCATTCAACTCCATAGAATTGGTTTCGTCGGAAGATTCGGAACGAAAACCAAAATTGGTGCGTAAGATTCCGCCGACATTGTCCATGTCTTCACAAGGAGATAAGAGGATTAAGCGGGAACCCATGGATGAAGGGTTCTACTTATCTGGACGAAGTGTCAAGCAAAGCGGCGAGGTAAAACGAGAAGCCTCGTCCTTGATAACGCCAGATCATGAATGGAGGACAGTAGAGGGTTGGGGACCATTCGTTCTCGCATATAAGCCTTGTGGTCTTTAAAGTGGTGGTGGATTGGCTGCACGAAGTTGAGATCTCGGTGACACAAGATATCCGCTGTTGTGGTGATTGTTGCATGGGGTCTACAACGCTACTCTTAAGGCGAATATGGCTATCAAGCTCAGCGTTGTAAAGAACGGTTGCGTCGTGTATGCACGGGTTCCAGAGCTGTGTGGAAGCGGGACCTGTGTTAATCTATAAAAGCGCAAAGCATCGTGTCGAAGATCACGAGCAGGAACCACCGTTGTGGCTTGAAAGAGTCGGCCCTCATGAGAAGTGAAGCAGGTTGGCAAAGCTACTGATGACGTTACCCGTGCAATCTAGCGACTTGTCGGTTCCTCAATGAATGCAAAATGTGGCCTTGAGAGCCATCAACATGAAATGACTTTGCAATATTACTTGGAAGAGTAATCCCTCCTGAAAGTCAGAGTCCTATATAGTGGACCTGGGGCGGTGGAGGACCACGGGAAAAATTCAGAGCAACAGTAACAAAGCCGGGGATTATACAATAGATTTAGCTCCCGAGACTTGATGCACGGCACAAGCAGAAGAGCAACCCCACGCTCAGCATTTCAAAGCTTTGCGCTTCGCAATCCAGGGTATTGAATTTCACCATCGATAGCAATATTCAGGGCTCTGCTTGGATTGAAGGTTCTAGGCTAAAGCCATAAGTGAAACCCGATCTCTTTATGCGCAGAACCATACGCGAATAATCCGTTATCAAATGTCTTGCTCCCAGTCGGCTAGAACCTCGAGAATGCCTTCACTGCCTTGCCTGTGCGAGGTAGGACGCGCAGTACATTGAACCGAACCTGGATAGCCAGACCTATCAGTATCACCGTAACATTATATGCAGAGAGTCCAAATCCGACAGCGGATCCAACGCACCGTCTTGCTTAATGGCCTACACTGCCCGACGGTAACCTGGTCGCCTTCTTCGACACGGAACGCCGGCGAGACGTGCGCTGCGAGGTTCTTGTGGCGCTTCTCATATCTGCTGTACTTGGGAATGAAGTGGAGGTATTCGCGGCGGATGACGAGAGTTCGGTGCATTTTGGTAGAGACAACGGTTCCGGTGAGGATTCGCCCACGGATAGAAACCTCGCCGGTGAAGGGACACTTCTTGTCTACATGTCATAGTCAGCTTCTCCAATGAAAGCTGCCGGTACCTGACCGATGTCCGTACCAATGTATGTGCCCTCAATGGCGGTCTTGGGCGTCCTAAAGCCCAGCCCGACATCCTTGAACCATCTTCGTCCACCCTTTCCAGCTCTTGTGCTCTTGGCTCTCTTTGCTTTTGTGTTCACGAAGATGTGCGGCTGTTTCTGGAAAGCGCGCTCCGACTGCACGGTCAACTCAGTCGCCATTGTTGCGGATTGTCGAGCCGAATATTCGTAAAGTTGAGTGGTGATTCGAGCTCAGGGTTTATGTGGGAGGCGGAGGATAGCCGCGCTCGCTTAAGGTATTGCTAGCTAGCAGGGATGCTGTGATTTCACGTGAAGCCGTGTTTACAGCATTGACGCGCTAAGGAAGACTGTCTGTTGTTTTCGCATTACAACCACAATAAAAACTACGAAACAACCTCGTTCGATGGCTTGATCAGCCTGTGCGCTGTATACACTATGGAGGCTCCGCAAAGCCCGAGGAAGGCGAACATTCGCCCTCGCTCGCGAAAATCCATCGCACACACCCCTATCGCAGATGCCCTCGGTGACAAAGAGAATCTGACCGTGGATGCGGCTGAGTTGATCGGTTTGACGGCAAAAGCCACCTCTGTAATCAAGAAGAGTCGAAGCAAAAGTATAGGTCCTGGAGGATTGGATGCTCTCCTTAGCGATGCCGGAAATCGTCAAAAGGTGGGCTCAAATAGGGAAATATGAACATCTAACGCTGACCGACCATAGTCCCCAGTAACGCCTCAATACAAGTCAATCCTGAAATCGACCATCCCATTGTCCCCTCCAAAAGCCATACCACCACGTAACGGCACCCGTAATTCCTCGCCTGTCAAGTCGCAACGAACCGTAACGCCACAGAAAGATCAAGAAGGGCTGTTGATCGATGTGTCTACACCCAAAGACTCACTTCTAGCCTCAAAGGGTCATGACCTGCCAAAACCTTTTGGTGATCCACTTGAACCCCTTCCTGGGTCCACTCGAGATAATGGACGTGTGACGATACGCACAGAGGAGGAGCAACAAGCTGCTGCAAGAGAACGCGAACAGCAAGATTTGGTAGCTCGTAAGGACGCGCGGCGGAAGTCTCTAGGTAAGTGGGTCGTAGATTGCCAAATTTTGTCAAATACGCTACGCTCTCTCATACGCGAATGATGGCCAATTGCTTTTGAGTGTAAGCGTAAGCAACAAGAACGATCATTGACTGTCTCTAGCGAATCGTCGAGTCTCCTTTGCTCCTGAGGCTACTTTACATACGTGGGATGTGGTTGAAATGCCGGAAGACTCCACTACATCCTCAGCATCTACCAATGCTACTCGAAGAGCATCAAGCTTGTCCGCTGCGGTTGTTTCGGCTTACGTTCAGCCACGGTCGCCAATACCAAGCTCGGAAGCATCAGAACCACCATCAACACCACCTCAGCAAGTTGAGGAAGTTCAAGTTACCGCATCGCCAGCCCATCAACGTGATCTTCATCAGAAGAAACGAAGGCGTAGCTCGGGAATCCCTCCAATGAACTTCAACAACCCTGATGAGTTCTCTTCCAGCCCGAACAGCGTCGGTTCCGCAAACAGCAATGATTCAAATTACACCTTCACGACTGCGGATGCCGATGCCGATTCATCGGACTCGGATGACAAAGATCTTGTTGAGGACGAGACCGTCACTGGAATTGACGGTGAAGACATCACGAGGAGATCAAGTGGCAGTTCTAGCACGGGGTCGAGCGGCAGGCTGGAGGAGGCTTTGCGACAAGCCGCGCGTCAGGCTGGGACACAGGGAATTGATCACGATGAAAACGGTGATATCACGATGGAGATGGCTGAGGAAGAGGTGACTACCGCATTTAAGCCATGGACAAAGAAAGACAGGCTGGGAGTTGAGTTTGTGGGTGACCCCAGCGCGCTTCAAGATCAAGAGAATATCAATCCGTTCTCGCCGGCTTTCAAAGCAAAAGTTCGTGGCAGCGGCGAGGAGGATAGAGAAGAGACCATGGACTTGACACAGGCCGTTGGCGCAATCCTTACCACGGGTGTGCGAGCAGTCTCTGCGGCAGTGCGCAGCCCCCAAAAAGTCCGATCTATAGAACGACTAAGAAGCAATCTTACGTCTCGTCGTTCTTCGGGCGCTAGCTCCTTATCCGGCGATGAGACCATGGATCTGACTGTGGCCGTTGGTGGAATCCAGCAAAATCAGAGAACTGGTCTTACAACACAGCAAGTGGAGAAGCACAATGTTGACAGCGAAGACGGGGAGACGACCTCGCAATTTCATTCAGTTGTCGGTAGTGTTTCAGACCGCAATGCAGATAGTCATCGACGAGCAAGCGGAGGTTCACTGTCTAACGACGAAGAGATGGATTTCACCGTTACGAAAGGCGGCATTCTGCAGTCTATCACGGAAAGAACAGAGCCCATAGAGGACGATACTATGGGAAGGGACATCACTACAGCCATCGGTGCTATCTTGCCTCAGCAGCTTAGGTCCATCAACAGTGTCCAAGCTAAGGATCTCATGGAGCGAGAAACCGACGATGGTCAGCTTTCCGGTTCCTCGATGTATAGAATTATCCAGAATACACCAGAAGCAGACCAGCCCGCTGAAACGCGACTTTCGGAGCA
>JAABUJ010006269.1_pt1 | contig 11575 bp, 11 predicted proteins | sample 5559131 | NCBI WGS metagenome assembly JAABUJ01 (sample SAMN10711875, study PRJNA513366) | rock metagenome | isolation source: Antarctica rocks | place: Antarctica: Victoria Land, Mt New Zealand nord | collected 2016-01-07 | reverse complement strand
GTGTGTGGTGCATAGGGCGCATAGAGTGCATAGAGTGCATGTTTAGGTGTGGCTAATTATAAGGTTTATTTGGACTTAGCCGAAATTTCGGGTGTGCAACGACTTATGATCTATACTCTTACTTAAGGTACAGTACTTGCACCCATGTGTTTATGGAGATTCCGAGGGCATGTCCCTGGGCCCAGACCGTTTCATCCCTCCAAAGAGAAGAAGCAACTTATTCGCCTCCACGGCTTACTCGTACAGTACGTGTACCGAGGATCCCCGGTGTGAGCCTTGCTGCGGAATGGCGGTCGATCTCAGTATGCCTAACGTTACAAACCCATCATCCTGACTCGTAATACAAAGGTCGGAAACAGTTTGCTTTCAGGTTTCTGTAATCGGCGTGCCCTTACTATGCAGCAGTCACTGCCCCTTGCCTAGGTAGACTAACATCAACCATTGATCATTCGCTCCTGTTAATCACCAAGATTACAATCTACCCGCAAGAGGCTTCACAAGTCTAATGTATGCAGCTCGGTGGAATTTTTCATCTGAGATCCGTATTAATGTTGTTAACGCCGAAGGTGCAGTGAAAGCATCTTCTGACTAGGTACTACCTGTACACTCGTCCAACCCCCCTTTCCAACCCAAGTTCGAGACGAGCCGCAATTGACAGGTCGGTAAATGCGTTGGGAGCACACATCGAGGTCCCCAAGCTCCTGGAACCGCTAGTTCCGGTATAACTTGCCCTAGTGCGAACAAATTTGGTTCTCAATGCCCAAACATGTTTGAGAGCCCTTTCCAGTACCCTCCACTGAATGAGATTCCATTGTCTGCAGAACCAGGGGAAGCTCTTGACATAGCTTTTGAGCAGTACGTGACTGCCGGCATTTGTGTCATTATGCTTCAGGACTTATGTCTTGCTCGTCCACTGCACACCAAGCCACGGCGAGGAATGTAACTGAAGAATTGGACAGGCAAGCTGTATTGCAGCCTCGGTCTTTGCACAGTAGCTGACAAATTTGGAGGGGCACCCCCAGAACGCTTCCTGAGGAAAGACGTATCTGAAAGTGTCATCGAGCTCTGAGCCCCACGCATCCATGAGTCCTGGATCAAGCAGAGACTTCATGAGGCTCCCGACTGGCTCACGCTGTGAGTCCGTGTTTGGACTCGAATTCGCGGAGGGTCCAGACTATCTCATGGAGGATTCGTCCAGCACCAGAGGGTTTATGGGTTTCGTATTCTGTTCTGCTTAGACCGGCAATTGCAGATTGATCGGCAGCTTCTATGGACTTGGAAAGCGGCAGACGTGAAGCCTTGGACATCTGGGGTCAAGCAAACGCAGGATCCGTCTTCTGATGGAGCCGAAAAGACTGCTTTCGCCGGAAGTTCGCGAGAGCCCATGCCCGTCGACCTAGCAGAGTATGCGTTGAAACCAAGTCGTATCCAGTCATTGTGTAAAATCGTTCGCGAAGACAGCAAGTGGATGGACGTGTGATCAGACTGTCTGGACTTCCTCCTAGATGCTTGAGAACGGCAGCACCAACTGCTCTCCAGTGTGGCACACAGGTTGGAGGCATCAACTCCCGTGCTTCCCAGACGACCAAATGGGTAAAATCTGCATCGAGGCGTAACTTGGCGGTTGAGACAGTGCCTTTCGTCAGCTCCGAGAGGAGAAAACAGTTCGCCCTTCCAGTTTTCAGCAAGTTTTGTACGACTTGTCTTCCAACCGGGTGAACGTATTCCTTGCAACTGTTCCTTCGCCTGCCACTTTAAGGGTTCCTTTTGTCAGTTTTTGCCGTCTAAACTTAAGAGTAGTCGACTTTAGTACCATAATCACGAAACTGGCAGCATCCTGATATTCGCAAATGTTGCAGCGGTCTGGGGAGTAACACCCAAAACGTCTTCAAGTACGACCCCGAGTGATCATACCTCTTGCTCTTGCTCCTGGGCAGCTTGACCGTCACCCTCTAGTTCCTTCACAATCCTTGATGTCTCCTCGATACAGTGGGTGAAGTCGGGATACGGTTCTTGAGGCACCTGGACCAGTCCCGTCATGTAGTCAGCTCAAGAGCCTCTGAAAAGTTGTAACTGGACAGACGAACCGTGTCCTGAGGCTTCCTGGAGCTTACCTCTCTTTGAGGCGGGTCGTCTTCCAGCCCTCACCCTCAGGGTCGTTCAGCCAATCTGCCCAGGTCGAGGCATCAATGTCTTCCCCACCCCGAGAAGGGAGTAGTACTTCGTAAGTGTTGCCACACCAACACAGCTGGCCCTTGGGGTCCCAGTACAGTAAGTCGGTTTTTGCGGATCTCGCTTCCATCCTGTTCAAGATTGGAGTCCATCCCGGTATCGCTCAAGAGTTCTTCCAGGCAAGATTGGGAGTATCAGCGCCGCGGTCTCGATACCGGGCAATATCATCTTCCCGTTCTTGCGCGATGGCGAGCTCTCGGGCATGAGTATGCCGACGAGTATGCCGGCAAGGTGGACGAGGCATTCTGCAAGTCGACTGAGATAACGGTCAGACTCAGACTCATCAGCCTTCAAGGAAGGTTTGTTGTGCGTGTTAAGGCTTGGTTTATGGAAGCAACGGGTAAGGTACCCATATACCTAGCAACGATGCTGCATCTACGCGGTGGAGTTACCGCATGTGTATGTTACAGTGGCGTACCTTAAGTAAACGAATAAGGACCTACAAGGATTAGGGTTCACCCATACCTCTCAGGCGACCGCTGATATTTATGCTACTCATATCAGTGGGACGTCCTTAGCACAGCACCAACATGAGCATATAGTCATCCATAGACACTGATGAACATGTTCACGATCAGATCCAATAAATTCACAGCACCAACCATCTTTCCGACTGCACTGCTGAAATGAAGTAAGAATATCATGAACCACCATCAACTTGAACCCACTCCCTTCTGCCCACTTCACCCGTCATCGGCGATATGTGTCCCTCTCAACAACAGGACTCAGAGCAGCCGCACCCACAGCAGTTGCAGCCTGCGTACTCGCCTCCACGGAGCGACATCTCCATTGGTGCCTGGGCTTTCTGTTGCGCAAAAGTCATCAGTAACATTTCCGTGAAACGTACAGAGGAGATGGAGCGAAATGATACAAGCGAGGAAAAGAAGTGGAAGGGAGATGCGGAAAGATCTACATACAGGCTGCGCGGTCTCGATGCCGTTCTGAGCAACCATGGGTTCTTGAGGGGCGGGCTGGGCCTCGCTTTGGTTCTGAGTAGGGTTGGTGGGGGCGAAAGAAGGCATGGTGATTGTTGGTGTGGGGGAGGTGGTAAATCTGGACAGATGTGTGATAGGAGTCGATGAGCTGGCTGGATATTAGTCCTGTAATACTCAAATCATCATGGGAGAGTGCGATGAAAGACATACCGGATCGTATGTGTTCGTAGGTCGTGCGGTGGTGAAAATCAGGAAGGTAGAAGTTCTCAGCGGCTTTCAAGAATTTATGGGCGGTGTTAAGTGGCTGAGCGTGAGTTGGGACTAACTGCTTGGGGATTGGCGTGAAGAATAAACCTGCATCGTGATCAAGAATTCTCAGGTCATTAGACCCTTTGTGGTTTAACGTAATCGCCACTCAGTTGAGCCAGCCACCCAGTCAAGCCACCTCACTGTCACTTAATTAACCCTTGTCGAAACACCTTGAATTATTGAGATTACCACCCCCCTAGACTAACTACATGAAAACTGAATTATTCATGAGCATTTTCTTTCAGATCAGCTTCACAAATTCAACTTTATCTTTTAATGCATAATATTTAGCTATTTTATCAGTCAATTTCTTCACCTTCTTCTCTGTCTTCTGCATCATAGCTTTATCCTTGTCAACAGTAAGAACTTAAGCATTTTCAACATTCTTTTGTGACTGCTTCTTCTGCTGTTGCTTCTGCTTGTCAAGCAGCTTCTAATTAGTTCACTGTAGAACTGTTCTATCTGTCACAGCTGTTCAATCTGTGAAGGTCATTCTCAAGCTGTCATAGTATTGATTCATTGAATTAGAGCATCCTTCTTATGCACTGACAGTCATTATTGATCTGTCTAAAAGATCTTTACTGATTGTCTTTCTTTTCAACAAGCTTGTAGAATAAATTGAGATAGATCATAGATTTAAGCAATCTTATAAAGAAAAACTGATGAATCATTATTCAAATCAGCTAAGGCAAGGCTATATTGTGTAAAAATATCAGAAATTGACTTAATTGATTCATCTGAGGCTATTGTGAATGTGTGGTGACAACAAGATGAACAACAATGTTGATGAGAATGTTTATGGCTAATGAGGTAGCTTAACTGAGTGGCTGGCTCAACTAGGTGACAATTATGTTATATGAATGTTTTAGAATGTGCACTAATTTACTGTCTTGACAGCAATGACAAATCAAGACACAGAGTGTGAATCAGTCTGTAGAAAGTTGTTTCTATTTGTTTATACTATGTAGAGTATATATAGAAAATGATGACTAAGACATAAATAGAGACACTTAATAAGAGATAAGTAAGTAATGATATTACATTCTTTTCTACTACATAGTCACAACAGTTCACTGATGTAAGTGCAGAGATTTGCTTAACATTCTGTAAAATTTTCATCTGCAGTTTGCATTCACATTGTGTTATCTCACTTCACATCACTATTGTCATTCAAAAGCAGCTAGAAGTGCAGATCATTGTCATCATAATGATAAGATAAATTATTCACTGTTTACATTATCTGTCTATATCATTGATTACAATCTCTTAAAAGAAATTTTCTTCTTCTTTCTTTAGTTTTCAACCACACTTCAACTTTTAATCACTACTTCATCAACTTATCAATTTTTTATTCACTTTATCATCATATAAGCTTTCATAATATGTTTATAGCATGTCATTAATGTTTCATAGATTATCTCTTGAGATCTGTATTTCACATTGTGCTGCTGCTGCTTCATCATCAGATGCAGATAACAATGACTCAAACTGAAAGAAGTTTACTTCTAATTATACTCACAAGACTACTGATCATTTCTGTCTTAAAAAAAGCTTGCAAAACTCTCTTCTTGATATGTTGTTGTCTTAATTTTGATTTAAAGATTAACAATACATAAAGTCAGTTAAGTATTCTGTTTCTAATGCTGCTTTCTCTTCTCTCTCTAATAAGTCAACTAATAATTAGCTCAGCTTCTCATTACTTAATGTTCTGACTGATCTGTCATTAAAGAGTTGACTTAAAGTTAAGCTTGAGACATTGTTAATAATTTGACAGTTAATTCTGCACATTAACATGAATTCAGATCATTTTTGTGCTCACTAAACATATTGTGAAGCTGCTGTCACTCACATTCATGAGAAACATGAGCTGGCTGCCTGCAACAACTGCATGCATGAAGACAGATCATTTACAGTGTGTATTCAGACTGAGTTCAATGATCATTATTTTCTCTGTAGTTTGTGTACAAACTGTCATTAAGATGCACAGAATATTCAGTGCAGCTTTTGTAAATATAAGTCTATATTAGTATGACAACTGCTTATTGTTCTAAATTATGCAGAGTTCAAATTCTCTTTGTCTGCTGACTTAGCAACTTCTTATTATTGTCATGTTGTTGCTCTGTTTACTGCTCTCATCATCATCATTGACAATGTTACACTTCTTATCAGCTACAATTACTTGTCAGCAGAGAATGTTTTAAGCACTGTGAATAAATTAAAGATAACTGCTAAGATTCTTTATTGTTGAGCTGAAAGACTTAATGTTGATGCATTTGTTGCTTTGCTTACACTGTTGTCTCATCTGTGTCAGTCACATTCTTATTCATCATTGCATCATTGCAGTAAATGATAATTTTGTCTTGAATACAGTTTATGCTCAGCTTATAACTTTTTTTTTTTTTTTTAATAGATAGATAGTTAATAAAATTGCTTTGCTTCTGATACTATCACCTTCTAGTCTATGAGAGCCTTTTTCTTGAGCCTCTTATGTAGATTATACAAGCTCATATTTCTTTCACAGACTGTCATCAGATCACTGTTGATCATTATTGAAGTTAAGACTTTTTGATCTTTCTTTTTAGATTTACTTTTTGTTCACTTCAACTTCAACTCATCATGTTGTTGTTGCAAGTCTTTATCAGATTGTTTTTAACTATTCAATTTTTTCTCAGTACTGTGTGATGTCAGAACTTTCACTTTCTTCTGATTATGTCTTTCTTCTATCATGAGTGTTAAAGTCAAGTCATCAGCATTTCTTCAGCTTTCAATAGTCTTCTATGATGCATTCATTACATCATTCATTTCAGTCAAGATCAGTTTAAGATGAGCAATGCTTCAGTGTGCTTTCAAAATGTTCTGTAATGAGAGTACAGATAAGTTTACTCATTCATAATGTTTTCATATCTTACAAATTATCTTCTGAGAAAGATCTTCTTTCTTCTTTACTAAGAGCTTATATAGCTCTTCTTTTTGTCTGCAATCTCATTTGATCTAAGATATGGTTAAGAGTTCTTTATAGAAAGACAATGATGACTCTTTCTGTTTGAGAATCTCATCAACTTTGAGACTTAATTGCTGCACAGATAGTTTAGCTCATTTTAGACTGCTTTGCAGCCCTGAATTAGCTTAAAATTCATCAGCATCAAAGATATGTACTTTTATAAGCTGATTATCATGAATTAAATTTTGTAAAACACATTCTGTGAGCATTTTTAATGCATAAGTTTCTAATGAATAAGTTTTCAATATCTTATAAGACTTAAATCATTTAGCTTCAAACTTCTGAGACTCTTCATTTCATATAAGCATTCAGTCTTCTTTCTTTGTAGTGCTTAATTGCACTGTTTTATCATGAATTGTTTTTGATTTGATAGTCTTTTGTAAAAGAATTTCATTAATGATTGCTTAAATCATCTGTACCTGATCAACTCATTTTAACTGATCTTCAAAGTCAGTTTCTCTCAGTGATCAGAGGTCATTTGAGTTGCCTAATAGTTATGAATTTATCTTATACAGTAGATAGAATGAGCTCTGTTTAGTTATACTATGAGCTTGAATTTAGGTCACAAAAAGTGTTTGTGATAAGTATTTGTTTCATAATTGAGTTGATTTATTCATAAGATATTTTGTAAGCATGAAGTTTAACATTTCATTTAGATTTTCTATCTTTTCATTTGTGCAGAAATGATAAAGAGTCATTGTTCTATGCTGAGTCTTGAGCTTCTTCAAATAGTAAATCACAATACAGCTGAGAAAGTTTGTACTGTTATCAGATAGTAACTCTCTTGATGAATCATAATTTGTAAAGATTTTGTTATACAGAAAATCTGCAACTGTTGCTTTCATTGCATCTGAAACAGCTTTAGCCACAGGTCAGTCTGTAGCATAGTTAATTGTTGTTATAATTCAGCAGTTTTCTCAGAGCATTCAAGATAGTATGTTTATTATGTTGATTTCTCATCTTTTAAATGATAATAAATTCTTGCAAGTCAAATACAAATGTTCTTTGATCTCTTGATGTTTTCAGAGTCATTGAGCAACTTGACAGTTAAGACAATGTTTTGTAAACAATTTAATATTCTGCAATAGTTTATGTCATCAAGCTCAAAGTCAAATGACTTTTAGCAGTCCTGACACTTCTAGATGTCTGTATTCAGTGTATATATGTTTCAAAAAGTCTGCACAGTACTAAAACTGTAGAAATGATGCTTTGCTGTTGTCTTATTTTTAAATCAAATACAGATCATTCAATTTCAAATTGTAATGCAGCTGAAATTGATTCATCACATTGTTTTTGCATACATGCTTGCAAAGCAGTGACTTTTCAGATTCTGTATCATCTTTTAGATACAGTATCATTGCTTTCTTTTATTTCACATTGTCTAGTCTTCACAGAGCATTTAAGAACACTTTATTTGCTGAGTTTTTCTTTATGAAATTGAGTCAATAACTGATTGAATCTGATACAACAGCCTGAGCTTTAGGTCAATATTGAATGTTGAGATCATACTGCTGAAATTCATCAATTCATTGAGCTAGTCATTTAAATGAGTGCAGTGTATTCTTTAAATATTGTAGACCTTCATGATTCATAATGATAGTTGTAGTATGATCATTTTCAATATAGTACTGTCAAGTTCAAAGTGCATGCTTAATGATCAATAGCTTCTTTTCATAAACAGAATAATTGAGCTCTGCATCTTGTAACTTCTGATCATCATAGATAACTAAATAACATTTTTCATTTATTTCATTCTGCATCAGGGCACAGTCAATTGCCTATTTGAAAGTGTCTATTTTGATAGTAAATGATTTGTGTACAGTTACTTAAATAAGTATTAATTTAAATGTAAGTGCATTCTTAAGCTATTGAAAGACACTGTTACATAATGTGTTTTAGACAATGAATTAATTCTTCTTTGTATGCAACTCAATGTCATTCTTCTTAAGCAAATTCAATAGCAATGCTGTGATCTGTGCAAATTCTTGTACAAATTATCAGTAATACAAAGTCAGTTCAAGAAACTGCTGTACATGATGTGCTGTCTTTGAGGCAGGCCAATTCTTAATGACTGATATCTTGATAGAGACTGATCATAATGTGTCTTGTCTCACAATATGTTCACAAAACTTAAGGATTTTCATCTTAACAGTGCACTTACTAGACTTAGCATATAGCTTATGTTTCTTTAAGATATCAAGAATGATTTATAAGTGTTTCTGATGATCTGAAATTGAGTTGAAAAAGATCAGTATGTTGTTGAGATATATTAGACAGAATTTGTTAAGTAAGTTCTGTAATATAGAGTTCATCATTGACTGAAATGTCACTGAGGCATTATATAGCTTAAAGAACATAGCTGTGAACTTATATTTGCTGTAATGAATGTTGAAGACAGTCTTTTTTGTATTGTCTTTGATTACACAAACTTGATAATAGCTCAAAGTGAGATTAAGCTTGATTAAATATCAGGCTTTGTCAATCTGATCTAGATATTTCTGAATTCAAGAAAGTGAATATTCATTCTTAACAGTAATGTTGTTTAATGCTCTGTAATCAATGCACATTCATCATGTATTCTTCTTCTTTTTAACAAACAGAACCAGAAAGCTTCATGAACTTGTAAACTCACAAATTAGATCTTTATTCATTAGCTTCATTATCTGTTTAGCCTGTTTGTTCAGCTGTAGCTGTGACAGAAAGTAAGCATTTATGTTGACAGACTTAACATCACTGATGTTAATGCTATGTTTAAACATTCATTTAGATGATAGTTTGTCTGATAAAGTCAACTTAAATACAGATTGAAACTCTTCAATAATGATTCATAGTCATTCATTCATAATGATTAACAGTTCAGCTTCTGACTTCTTCAAGTTCTGTTGAATCATTAATAAGTATCTGACAGTTCTGTGATTTCAAAGTGTCTTTATAGCTGCACATTCTTCAATCACATTTAATGTCAACTCATTTACAGCTTGTTGTTGCTTTTTCAGAAACAGATAATGATGTTTTCATTGTCAATCCTGAATTATCATACAGTTCATAGCTCAATCAATCTGAGAATTAGTGACTTTTAGTTAGATTAATCTCAGAATGAGATCATGTTCTTAAAGATTCACAATTCATGCTTTTAATTGTTGCTGAAAGCTATTTATCTTAAGATGAAAGATCAGCTTTGCAGTTAATTAAATGATCTGTCTATTCAGCAAAGATATCTTAAGCAGTTTAATTTCATATTGACTATCAATTGATATTTAATTGACAACTATCAAGAAGATATATATTCAGTTTATATCTAAATTAACTAGTACTTTCACATTTATCTTGTTCAGTCTGTCTCAAATGCAGCCTGCAAGAATATATGCATTTAAATTAAGAATGTTGATTTGACTGAAGATCATACTTAATAGTAAGGGTTTCAGATCATTCAGTGTAAATGCTTCACTCAGATCATTATTGAGTTGAATAGAAGCTTCTGTTAACTTGTTCACAAATACTTCTATATTTATGAACAACTTTAATTTTCTGAATTATTCAAATCAACTTCAACAATCTTCAGCTTCTTCTTGTCTTTATTCTTTCTCTTATTCTTATTCTTGCCCTTATCTTTGCTCTTATCTTTATTCTTATCAGTGTCCTTGTTGTCTCAGCAGTCTTTAGCTATATGTGAGAACTTTTTACAGTGAAAGCACACTTTATTCTTCTTACATCAGGTTCAATAAGCTTTCATATCTGACTTGTTTAATTTAGATGTAGTTGATCTTTCATGACTTTGAGACTAATCTCAAGAATTAATTAACAAGTTATTACAGTTTGAATTTAAGCTGTCAAAGACATTAAGATGATTCTTGTTATGTACTTCTTAAAGACTTTATTCAATTCAATTGACTTGTTGAACTAGCTCATTAAGAGTAGTTGCTTCAGTCTTTAAATATTTTTAGAGTTTGAATCAAATCTTCTGCTTTAGATTCTGAGTGAACTGCTGTTTCTGTTTGTATTTAACTGATATAGACTGAAGAAGTTATACAATCTTTGTAAACTCTGCTTCATATTGTCAAACTGATTTTATTTGTTTCAGTGTCTCATAATGACAACATTGATGTTTCATTTCATTAACATTTTCAAAGATCAGTAGAAATGCTAGAAAGAAGTTATTCATATTTTAAGATCTAATGTCTAATGAGTCTTCTCTGACTTGAAGTCATTCTTCTTTTTAGAGTCATCATACTTTGATAGTATCTTTTAAATAACTGATCATAACAGTGATTTTTGCTTCATCATTTAGAAGTTGATTTGTCAACATTTTGTAAAATTGAAAATAAGCTTTCATTTTGAGAATCTACATCTCTGCAGTATTCACTTTTCAACTATTCTTATAGACAGATGATGTCTTCATCTTCAGAGAATTCTTGAACATCACTGCAGAGAGAGACACTATCACATTAGATATTTCTTGAGTTTCTGAAGCTGCATTAAATAAAAATGTGGCCTCAGACATAAAAGCTAATTAATTAGCATGAATATCTCTCAATTAAGTCTGAAGAAATGCAATTTGACTTGTCATTGTCTTATAATTAGCTTAAGAAGCTGTTTCTGACACTGATGACTGACTAATGATAGTGAATTTGTTCATTATTATAGAAATAGAGTTGAACTTCATACTGAGAGATTGTAAATAATTAAAGACATCAATTAATGAATTAATTCTGATTCAGTTTGAATTGCTGTTGAACATGTTATAATATAAGAAAGATAGAACTTTTCTTCATACAATACAGTATAAGAATTTGTTTCTTTATTCTGTAGTCTCAATACTGAAGTAGTGATGAGCACTGAAGAGAAAGTGAATACATAGTTTATGCATTACTGCATTGAAACTTTCATGATTAGAATATAAATTGAATCAGCTCAGACTGAAGTCTGAGTCTCAGAACTGCTTGAAAGTGTGTCTCAAATCTTTGATGCTATCAGATGTGAATCAGTCTGTAGAAAGTTGTTCCTATTTGTTTATGCTATGTAGAGTATATATAGGAAATGATGACTAAGACATAAATAGGGGCGCTTAGTAAGAGATGAGTAAGCAATGATATCACAA
>JAABUJ010006267.1_pt1 | contig 11582 bp, 13 predicted proteins | sample 5559131 | NCBI WGS metagenome assembly JAABUJ01 (sample SAMN10711875, study PRJNA513366) | rock metagenome | isolation source: Antarctica rocks | place: Antarctica: Victoria Land, Mt New Zealand nord | collected 2016-01-07 | reverse complement strand
CGACACGTCGGCGTCCGCCGACGCCCGTCCGGCCGCGCCGGGCTCTCCGGCCCCCTTCCACCCCCCCGCCTATCCCTACGACCGGCTGGCGCCGGCCCGGCGCGTCGCCGCCGCCCACGACGGTGGTGTGGTCGACCTGTCGGTGGGCACCCCGACCGACCCGCCGCCCGACGCCGTGCTCCGGGCGCTCGCCGGCGCTCGCACCGAAGCGGATGCCGGTTCTGACGCCGGTGTCGGTTCTGACGGCGGTGCCGGTTCTGACGCCGGTGCCGTTGCCGATGCCGATGCGGATGCCGCTGCCGGTGCCCGTGCCGACGCTGCGGGCGTGGTGCGTGGCTACCCGCCCTCGGTCGGCACCCAGGCGCTGCTCGACGCGATCGTCGGGTGGATGAGCCGGCGCCTCGGCGTTGAGGTGGCGCCCGACGAGGTGGGGGCGTGCGTGGGGACCAAGGAGTTCGTCGCCACCGTGCCCCAGTGGCTGAAGCTGCGTAGCCCGGGCCGGGACACCGTGCTCTACCCGGCGATGGCCTACCCGACCTACGCCATGGGTGCCGAGCTCGCCGGTCTGCGGGCCGTCCCCGTCGCCGTCGACGCCCGGTTCCGGCCCGACCTGTCCACGGTGAGCGAGTCCGATGCGGCGCGCGCCGTGGTGCTGTGGGTCAATTCGCCGGGCAACCCGGCGGGTCAGCTCGACGACCTGGCCGGGGCGGCGGCCTGGGGTCGGTCGCGGGGGGTGACGGTCGCGAGCGACGAGTGCTACGCCGAGTTCACCTGGGACGGCCCACCCCGTACCATCCTCGCCACCGGGGCGCTCGACGGCGTGCTGGCGCTGCACTCCCTCTCCAAGCGTTCGAACATGGCGGGCCTGCGCCTGGGTTGGTACGCCGGCGAGCGCGACCTGGTCACCTACCTGCGGGAGGTGCGCAAGCATGCCGGGCTGATGGTGCCCGGTCCGGTGCAGCTGGCCGGGGTGGCGGCGCTCGCCGACCAGGTCCACGTCGAGGCCCAGCGGACCCGCTACCGCGAGCGACTGGTCCGCATGCGGGAGATCCTCGCCGCCGCGGGAGTGGATGCGCCATTACCCGGTGGCGGTCTCTACCTGTGGGCCCGGGCTCCGGGAGGCGACGCGTGGGCGCTCGCCGAGCGCCTGGCCGCCGAGGGCGGGGTCCTGGTGTCGCCGGGCGAGTTCTACGGGGCGGCCGCTGCCGCCTACGTGCGCATCGCCGCCGTGGCGCCCCTCGAACGCCTGGATCTGGTGGCCCGACGCCTCGGCGTCAGCTGAGCGGGGCTCGTTGGCCCCAGCCAGTCACGCCAGGACCGGCATCCCACCAAGAGCGGACTGGTCACGGTGCCGGGCAAACCAAGTGATGACTTGCCGCCGGGCCTGCAACGCAGCATCCTTCGTCAGGCCGGACTCTTGGAGGAACGGTGATTCCACTCAGCAACCACGGCTACCTCATCATCATCGAACAGGCCCCCGCGAACTACGGGGCCTGGGCGCCCGACCTGCCCGGTTGCGTGGCAACCGGCGCCACCGTCGAGGAGTGCGAAGCCGAGATGCGCGACGCCATCTCCTTCCACCTAGAGGGAATGCGTATCGCTGGCGAGGCCATACCCCAGCCGGCCGCAGTAGCCACTTCCGTAGTCGACATCGCCGTCTAGCCAGGAGGGCCGGTTCGGCTCCCCTATCCGAGCGAGGGGAACGGTCGCGTGGCGGGCTGTGACGGTTGGAGGGTCTTCGGCGCCCGCCTGTCTCAGTGGGTTCGCCAGGGGATTCCGCTCCCCGAGAGGCGGGTGAAGGAGGAGAGGGGCCGGGCGGTCCGGGCCGCTACCTCATCGGAGGGTCGATGTCAGGAGCCGGCTTCGCCGGGCCGGTGCCTGAGGCGGCTGGGTGCTCCGGCAAAGGGCGTCTGGCGGCGAAACCCGTCGCTTGCCGGGTGCCCAAATGCTAGTATGCTAGTATACTTGGGAGTGACCAACCAAGAAGTCAAGCAGTTGAACGTGTACCTGCCGGTGGCACTCGTCCGCGAGATCAAGCATCACGCCATCGACTCCGAGCGTTCGCTCTCGGCGCTCGTCGCCGACGCGCTGCGGGCCTATCTCGACGCTGAACGAGCACCCAACGAACAGGGCCAAGGCCGAGAAGGCCCCCGGAAGAGGAGGAGTGATGCTGACTGACGGGATCGAAGGCGTCTACGTCGAGACGCACAACTGGGGGAAGACAGCCAAGTTCCTTCAAGAGCTCGGGTTCAAAGTGGAGTTCTCGACCGACCACGGATCGGGGATGCTCCGCAACGGCGACGGCCCCTACGTGTTCAGCGAGGAGGTTCCGGAGGATCATCAGCCCGTCGAGATGCAAGTGCTGCTGCGAGTGGCCGATGACGACGCCTGCAACCCGGGTCCGCCCGTCGAGGTGGTCAAGCCGTTCGAAGACACACACTATGGGACAAGGGAGATGCAGGTACGAGACCTGATGGACGCACCTGGAGCCCTTCAAGCGCCAGCAAGGCCATGACCTCCCACATGGTCCGGCTGGAACAGATCGTCGCCCGGTTACCCCAAGTCGCACGAGTCGACATACAGGCGTGGGACGGTGAGCCGACCTTCCGCGTGAACGGCAAGAACTTCATCTTCACCGATCCCGCCGCCACCGCTATCAGCGTGAAGCTTCCGAAGGAAGAAGCAGCCGCGGTCATTGCCAACGACTCCCACGCGGAACCGACTGGCTACGGCCTCGGGCGTCACGGCTGGATCTCGGTGAAGATTCCCGAGGACACCGGCGAGGAGCGATGGCGAGAGATCGAGGAATGGATCCGAACGTCATACACCCTCGTAGCGCCTTCCGTGGTCCTGGGCAGAGAAGCGACTCGTCCGCTCGCACGACTACTGGCTGGCCACTGTGACGCACTCAGGCGCCCCTCACCTCATGCCGGTGTGGGCCGTTTGGCACGAGGACAGTTGTGGTTCAGCAGCGCTAACGGTTCGCGCAAGGCGCGGAACTTGGCGAACGAGCAGCGCTGCGTCATGTCCACCGAGGATCTTCTTGAGCCCGTGGTGGTGGAGGGTTGGGCGCAACGGGTGATCGATGCCGAAGCGCTGGGCCGCATGTTGGTGGTGGTGAACGCCAAGTACGGGACCGACTACGGCATTGAGATGATGGACCCGGCCTCCAACAGCGTGTTCGCGCTGAGACCCGAGTGGGTCTTCGCCTTGGACTCCAAGGACTTCACAGGGTCCGCGACGCGATTCGTCTTCAGTCCCGAAGTGGTCCTTGAGCCCGCTTTTCCGGGAACTTCAACCGTCATGGAAAGGCAGACCGCTTGGGCAACCCCAGCACGAGGCCGAGCGTCGCCACCATTGCGGCGAGGTTGATCCAGGTGGCGTCGATGAGCCCCGAGGAGAAGTCGTGTTCCAAGGCCGAGCGCGACGCCGACGAGAACGCCGCGTCGACGGCTGTGCTCCCCGAGGGGTGTGAGCAGCCGGGTGGGATGCTGGCGGGATCGGAGGAGCGGGCCTGGGCGACGAAGCAGCGCTCGAAACGGCTTGTTGCCTCCGCCGTGGCGCCGGCCGGCAGGTTCGCCAGGCGGAGCTCGGCGCGCAAACGGGGCTGGCTCTTGGCAGCGGCGGTGGGAGCTCCGCCGGCGAGACTGGCGAAGAGGACCGTGCCGACGGCGGCGATGCCCAGTGCGGTGCCGAGGCGCTGGCCGGTGGAGAGCACACCGGCCGCCCCGCCGGCCACCTTGGCTGGCACCCCCGCGAGGGTGATCCCGATGAGGGGGGCGACGACCAGTCCGGAGCCCACCCCGGCGACGAGCAAGGTAATGGCGAGCTGCCGGTCCGGCGGGTCTTGGTGGTCGCTGTGGACCAGGGCCACCAGGCCGCCCAGGCCGACCAGGAACGCCACCAGCCCGATCATGAGCGAGCGCCGCCCGAGCCGGGCGATGAACGGGGTGGAGGTCGACGCCGAGCCGACGAACGAGGCGGCGGAGAAGGGGACGATCGCCAGCCCGGCGCGCAGTGCGGAGTAGCCGAGCCCGAGCTGGAGATACAGCGACAGGCTGAAGAACAGCGAGGTGAACCCGGCGAAGTACAGCAGTCCCACGGCGAGCCCGGCGGAGAACGAGCGAGACCGGAACAGCTCCAGGCGGATCAGGCACGGCTTTCCCCGACGGACCCGGGCTGCCTCCCAGGCCACGAAGGCGGCCAGCGCCGGTGCGGCCCCGGCGAGACAGGCGAAGATCCACCAGGGCCAGCCGGCGGCCTGGCCCTGGACCAGCCCGAAGGTGACCAGGAACAGCGCGGCCGAAGACAGGGCGACCCCCACGAGATCCAGACCGTCCCGGGGCGAGCGCGACTCTCTCAAGAACACCAGCCCGGCGACGATGGTGGCCACGCCCACGGGTACGTTCACCAAGAAGATCGGGCGCCACATCTGGGCGGTCAGGTGAGTGGCGATGAGCGCGCCCCCAGCCAGGGGCCCGATGGCCGTCGCCACCCCGCTCACCGCTCCCACCAGGGCGAATGCTCGGGCTCGCTCGTGCCCGGCGAAGCTGACTTGGGCGGTGGCGATGATCTGGGGTTGCAACAGTGCGGCCATGGCTCCTTGGGCGACGCGGAAGGCGATCAGCTCGGCGGGGCTGGTGGCCAGGCCACACGCGGCGGAGGCGGCCACGAAGCCGGCGACCCCGAGGAGAAACAGCCGGCGCCGACCGTAGAGGTCACCCAGGCGGCCCCCGGTCACCAGCAGCAAGCCGTAGGAGAGGGCGTAGCCCGATATCACCCACTCCACCGAGGAGTAGCTGGCGTGCAGGCCGGACTCGATCGAGGGCACGGCCACGTTGACGATGGTGGCGTCGACCAGGATCACCAACTGGCCGACGAGCACCACGGCCAGGGCCTTCCAGCGGCGGGGGTCGGGCCTCGTTGCCGGCGGGGCGGAAGCCGTTGCGGTCACTTCTCGTTCTCTCCATCGCCGTTGTCCTCTCCATGGCCGTCGGCCTCTGCACGGCCGTCGGACGTCTCTCGGCGCTCGCTCAGGCGGGCCACCGCCTCCGCGGCGATCTTGGGCACGGCGCCGGACAGGCTTTCGTGCCAGGACAGCTCCGCGTCCAGGCGGGCCTGGTAGTGGGCGAAGATCTGGCGCTCGGCCTCAGACAGCCACGGCCAGGCCGACTCCTGCTGATGCGCCCACGCCTGGGCCTGCGCCCGCAGCGAGGCTACCCGGTCGGCGATGCGCCCGGCGAGGGCCTCTTCGGCCAGGTCGTCGGCGAGGACCAACGCCAGGTCGACGGGGTCCGGGCGCAGGTGGGCGTCGCGCAACACGACGTCGCGCTGCGCCACCAGCTCCTGCCATCCCAGGTCGGTGATGGCGTAGACGGTGCGGGCCGGCAGGCGGCCCTCCTGCTCGGTGCGCACCGCCTCGATCAGGCCCTCGGTGTCCATCTGGCGAAGAGACTGGTAGAGCGAGCCCACCTTCACCTCGCTCCACCGCTCGGTTCGATCCAAGGCGGCCTGGCGGCGGATGGCGTGACCATGGAGGGCGCCGTGGCGGGCCAGGGCGCCCAGCACGAACATTCCGGTTGTCGAAGCACTCATGGTTAGGTACTCAAGCACGAGTAAACGACACCGTCAAGCCACCCGGTCGCGGACGTCGGGTAGCGTCGAGCGCCATGGCCGATCTGCACGCCCGGATCAGCGAGCTCTGGGGGCGGCGAGCCCAGATCGGGCCGGCCGACGCCGAGGCCGTCGCCACCGTCCACGAGGCCATTGAGCTGCTCGACACCGGCCAGGCCCGCGTCGCCGAGGTCGGCGCCGGCGGCGAGGTGATCGTCCACGAATGGCTGAAGCAGGCGATCCTGCTGCTGTTCCGCACGTCCGCCATGGCGACGGTGGAGGCCGCCCCGTTCGAGTACGTGGACAAGCTGCCGCTCAAGGGTGACTTCGCCGCCGCCGGGGTCCGGGTGGTCCCGGGGGCGTCGGCCCGGTGGGGGAGCCACCTCGAGCCGGGCGTGGTCATGATGCCGAGCTACGTCAACATCGGCGCCCGGGTCGGCGCCGGGACGATGGTCGACACGTGGGCGACGGTGGGGTCCTGCGCGCAGATCGGGGCGAACGTCCACCTCTCGGGTGGGGTCGGAGTCGGGGGGGTCCTGGAGCCCCCCCAGGCCGCCCCCGTCATCGTCGAGGACGACGCCCTCATCGGGAGCCGGTGCGTGCTCACCCAGGGGGCACGGGTGGGGCGCGGCGCCGTCCTGGGGGAGGGGTGCATCCTCAACCGGGGGATCCCGGTGGTCGACGCAGAGACGGGCGGCGAGCTGTCGAGGGGGGTGGTGCCGGCGTGGTCGGTGGGCATCCAGGCCAGCCGACCCCGTGTGTTCCCGGGCGGGACCTTCGGCCTGCCGTGCATCCTGGTGGTGCGGCGCCTGGTGGAGGGCCAGCGGGCCGACTCCGCCCAGCTCAACGACATGCTGCGCGAACACGGCGTCGCCATCTAGATGGGTTCGAGGGGATGATTCCAAGAGGTTGGGGAAAGAGCCCGGCCGCTGCCGACGACCGCCCGGCGGCGGCGGCGACCGACCTGCTGGCTCGCACCGCGGAGCTGGTGGCCATCCCGTCGGTCAGCCACCACGAGACCGCCATCGCCGACCACGTCGAGGCCCGGCTCGGCGCCGTACCCGGGTTGGTGGTCGAACGGATCGGCGACAACGTGGTCGCTCGCACCCAGCTCGGCCGGTCCGCCCGCCTGGTCCTGGCCGGTCACCTCGACACCGTCCCCGTGAACGGCAACGGCGAGGCGCGCACCGATGGTGACACCCTCTGGGGTCTGGGCTCGGCCGACATGAAGGGGGGTCTCGCCGTCATGCTGGAGCTGGCCACGACGCTGTCCGGCCCGGCGGTCGATCTGACCTTCGCGTTCTACGTGGCCGAGGAGGTGGCCCGGGTGGACAACGGCCTGCTGGCCATCGCCGCCGTCCGCCCCGACCTTCTCCGAGGCGACGCCGCCGTGCTCTGCGAGCCCACCGCCGCCCGGGTCGAGGCGGGATGCCAGGGCGTCCTCAAGCTGGCGGTCACCGTGGGCGGGACCCGGGCCCATCCCGCCCGGCCGTGGATGGGGGTCAATGCCATCCACCGACTGGCGCCCGTCATCGACGCGGTGGCCGCCGTCGCCGGGCGCGAGCCGGTGATCGCCGGGTGCCGCTACCGGGAGGCGACCCAGGCGGTGGGCGTCGACGGCGGGGTGGCCGCAAACGTGGTCCCCGACCGGGTCACCCTCGTGCTCAACCACCGCTTCGCCCCCGACCGCGACGCCACCGGGGCCGCCGCCGCGCTCCGGGAGATGCTGCAACCGCACCTCGACCCGACCGCAGGTGACAGCATCGAGATCCTCGACTCGTCGCCCGCCGCCCCCCCGGGGCTCGATCAACCGCTCTTGGCCGGGTTGGTCGCCGCCACCGGCGAGGCGCCCCGGGCCAAGTTGGGCTGGACCGATGTGGCGTTCTTCGCCGAGCGGGCCATCCCGGCGGTGAACTTCGGCCCCGGCGACCCGGAGCTGGCCCACACCGCCGCCGAGCGGGTCGGGCGCGGGGACCTCGACGCCACCCTGGCCGCCCTGGTGCAGGTGGTGAGCTGAGGGCGACCGGCGGGCCGCGGCCGCCTGGGAGCCTTCATGCGCCCAGAGAACGCCGTCAGCCCCTCCACCCCAGCCAGGTCGACTCGTCAAAGGCCGCCTGCCCTGCGAGGTGCTCCAGACCGAGCCGATGTCGCACGCTCTCAACGCCTGGCGGGGCCACGGAGAGTGTCAACGTCGTGCAGGACCGACTTCCCGAAGCACCGGCTGGTCGTACGGGCCTAGGCATAATCGAGACACCTGGACTGGCGTGACGCTTAGTGGTCCTCCGCGGAAGTCCTGCGATGCGTCGGGAGGGGGGCGGTGAGCGGGTCGTAGTCTCGTCTGGGTGAAGATCCCTGACTCGACGCGAGCCAGTCTGGCGTCTCGCTTGTCCCGCCGCGCCCGTGAGCGCTGGCCGGACCTGGCGGGAGTCGTCCTGCGTTTGCGGACGAACTTCGCCTACGTCGACGGGGAGGTGGTCGACGGTCCGGTCATCAAGTTGTGCCGGTTGCGCTACGGCGGTTTAGCCAACAGCTGGGGGTTCGCTGTCTACCTGGCCAGCCGAGACGGCTACGAGGACTCGATGCTTCCCAGCGGAGGTATCGCGGGGTCGCCGGAGGAGGCGCTGGACTGCGCGTGCGGGCTGTATCTGTCGGACCCGGAGGTGTGGTGTATTGGCTTGCCGTCATGATCGCCGGCGCCGGTTGGGCTGTCGGGAGATCAGGCGGCGACCAGTGGGACGGGCGAGGCTTGGTCGTGGGCAGCGATCCGCTTGAGGAGCTCGTTGAGGTCGTCTCGGGTGAAGCGCCAGTCGAATGGTCGGGCGACGGGATTGTAGCGGTCCTCGAAGGCGGCCAGGCGCTGGGTGATCTGGTCGGGGTCGGAGAAGTCGTTGGGGTTGACGACCTTGCGTTGCACGACGGAGAAGTAGATCTCGCACTGGTCGAGCCAGGAGGCGTGGCCGGGCAGGTCGGGCTACGGGACGCATCGGAGGGCCTCATGCGCACGGTGCCGGTACGCCTATGGAGGATTTGGTTCTTGACGCCGACGGGATCGGCTACGCCGTGGCCGCTTGGTCGCTGCCTGCTCCGTGGCTGGATCGCCCGTCAGCTGGCGAGGCTCTTGTGTAGCGACCGGAGCCACCCAGCGAAGCCCCGCTCGAAGTGTGCCGTCCAGCGGTCGCACTCGTCGGCGGGGCAGTCGAAGGTGGCCCACCATTCGACGAACGCCCGATTCCCGTCGGTGACCGGTGTGACGCGGATCGTCGCTGTGTAGTTGCGGAGCGGGAAGGGACAGGGGGCGCAGAACTCGTAGGTGTAGGACCGATCCGGGTTCGAGTGGGCGAGCAGGCGTTGACGGATGGGCGGGGATTCGTCACCGACCTTGCGGACGCTGCCCACCGAGTCGCCCGCCCGGCCTTCTTCGATGACGGCTTCGTATTCGTCGCCGGCCCACTGGTAGCTGCCGAAGTCGCGAATGGCGTCCCAGACCCGGCCGGCGTGCTGGTCGAACACGGTGCTGTAGCAGGACTTGGCCATGGCTATCTCCTCTTCTGGGGGAATCCCCGGACGGGAACTGGCTCCTCCCGGGGTCCCTGTGTTCGGCCGGTTAGGGCGGGTGGTCAGGACCATGGCACGGGGGTCGGCCACAGGACCGATGAGACGGCGTCTGAGGTGGCCTGGTCGGCCCGGATGGTTTACGGGGCGGGTCGGAGGAGCGGCGACCCCACAGCACGAGCAGGCGGTGGGCGGGTCGGTGGTGACGATGGCGTCGCCTTCGGCGGTGCCCTCGTCGGTGATCTCGAAGCGGGCGTTGCCGTGAGCGTCGGTGGCGAGCACGACGTCGGGCTGGGCTGGGGAGCGCAGCACGATCTGCATCGGCAACCGGCCACCGTGGCCCGCCCGGGTCCGGGAGGACTCGTTGAGGATGGGCATGGCGTTGAGGACGCGCACGGCGTGGCGGGTGAGCTCGGGTTGGGCCAGCAGCTCGTCAGCGATGTCGTCGTTGCCGGCCGGCGTTGCTTTCGTGGGCGTTGCTTTCATGGGGAGTCATGTCGTTCCTCCGGGGGATGCTCGAGGTGGGCTCGCGCCCAGACGTCGGGCGGTGAGCGGAGCGCGTCGCTTCCATGGAGTAGACGTGCGGCCCGGCCGATACGTGAGGTGCGAACCCAGAGAGATCCTGCTGCCCGCTCTGACCGCCGTCGCATTCTCGGCCAAAGCCTGTCGACTCATGGTGTGCCAACCGAAAAAGGTGAGGACCCAAAGTGGCGCGGCGACAGGTAGTGACTCCACCAGCCGGGCTTGATCACCGAGCCGTGACCGACCCGGCACACCTGGCGACTCTCTGGCCCCTCGCGTAGTCGCCTCATCGTGCAGGCGCGGCGCACCACGCAAGCTGCCGCGGTCTGCCACCGTTCCGAACGCCCCGGGTTCTGAGCGGTGCGCCGCCACGCTGAGCAACGGGTGTGGCCCCGCCTGTGACGGACCTGGCGGCAAGGATGAGGGCTCTGACCTCACGGAACCCACGGACAGGGCGTCTACCCAGGTATGGCGGGCAAACAGCCGTTCGAGGCCGTCGTTGGCAGCACATGGCGCCGCGGTGCTCCTCGTCTGTCGGGCCGTGCTCGGACCGGTCGACGCTGACGACGCCCTGGTCTGAGACGTTCCTGTCCGCCATGAAGGCCTACCCGCCCTGCCAGCGGACGCCATCGTGTCGGCGTGGTTGGTGACCATCGCCCACCACAAGGCCATCGACGTCACCCGGGCGGCCAGTCGCCGACCCGTACTGATCGGCGAGCCTGCCGACATGGCGACCGCCGCCGCGGACAGCCGGGACCTCGACCTGGCCGCGGCGCTGGGCGAACTGCCCGACAAGCAGAAGCAGGCGGTCGCCTACCACTACCTGGCCGGCCTGGCCTACACCGACATCGCCGCCATCCTCGGCGGCAGCCCCGACGCCGCCTGACGCGCCGCGGCCGACGTCAGCCGAAGACCGGGCCGCCTCCATGCGACCCGGCCGCAGCGCCCTGCGCGTCGACGTGATCGGCGGCCGGCTCGCACCAGCAGGCCTGCTGCGCGACTTCCATCGCGTGCATCCCGAGACCGAACTCGATGTCGTGACCCTCTTCGACGCCGACGCCGCCATCGCCGCTGTCCGGTCGGGCGCGATCGACTCGTCCTTCCGCGCCGTGACGGTGGCCGCGGAACAGCTCCCCGACGGCATCGACTCCGCCCGCGTCCTCGACGAGCCCCACCAACTCATCACCGGACCGACCCACAAGTTCGCCGCCGCCCGTGCAGTCACGCCCGACGAGCTTGCCGGGCACAGGATCTGGATGCCCGGCATCGTCACCGGAACCGAATGGGCCGCCTACTACGACGAGCTCGCCGCCGCGTTTGGGCTCACATCGACGCCATCGGCCCCAACTTCGGCACCGAGGCCCTCCTGGACGTGATCGCCGACTCCTCCGGCACTGGCGACCTTCGTCGGCGAGCAGACCCGGCTGGTCTGGGCCGCCGACTACGACCTGCGGCGCATTGCCGTGCGCGACCCGACACCGGTCTACCCGCACTCACTGATCTGGCGCAGCGACAACCGGCACCCTGCACTCACCACGCTGCGCAATTACCTCGGCTCCATACAGCCCAACCACCGCGATGCCGAGACCTGGACACCGAAATGGGCTCAGCGCTCAACGCCACCGCGTCGACCCAGCGCCGACCACGTCAGCGCCGCAATACCTAGGCTCACCCGGGAGCCGAGGCCCGACTGCGGGGGTCGCCCCCGTCCAGGCCCGCGGCTTCCCGATAGTCCGCCCGCTCCCCCCGAGCCTCGCCCGCGATCCTCAGACTCAGAGGCGGCGCAGAAGGCTGACAACCCTTCCGTAGATGACGACCTCCTCCGGTTCGAACACCATCGGTGACATCTGGGCGTTGGCGGGGGTGAGGACGACCCGGTTCCCGCGCCGGCTGTA
>JAABUJ010006266.1_pt1 | contig 11583 bp, 9 predicted proteins | sample 5559131 | NCBI WGS metagenome assembly JAABUJ01 (sample SAMN10711875, study PRJNA513366) | rock metagenome | isolation source: Antarctica rocks | place: Antarctica: Victoria Land, Mt New Zealand nord | collected 2016-01-07 | reverse complement strand
AAGGAAAATAACTGAAGATGATACTGAGAGAAATTGAAACTCTCGCCCCACAAACCCTACCGACAGCGCCTTATGCGATATTGAGGAGAGCATGGTGCTATGCCCAGAGCGTTCAATCGTGGAGAAAACGATCCATACGTCCGCACAAGCTAAGCCCAGCACCTCTAGTATTTCCGAACATAGATCCGCAAAAATGAGGTACCTATTTGAAGTCTGGAAAGCCGCTGTCTTGTGACTCTTACCCTCCGTAGTAGCAATAGGCTTGAGTAGGAGAAATCACCAAAGTTTTCGATCCGAATAATGATTAGGAAAGCGTTGTATGTCGCGCGTCTGGGCAAACCGACCGTGCATAGAGAGCTTATCGACGGCAAAGCCACAGACTATGGAGTTCTCGTTCCTACAGCCAGAAGGTGATTCGTTCCAGGTGAGAATGTAAAGTACGGTAGGCTTCGGGGCGGAATTTGTTAACCAAGTATGCCGAGGGCTTGGCGAGCTTGGGCCCCAGACATTCGGCAAAAGCGTACGGACGCTCCCCGAAGCAGCCAATCTCCCCAATGGTAAGATCAACGGACACAGTGGGCGGAAGTTGATTTCAATAGGCAGCAGTCTCTCGCTTCAAGGACGTCTTGACGGATGGGTCTCCATTCAAACCTTTCCTCCAAGTATCTCGATACCCTGCTGTAGCCCACAGTGTCTGTCCGTCTCTTGATCAACGATCCACCACGTAATGGCGCATTTCATACCTTCACTTCTCCGCGCAAGCTCGTTCTCTACACCCTTCCTTTCAACCCTGGTACCTTCAGTGTCGCTCGCCTACGCTCTTCAGGGCCTTGTTGCTGTTCCTTCAATCGCGGCGCAGACGGAGCGCTTCTATGACCTTTCCGGCTCACTCACATACCTGTCCTGCACGGCATTGAGTCTTTACTTGCCCACCGTAAGAGCCCGATATGCGGCTGCGGCCGCGGGGACTTCAAAGCCAGCATGGCCGAGTCTGGTACAGGCTGCAATGGGTAGGGGCGGCGGCCTCAATTGGAGGCAGGTGTTGCTGAGTGCAGCAGTGAGTATTTGGGCTACAAGACGTGAGTCTCAGACCTCAGTCACCCCTCGACATGCTATGTTCTGAAAGATATATTATTACGGTTGCTAACGTGACCGATGACTATCTGTAGTGGGTACCTACTTGTTCCAAAGAATCAGCGCAGATGGCACAGATTCAAGATTCGATAATATCCGACAATCACCTCCCAAGTTCCTAGGAGCATTCTTTGCCCAAGCAACATGGGTCTCTCTTTGCCTCATGCCTGTCCTGGCCGTTAACTCCATGCCCGTGTATATGTTCGCGTCGCTTCCCGCGTCAGTCGCTCTCACCGACATTCTCGGTCTACTGCTCTTTACCGGCGGAATCACATTCGAAGTCGCAGCGGATAGGCAAAAGGACAAGTGGGTACAAGAGAAGAAGCAGAAGAAACACTCTGAAGAATTCCTTACTAGGGGATTGTGGAGCAAGAGCCGGCATCCGAACTACTTTGGCGAATCTACACTCTGGTCTGGCATTGCAATCCTTGCGGGCGGTGTGCTGGTACGGAACTCCAGTCAAGTCTTGGCCGCTGGCATTAAAGGTAAGATACTCGCAAGTGCTATGTGCGGTGTCTCTCCGGCCTTTGTAACTTTCTTGCTGCTTAAAGTCAGTGGAGTGCCGATGAGTGAGAGCAAGTACGACAAGAGATATGGAGACCGCAAGGACTACAAAGAGTGGAATGCAAACACGCCTATGTTCGTACCGAAGTTCTAATCGATGTCATGTGATCTCTTGGGAATCGAATTAGTTGCGCCTCGTAGCCGGGCTGAAGGCTTGATTGTCAGACTCATCACACTTCGAGGTAGACGTTGAGTGAAGGCATCACCCGGCTTGAAGAGCTGATAGGGTGAATTATTCCCATAGGTATCAACAGACTATAATCTCTCAATCTCTAGCTTCATACTTCAATTCAGATTTATAGTTTTAAGCCGAATGTTTCCGTGCTTTTCACGCATTCCACTATGGATCGTTCACAGCCAAATCTTAGAGACTTTTCTATCTAAACACTCTGGTCTTTCCCATGCGGTGGCTCGGTGGATGCTAATCTGCGGAACCCTTCTCTTGTTGCGCCTTAGAGTCCTCCAACTGCGTCAGCGATATTTTCAACGCCTTGCCGCTTGTAACGGATCAATACTGGTCGCTCAATCCATCGCGATTGCGTTAACATGTTTTTCCAGAATGCCAAGTCATTGATCTTTTACTCTTAGTTCAGCCACCCCTTGTGATTAGGACCCTGTCAGCGCATGAGATACAGTAAAGCCCCATGTCGTAGGATCACCAGTAGTATCGACTACGTCAACGATCCGAAGGGTCAACAGCCTAGCAAACATGTTTTGAACAAAACCACGCAAAATCCGTACCCATAAGTCTGAGCAATTTGGCTTCAAATATCGTGCCTTGGTATCAGCCAGTACATCTCAAACAAGACTAAAGGACACACATCGGTTCTTCCATTGAGAGCTAAAGAAACCTTCCCACCTGCCTCGGAATCTAGAGCTGTATCTGTTGTGCGCTCTTGGTTTGAAAGGATCCTGGGAATGTCGTTCTTCGAAGCTTCACAGGAATCAAGCGCCATTCGTAGGGCTTCTGAACCGGGCTTTACTTCGTCATGAGGGTAGCCGCCGTCCTTCTCACTCAGGAAGCCATCGAAGCTGTTTATGCCAAGCTCGGCGTGTCAAAGAAATTCGAAGAGGTGATCGATCTTGCATATACCACTCAGGGATCCTGACATGGGACACGAGATCTCTTTTCCAGTGAATTATCGACTTCTGCATGATTGGCAAAGGAAGTTGAAATCGACAGAATCCCTGCCCTTCTCGGCTTCGAGCGGAACACAAAAGTAGAATGGAAGGGAGGTGGAAGATCTATTGTTGAGCCTCCTCGGATAAAACCCTAAAGAGTCCTGGACACAGGTATCCTTGGGTCTGCTACTAACATTCTTAAAATGTATTCCGTTTCCTACATACATGTCTAATGGCACTGCCCATGCGGGCGATCAGAATGGCGAAGTGCCAAGGGAGTAAACGATGAGTTCTCTGTGCAGATTGATCTTCAGCGTTGCTTTGCACAGGAAGCCTTCAGCAGTCTTCCGCATCCGGACGTCATCAACGCAGATAGCTGGCTTTTGAGCTCGATGGACATCACGTTGCGAGAGTTGAGTGGCTATCTCATCCCACCTTGACGTCAACGACTTCAACGTTTGACTATACGTTGTACAGGCGGCTCTGAGTACCCTCTGAAATGTTGTGACGGTAAGCCAGACTGAATTCAAGAAGGAATCCTGTCACAAGATCTGAAACTCCTAAAGGTAGACAGAAGTCGTTCTGAGATTGAGAGGGTGTCGAACATTGATCGGTCCCAACGTTAGTATTGCTTAGATCCGTACGACCTTGAAGGAGCCCAGCTTGTCCTTGGCTCAATGTCAAAACTATGCAATGCTTGTCACATGCATCATCTTCTTGAGCAGACGGATGATCGACTGGGCTAAGGGGCCCAAAGGAGGTGCTGAGATAGCTACTGATACTTGCTTGAGAACAGAGATATTCTATTGGCATCAACAGTTCAGGATCAATGGCTCAGATGGACATCGTTGTTGGAGCAGCCCTTGCAAGCGAAGGGATACAGGCCCGATACTCGACCGAACCTATTGAAATGGGTCGAGGAGTAGCAAAGTCGATGTAGATGCATCACGGCTGACGTATCTTTCTTTCATTCTTCTCAGGCCGTCACTTTCTCAAATTCCGAAGGTCTGTCAAATCTTCGGCAATACGAAATTCCAGACATAGTTCGCCGATTTGTTTCTGACAGAGACATCTTATTAAGTCCTTCAAATTACCTCAGATACTTAGTTTAATTGTCTAGCTGCGTCTCTTCCTTCCTAATAGTCTCCTTGCCTCTCGCCGGTGAAGCTAGTTTGCGATTAGTGATGCATCTCCATCAGCCGTCGCTGTAGTTATTACGGATGCTTTTCAGTGAAGTATCCCTCAGCGTGTTCGAAGTGATACATCGCGAGATGGAACGTATAGGGTTTCGCCAATTTGAACGACTTTTTGCCGTCTCGTCTGCTTGTATTTGCGAGCTTGGTAACAAAAATTGACGGCTTGCCGAGTTCAGGGATCAGAGCTTGCCGGCACACACACGAGATCGCTCGCTCTCACAAATCCATCAGCTGGTGTGGCAATGACAGTCATGATTGCTTCGAAAGACATCTATATAATCTTGCTTCCCTACAGAGATAATGCTATGTGCACCCATCGTATCTAGGCGTTTCTCGTTGAATGCTGCGTAAACCCCCTTTCCATAAATGCCGCTAAAGTCACACGCTATGGGAAACATCAACGCAGGAGCTCTGACCCACCATTGGCCTTACCATCCTCAATACACTTCCCAAAGTCATGCATCCCACCTTGTGAGAAACACATAAATTCTTCCGGTTCATCAACTCAGATCAAAACCTGCCCCAGCGTTGACGCTATAGAGCAGCCTCTCCCTCAAGACCTCTTCAGTCTTATACACCGGCAGCTTCAGAAGGTTCACACACGTACTCGTTGTCGGCAGCCGACTTTGATCGTTGCCAGCATCCCGGATGCTGAACCACGGGTTTAGCACTTCGAATCCCAGCAAAGGCGCTCTCGGTGTGCTGGTCACAAACTTCAGCAGTTTCTTGCGATCCGCATCCTCGAATTGCTGAAGCACATCCCAGAACAAGCGCACGGTGGGGTGTTCGAGCCCGTCGTCGCCGATAGCATATATGCCTCCGTACATGGTATGCGCGCGCAGATCGGCGACCGAAATCTCCGATCTAGAGCCGGATAGGAGGGTTTGCAGCTCGCTTTGGTTGAACATAGAGAGCCAGGATGGCGAGATGATGGTGCCGAGACCGCGAAGGAAGGCCGACGTTTGTATATGTGGCTGGATTTGCAAACGGTGGCGGGCGACGTAGGATATGTATACAAGACGATTTTCATTGGTGACGGGGATGGAAGAGCCTCCCGGACGGAGCTCACGGGTTATGGTTCGGGTTGTTGGGGTGGCAGAGTTCGCTGAGCGCTGGGAGATGACGTCGTCGATCTCAAAAGAAAGAGAGAAGTCCTCGACATTGCCGGTATAATTCTTCAATTGGAGGAGACCCTGATAGAGCCCTTCATCAAGGTCGCGGAGGTCGTTCAGATTGGCGCGGTAAGAGGATTCGCGAGCCGCAGAGTTGGCACCACCAGTAAGGGCCCATTTGAGTAGGAAGAAGGGAGCAAAGCCTATATCCACAAGGATACTTTCGTACATGCATTTACCCATGATGCGACCGAGGAATTCGTAGCGTCGAAGGAGATCGCGGATGGCTTCTGTCCATTCAGAATCGCTTTCCTTAAGACCAGCGCTTTTCAAAAGGTCACGTCTTTCTTCCACTGCCGAGGGATTAGGGTAGAGCAGATGCTGGTCATTCTCGATGAAGAGATCTAGGCCATTGGTGGCATTGAAGGCTTCGCTGGTGACGCTTGTAAGGAACTCTTTAGTCACACCGCCACCGTCAATGCCCTCCTCCTCGGTACCGAATTTGTCAACGAACTTGATCTGTATCGGTTCTTTCAGACCGTCACTCAGCCCAAAAAACTGTGTGTAGGCGTCATCGAAGACACTCTCTCGACGAACTGTAGCCCTATGTTTGGTTATGTCTCCGTCACGATGGTGTATCAAAGCGAACCGCCAGTCGTCTGGATCCACGAATCCGCCTCGTCTCTTGAATTGATCCATCTCAACGACTTTTCGAAAGATCTGAACACGGGTTGCGAACGGAATGAAAAAGGGCATGTTTTGCAAAATTTCAAGTCGTGGGGTCACGGAGGCAAGATATCTCTGTCGACTCCTCTGAGTTTGTTGCTCTTTCAGCCGTTGAAGTTCTCTAAGACGCTGAGTTCGTCCAGTGCCCACTAGACTGTCTGCGCTCCCTCGTTCGTCGTCTTCCAGTCTTTCAGACGAATCGTCGTATGCTGCATCGTAGGAGTCTTCGATCTTCTGTTTCTCTTTTTCTTCCTCGACTACGGCTTTCACAAATTGGTCCATCTCGAAATAGTCCGTCATGAGCCAGTGTCCGCTTGGGAGAAAGTTGCGTCTTGAGTCCCGTTCGTAAATCATACGAAGCAAGCCAGTCACTGTTCCTTTAAGATACGCAAGGGTCGTTCCAGGCATACCCGCTATCGACGCCTCCTGTGGTCTTGGTGCCGGTAGCGCTTCGCGGTCACTCTGTGCTTGGCCGCTTCTGACGGAAAAGTACTCAGCGATGCTGTCCTTATGCTCAACCTCTTCACTGCCAATTATTTCCGATGTGTATCGATACATAGTGAAGGCCAAATGTTTGAGGAAGATGGTCAGGTGCGCTATCTGATGAATAGGCAATGCGCTCTGTCGCGACCATGACTGATTGCTTTCCAGAGAGGAAGATCCCGAGAGAAATTCCTCGTCGTCCATGATTTTCAGGACGAAGGCGTAAAGTTCCATGAAGATCATGATGATGCGCCACTGGCGCTCTCTCACCTCTGCTCGCATCGATGATTTGCTGACCTTGGTGCTTTGAGTTGCCCGTAACAAATTTATGGCTTCTCGAGGGTCTTTCTTGATCAGGTCGTACACTTTCGATCTACGGCTTGCTTCAAAGAAAAACTTTACCGCAGGCAGCCTGTGCTCGGAACCTCGAGTAGCACCTCCCAAGAATAGCCACATACGTATCTCATCTCCTCTACGAGGAAACACTCTAAACAACGTCAACACGTATGTAGCTAATGCGGATGTCCGTTGCGAAGCATCAGATTCGTCATCTATCGAAGTGGAGAAAGCTTCAAACTGAGCAAGGAGACCACTTATGCTTTGCTGATTGACTAACGAAGAGATTTGCTCCTCTACATAAGCTGGTAGTGGAGTGAACCGTTCTGACACGACGCCCTCATCATCCTCGTAGTTGTTTCCCTCTGCTGCCATGCGAGTCTCAATCTCGTTTGCCAGTATGGAAACCATTGCAGATATGGCTTTGACATAGTCACCACTAGGTTGTTGTTCCTGCTTTCCACGTCCAAAGTATATGTAGTACGCAAGAAGCCACAGCAGTTCGTTCTGAGTATGAGCAAATACGGAGAGGCGTCCCAGAACGGCCATGGTGAGCATATGGTAGTCAATCGATATAGATGCCAGATCTATGGTTGATGGGAGCTCGGGTGTAGTCAGAAACTCCCAGGTAAGCCCATCATATACTGACACTCCGTCTACGGAGCCTGCCTTCACTTCATAGACCAATTGCTGGACCGAAGATCCTACGATCCCGCGCGTATACGGTGACTGGGATGTAGGGTGCACCAAGCTGGCCAATGCCTGATAATAGGCTGTGGGAGATATCCTTTTGGGTATTGTCTTGGCCAGTGTAGTGAGCATCGCCACCAGGTTAAAGCATCCGAGCGGTCTGTCACAGGGTCGTGCGATTGACAGCATCCCGGTAGTCAGTCGAGCTAGAAGAGCAAGAGGAGTGATCCATTCATCCCTGGACGCATCAACGAAACGCTGTGAGCCTGGCAGCTTGAATCGTAGCGCAAAGTGTTGCACGCGTAAGAAATCATCCGAGCTTCTGGAGGATCCAAATTGAACCAGTAATCTAAGCTGCCGCAGACATGCTTGTTCTGTTTCGTAAGGTGTTTGCTCGCCAGGTTGGTAATAAATCGCCGTCGCCTCCTGTTGTGATAGCTCGACGCCCGAGTGTGCGGCTTCATTGTAATCCCACTCCTGTCTCCAGCGGCTCCTGACCCCAGTACGCCCCTTGTATCCTCGCCATACTCTTTGTATTTTGACAGCCGCTGGGGGGCGTTCGCGCTCACGCTGGCGCTGAAGGCGTTCTTGCTGTGCATTCACAAGAGCGTTGTGCGTGTTTTGAGGAGAGAGGGTCTGACCAGATGTAGGATGGGCGGCGAAGGGATTGTTATGACGGCCTGACAGGTTGACCTTGCGTCGAGGGCGTGCACTGCCAGTAAAGGAAGGTTTCATGGTGTTCGGATCCTCTTTGAGTGGGCGCAGGTGCGGAAGTCCGTCATTTCGTTATATCATAGTCATATCAGTGGGGGACTATGAACGAGACAGAGGTCGAGGAGAAGTAGTCAGCTGGCTGGGCCAACATCGAGATTTCTTGGTAAAGATTTCTACTGATAGAGCTCACTCTGGGTTTCCTTAACCGAGTTAATTCCGTACTAGCGCCCTTCCACTAGAAGAAGCAGTCACTGGGATAGTACGTAGTTATTCCTTGTACAGAGTGCCGGTTCAACGTATTGAGCTATGAAGTATATGAGCTTCTTTATTGATATCTGAGCTGAGACCACGTGTATCCATAAAGTATTGAAGAATAAAGCTTCACTATATGACACAAGCCGAGATTAATAGACAGATGCGAAGGACGCAAGAAAATGAGTAATGCAAGCACCATGAGGGTCTTAGTACTCTCTGTCCAGCTGACATCCTTTGTCCCCGGCTTCGCCCCAGATTCTTGGGAACCCATCTCAATCGTGTTGCTTCGATCCCAGTCCGAGTCTGCCGTCCAGACGCTCCATCAAATGGCCTAAAGTACCCCTGAACTGCCTCCATAAGGTGCGTGAATGGCATGTAACTTCATCCACGATGGCGCGTCCTGAAGTAGTACCTCGAGCTTGCTGTGGAGTCCTTGTTATGGCAACGAAGGTAAACTACCATATTCCCTTGCCAAATAAACCTTCAATCTACACCATTCTTCTCTTTCCAGTTCTCCAGGTATCGCGTTCCACTCATAGGACCCCTACCGTCTCCTCCCTCGAACTTGCCCTTGGTGCGCTCCATTGCGTTAGTGACGAACGGTGAGAGCTGGACAAGATCAGTCACGAACGCTCGAAAAACTGTTGAGTAGAGGCATACCTTGCAGTTATCCAAATTTGCTGGAACAACATACGTCCGCACCTTGTGCCATTCGATCACGTAGTTGCCGTGTTTCGTGTGTCGACCCATAGAGCCAGTTCTGTTGCCCTTGTAGTAACCGCCATTGACTTGCTTTGTGGTAAGTTGGAGACGTCGGATACGTCCAAATAACGTTTGAGTGGGTTTGAACATAGTCTTTGTGAGAGAGAGGAGGGTTGTGCTGAATCGCGGCTGACTGATCGAGGTTGGACGAAGTGGACAAGCTGCTCTGGAGACGTCTCGGCGATAAAGATACTTTAAACCCCGAAGCCTAGATAAGATAATTCACAAACTTTTGTGGATGCTCGGTTGAAATCATAGTTATTTTGCACACTATCTTAATCGCTTTTAACGACCCCTGGCAGAACTCCGAACATGCCAGGAAGACAATCAACCGGGCCGCCGTCTACTGCGAGACCAAAGAGCAAAAAGCGCACGGCGAAACGCACCCTAAATGCGCTCGCAATTGCAGAACAGCAGCACCCAGCGAAAGCCCAACTTCCGCAAAACCGCCTTGGTGTGGCTGAGCAAGATACAACAGGGCGTAAACGATCTTTAGATGAGGAAAACACAGGTGAAGAAGGTGGTTCACGATTAACAAAGCGTCGACGAGCTGGAGACAAAGACCGCTATGGAAATGACATAGAGGGTGGAAGTGACAGTGAGGGCAATGAGTGGACCCTTGGGCAAGTGGATAGCGAGGATGACAGTGATCTTGACAGCGATGCGGCTATGGGTGAAAGTGATGAGGAAAAATTCGAGGCCTTTACGTTCCGTGGAAGCTCAAGTACCGGGAAAACTTCAAGAGCACACAAAGCAGCTGAGGAGATTGGGTCGGAGGAACGCGATATACAAGAATTTGACCTCTCCGAAAATGGAGTCGGTCAGGGTGAATTAGGCGAGGATGAAGATAGCCTTGGCGATGATGCTATTGATCTTGCTGATGCTCTCGATGGGAATGACGAGGGATCAACAGGCACAGAATCGGAGTCGGAATCGGATCAAGCAGATTTTGGGTTCTCCGACACCTCAGATCAGGAGGACGCCGCCGACCCAAAGAAGCTTGCTTTCATCGGAGACATGATCTCCAATCTCAACAGCTCAGAGCAGAATCCATCAACCCGCCCGAAATCCATCAACGACGGCCTCGAATCACAGACACCCTCAGAATTTGGACTCAGATCCTCCCAAAAACTCACCCTAGCCGACCTACAAGCGACAGTGACAGATCCAGGACTACGAAAGTCTCTTAAGCTCTTAGCAGCCGCTGACACCTCGAAACCCTCCAGCAAGCGAAGTGGAATACCTAAGAAGCTCGAGGTACCGCTTGCGAAACGGCAGCAGGACCGTCTAGACCGAGTGGCTGCGTACGAGAAGAGCAAGGAGACGCTGAACCGCTGGATCGACACCGTCAAGCACAACCGACGAGCAGAGCATCTATCTTTCCCACTCAAGGATCCCAACTCGGCAGTGGCGCAGGGAGGTCATCGGATGGTTCCAACGACGCATTCAAAGCCGGTGACTGAGCTCGAGGGGGTAATCCAGAACATATTACAAGCTAGTGGCCTCGCACCCACAAATAACAAGAACGGAGAAGACCCAGTCGACGACTTCGCAGATCTGCCTACGAACAGCTTGTCGTTGGAACAAGTGCAGGCCCGTCGTGCAGAATTACGTAGGGCGAGAGAACTTCTATTCCGCGAAGAGAAACGTGCGAAGAGGATCAAGAAAATCAAGAGCAAATCTTACCGTAAAGTCCATCGGAAAGAACGGGAGAGGAATGCCGAACGGGAGAAGGTTGCGATGGAAGCTGCTGGGATTGATAATTCGGAGGAAGAGCAGGAAAGGAATGATCGAAGGAGGGCCGAAGAAAGGATGGGTCAGCGGCATCGGGAAAGCAGATGGGCGAAGAGTGTGAAAAACAGTGGTAGAGCGGCATGGGACGAGGATGCGAGGAGTGGAGTGACGGAGATGGCAAGGAGAGGGGAGGAGCTGAGAAAGAGGATTGAGGGCAGAACCGTGGAGAACGACGATGATGCTTTTTCCGAGAGCGAATCGAGCTCCGACAATGACGACGATGAAGAAGACGGAGAAAGCAGTAACAGACTGCTCGACCGTCTACACCAAGCCAATAGCGATCAACCCAATGGCAATAAATCCACTCTATCCTCAATGCCTTTCATGCAAAAGGCCTCCTCTCTCCGCCGCGCCCAAAACGACGCCGAAGCCGAGACGATTCGCCGAGAACTCAACAACGAAGACTCCCCAAGCGAAGAAGAGCCCTCCTCAGCCCTCGGACGCAGATCTTACGGCCCCGCGAAACCCAACGCTCCCCAAACCGAATTCCAGTCCGTCCCACGAAACGAATTCGAAGAACGCCCACCTTCCGACGACGAAAACGAGATCCGCCTTCCCGACTCCGAGGAAGAAGACCTCGAGGTCATCGTCAACGCCGCAGACCCCACTCACATAAGCAAACCCAAGCAAAGACAACCCATCAGCCGAACCTGCCCCACCAAAAACCCCCTAGCACCCGCCGAACCACCCTCCTC
>JAABUJ010006265.1_pt1 | contig 11583 bp, 11 predicted proteins | sample 5559131 | NCBI WGS metagenome assembly JAABUJ01 (sample SAMN10711875, study PRJNA513366) | rock metagenome | isolation source: Antarctica rocks | place: Antarctica: Victoria Land, Mt New Zealand nord | collected 2016-01-07 | reverse complement strand
AGTCGACCAGGGTGCCGTCGGCGTCGATCGCCCGATACAGGGAGCACCAGCGCCCGTCCACCGTCACGTACGTCTCGTCAGTGTGCCACCGCACGCCAGCTTTGCCGCGCCGCTTGGCCCGCAGGCGCTCAGTCAACAGCGGGGCGAAGCGCGCCTCCCATTCCCGGACGGCCTCATGCGTGAAGGTGAAGCCGCGCGTGAGGAACATCTCGGCCAGGTCACGCAGGCTGAGCTTATAGCGCAAGCGCCAGAGGACCACGAGCAGCGCGATGTCGGTAGGGACCTGCAGATGGTTGAAGGGCGTGCCCATGCGCTCGTTGAAGGTGCGCCGACAGGGACGACAGCGGAACACGCGATACCCCAACGCCGTCCTCCGCTCCAGTTCCTGTGTCGCTTTTCCCTGACAGTACGGGCAGCCCATCGTTCCCTCCTCCATGCACCGCTATAAAAGGAGTAGGGTACCCCACCTGTTGGCTCCCCGCCACCAGTAATTCTGAGTCCTGACGCAACCTACTACGTAGGGTTGCGCTTCACCCCCCCCGAATCCTTGTCACCTGTTGTGTCTGCTAGGGGTAGTAGTTGTCAAGCTATTTAATCACAACAGGTAGTATGAGGCGAGTGATGACGCCCTGCTGATCGGTGAGGGGACGGGTATTCGCGCCTCGGGCTATCTAGCAAAAGCGCCGCGAAACTTGTAGACAACCACGGTATAAACGGAGGCGGCTGATGCGCTATATGTGTCGGGTTGATGGCTTTTCGGCGTGATTTTGATCGGTAACTGGCGTGCGAGCTGTCAGAGGGGGCCGATAACCAGGTTTTCGCGCGCCGTCTCGATGACCTCTTTGGTGATGAGGCTCAACTCGTTGATCTGCAAGATGCGCTCGATCTGCGTGAACAAGCGCTGGATCAACCGGAAGTTCCCACCGGTGATGCGGGCGATCGCCGCCATCGCCTCGGCATCGGTGAAATCATCCGGCGCGAGCGTCAAGCCCAGCCGCTCCCATTTGTGCGTACAGGATGAAGCGCATCTCCTCGGCCGAGAGCGTGCGGTACTGATGCACGAAGCCGACGCGCGAATACAATTGTGGGTAGCGGGCCAGTTGCTTCTCGATGCCGGGCATCCCTATCAGGATGACTCCGACGTTGCTGCGGTCGTAGAGGTCGCGCAGTTGCTCCAGGCTTTGCATCTTGAGCCGGTCAGCCTCGTCCACGATGATGAGCTCGGTGCGGTTGTGGTCGGGCCGCTGGCGCGACATCTCGTCGTCCGGGTAGACTGCCTCGTCGATGGCCCACGTTAGCGACTGGCAGAGGAAGCGCAGGTGCTTCTCGATGGTCGTCGGCGCATTGACGACCGTCGGTGTATAGACAATGGTGGCCTGCGTGAGTAACGCCGGTGCGGGGGCCTTGGCCCAGTACCACTCGCGCAGGCGCGGCTCGAGCGTGTCCCACTGGGCGTAGTGGCGGGCGGAGAGCGTCTTGCCCACACCCGGCGGCCCATAGCAGAGTCCGATATAATGATAGCGCCGCACGGTGTCGCACAGTTCAGCGAACCGCCGGGCCTCCTTCGTGAGCAGGAATTCGACATCGGACGAGAGCGACGACGGTGGCGCGCTAGTCATTGTAGTATCGCTTCAGATGCGGCGTGGCCGGTGGCGTCGGCTCGGGAGCGGTTGACGCCTCCTGATGCACGGATAGGAACGTCTCCACCACCCGTGCCCGGTCCGAGAGGTCCTTGCGCAGGGACCGACGCCGCTCGTTACGCGCCTGGATGACCTCCTTGAACCCGACCGTCTGGCCGGGCAGATCCTGGCATATGGCGCGGCAGAGGAAGAGGCCATCATGAAAGACCCTGATCTCCGCCATGTCGCGGGGATCATACCGGATCATGACGTCTTCTCCTACATATGCCGCCAGGGTTGGGTCGCTGAACCGCAGGCCAGCGAAGTGGATGCCGTCACGCTGGATGCGCCGCGCCCTGGCCACGGTCAGGAGCAGCAGGTCAAGCTGCTCCAGGGTCTCGGGCAGGTGAGGCAGGAAGCCACCGGCCTCCCAGCGCGCCTGCGGCGGCGCGCCCGTCTCGCCGTGCGGCCGCTGGTGATAGTCGCCGACGATAAAGCGGCGCAGGCGGGCGTCGAGGTCGGAGAGCGTCAGTGTGGGCTGCTCGGGCGGCGCGGTCCCAGGGGGCGTGTAGCCGGGTAGCGTCGCGAGGAAGAGCTGGTTGACGGTGCCGAAGAAGCGCTCGATCTTGCCGCGGCCGCGCGGCGCGCCGGGGAGGGAGAAGATGAGATGGATGTGCAGGTCGGTGGCGACCTGCTCCAGGTGGCGCGAGGTGAAATCCGAGCCGTGGTCGGTGTAGAAGTCGCGCGGGATGCCGCACACGGTCCAGCCTGCCGGCTCGCTCTTCCGCCAGATGGCCTGACGTAAGGCCAGCGCGGTTTGCAACGCTGAGGGCGGCTGCACGTTGAGCGCGTAGCCAGCGACCGCCCGCGAGTAGTCGTCGAGCACGATCGTGAGCCAGGGCCTGACCGGCCGTCCCTTGTCGTCGCGTACCCACAGGTCGAGTGGGGTGTGGTCGGCCTGCCAGACCTCATTCGGCCGGCTCGCCTCGCGCCGCACGACGAGGTCGAAAGCCTCCCCGTACGCCTTCGTGCCCGCGTGGGCGAGGGTGAGCAGGGCGGGGTCGAGGGCGCGCACGATGGCGTAGACCCGCGCGTAGCTCGGCACGGGCCATTCACGCTCCTGGGCGACATCGGCGATCTGCCGGTGGATGGTGGCCACGCTCGGCCGCGGCCGGCGCAGGGCCAGCCCCTCGATGAGGGCGACCTGGTCCGCTGGGAGTCGGCGCTGCCCGGCGTCGGAACGCTCCTTGCGGACGAGGCCGGTCAGGCCCTGCGCCCGATACTGTGCCACCCAGCGTTGGACTGTCCGCACGGCCAGGCCCACCTGCCGGGCGAGACGGGCAGCCGGCACACCGTCGTCGCTCGCGTGCAACGCGACGAGTCGCCGGAGCGCCTCGGCACGCTCCTGTTCGGTCAGCGCCGTCGCGCGACGCACGGCGGGGACGGATGCGTCCGGCTTTTCTTCGTCCATCGTTTCCCTCTCGCGTGCTGTGGCCAGTGCGATCGTCCCAGGCGTCGCTCATCCCGTTGGTCGCTCAACCGCGACGAACGCCGCAGCCCGTGCGACGATAGCCCGGTCACGTCCTCCGCCCCCGCGTGGCCTGCCCGCTGCCGCCTGCCAGGGGTCTCACACCGTGTCGCCCGTCTGGACGCGCGCACCCGACCATGCGACGACTCCGAGCCCCAGGGCCAGTAGCACGGCCGTGATCACCACGGCCTCCCGGTTTGTCGCCGCCTGGACCGGCCATGCCCAGCGGGGACCGGGTCCCACCAGCACGGCTAGTGCCCCGTACCCGAGGGGGACGATCCACGCCGCGGCGCTCCCCGCGAGGCGGGCGGTGAGCAGCGCCAAACCCGTGAAGCCGGCCAGGTCGCGGACGAGTGCCCCGTCCAGCGCGCCGCCGGCGACCGCGAGGCCCAACGCCGCGAGCCCTAGGAGCGCGCTCAGGTGGCCGAGTCGCAGCGGCGGCAGGGCGCGGCTGGCCGTGGCTTCCAGGTCCGCGACGGGCGAGGACATCGTGGCCCCGATCACGCAGGCGGCCACCAGTGGCGGGATGGTGATGAGGAACGTGATGCCCAACGCATCCCCCGCGGCCACCCGCCGCCATACCCACGTCGTCATGGCGACGACAGCCAGGAGGGTGAGCGCAAGGCCCGCTCGCCGCGAGCGCAGGTAGAGGTAGACCACTCTCATGGGAGATCCTGCAGGCGGACGCGCCCCTGGTTCAGGGCGACGTAATGGGTCCGTAGCCAGGCCCGCTGCTGCTCCTGACCGAGCGCGGCGAAGCGTGTGGCGACCGCCGACGTGGCGCCCCAATCCACACCCCCGAAGTACGGGCGGAAACGCGTCCCGCCCATCGTAACCGCGTCAAGGCGCAGCCCGGCCTGGCGCACCAGCCAGATCCCGATCGCATCCTGCGCGTCAATGCACGATTGCATGGTGGGGTCGCCGGAGCAAGCCCCGAGCGGCACACCGTGCCCGCTGTACATTTCGTTCATCACGAGGGCTTGGGCAAGGGGGCCGAAGAAGTATTGATCGGTCGCGCCGGACCCGTTGTTCGGCAGGAAGGCGAGCACGCGGCCAACGACGCCCATCTCGCCGTGCGGGAGTTGTTCGGCCCGCACGGGCGCGCCTGGCACGCCGGCCAACGGCGGATCAGCCGATTGATCACCGGGACTTCCGGGGCGAGGTAGGACTGATAGGCGGGATGGACGCACACGGGCACCGGCGTACCAGCGCAGACTGGTGTGTACGGGATGGGCCTGTCGTACCGCGCGAGGAGGGGGAAGGGGGCGTTCGTCGTGTGCGACGCCTGAAGGAGCACGGCGCTCGGGGGCGACGCGCCCAGGAGGATGGCCACGGCGACGACGACGAGGACCCCGCCCGTGAGGAGGATGCCCCAGCCCGCGCGGCCACGCTCGCCGCGTAGCGCGAGGCCTCCAAGCGCCAGGCCGATCAGTCCGAGGAGGAAGAGCGCCTGGGGCCACCCGACATCCGGGCGGACGCCGTACCAGACCGATGCGTCGAGCGTGGCGACGGGCGAGAGGTAATGCAAGGCGTCGAGCGCCGATGGCTTGGTGGTCGGCCCAAACGTGTTCGCCCCCATGCCGTATCCCACCTGCACCGGGACCGTCAGCAGCGCGATCGCGACGAACGGGGCGGTGAACCGGCTAGGCAGCAGTGAGCCGAGCGCATAGCCGACCGCGCCGTAGGCCGGGACCGCCACGAGGCCCACCAGCATCGGCCAGGCCACAGGTCCGCCCCAGTCGGTGTGCCGGACGGCCAGAGCGAGCACATAGGCGCCAGCCACGGCATAGGCCAGCAGCCCCCAGAGCGCCGTCGCGGCCCAGGTGATCGACCGGCGCGCCAGCGCCGGCCGCGTCGTCGTCGCCAGGAGATCGTCCATCTTCCGCCGGCGCTCGCGCCCGCCCATCCAGGCGGCGGCCCCGCCGAGCGCCGGCCCAATGATCAGGAGCCCGTCGCGGACCAACACACTGGCCTGCACCCACAAGGTGATCTTCCAGGCGAGCCCATCGCCGTAGGCGAGCAGGAGCGCGAGCCCGACGAAGAGGGGCCAGACCCAGAGGCCGATGGTGCGGCGCGCCTCGATACGCAGCAGCAGGGTCGCGTTCATGAGCGTGCTCCCGCCAGCACAGCGCTGTAGCCGCGCTCCAGCGCCGAGTCGCCGACGCTTCCGTCCACTTCTCGCGCCATGAGTTGCCCCGGCGTCCCCTCGAACACGATCCGTCCCTCCTCCATCAGGGCGACCCGCGCGCAGGCCGCCCCGACATCCTCGACCAGGTGTGTGCTCACGATGACCGTCCCGCGCATCCCGACCTCGCGTAGCAAGGTGCGGAACGCCACACGCTGCTCGGGATCTAGGCCCGCCGTGGGCTCGTCGAGCAGCAACAGGTCGGGTTCGTTCACGATGGCCTGGGCGATACCCACACGGCGCAGCATGCCGCCGGAGAGGGTCTTGAGCTTGGCCCGGGCGCGGTCGCCCAAGTCGACGCGCTCGATCGCCCGGACCACGGCTGGGCGCACGCGCTCCGTGGGCATCTCCTTGAGCAAAGCGATGTACTCCACGAACTCGAAGACGGTGAAGTTCGGGTAGTATCCGAGCGCCTGCGGCAGGTAGCCCAGCCGTCGCCGCAACTCGCGGCGCTGACGATGGTCGGCCACGTCGTAGCCGAGCAGTCGCACCGCGCCGCCCGTCGGCGTGAGGATCGTAGCCAGCGTGCGCAGCAACGTCGTCTTGCCCGCGCCATTCGGCCCCAGCAGCCCGAACACACCCCGCCCCACCTCCAGATCCACGCCGCGGAGCGCTTGCCGGGCACCGAACCGCTGGGTCACGTTCTGGATGTCTACGTTCATAGCCATTGTCGTCCCTCACTCCTCCCATTACTCGTCACATAGAGCGCCACGCCCAGACAGGCGAGCGTCCCCACCGCATACGCGGGGATGAGATCTTCCTGCACGACCACCGTCGCGAGATCCTGCGTCGGGATCGTGCCCGCCAGGACGATGATGCACCACCCCGCCAGCGCGGCCGCGACCCCCACATTGGCTGAGCGCGCCAGCGTCGCGGCGGCCAGGGCCAGGGCCGCGACCGTGGTCATCGGCATGAGCCAGCCGAGCGTGATCCCCGCCGCGCCCGCCGCGAACAGCGACGCGACCAGGCCCAGCGCGGCGTTGACGCCGAAGACGGCGAGCCCGCGCACGAGCAGGATCATGCGGTCGGAGATCGCCATCGTCTGCGTTAACTCAAAGGCGGGGTCGATCCCCGGGCCATAGGCGTAGGCGATCCCGACACCGGCCAGGGCCGGCGCTAGCAGTGACACCCACGGGACGCCGGTGTGACGCGTGACCACCACCCCGACCGCCAGGACGGCGGCGCTGGCCACGAGCCAGGACACGACGAGCGAGGGGGTCGTGACCAACGCGCGGGCGAGGCCCGGCGAGCCGAGCAGCCGCCTGGCCAGCCGCTCGAGCGCCCCGACCGGCCGTGCCCACACCTCCACCGCGATGCCGGTCCAGACCCGCCCCAAATCGACATCCAGAGCGGCCCGACCGGCGCGGGCCTGGCACTCAGCGCACCCGGCAACATGGGCCGGGTCATCGGGATGCATCGGCATCATCATCATCCTCCTTGTCCAAACCGTAAGGCGGCTTGCAACAGACGCCGCACCTTGAAGACGTGGCTCTTGACCGTGCCCTCGGGGATACCCAGGTAGGCGGCGGCATCGGCCACCGGCCGATCCTCCACGAAGATCAGGCGCGCCAGTTCGCGCTGCGCGCTATCCGCCGGACCGAGCGCGGTGAGCGCGCGTTGTAGATCGACGCGGGCGGCCGCGGTGCTCGCCGGGTCGTCGCGCCATGACCCGGCCACGTCAGGGCCATGTGCATCGATGGTGTCGACGCGCCCCTGCGTGCGCACCCATAGGGCCGCTTGCCGGTAGGCGATACCCCACAGCCAGGCACCCGGCGTTCCGGCCGGCGTGTAGCGTCCCGCGCCGCGCCAGACGGCAATGAACGTCTCCTGTAGCACGTCCTCGACGGCATCGACGGGTAGCGCCCGGCGCAGCCGCACCGTGAGCCAGGGCGCGTGCCGGGCAAACAGTTCCCGCAGCGCGCCATCGTCCCCGGCGGCGAGGGCGGCAATCAATCGTTCATCGTCCATCTCACTTACTCTATTGCATCCCGCCACCAATCGGTTCACCCCGATTCCCAGCATCGTGCTACGCGTCGAGCCGCGCGCGTCGGAGAGGTGCCGTTCTCCGACATGCACCCGCACCGTCTGCGCCCTGACGCGTCGGAGAATCCGTCCCTTTCCTGGGTTTGACAGGGCATCGTGACATGTCGGAGAATGCGTGGGGGGATGGCGGGCCGCGCATGATCGTCCAGCGCTTCCTTATATAGGATTGGAATATAGGATTGGAGCAAGTGGGGGGATTGATGCACCCGTCGATCGACTGGTACCTGGTCACGCTCGAGCGGAAGGGACGCTCGCCGCTCACGCTCAAAGCGACCCGCCAGGATCTTGCGCGCTTCGTGGTCTGGTGGGAAGCCACGCGCCACCGGCGCTTCGACCCCGCGCTGCTCCTCGATAGGGATGTACGCGCGTGGCGGATCGCACGCCAACGCGACGACGGTGCCGCGCCGGCCACGATCAATCGCGGCCTCTCGGCCCTGCGCGGCTACTGCGCCTGGGCCACCGCCGCTGGCGTGCTGACCGAGAATCCCACGGGCGACGTCGCCGATGTGACGCTGCCGCCGCTGGCACCACGAAGCCTCCCTCCCGATGCCGTGGACGCGCTGCTCCGCGTGGCGCACGGCCAGACGGATACCCCGTTGCGCCTGCGGGACGAAGCGCTGCTGGCCCTGCTTATCTACACTGGCTTGCGCGCCCAAGAGGTGTGCGACGTGCAACTGCGCGACCTGGATCTCGCGGGCGGGACGGTCATCGTGCGTAGCGGCAAGGCGGGCAAGGCGCGACGCGTCCCGCTCCACGCCGACGCCCAGCACCTACTCCAGCGCTACCTGACCGGTATCCGTTGCCCGAGCGGGTTGTCGGCGATGGGAAGCCCATACGAACGCGAGCCGCTACTCGGGCGCATCGAGATGACAACGCCGGGGCGACCGTTGCGACCGGGTATCACGCAACGAGTGGTGCAGCGCGTCGTCGAGCGACTCGGAGCGCAGACGGCCACGCAGTTCAGAATGGAAGCGGGACGTGAGCAGCACATCGAGCAGGCAGCCCACTTGTTGGACCTGGCGCAGCGGCTGGAGCACACCACGCCACACACGCTGCGGCATAGCCTGGCGCGCCGCTTGTTGTCGAGCGGCGCCCATCTCAGCGAAGTGCAGCGCGTCCTGGGCCATAGCCGGTTGTCGACGACCGGTGTCTACCTGACACCAAGCGAGGATGATCTGCGGGAGGCGCTTGGACGTGCAGGGGTCTAGCGGCAAGGTAGTCTGACCTTTTGTGTTCCGGTGCCGCAAAAGGTGGGTGAGCGCCATATATCGATCAAGATCGCGCCGGAGACCGACCAAACCGACATATATGACCGTTGGTCTCGTAGCGCCGCTTATACCGTGGGTATGAAAGAGGTGAGTGTATGGTGTGCCGGCACCCATAACGTGGCACCGGCCCAGGTGGGCGTGTAGGCGCCGCAGGCACACGGGGGTCCAGGGGCATCTCTACTGCACATAGTGTTCAGAACCCCAACAAGAGACAATAAAAGGGACAGTGTAGCGGCGGCTATCTGGAAAAGGCATGCTCAAAAATCTTCTAGGAGCGTTCGCTGACCACATCACAGGCGCGCATCGTTTACGGCGCGGTGCTGGGGCGCGCATCATCTATGACTCGTCGGCACCGGGGAGGGCAATGGCGGCGGCGGCCTCGCGCTTGCGACGCTCGCCGCGGCGGTCGTAGCGCTGGGTGGTGGTGACCTGGCTGTGACCAGCGAGCTGCTGGGCGGTGGAGATGTCCACGTCGGGCCGGTCGAGCAGGTTGGAGATATAGGTGCGGCGCAGGTCATGCGGCGAGAACGGATCCGCTAGCCCGGCCGCGGCGGCGCGCCGGCGCAGGATGGCGAAGATGGCCTGCGGCGAGAGCCGCGCCGGCCGCCCCTCCCGTGCCCACAGGATCGCACCGTTCCTATTTAAAGGAAGGAAGAAGGCGCCAGCACGAGGACCGCGCTCCTCCACCCACCGCCCCAGCACACGGATCGCGTCCACCGGAAGATAGACGGTGCGTGCCTTATCGCCCTTGCCGTGCCGCACGCGCAGCGCGACATCGTCGGGCCGGTAGTCGGGCAGGTCGAGCCCCGAGACCTCCGCGCGGCGCAGCCCGGCCGCGTAGAGGACGGCGAGGAGGGCCGCGTCGCGCCGCCCGGCCACGGAGGGGTCGGCCCGGCAGGCGCGGAGCAGCCGGCGGACCTCGTCATCGGCGAGCGCGCGGCCGCGCATGCCGCGGTCCCCGCGCACCGCGTCGACGTCAGCCACACGCCGGTAGGCCTCGGCGTCAATATGGCCGAGGCGCCAGCACTCCTTGACGACGCCCCGCAACGTCGCGAGGTAGAAGTTGATCGTCGCCGGCGCAAGGGCGACCTCCTGGCCCTCGACCACGCGCCGCTCGCGGCGCAGCGCGGCCTGCAAGGCGACGACGTGGCCACGGCGGACGCGCGCCCAGTCGAGATCGCCCGCGCCCTGCCCTCCGGCCGTGAGGAGGCGGGCCAGGCGCTCGAGCGCACGGCAAGCGACCTGCTGCGAGCGCGGGGCGAGCGAGAGCAGGTAGACGCGGTAGGGATCATGTTCGGGCAGATAGACGGCCGGGCCGGCCACGAGCGCGCCTGACGCACCCCATGCATCTGGGGCCGGTGCCACATCCTCGCTCGTGTCGCCACGCATCTGCTCGACCATTCCTACTTCCTACTCCTTCAGCCTGCGGGCCGCTTCAGGGCTTGACGCCGCATCGCGAGATCTGTGGTCCGACTGGTGGCGCTGAACCGCGCTCACCCCCGTCTCACTGTACCACGTTGCTTATTATGGTCGCAAACCACCATTTGCGCTCGTAATCTGTGGACCAATAATTCGACATAATACAGCCCATCGTCGGATGGCCAGCCCATCCGACGGAGCAAGCACCGCGACCGCCGCGACGGACGCGGTGCTACGTTGACTGGAGACGCGTCGGCCTGAACCGGGATGTGGCGGCGAACGCCACCTCTGCGACCCCGCCCCGTGCTACGTGCCGCGCGTCCCGTCGCGCTCGTCGCAGTGTGTCCCCTGGTACGCGCTATCATCGCGACACACCATATGCCGCTACCCTCTGACGATCGCGCGTCGCCGTCGCCGGGGGTGCGACGACACGCCGCACCCGCACACGGACGAGACTGCCCTCTCCTCATCAGGCGCCCATGCGGCGGTCGTGCTATCAGGCGTGTGCCGCCACGCCCCCTTTTTCGGTTTATCATCAATGCTTCATCGCTGCTATCAACGACGCACGTATGCATTGCATAAACTCGACATCCTCTGTGCGTCCTCCACACGGCCATGAAGGCGTCGGCGCGCGCTGAGGACTCCTCAGGTCACCGTGCCCCCGGAAAACGCCTCCACGGGCCTCCTGTAAAAGCGTCAACGGGACACAAAGTAGGTGTCCGATGGCGACGAGGTGCCGCCGCGCGTTGGTCGCCTCACGCCTTCGTCTTTCCTGTCGCCTCCTTCGCCTTCGTCGGCGACGCGGTTGAGGCCCCCTCTGCCCCCTTTGTTCCCTTGGTCGCCGTCGCTGCGGCCGCCGGTGCCACTGGTGCGGCGGCCGCGTTGGGCAGGAACTTAAAGAGCTTGATCGCTTTGCCGTCCTTCTGCACAGTGGCGCGCGCCTGCCGCCGCCCATTCTCGGCCACCGTGATCTCTACGTCATTGTCCGGAACCTCGATCTTCTCGCGCAGTTGCACGCTGTAAAACTCCATGTCTGCCTCCTCCTCCTCGGCGTCTCTTTACACGATCCGTTTTTCTACCCACGCGCTCGACGTGTCGCCCTAGGCGCGTGGGCTTGGTCCCGCCCTCGACAGGGTAGGGCGCGGGGCGGCCGTGTGTCAAGCCGGGGTGGGCCCGACCACGCCCCCTCGTCCACCCGCGCGCTGATCCGTGCGCGGCGCCGCGTGGGATGCGCCCCGGATGGCCCCATCCCCCTCTGACCATGGGGGAGAAACGGCGACGTGCGTGGACGCACCAAGCCCGAGATGATCGCGGACACGCGCCCTCGCGGGCACGCCGCCGCCTCGTCACCATGACCTACGACGTGGCGCAGGGTCTACGCGCGCGCGTTTTTTGGGTGACTTCTACGTATCAGAGTTGAGAACCTAATGTGCGACTCTTTTGATTGACCCAGGGGGATCTTCTGCGTAGACTAGCGGGTATCTGACCACCCGCATGTACGAAAGGAGACCACCATGGATC
>JAABUJ010005885.1_pt1 | contig 11585 bp, 11 predicted proteins | sample 5559131 | NCBI WGS metagenome assembly JAABUJ01 (sample SAMN10711875, study PRJNA513366) | rock metagenome | isolation source: Antarctica rocks | place: Antarctica: Victoria Land, Mt New Zealand nord | collected 2016-01-07 | reverse complement strand
GCAGGCTACTTACCCATAGCTCCAATATCAACCCGCACGTAGGATTTTGAAACACTGCGCCGAGGGGTCGTGATTGGGCGCGAAAGAGGGGTCGTAGTTCCAAGCGATTTGACAAGGCGGCCTGCCGAGTTGCCCCGGCAGGCCCGCCAGTGTCGCGCCAGGACAGCAATCATCATCGCCCAGGTGCACCATACGGAAGCGGCTGCATCCCGTCCCAAGGCTGCAAGATCAAGTCCTTCTTTACCATGATGTTGAACAAGTAGCCGTTGCGGATTTCGAGTGTCGGCTGAATGTCGAGGCCGCGCGCGATCAACTGAGAGCCGACCTGGTTCGCTTGCTGACCAATTGACGTCGCAAGGATTTGGGTTGAGTTGACGTTGCCATTGCTGTTTTGCGGCTGACTGAGCTGCGTTCCGGTGCTGAAGACGCTGGCGAGGAGCGCCGACCCGAAGATGCGGAGATAGTGATTGTTCACTTGATCCTCAAAGCCGGCATAGCCGCCTTCATCGGCCCCCGGCATCGTGCCGAGATCGAAGCTGTTGGCATTCGGATAGATGACCCGGTTCCAGGCGACCAACACGCGCGTCTGACCGTAGCTTATGCCGCTATGATACACGCCCACGAGGCGCGATCCTTGCGGTATCAGAAGATGATGCCCGGTCGCGGTGTCATAGACGTTCTCCCGCACTTGGGCGATCACCTGACCGGGCAGGTCAGAGTTGATGCCGCCGATCATCGTGGCGGGGATCACGGTGCCCGCCTTGACTTCGTAAGGTGACACCGGGGCCGTGATGCGAGCCTGAAGGTAATCATCGCTGGCAGAGCTTCCGGGTTGAGCGAGGAAGTTGCGCTTGCCGGTTTGATCGTTGGCGTTCGGATTTGCCGGCGGGATGCCGCCGCCCGAGGTAATCAGGCCCCCTCCTCCGTATCCGCCATAACCGAAGCCCCCGCCAGGGAGAACCGTCGTAGTCGTGGGAGCCGCCTGCGGGCCTTCCCGCTGCGTGTCCAGCGTCGGGGCGGCGGCACCCCCCTGCCCTTGCGCCGACGCCCCACCAGGCCCCGGCGCGCCAGCTTGGGCGGCCTGCGTAAAGTTCGAGCTGCCGGCTAGGCGCACATCGGGCGACGCTCCGATCGCGCCGACCTCCGCCTGAAATCGGGCTTGTGCGAGCTGCATGCGGCGCTGCTCATAGTTCTGCCAAGCCTGCAATTGCGCCTGTTCGATCGGATTGAGCTGGCGTTGCTTCTGCGCTTGTTGGTCCTGCGGTGGAGCGGAGGCCGGGGACGTGGCCCCCGTTCGCGGCTCGATGAACCCGCCGGCCGGAGCATGACTAAGCACATCGTTCGCGCTGCCGGCCTGGGCGTTGGTGTTCGCACCGGCCCCCGCCCGCTTCGCTTCTTCCTGCATACGTTGGTTGAAGGTGTAGATGATCGTCCCCCCGACGAGGACAGCGATCACGAAGACCCCGATGAGAGGCAGGTTGTTGAGCCGGCGCACGCCCCTGCCGGGAGGCCGCACCACGACGGCGGCGGCTTTGGGCGACGTGTTGGGATCGAGGTTCCCGCTCATTGTGCTGCTACCCTGCGAACGAAGGGCGAGCTTGGCTGAAGCCGCCCGGAGGCATCCCGCCCGAAGAAAGTTCCGGCTTGGCCGCTGCCGTAGTCCAGGCGCACCACCAGGCCCCCCGCGAGTGGCGTCACCAGCAGGCGCACCGCCTCGGCGTCAGGGGCACCGGACCCCGGCTCCGCAACGGCGAACCCTTGCCGCCGCAAATCGGCCCGCACCAAGCCCAAGAGGGCCTGATCGCCCGACGCGGACGGCTCGACTATGACGGTCGAGCGCGCCGCCGGCATCTCAGTGTGCAGAAAGCCCGTGACGGCGGTTGCGATCACGTCGTTGTCGGCAGGGTTCGTCGCCTGAACAAATGAGGCGTTGGGACCGACCGCGCAGCCACCTAGCACAAGCGCCAGGCCGATCCCTTGCCCGAGGAAGTGACGCATCACCCACGCCCTCCCGAGTGCGTTATCTCGACGGCATCTTGGCTGCCGCCGACACCTGAAACCAGCTCCGCGCGATTGAGGACGCGATCGACAACATAGGTGTCACCTTGGACCCTGTAGTTGACGATTTGCTTTGTCGGACTGGAAAACCAACTTCCGTCTGTGCCCAGCGCGACGAGCGCAGGAGCATCGCCGGAAAGCATCGTGCGCGGGAACTGGATATAGGTCTTGATGCCATCGCTATAGACACGCAACGGCCGCCACGCCGGCCGGTCGCCACTCAGGGCATAGTTGAAGTCCAGACTGGCGAGATTCTGTCCGCTCGCAAGTGTCGTATCGGCATAGCGGCGGCCGGCGTCGGCTTGGTATTGCTGCCATGCCGCTTGTGCGTCTTCGGGATAGGTGAACGTGACGTTTCCCGTATAGGACGAGCTGTTGCTAACGAGGTTGATTTCATAGAGCCGGCGGGTGGTGGCGATGATGAGATTGGTCCGAAGCCCGGCATCTGTCGGCTTGACTGACACGACCGTCTGTTGGTTCGAGCCGCTGCCGACCATGCTGGGGGTAATCAGCCAACGCACGGCATCGCCGGCTTTGATGTCGTTCACGACCTCCCCCGGCTGCAACGTGATCGTGCAAACGTACAGCGGGGAGCAGACGACCGAGGGAACCGTAGCACCGAACATGAACCGCACGGACCCGTTTGCGCCTTCGCTCGGCGAGGCCGTCCGCCCGCGCCAGCGATGGGCGATCGTCGTGGCCTGCCTCTCACGCGCCGTGAGCGGCCCGTTCGGCGAGAGCAACGCCAGTGGTGGCGGCGGGTGGCTTGGCAGGGCAGTCATCACACCGCCATTGGGCGTGGATACTAGCGCACTAGACGTGGCAGGCTCCCCAGGAAGACCGAGATTGACGGATGGCGCTGTTGATGCCGGCGCGCCCACCGAGGCGGATGCCGCAGCCGATGCGGAAGCTCCAACCGTAGGGGCGCTGACATCCGGCCGAGGCGAAGCCGGATTGCCGAAGCTTGCGGGCGGAGCCGCAGGTTGCGGCGCTGGCGTTTGGGCCTGAGCCGGGGAGATGATTGCCGGGACCGTGAAGGATTGGGCAGAGGCGACGCCAGGGACCACCATCACGGTCAGGGCAAGCACCATTTTCCGCATGTTCGTGGTTTCCATTATTGCGTCTTTCCCCAGCCGAATTGCTGCACGTACAGCCCTGTCGGGTTAATCAGGATCGTGTTGGAGTCCGAGGGCGGGTTGATCGTGATCGTGACCGTCGCTCGCCAGGCCGAAGTGCCGTTCAGGGAGCCGTCCCGCTTGTGGCTTTCCTCTGACCACTCGACGCGCCAGGTATTCGTGCTGATCGGCAGAACCGACGAGACGTGAGTGATGATCGTCTCATCTTGTGCGCGCTGAAAGGGATCGTGGGTTCGGAAGTACTCATTGAGCGACTCGTATGCGGAGCTTTGGCGATCGACCATGCCATAGGCTTCCGTGACAACTGCGCGCTCCGCATTGACATCGAGATAGACCGTTCGAACATCGTCAATCCAGCGCGCGAGCTGCGCCCGGATGAGGCGGGTATCGGGGGTCGCGGCGACATCCGCCCGCTGCGCCGCCAGTGCATCCCCGAGCTGATTGACTTCGACGATGAAGGGGACAATCCGGCTTTGTGATCCGATGTAGACGACGCCGCCGACTGCCCCGGCGGCAACGACCATCGAGAGGAGCGCGGCGAGACGCCACGCCCGAGCTTGCTGGATATAGCTTCCATACCGCTCATTCCACTCTGCCCGAGCCGCGAGATAGGTTTCCGATCCGGGCTTTGTCGGAGCGGGCGCGCTGCCGCCGTCTGACGGCGGGAGAGCTGGCGGTTCAGTCTTCCGGGGCGGCCTCATGATACCATACGTCCTATCACACAAAACACGTTGAGGCCGCCGGTTTTTTCAACCGGCGGCCCTTTTCGTCAGCTTGAGCGGATGGTGTTCCCGCCAGAGTTGCTAGGCGACGCCGTTGCGGCAGGAGCCGGCGGCGGCGCTGGTGAACCCCCTACTCGACGTGCGGCCAGATCGGCACCCATGCGAAAGCCCATTGATCCACGGTTTGCGCGAGTGCCAGCAAGCCGGCCCCCGATGTCCGCCATCGCGGCACTTCCGAGATTAGTAGCCGTCCTGCCCGTCAGTGCAGCCAATCGGGCAACTCGGCCGCTTTCTCCGCCAGAGGCGGCGACCTGTTGACTCGCAAGTGCCCCAGCCGCGCCGGCTGCGACCAGGGCACCGGCCCCATCTGTTGCAGCCCCAATCACAGCGTCTGCCGCCGTCCGGCCGACCCCGATCAATGCCCCGCCGGTCCCGAGCGACGCCCCCGACAATAGGCTTGCTGTCATATCGGGAAGCTGCTTCGCCACGGCGGCCAGGACGACCACAGTGCCGATGAGCAGCATCACAGAATTGTAGTCCCCGCCCGTGAAGCTCGTCGTTTGCTGCTTGATTATCTGACCGCCGATTCCAACCACGAGGTTGAGCATGAACAGCTTGCCGCCTATGGCAATTGCGTAGGTGAGCGAACGCATCGCGTATTCTTTGCTCCACCTACTTCCGCCGAAGCCGGTGAGCAGCGTGAGCGCGGCCACGACGATGTAAGCTTCCACATTCACCATCACGGCTATTGCGGCGATGGCCGCCATGATGATGACGACTATAAAAGCGGCTATGGCGTAGAACAGGTCCGCGCCGGGGCTGTTCCAGCTCATCAGCGCGGTTATCTTTGCGCCCATGTTGATGCCGTCATTCAGGATTTGGGTGGGGTTGGACCCCGCCGTTCCACTTGCTCCGGTAGCGGCCTGCCGAAATGAGGTTACGATATCATTCGCAATCGTGTCAGACTGTTGCACGAAAAAGAAGAAGATACCGATGTAAAGTATTTGGCTGACGAGTTCAGCAAGAAACTCCGCTAGGTCCGCGCCACGCAAAGCAAGACTGCCCATAGCCCAGGAGAATTGTATAAAGGCCAGTGCCCAAAACAGCGTCACGGCATAGTTGCGAAGAGGAGAAATCCAAGACTGCGCTGCCGTCTGATACTGGTTCATGACCTGATCGATCACGCCTTGAGCCATCGCGTGCTCACTTCCGACGAGTCCGACGAGAATGACCAGGCCGGCCATCGTCCAAAGCCTCACTCCGCCCGGAGCTGACAAGCTCATCGGTAAGTCTTCCCCGTGTCATCGAGTGGTGGGCTAGTCCGCAATCCTTGTGGCGGCGCAGGCGCTGTGGCGCAGGCCGGCACCTGCATAGTAATCTTAACAACGCTCGCCCCGACTACCCCACCGATGCAGAGTGAAGCCAAAACGGAGACGACAAGGGTGGAGTTAAGCGCCGACATCTAGTGGACCTGCCCCGTGTCATCCAGATTTGGTCGGGTCATGAAACGCTGCCAAGACGCCTGACTCTGTGCGTCCTGCTCGCCCTGAATAGACTGCCGGTTCGCTTCAAGTTGAACTTGCACCATCACGAGCTGCCGAAGCTTTTCCGTCTCCCGAGCGCCCTGCGCCGCGATTTGCGCAGAGTTCTGCATAGCCTGCATTTGACCGGTCGAAGCACCATTCTGCGCCTGGAGGCGCTGCATGGTTGAGTCGTCAGACGAGAGCTGACTGTTCTGTGCGCTCACGGCGTTCATAGCTGCCGTGATCCCGTCCTTTGCACGGGACGACCACGCCGAATATTGGTTGGCTTGTGCGGTGAGATCGTTTGGAAGGTTTGTCGTGTTGTTGAGGAAGCTTGAGAACGTCCCCATCGAAGCGCCGACGTTGGAAAAGGAGAGCTGGCTTCCCTGCGTCATCAATCCCTGAACACGTTGCATATCGCCCATGGCATTGCTGTAAATCTGCTGCGGGACGGCTACCGTATTCTGCACCATGTTGGCGTATTGTTGCAGTTGCGTGGAATATTGGTTTAGCTGCGTCTCGACTTGTTGGAGTTGCTTTCCATACTCTAGAAGCTGGGTCCACGACTGATCGCAAGTCGCACACACGACGGCGAGCTGCGCCGATGCTGGTTTGGGTAAAAGGTCACCAATCGCGACAGCGCCCAGCGCGAGTGCCGAGACGGCTGCTTTAAGCGAACGCTGCATGGTCAACCTCTCGTTCATTCAACCAATGAAGGGGCCAATCGGCCCCATGCTCCGATTCGAGTCGTTCGACTTGACGGATCGACTCCTTATCGCTGACCGCCACGAATGCGAGGGCTACCGGGCCGAGGCCCAGGTCAAATAGGCGGCGACCCTCAGATGACGTGTAATAGTAGTGGCGCTTTTTCGTTGCAGTCTTGATGATGCCGATTTGGGCGTCGTTCATCCCAATCATGCGGTAGAGATCGCCCGGACCCGGAACGTCGGCGGTCCCCGTCTTGTCGGCTTCCTCATTCGGCAGGAGGATTTTCGTTGGGCAGCTCTCCATGAGGACATCGAGAATCCCCGAGCGCACCGCGTCGGACAGGCTTTGCGTGGCCATCAGCACCGCGCAGTTCTTCTTGCGAAGCGTCTTCAGCCACTCCCGTATTTTTTCGCGAAACACCGGATGGCCCAGCATGATCCAAGCTTCGTCAAGGGAAAGAAGCGCCGGCTGCCCGTGCAAGGACCGTTCGAACCGCCGGAACAGATACAGCAGCACGGGGATCGCGCTGGTGTCCTTCAGCGCCATCAGCTCATCAAGCTCGAACACCACGAACGGGTCGTCCTGTAGTGTGTCTTCCTCACTGTCCAGAAGGTGCCCGAGGCTCCCACTGATCGTATAGTGTGCGAGCGCCGAACGGATATGCTCATCCTGCACCGTACTCGCGAAGTCCGTCAGCGACCGACGCGGCGAGCCTTGCAGCGACAGCATTGCCCGGCGGATTTCTTCTTTCTGCCGGGGGGAAGGAAGCTGATTGGCTTGAAGTTGGTAGCAGGTGGCAACCCAATCTTCCGCCCAAGCTAGATCACCAGGCGTGTCCAGCACGGAGAGCGGGCAGAAGGCGGGGCTTTTGTCGTCCGCCCCGATGTCGTAATGCCGACCGCCGCACGCCTTCACCAGCGTCAGCATCGAGCGGCCTTTGTCAAAGGCGCAGATCGTCGCATTCTTATAGCGCCGGAACTGGACGGCCGTGGTGCAAAGCAGGACCGACTTTCCCGCGCCTGTAGGGCCGAAAACGAGTGTATGGCCCACATCCCCGACATGGAGATTGAGACGGAACGGCGTCGCGCCCGAGGTTGCGGCATGGAGGAGAGGCGGCGGCAGAACGTCAGGATAAAGCTTCTGGATAAGGTCGCACGGGTTGTGATCGAGGCCCGGCCAGACAGTTGCCAGAGGCAACAGATCGGCCAGGTTGAGCGTGTGAATCAGCGGGCGGCGCACGTTCGGCCGTAGGTGTCCCGGAAGCGTGCCAAGCCATGCTTCCATGGTGTTGATCGTCTCTATCCGCGTCGAGAACCCTTCCCGCTGGATTTCGCGTGAGATGCTTCGCGCGTTCTCCTCTAGCACCACCCGGCTTTCGTTCATCAGAACGATCACGGGCGTGTAGTATCCGAACGTGACAAGAGACGAGCTGGCGTCCGCCATGGCAGCTTCCGCTTGGGTTGCCATCAGCAAGGCGTCCTCATTGACGACGCCTCCCTTCGTCTTGAAAATCTGAGCTGCGAAACCCCGCACGGCCTGACGCCACTTCCGGCGGTATTTCCGCAGACCGGCCAGGGCTTCATGCTGTTCTAGGTAGATGAAGCGAGTTGACCACCGATACGGAATAGCTAGATGGTCCAGCACATCAAGGATGCCCGGCGACGACTCTGCCGGGAAGCCTTCGATGCCGACACACATGATGAACTTGTCACCAAGCTTCGGCGTGTCTCCGCCGAACAGGTCGCGACCGCCCATCACCGCGTCGAGATACATTCCCGACGCCGGTATATTCAGCGGCATCAGCTCGCCCGTCAGACAGAATTGCAGGTAATTGACCAACTCGTCCTGAAGATGCTCCCGGCCGGTCGCGTCTGTGACGGTGTAGCTTTGCATCCGGCGGAGCCGGACGACATCGCCTGTCGCGTCTTCAATGTCCCCGAGGACGCGCTTGAAATAGGCCAAGGTCCGATCGGCCGGCGACTGACGCACCATGCCGTCATCGTCATAGATCAAATCGACGATCTTGCTTTGGCGCTTCAGCGGCGGGACGAATTGCACGATGAATGCGTATTCTGACTCAAAGTGCGAGCCTTCGCGAAGGAACTGTGTTCGCCGTTCGCGGTCAATCAGTTCCGACACCTTGTCGGGAAAGAAGGAGGCGGAGGGGAGCGGATAGGATGCCGCCGGCATCCGCACCGCGTCGTGCCAGGTGGACCAGCCGCCTTCCAGTCTGGCGAGCGTCGCGTTGATGCGCTGAGTGATGTAGTTGCGTTCGTCGGCGGTGGAGCTGGCGATGTCCTGACCACGGTAGAACCATCCCGCCACCAGGCCGCCGCTCTTCCCTTGGACCACCCCATCATCCATCAGGGCCGCCCAATCGAGAAGATCGGACAGCCCCTTGGATTTGTTGTTGTATGGCTTCAGTGAGTGCATGGCCTACTCCGTTCGTGCGGGTCGGGATCGCGGCGAGTAGTGCGACCGATACGAGAGCTGCCGTAGATACACGTTGGTCATGTAAGGATCGGCCTTCGCCATCAGCCGGAAACCGGCGATGCCGCCGAACCAGAGGACGGCGGCCATCGTGAGGGAGGCGACGTTGAAGCCGGAGACTGCCAGGCCGACAGCGATGACGAGCGTGACCAATACCGGCTCACGCTCGCCTCCCAGCACCAACGGCGGCCGGTAGAGGACGCGGTAAAATGGTGTCCGCCGCAGTGCCATATCAGGTGACCAGGGCGGCCGTAGTGAACAGCGTGGTAATCAGCGAGGCGGCCCCCAGGATAACGCCAGCGACGAGCACGACGTACATGATGCGGCGGGTGAACTCTGAGATCTCACCGCCGAAAATCAACATGCCGCCCGAGGCGACAATGCCGAGCAGCGCCAGGCCGTAGGCGACCGGCCCCTTGATCGAGGTTTCGATCGTCTGAAGCGGCGTCTCCCACGGGAGATTGCCGCCGCCAGTCGTGGCCGCATGAGCCAGCGCCGGGGCGAGGAGGATCGCCGCCGCGAGGGCGACGGCGTAAGTCGGTAGATTGCGACGCATCGGAAGGCTCCTTTTGGTGAAAGTCGTACACGCGCTGACGACGGCACCGAGGTTCGGCATTAGGCTCCCTCCCCCGCGTCAGCTTCTTCAAAGACGTATTGCCCGTCATCAAACCCTTTGACGGTCAGCACCTCCTTGATCCGGCGTCCTGCCGCCGTCTTGGCGATCGAGACGATGACGTTGACCGCCTCGCCGACCAGCGTGCCCATCGGCGCGGTGGAGGCTTCGGCGATAAGCTGTTCGAGGCGGATCAAGCCTGCCCGCGCGCTGTTGGCGTGAATCGTGCAGACCCCGCCCGGATGTCCGGTGTTCCAGGCTTTGAGCAGGGCGAGGGCTTCAGGCCCGCGCGCTTCCCCGAGGCAGATGCGATCCGGCCGAAGCCGCATCGTGAACTTGAGCAGCATGAGCTGATCGACGTTGTGCGATGTGCGCAGCATGACGTGATTGCGGATCGTGCATTGCAGCTCCGCCGTGTCTTCGATGATGACCAGACAGTGATTCGGAGCGGCTTCCGCGATGAACCGAAGGATTGCGTTCGTAAGCGTCGTCTTCCCCGTAGTGGTGCCGCCGACGACAAGGATATTCTGGCGTTCCCAAACCGCTCGTTCGATCGCCGCGCGCTGGCGCTCCGTCATGATGCCGGCGGTCACATAGTCCGCGAGCGTGAAGACCTTGACCGCCTTGCGCCGGATCGTAAATGTCGGAGCCGATACGATCGGAGGGATCAAAGCTTCAAAGCGCGAGCCGTCGATCGGCAGCTCGCATTCCAGATACGGCGTTTCGCGCGTGATGGTGGTTCGGAGCGAGGCGGCGACCGTGCCCATCAGGGCTTCCGCTTGGATACCCGACATGGTGCCCACCTGCTCCATGTCGCTCCCGAGCCGGTCAATCCATAGGGTTCCGTCTGGATTCAACATGATCTCGATCACGTCGGGGTCCACGAGATAGCCGCAAATCATTGGGCCAAGCTCACGGCGCAGCTTCTCGGTTAGCCGCCTCTGTAGTTCGTCTGAGACGTTGAAAATCTGGCCGTTGCCGCCATCCATTCACATTCTCCCCGATCCGGGCTTGACACCATAAGAGGTATCAGCCCGAGCCGTGGGTTGTAAAACTCTTTTTCACGCCGCCGGCAACCGTTAGCTGGCCACCAGTCACACGCGCTTTGAGCGCGGAGCCGCCTGCGATGTTCTACTCGTATGGCTTTCGAGGCAGAATTGAGGTTGCAAAAGCTCATACGGGGCAACCCCGACAGCAAAGGCAATTTTGGCAATGTTGTCGAGGCCCATGTTCCATTGACCCTTCTCGACTTGGCTAAGGTAGGATTGGCTGATCCCCGTCAGCCCACACAGATCGCGTTGACTTAGGCCGGCGTGTTCGCGGGCGTGTTTGACATTTCGCCCCACGGCCAACCGGAGATCGGTTCCAGTAGTACCCAGAGACTTCCCTCGCGTCATTCACTCTCGACCGCAGTTCAGGTGCCCGCCCGGAGGAAGATGCCGACACATGATGCCGCTGCCCAGTCCGATAATCGAGACTGTGGATGCTATCAACGTCTGCCTCCCGAATCGAGCCGGCACTGTGTGGCATCGCTAACACACGCCGCGTCAACATTCTGCAAGCTATTCCGGGGGATGGATAGATGACACCAGCAAAGCTGTCTTTGGTTGCGACACTGCAAGCTTGTGATGCCATAATGTTTCATTCCGTCCGAGACCGCGTTACGTCCGCGCTTCTAGGCCGTTCTCCGCAAACTCGGCACCGCAGCCGCGCTACCAACTCGTAACACCGCATCTGGGTATCCAAGCCGTGCCGCTCGATGACATCCGCAAGCCGCTCCTCGTGGTAGCGCCCGCATTGGCATCGGATGCGGAGCCAAGCCCATCGCACGTACCAGAGCGGAGCCACGGGTTGAGGGCTTCCGTCCAAATGGCGCGCCATGGACGCTAGGCTAACCACGAGAACGGATGGCGAACAAGTCTTCATTGCCAAAGCTTCGGCAGGCGCGCTATGGCATAATAAGCTTGCAATGCCACTACGCCTTATGACATCATAAAGACAGTCAGGACAGGAGACTTTCCGATGTCGATGTCTTTCTCCGCTGGCGGAGTAGGGGTTCACCCAACATTCGTGACACCAGCCGCAAAGTAAGCTCGCCGCTGCGGCTGACCTTAGGCGCTAAGCGGAGCTGCCTGTGGCTTTGGCGAGTTCGCGGTAGAGGGTGGCGCGATGCACCTTGAGCAGCCTGGCGACCTCGCGCACCGTCTGGCCCTCCTCGACCAGCCTGCGGCCGAGCGCCACCTGGTCGGGCGCCAGCGCCGGGGGGCGGCCGAACCGCACGCCCTTCTGCTGCGCCGCGACACGCCCGGCGCTGGTGCGGCCCAGGATCAGGGCG
>JAABUJ010006263.1_pt1 | contig 11587 bp, 12 predicted proteins | sample 5559131 | NCBI WGS metagenome assembly JAABUJ01 (sample SAMN10711875, study PRJNA513366) | rock metagenome | isolation source: Antarctica rocks | place: Antarctica: Victoria Land, Mt New Zealand nord | collected 2016-01-07 | reverse complement strand
CGGATGCCGCCATGATAAAAGCTCCTCGCGCGAGCAGGCCAGCTACTCCCGCTCTTGCTCGCGCACCAGATGCCCGCAGCCCTACTTCCCGGTCTTGGCCTCACCACCCCGGAACCCAATAAGAGCCGACGACGATATTCCTTTTTTAACGGCATACGAAGGCAGCACACTCACCATCAGGAACAGACCGTGCTGAATTTCGAAGCCTCTTGGCGCTTCAGGCCACCGGGTGAAATGAAGCCACGTTTAGACGTGGTTTGACGAATACAACCAAGCGCTACGCGCTGGATTCTCGCAGACCGGCATCCTTCGAAGGCAATAGGTCTACTTTCCTAGGTTTGCGTCCCAAAAGCCGAATGGCAGCCCCCGGCCAGCTCCCGTCATAACGCGAAATTCCGCTTCGGCTTTTGGCGGTCTTCACCAACAGCTGACATTCAACCTGAGACACTGCCAGGGTTTCGGCACGCTTGACGAGCCGGGTGCTCCCCGCCACTTCTCACTCTCGTTCGCGGGGCGTTCCCCGGAGAGGCAAGCGCATGTCCACCCGGCTCCTGATCGACCATCGCGGCCCTGGTGTCCGGCATCCCGAGAAAGCGCACCGCGCCGACAATCCGGTCGCGCGAAAGCCGGACTGGATTCGCGTCCGCGCGCCGTCGCACCCGGTGTACCACGAAACCCGTGCGCTCATGCGCGCCAACGGCCTCGTGACGGTCTGCGAGGAAGCCGCCTGCCCGAACATCGGCGAGTGCTGGTCGCAGCGCCATGCCACCATGATGATCATGGGCGATACCTGCACCCGCGCCTGCAGCTTCTGCAACGTCCGCACCGGACAGCCGCAAGTCCTCGACGCAACCGAGCCCATGCGGGTGGCGGACGCGGTGGCCAAGCTCGGGTTGCGTCACGTCGTCATCACCTCGGTCGACCGGGACGACCTTCCGGATGGCGGCGCCGGGCACATCGCGTCCGTGATCCGCGCTATCCGCGACGCTGCGCCGGACACCACGGTCGAGGTGCTGACCCCCGATTTCCTCCGCAAGCCCGGCGGCGCCGAGACGGTCGCGGCGGCGCGTCCGGACGTGTTCAACCACAATCTGGAAACCGTGCCCCGGCTGTATCCGTCGATCCGGCCCGGCGCCCGCTACTACCAGTCGCTGCGCCTGCTGGACCAAGTGAAAACGCTCGATCCGGCCATCTTCACCAAATCGGGGCTGATGGTCGGCCTAGGCGAGCAGCGGGCGGAAATTTCGCAGGTGATGGACGACCTGCGGATGGCCGACGTGGACTTCCTGACGCTGGGGCAGTACTTGCAACCGAGCGTGAAACACGCGGCGGTGGATCAGTTCGTGACCCCGGACGAATTTGCGGACTACGCTGCCATGGCGCGTGCGAAAGGATTTTTGATGGTCAGTGCGACCCCGCTCACCCGCAGTTCCTATCACGCGGACACCGATTTCGCTGCCCTGCGCGACGCCCGCGCCCACCAGCTCGCGGCCCGCTAGCGCCGATGCCGACCCATGCCGAACACAAGCTGGTGCCGTACACGTGCGACCAGCTGTTCGATCTTGTCGCCGATGTCGGGCATTACCCGGATTTCTTGCCCTGGTGTGTCGGCGCCAAGGTCCGCAGCCGCACCGAGACGGAGCTGGTGGCGGACCTCACGATCGGTTTCGGGCCGTTCCGCGAGAGCTTCACCAGCCGGGTCGCGCTGGACCGCCCCCACAAGGTCGTCGTGAAATACGAAAATGGCCCGTTCCGCTATCTTAACAACCAGTGGACCTTCACGCCGGACCCGCGGGGCTGCCGCACCGATTTCTTCGTCGATTTCGAGTTCCGCAGCCGCATGCTCCAGGCCGCGATCGGCGTGGTGTTCAACGAAGCCGTCCGCCGCATGGTCAACGCCTTCCTGAAACGGGCGCGCGACGTGTACGGGCCGCCCAAGGCCACGCTGGCGGTATCGAACCCGGTTCCGGCTAAAGCCTGATGTACGCCCCCGAGCGGCCGGCGCACGCGACGCCAATCCGGGTGAACCTGTTCTCCGACACCCAGACCCGTCCGTCCGCCGCGATGAAGGCGGCCATGATGGATGCGCCGGTCGGCGACGAGCAGCACGGCGACGACCCGACGGTGAACGCGCTGTGCGACCGGATGGCGGCGTTGCTAGGCAAGCAGGCGGCGATGTTCCTGCCCACCGGCACCATGTGCAACGAGATCGCGATCCTGACCCACTGCCGGCCCGGCGATGAAGTCCTGGCGCACGCGACGGCCCACATCCTCGGCACCGAGGGCGGCGCCCCGATGGCGCTGGCCGGCGTGCAGGTGACGGGGCTGCCAGGCTACGGCGGCCAGTTCGACGTTGCGACGGTCGAGGCCGCGTTGCGCGACAAGTCCCGCTACAGCCCGGCGCAGACCCTGCTGTCGGTGGAGCAGACATCCAACTTGGGTGGTGGCACGGTATGGCCGGTGGACCGATTGCATGACGTTGCGGCGTTCGCCCACGCGCACGGCATGGCGACCCACATGGACGGCGCGCGGCTGATGAACGCCGTGGTCGCCGCCGGTGTCCCGGCGCACGAGATGGCGGCCGGCTACGACAGCGTGTGGCTGGACTTCACCAAGGGATTGGGCGCGCCCCTCGGGGCCGTGTTGGCAGGCGACACGGCCTTCATCGATGCGGCGTGGCGCTGGAAGCAGCGGCTGGGCGGCGCGTTGCGGCAGGCCGGGCTGTGCGCGGGGGCATGCCTGTATGCGCTGGACCACCACGTCGAACGCCTCGCCGAGGATCACGAGAACGCCCGGCTGCTGGCGCGCGGGCTGGCGCAGATTCCGGGCCTGACGGTGGAGCTGCCGGAAACCAACCTGGTGTTCTTCGACACCGCTGGGGCCGGCATCGGCGCGGAGGAGTTGGCGCGCCGGGCGCAGGAACGCGGCGTGCTGATCTCGGTCATGGGCCGCAACCGCGCGCGGGCCTGCACCCACCTCGACGTGAGCCGTGCCGACATCGCCGAGGCGGAGGTGGTAATCGGATCGATCATCGGTGACTCGTGACGTGGCTAAACGCATTTGATATGATGCGGCATGGCCACAAGGCCATTCTTGAAGGATTCAACTCCATGCGCCTGATCGCCGCCCTGACCGCCCTGTCGCTTGCCGCCATCCCAGCGCTGGCGCAAACGCCGCTGACTGGCACCACGGGAGCGCCCACGACGGCGCCGGTGCCGGCGGCTCCCGCCGTCGCGGCGGCGACCCATCGTGCCGCGCGCAGCCATGCGACCCTGCAGGAACGCTTCGACCAAGCGAACGTCACCCATGACGGCCGCCTGACGCCGGAGCAGGCCCGGGCCAAGATGCCGGCGGTCGCCCGCGACTTCGACACTATCGACGCCGATCACGACGGCACGGTGACGGTCGATGAGATCAAGGCGCACGCCGCCGCCCGCCGGGCCGCGCGCAAGGCGGCAAAGGCGGGGTAGGCCCAGACCCCTTGCCCGCAGCCTCTCCTGTAGCGGAGGGGCTAGGCAGGCTGGGCCGCTGACAACCTCGCTTCGACCAGCGCCAGCGCGTGCGCGACGGTCTGTGCCCGGACGGCCGCGCGATCGCCCGGGAAAATCCGCTGTTCGCGTAGGGTTGGCCCGTTGCGGACTGCGGTGCCGAACCACACGAGTCCGACCGGCTTGTCCGCGCTGCCGCCGCCGGGTCCGGCAACCCCCGTCACCGATACCGCGACCGCCGCGCGCGACCGGGCGAGCGCGCCTTCCGCCATGTGCCCGGCCACCGCCTCGCTAACGGCGCCAGCCGACGCGATCAAGGCTGGGGGAACCCCGAGCATGTCGGCCTTCGCCTCGTTGGAGTAGGTCACGAAACCCCGGTCGACCACGTCGGACGACCCTGCGATGTGGGTCAGCGTGGCCGCAATCAGCCCGCCGGTGCAGCTTTCGGCCGTAGCCAACATCCAGCCGCGTTCACGCAAGGCTTGCAGCAGGGCGGCGGCCCGCTCTAGGGAGCCAGCCTCGATCATGCTGCCGCCTCGATCTCTCCGGCATCGACCGCGGCGCAGAAACGTTCCCGGTCGCGCCGGGTCTGGTCGGCGTACGCCACCGCGAACCTGGCGATGGCGTTGTCGAATACGTGCCCGTCGCCGAGGTAGCCGGCGATCGCCGCGGCGTCGCCGGATCGCGCGTGGCCGCGGGCGAGGGTGCGGCCGCAGAGTTCGGCGTAGAAGGGCAGGGCGCTCTCGATCGACTCGCCCACGGCGGCGAGTCGGGAGTCTTTCATCTGCCGCACGTAGAAATGGCGCGGATCGCCGGGCGGCTGGGTCCAGCCCAGGAAGATGTCGCTCGTCGCCTGCAGCAGGCGCTGGCCGGCGACGACCCGGTGGCCCTGGTTGACGAAGGCGCTCGGCCCGGCGTGGCGGGCCAGCACGCTCTCCTGCGCCTCCTTCAATTGCAGCACCAAGGGATGCCCGTCCGCGTCGGTGAACAGGCCGATGGCGCAGAACGTGCCGACGCTGCCGACGCCGACGACCTTGAACGCGACGTCGCGCAGGCGGTAGCGGTCGAGCAGGATCCGCCGTTCGGGCGCCAAGGTCGCGGCGTAGCCCTCGAACGCGGCGCGCGTCGCCAGCTCATGCGCGGCGAAGTGGTGCACCGTCGGCGGCTTGTCGCGGATGCGCCAGGTGGTGCCGGCGTGCTCGATCAGGCCGAAGCCGGACCTGCCGCTTTTCAGCGTCGCCATCAGCCGCTTCGTCTCGCTCGCCTTCACGCGCGCCTTGTGGATTTTCGCCAGCGCGGCGCCGAGGTCGATCCGGGTGCTCCAAGCATCGATCGGCGGCAACCCCGCCAGCTGGTCCATTGTGCGGCGATAAGCCTGGGATGCCGTTTGCGCCAACCCTTCGCAGACGCTGTCGGAGCCGCCCTTCTCCTGCCCGGCGACGACGAGGCTGGTGGCCAGCCGCTTCAAATCCCATTCGAACGGCGCCGGCAGCGTCTCGTCGAAATCGTTGACGTCGAACACCGGGAGGCCCTCCGGCGAGGCGTAGGCGCCGAAATTCGCGAGATGGCAGTCGCCGCAGGCTTGCACCCGAAGGCCGGTCGACGGCGTGCCCGCGAGATCTTCGGCCATGATCGCCGCAGCGCCGCGCAGGAACGCGAACGCGCTGGGCCGCATCCGGGCATACCGCAGCGGCAGGAGCGTCGCGATCCGGCGCGCGCCCTGCTCCTTCAGGATATCCACCGGGTCGCGCCGTTCGGCCGGCGGAGACCAGTCGGCCTGTTCCGACCTGGCGACCGCCTGGCGCAACTCGACGCCATGCTGCCGCCGCTCGGCTTCGGTCTTGCGGTTCAAGGCGGGGAAGGACGCGACGTTCATGGCGGCATCATGCGAGGCCTGATTGCCGCAGTGCAATCACCATGTGCTGAGGCATGGCCAAGCCTGCCCCGCCGCCCAGAGCAGGCCAGCGGCCACGGCGCCCGCCGCGAGGTCGTCGCCCATGACGCCGACGCTGCCGGGGCGGCGGTCGATCACGCCGATCGGCCCCGGTTTCGTGATATCCAGCAAGCGGAACAACGCGAACGCGGCGATGATGCCCCAACCGGGCCGCGCGAGCGCCGTCATCGCGAGCCACTGGCCCGCGACCTCGTCGATCACGACCCAGCCGGGGTCGTCCGTGCCGCCCGCCCGCCCGATCGCCCACAGGCCTGCCGCCGCCGCTACCGCCACGCTGGCCGCGAGCGCCCAAGGCGACACGGCCAGCAAGCCCGTGCCGACAGCCACCGCCAGCACCGATCCCCACGTTCCCGGCGCCCAGGGCAGGAAACCAGCGCCGCCACCGCTCGCGACCAGGCGAGCCAGCGTCATCCTTGCCATCGTCACCCCTGCCAGCGGGCGAGCGGATGCGGCGCGCTGGAGCCGAGCCGGGCGCGGTAGATGACGACGTTCTCGATCACCCGCTGGACGTAGTTGCGGGTTTCGTTGAACGGGATCAGTTCGATCCAATCGATCATGTCGGGGCCGCCGGCTTGCGGATCGCCGTTGCTGGCCAACCAGTCGAGCACCCGCGATGGCCCAGCGTTGTAGCCTGCGATCGCGTACGGCAGCGTGCCGGAGAAGCGCAGCAGCAGCCCCTGCAGATAGGCCGTGCCCAGCCGCATGTTGTAGTCCGGATCGGTCGTCAGCGCGGGCAGGCTGGCCGGCTCGCCCAATTGCCGGGCGACCGCGGCGGCGGTGGCGGGCATCAGCTGCATCAGGCCGCGCGCGCCGGCGGGGCTGGCAGCTTGGACGTCGAAATTGCTTTCCTGACGGATCAGGCCGAGCGCCAGGGCAGGCTCCACGGCGCCCTTCGGCGGATTAACCGCAAGCGGCCATCCGGCGTCCGGCATCATCGTCCCCCGCGCGCCGGCACGCCGGGCAATGGCGACGGCGAGATCCGGCATGCCGAACCCGGTCGCCAACCATGCCGTCAGGGCGTGATCGGCCGGGTCAGGCGCTAACTCGTCCATGCGCAGGATGAACGCGCGCGCCCGGCGCGGGTCGCCCCACTGCACCAGCAGGGCGGCGGCGCGCGCCAGTTCCCACCCGGCGAAGTCGAGGGCGTGCGACCGGTCCCATTTCGGGTCGTGGGTCGCCAGGATGCGCGCCGACAAGGCCGCATCGTCCCCACCGAGGGCGCGCGCCGCGAGCTGGCCGTAATAGGTGGTCGGCCATGCCGCCGCTTGCCGGTATTCGGCCTGCGCGTCGCCGTGCCGGGCCTCGGCGGTGCGGCCGAGCCAGTAATGCGCCCGCGCCTGGGTGATCGCCGCGCCGGACAACGCCGCCAGCGCTTGGAAATGCCGTGTGGCCGCGTCGGTGTCGTTCAGCCGGCGCAGCGCAATGAACCCGGCCAGGAACTCCGCATCGGCCGCCTGCGCCATGCTGTCCGGCGTCACCTGGCTCACCAGGGCGTAAGCGCCTTTCGCGTTCGGACCGTGCAATTCGCGGCGAGCGAGCAGGTTGCGCTCCTCCCAGAACGCAGGCCGGCGGTCCGGTGGCGCGGCTCGTTCCGCCATGGCGCCGGTCGACAGCCACACGGCCAGCGCGTCGTCGTCCTGGCCGGCCCGGCGCAGCCACTTCGCCCATTCCAGCATCAGCGCCGGGTCGTGGCGTGCGCCGGCCGGCAACGCGCGGACCAGCGCCGGCGCGGACGCGTCGTCCCGCTTGAGCGCCAAGCGCGCCTGCGCAGCCGGGCGCTGGGCAGGGTCGACGCGGGCGATCTGCCGGTAGGCGGGTCCACCGATGGCGCCGCTATCGGTCCAGGCAAGCCGGTCGAAGCGCCGCCACTGGTCGGCGAAACTGAGCTGACGCCCCCAGGCCCTCAGGAAAGTCAACTCCCCCTGCGGATCGTTGACGCCGCCGGCCCAGGCCTGGCGCGCGAGGTCGAGCGCCTCCGGGGGGCGGCCGGCGCGGCTGTCCGCCTCGGTGCAGCGCAGCAGGGAGGGGATGGACGGCGGTGGATGGGCCTGGCAGATCGCCAGCACCGTGCGGTCGTCGCCGTCGAGGGCGAGCGCGTCCTGCAGCCGGTGCGACAGGCCGGACTGGTTCGGCCAATCGGGGTTTTCGGCCATGAACGACGCGATCTCGGCCGATCGGGCGGCGCCTGGGGCGAGCAGGCGGTAGTACAGCGCCAGCTTGCGCGCAACCGGGTCGGGCCAAGTCGCGGCGGCGGCATCGGCGTCGGACCACCGCTCGGCCCGTAGCGCCTCGACGACGCCTTGCGCCCGGGCGGCCGGGGCGGGCAGGGCGGGCAAGGTAATCAGGCATAGGCCGAGGATGAGCGCGCGGACCATTGCTGCTTCTTACATGATCGGCGGCTTGCGGCGCATCCCCGCGATGCCTAGGTTCGGCGGCTCGGATAGGTACGGGAATGCGTCATGTTCAAGGGATCGCTGGTCGCGCTGATTACCCCCATGCGGGCCGACGGTTCGGTCGATGAGCGCGCGTTCGCCGATTTCGTCGAATGGCAGATCCAGCAGGGCACCCACGGCATCGTTCCGGTCGGCACCACCGGCGAGAGCCCGACCTTGTCGCACGCGGAGCACCGCCGGGTGGTGGAGATCGCCATCGAGGTCGCGCACCGCCGCGTGCCGGTGATCGCGGGCGCCGGGTCGAACAGCACCGCGGAGGCGATCGAACTGGTGCGCCACGCCAAGCAGGCGGGGGCGGACGCGGCGCTGGTAGTGACGCCGTACTACAACAAGCCGACGCAGGAAGGGCTGTTCCTGCACTACTCCGCCATCGCCGACGCGGTGGACCTGCCGGTGATCATCTACAACATCCCGCCGCGCAGCGTGGTCGACATGAGCGTGGAGACGATGGCCCGGCTATCGCGCCACGCCAACATCGTCGGCGTGAAGGATGCGACTGCGAGCCTAGCTCGGCCGCTGCACACGACGGCGGCGTGCGGGCCAAGCTTCGTGCAGCTGTCCGGCGAGGACCACACGGCGCTGGCCTTCATGGCGGCGGGCGGCCATGGCTGCATCAGCGTCACCGCGAACGTCGCGCCGAACCTGTGCAGCCAGATGCACGTCGCTTGGGCGGAGAGCCGGGTGGCCGAGGCGATGGCGATCCAGGCGCGGCTGGTGCCGGTGCACGACGCGCTGTTCGCCGAAACCAGTCCCGGCCCGGTGAAGTTCGCCGCCAGCCTGCTCGGCTACGGCGCCGACTGGTGCCGCCTGCCGCTGGCGCCGGTGGCCGAGGCGACCCGCGCGCGGGTGCGTGGGGCGATGACCGGCGCCGGGCTGCTGAACTGAGGGCAGGTTGGCAGCCAAGACGGAGAAGCGCAGCGGGCTGATCTCGCACGGGATGGCCGCGCAGAACCGCAAGGCGCGGTTCAACTACACCATCAAGCAGACGGTGGAGGCGGGCATCGTGCTGCGCGGCCCCGAAGTGAAAAGCCTGCGCCACGGCCGCGCGACCCTGACGGAAGCCTGGGCGGGCGAGCGGGACGGGGAGATGTACCTGTTCAACTGCTACATCCCGGAATACCAGGGCGGCGTGCTGAGCCGGTTCGAGCCGCGCGCGCCGCGCAAGCTGCTGCTCAAGAAGAAGCAGGTGGACGGGCTGCTCGGCGCGGTGTCGAAGGACGGCGTGACCTTGGTTCCGCTGGACATCCACTTCAACGAGCGCGGGCTGGCCAAGGTGCTGCTCGGGCTGGGGCAGGGGCGTCAGAAGGCCGACAAGCGGCAGGCGGTCGCGGCGCGGGATTGGGCGCGCGACAAGGCGCGGCTGATGCGGAACAAGGGGTAGGCCGCGCCCTGCGCGCGCGACCTACTGGCCTAGGGACGGCGGACCTGGGTGCGAACTCCCATGCGAGGCCGGGTGGTTGGCGGTCATGCGCGCCGGAGCGTCGCTCCGCGGTTTCGCACCTGTCTGCCCGACGATGTTCAGCAGCAGGCCGGCGAATACGAATCCCAGCACGGTAAGCACGACTGCCCAATGCTCGCCTGTCCAGGAAGCCGTGGATGCCGGAGCGTGCGGTGGCGTCGCGACCGGACTGTTCCCACGTGCGCGAAGCAGGCCGACCAACCGGCTGGCGATCGAAGCCGAGTCGGGATACGACCACGAACTGGCCGGCGTGGCCGCGATCATCCGCGCCAGTATGTCGGTCGCGGCCGGCCGTGGCAGGGATGCGAGGCGTCCGGCTTCTTGCCAGGGATCGACATCCAGGCGAGCGAGGATCGACAGCACGCTCAGTGGCATCCCGCTCGCCTCGACGCCGATTTCGGCGAACAGGAAGCTGTTCAGGTCCGAATGCGGCAGTGCGAATGCGTCATTGTTGGGCATGGCGTCAACCTGATGAATGCAGCGCTGCGATCAGGCGTGAAGGTCGTGCAAGGCCCGAAACGCCCGCAACAGGACCCTGGGGTCGAACGTCCCCTTGTAGACGGCCGGCGGTTTGCGGCCCAGCCCGAGCAGTCCGGCGACCGCTGCCTGGGCCGAGCGGATCGAGTATTCGACGGTGAACACCACGTCGTCCGGCAATTCGCAGAACTGGCCCATGAAGGCCAGGTTGCGCCAGCCGTCCGGGTTGACGTGGGGCCGGTCGCCCGCGGCGCGCCGGAGGAACTGGCTGGTGATGAACGGCATCATGCACGGGATGCAAATGGAGGTCCGCAGGACCTGGGGCGCCTGCGCCTCGATGTGCAGATGGCCGAGGATCTCCGCCATGACCTCGCGGCCCGAGCACGCGGCCATAGGCTTCCTCACGAAATTCCCAGGCTCGTCGACCGACAGGCCGTAGCCCCAGGCGACGCTCACGCCGTCCGGCTGGCCGATGAAGTGCGGCTGGTGCGGGACGACGATCGAGGCCAGCCAGTTCGACTCGGGAAAGGTGATCAAACCGCCCTCGCCGGGCACGTTGCCGGTCAAGTCCTGCACCAGCTGGAGGAAGGCCGGGTCGTGCAGGGTGATCGTGAACGAGACCCACTTGGACTGGTCGACGTGGTTGGCGAAGGCCGCGGGACGCCCGAACTCGGGCCGGCCTGCAGCGATCGTCTTCCACAACGCCCAGGCGCCGATGTCGCGTCGCCAGTTGAGCGCCGGCGCGGTATCCATCGTGCCGAGGCTGGACGCCTCGGTCATCGACCCAAGGGTGACCAGGACATAGTCGCCGGGCCTCACCGCGATTTCACCCGGCACGCCATCCCGCTCGCAGGCAATGCGGGTCACAACCTTCGCGTCGTTCAGCTCGTCCAAGCCGAGGTCGACGACACGGACGCCGAACTCGAACCTGACGCCCCGGTCATCGAGCCATTTGCGCAGGGGCCGCACCAGCGAGTCGTACTGGTTGTAGGGGGTCCGCATGATCCCTTCGAGGCGGGAGAAGCCGCCGATCATATGGGAAAACCGCATCAGGTAGCGCTTAAGCTCGACCGCGCTGTGCCAAGGCTGGAATGCGAAGGTGCTGCACCACATGCACCAGAAATCGGTCTTGAAGAACGCCGGGTCGAACTGCTCGTCGATGCTGGTGGAGCCGAGCAGCGACTCGGGCTCGAGCACCAGGCGCTCGATCGTCAGGATGTGCCGCTCGCTCAGCCCGAACGCCGGTGCGGTTTGCCGTTGGCCGCCGCGAACCAGGCGCGACTTCGACGACGTCCTCATCGTCTCGTTCCACCGCGAGATCTCCTCCGTCACCGTTTCACTGCCATCGAGCGTGGGGATCGAGGAGAACAGGTCGAACGTGCAGATGTACTTGCTCTCGATCATGCGCCCGCCGCGGAGCACGTAACCGTCCTGGGGAGAGCCGGCCCCGTCCAGGCTGCCGCCGATCTGGTCAAGCTCCTCCAGGATCGTGATGCTGCGGCCGTCGATGTCGCCGTCGCGGATCAGGAAAACGGCCGCCGCCATGGCGGCGATGCCGCCGCCGACGAGGGTGAACCGGGCCACGCCGCGGTTGCGGCCCCCGGATCGGCCCTCGGAGTCTGAGGCTGACGGAGCGCTGGCGAGACTTGTCGGCATCGTGGCAGCTCCGGGTCGATGGGTTTGGCGACGAAGCCGCTGATGACGCCGATCGACAATGCCGGAGAGTACCCAGCCACGGCGCAGCCACGCCAGGGTC
>JAABUJ010006262.1_pt1 | contig 11588 bp, 8 predicted proteins | sample 5559131 | NCBI WGS metagenome assembly JAABUJ01 (sample SAMN10711875, study PRJNA513366) | rock metagenome | isolation source: Antarctica rocks | place: Antarctica: Victoria Land, Mt New Zealand nord | collected 2016-01-07 | reverse complement strand
AACTTCTTTTAAAAAAATTGCGCTCGAAAGCTTAATTTCGAAACAATTATATGATATTTACAATATTGCTTATTTTAGTTTTTATAACTTTAAACAACAATTGTAATAAAATTATTTATTGAGCTTGCAAATTATATGTAATTAAATAACGTTATTGTTAATTTATATTTTGTTGTTGCTTTTGTTCTTAAAGATTTTGCTTATCTCTCTTAGACTTTCTCTAACAAATTATTAAAGAGATTTCGAATTCTACGCAACGAAACTAAATTAAAAAGATCTATAATACTTTAAATATTAAAATCTCGAAGAAAATATACGCTAAACAAGACTTCGAAGCAAAAAAAATAAAAAAACTAAATATAGATATTAATTAAATTTAATAATAAAAGTAATAAGTTAAAAACTTTATGCACAAAAGCTATTTTATTTTCTTATTTCGTTAATTTATGTGCAATATAATAAGCTTTTTATTAAAGTATACGAGCGTTTATTTTATTGCAAGAGCGCAAATATAATCTTCGAAAAAACTTGTTTAAATAAACTTTTTAAGGCTAGATTACTAGTTGCAACAAGAAATTAACAATATTGTTACAAAGCAATTTTTAGAGCTTCTAAACTATTTATGCGTAGACTAGTTGTTAGATTAGATTATAATATTATCTCTCTAGTTTGATCTAACGTCAAGATTGAATTGCAACAATTTTTTGAAATCGAATTACTTAAAGTAGTTTAGCGCAAAGCGCGCTAAACTACTTATAGTAATCGACTAAACTACTTTAAGCAATTCGATTCTTCGATTTTTTTTTGGATTCGAGCCTTGGCATTTGCACGTAATATTTCCGGGTTAACGCAATTAATCTATTTATGCGTTGTCTTTTTACGAGACTTTGTTATCTTTCGTAATTAATATTTTATTTATTCTCTTTAATATTACAAAGTCTTTAAACGTTCTTTATATCTTGTCTTTGTTGTTAACGTCGCTACTTATCTAGAGAACAAAAACCGAAACATTAATATATAAATTAAGTTAATAATATTGTTGCTAAAGCAATAGATACTTAATTTAAATATTTTATTGTTAAGCTTAATTCTTGATAATTTTAATTTACAACGTAAGCAAACAACGAGAATAAAGAACAAACTAGATAACTTTCTAGACAACAAAATTATCTTTGAGTTAACTCTTATAAAGAGATAAAAGCTTCTCGATTTAGCGACAAAGAATACGTCTATATCTATCGATTTTCGATTTTAATTGTTCTAATTTACAATCTTTGTATCTTTCGTATTATTTACGAAATAGATTGTCTCGCTACTTGCAATAGAGCTTTAACAATTTTTTTTCTCTTTTTGTTAAACTATTTTCTAAATTGTTAAGTGTAAATAATTATCCATCTCTTTAAGAAGTAAACTATAGATCTCGAAACTAGCTCTTTTGTAGTCTTATTAAACAATTAATACGACTACGCTTGACGTAAAGACTAGAGCAACAAAAATAAGAAATTCTATTTCAAACATTACGTTATTATTAAGTTTATCTACACTAGAGCTCAAGAGAACTCTGTAGAGATTGCGATAACAACAATAAAGACAAAAAGAGTTGCGAAAGATTTGACGTTAAACGCGTTTGCAACGCAATTACGAAGAGCTTCCAAACTGTAGATTGCGAGCTAGGAAGAGATCGAGAGAAGACTATAAGAAAGGCCTCGTTCTCGATTTTTTGAGAGTCAGAAACAACGAGATTTGGGCGATTTTCTCGCGAGTAAATGGCCCTCTTAAAGACATATTAGATGCTTGTTTTATGCGCGTTGCTAGAAATTCTAATTAGACGTCGATTTGCAGTTGCAAAGAGGTCGGGGGACGACTACGAGAAAGACTTTGTTCTCGACGGTTTCAGGGCCAAAAACGAGGGGATTAAGGCGGTTTTCTCGGCCCCAAATAGGTCTCTCACATGCGCAATAGATGCAGTTTATGTAGGCTCGAAATCTAGATGCTTTAAACTAGTAATTCCTGTTTATACTATATACTTGATGAAGAACGTGGAGAATTCTCACCGATTTAGGTGGCTTTCGCACCAAAAATTCCAGGGATGGACCCTTATCCCGAGGTTTTCCCGGAAAGGTGATATCTCGCTGGCTGACTATTTTAGCGGGGTCAGCCGCTGATCACCCACCAAATTTCGCCCCGGATATCCTCCTCGTTCTGGTAAGACTCGTGGCTTGCTCCGGGCCTGATATGGTGGATAGGACGTACCTCCGTACAAGGGCCTTAGATAACCTTCATGTGACAGGGAGTATATGCAGTCTAACCTTATTAGCTAGGCCATCCAATGCAAACCTTAGCTTGTCATTGGACCAGACCGTTTTTGGAGACCGGTAGCCCCGGAAGGGAAAAGCGTTTGAAGAGCGGCAGCGGGCTTTTGATAAGCAATTGCGAAGATTCCTGTGGTCTACGAACCCCACATTTGATGCACATGCGATAGCAAATTTCCCGTACGGCCTGGACTCTGAACATGCGCACTTCTTATCACGTTCCGTTGTTGCTATCTTGCATATATGAAGATGGGAGCGGTAATTGGCAAAAGCGAGGCGGCTAGCCCTTCCTCCTCTTTGGCGTCTGCCATACTTAATGCCTGGACCGGGAGAGCTTCTGCGAGCATAAATCCTGTTGTTTTAGTCTGCCATGTTCTCCACGTTTGTGGGAGTCCCAGCTAAGCGGTCCCGAGACAAGTCCTCCGAGACCGAACCTGGCAACAGCTCGAGGTCCAACAAAGGCCGGCGCAGTCAAGTGACACGAGCTTGCGATTCCTGTCGCTTCAACCGGACCAAATGCGATGAGAAAAGACCATGTTTCAGTTGCCAAAACAGAAAAGCCCAATGTACCGATGATGGTTCGATCGAAGCCCCTCATTTGCTTTCGGTCAACAAGTAACGTTGGGACCTTTCTAATCGTCTTCACCCGAGTAGCTAATTGAAAATGGCAGGGATATTGAGAGCCTACATGCGAAAGTCAGAGAGCTCGAAAGTCGACTGACCAGCCCGGTAGGGTCTCAGGGTCCAGATGCTTCGGATCCACACACGTCAACAATTGCCACACCGCCCGTTGTCCGAAGCATCGCTTCAAGAAAGGATGCTTCTTCCGTCCCAACGACGGCGTCCACGTCAAACCACATTGAGGAAAATGGAAGCGCGTTGAGTACATCGGGAAGGAAAGAAGTGAAAATAAGCCTATCGACCGCGTGTTTCAAGGATCGGATGAGCAGCTTTTTCAATGCGGTACTCCATCGGCCGTTGCCGGAAGACATGCTAAGGCCACGTGCAAAGAACAAGGCTCTGTCGTTGTGTATCGAACAACCTATGGGTCAAGAGTCCACGGATCGGAATTTGACCTCCTATCTGTCACGTACGCAACAAGAGTATTTCCTGAGTGTGTATTGGCAACTTTGCCATTGCACAATACCGATCATACACGAGAACAAAGTCAGAGAGCGCTTTGATTCACTCTGGTCCGAGTCCTCATCAGGTGATGCCGAAAGACAGCCGTGCGCTCTGGTCGACATCATCTTGGCAGTTTCCATGCAGCGTGCCGCCAATTTCCTGCCCCGAGATATGGGAATCCATCGGACAAAAAGAGAAGCCGACACACAAGATGCGAGCGTCGCCGGTCGGTCTTACTTCCAACGTTGTCAGGCAGCCATCATCCGTGACTTGGAAGAACCCTCTCTCGCGACCCTTCAGTGCGTTGTTTTGAGCATCGTCTATCTCAATTACGCCTCTCTGCAGAATACGGCATATCAACTATTGGGCCTGGCCGCTAGGATCGCTTACGCTCTCGACGCTGACGAGAGACTTTCAAGCCAGCTCTCAGTAGCCGAGCAAGAGCTGCGGAGACGAATTTGGTGGCTCCTCCACACTTTGGACTTTGAGCAATTCATAGATTTTGGACGTCCCTGTACGATGGAACGATCTCGGGGCAAGCAGTACTCAGATGACTGCCTCGAAGTCGCGGGGCTATCACGTGAATGCTCGTCTCCTGTAAAGGAGGTAACATCCTTGAGCTTCTTCGTTCAGCTAAGCAAGCTCTTTGACACAGCGCGGACTGTGTACACAACTTATCACAAGAAGCTTCAAAAGCTCGACCCTTCTGGGCCGACGAAGCATATTTACGAGGATGCGCGGAATTTGGAGCGCTGTGCTGCTATTCTTCCCGAATGCTTAGAGCCACTTCGAGTCTGGATGGAGAATCTCCCTACCGGCCTGCAGATGCGGAGAAAACGAAACGGAAAGCCCTTTTCTACCGACGGGACGCCAGTGGACCTAGAGTCCGGCTTGGCTCTTTGGCTCCAACGAAACCGTCTCTGCCTGGAAACCTTCTACCACAAGATTGTCACCGGTTTGTACAGTTTTTTCATCTCCTTCTCTCAAGATCGACAATCCAGCACACCATTGACAAAAGACTGCGCGGTGTCATGTGTCAACCATGCCATCGCAATGACAGGCATCATTCATCAAGTCCTGATAGAATCGGATATCATCAATGGATGGTACGACGCCTACTACCTCCAATGGGACGCTACACTCTCCATGCTAGGCTTCATGTTTGCTCATCCATCCGACCCTCTGACATTGGCGGCGTCCCGGATGCTCGAAGTTGCCATTTCGATTTTTGACATCCTTGGCACCAAATTCAGCCCAGCCACACGCGCCGCTGATCTAACTCGAGAAATGAAATCGAGCGCAATCCATCGTATTGCGCAATTTGACGATAGCGATCCTGTCAAGGTCTTCACTACCAGCGCCGTCCCTATTCAATCGTTCAAAGGACCCTCTTCGAGCTCGTGTTATGACGATGGAAGTACTCGATCTGGCCATTGCCAGACGCAGCCTTGTTCATTCCGCAGTATGCCAGATTCGATGGTCTCGTCCGACGGAAGTGGGTCAGCCACAACGGCAGCAAAAGCCGGTGCAGCTGGATCAAATGCAAACATCGAAGACCCATTCATGCTCGACGTCAACGCGTTCGATCCCTCGTGGTTGGTCATGACCGAATCTGATTGGTTCGTAGAGGATCACGAGCTCCAAGTTGGTGGTGATGGAAGTATCCACAGAACTTTTCAAGCTCAAGCGGGGTTTGGGAGTGAGATCGAAGATACACAAATCATGACTTGAGTACATGATTGGATGACGTCTTCCACTGTTCAGCGATAGAATAATGAAAGTAATGACTCTCAAGCTGTCCTCGTACAGATTGCCTCGTTTTGTGCTATCCCACCAATACCTAGAAGACTTCGTAATGCATGGATCCACGACCGGTTCAGAAAGTTAATTCCGGTAGATATTAAGATTCGTAGCTTTGAGTGACCCTAATGGAGCTCGATGCTAGAGGGAGGTGATAGCAAGATCGCAGCAGGCCAAGGGTGTAACGTGCGGATTTCAACATGGACAAATGTGGAAACCCCGCCTCACGATGCTCTCCTCGTCTTGAGGTTCCAATCCATGAAAGAACTGTATGTTTCGCCCTGACCGAGCGAGATCTTGGCGCCGAATGTGAAAAAAGTCAACGAGTGGCGTAGTCCAGTAATCTTGAGATGCTCGGCATCACGAATCAGGAGAGATGTTTCGCACGTTATTTCTTGCAAGTGTCATGGGGATTGTCAAAGGCAGTTAAACTCTGATGCACATCCCTGCCGAGCCTTCGCAAGGCGTTCTCGTAGATATCATCGCACTTGACTAGGCTCTGCAAGCTCGTATCGATCTGATCTCTTCTCACGGCACCGAGATCTCTCATTCGAATTGCTATTCGATCAACGAACCATGTCCTGTCCGATATTGCACTCGCCTCCACCGCACCTAAAGTTAATGCCCAGAGTCTCAGGTTCTGCAGCTCGGTCCAATCTACACAGTCATTTTCAAATTTGGTCTTTAATTTGGTTAGCTGGCAAACAGTTCGCACGGGCAAGAGTCCCGCTCGACGGCGTAATGTAGCCAAGTAAAGCAGTGCGGCCAGACGACAGCTTTCTGAAACGATCAGGTAATCTTTCTGCTTTTCATCGAGTGAGGACTCATGACGAACTGATTCAGCGCACAGCAAACGATGAATAAGAGGATTTATGCGCAACTGGACCAGAATGGAATCCTGCCAGATCTTACCGGCACTGCGGTCGTTCTCGCGACTGAAATAGGCGGTGATACTGTCGAGATCCTCGAACAGGACAAGCAGTTCGCTTCCTTTGCTCTTGTATCGATCATGTAGTGTGGTTACAAAATTCTGGAAAGCTGGTGATATCGGCGACTTTGTGGAGGTGGGAACATAGGGGAGGAGTCTGCTGGGGATTGGAAAATATGGGGAAATGTCCTGGGCGTACGAACCAATAATATCGACACTGTGGGGCAAGTGTTAGCGAAGAAAGCAGCCCTGACAGTTTCACAAGTCTATTCTTCTAGTGACCCAATGAAAAGACTACCATCATTTCACTCACAAGAAGAGCAACAGCCTTAGCAATGCATTGCTGTCGAGACTCCTAAGGCCCCCACGGACTCGAATAACTTGCTCTAAAGCCCGCATATGTACATGCCATTGTTCGAATTCCTGAGTGAGATGCTAAGTTGGACATAATCAGTTGCGCCCGCGTTAAGTGTTTTCGGATGACGCACTGCATGACAAGCAAACCCTATGATAGCTCCTATAATGCCATCGGTGACAACGAAAGCGGGATTCGACAGCCTTTCCCTTACCGACGTGATCGCCTGAGTGTGATAAGATAATGACTCCACTATTGGAAACCCCATGCCCCGGCCATATAAGGCACGTAGATGAACTACGAACATGGAGAGAACTTGCTGGAAAGTTGCCGCGTCGGTCAATCCAATAGGAAGCCAGCCGTTCCGATATAAGCCGAAGTTGCCTCCAAGGGAATCGTCAAACACTGTGTTCGCAAAAGGTTAGAAACTATCCATTGGGAATCGCCAATGTTTTGAAGAGTGACTTGAATGAGCTGCTTAAGCGGACTTACTAAAACTGATCAATCGGCGCGCCTCCGGATTCACTTTTGTAGGGTAACAGACGAATGGGTCAGAACTTCCCGATCCTAAAGTGTAGAACGACTGTTGGGAAGACATCGATACTCGATTTGAAACATCGTCCAACAAGCTAACTTGCTGAGCACTGTCCTTTGTGGGCATGTTTAGGTCTGTCATGCCCTTAGGCAAAGATGCTTTTCTCGGTCCGATCGAGCTTGTTTCCTTCTGCATGATAGGCCAGGGCTGTTGTTGCGGGTCACAATAGCGCTTCGAGCGATTCTTTTTAGAGCGTCTTGACTTGCCAATGTCCTGCATGACATGGCGCCGGATGAGCGTTTGAGTTGCCGGATTGCTTTTCGGCCAATCTTGTGTAGTCGTCGTGAGAAAGAGTAGATCGGTGCCGGCGGGGATAGGCATGGTGCTGACGTCTGAGGTATTCGCCGTTGGGTACGACAGGGTGGTACTAGGAAAGTATTATGCTTCGGACCCACTTTCTCGAAGCATTGGGAAGAATGGCAGCCTTACCGGGAAGGTTCTCAGATTTGCGGAGTTTTGGCGTGACGGCTCCAAGGTAAAAAAGAACATTAAACGTGCTAGCGCAGCACTCGAGCCAGCGCTAACCGGATGTGCTATGCGGCCCCCAAAAGAAATAGAACCGCTCGTACCTCACCACCCTTTTCACACCTCCTTGCACAAAATTTGGTCCGCAAGATAAAAAACCAGGTACATTCCTCGCGTGATCCTGAGAAACCGCCCGCCAAGACCGCTAAGGTAGGTCAAATGTGCCAAGCCCTAGCGGGCCCTTAGGGTTGCCAGGCTGGTCGCAGAATCACCAGACGAACCTAGGTTTTCCTCATGGAGTAATCTTCGTCCATATATTGATCTCGATTTCTACTTCTTGCTTTACAGCTTAGATACATGCTTTTGTACTTCTACTTCTTAGAAAGGTATTGCATTAACGGTAGCTATGTATTATTGACTAAAAGGAGGTGTATCAGGACTTAGGAGTCATGTCAGACCAAGCCACTGATTACATGATGAGGCCAACAGCAAGCACATAGCGGCTGCCAATCGCCACTACAGCCTTTCAATTTGGCAATTCCGGAGCACTACTTATAATTTTCCTTCTGACCCTCACGCTTTCAGCTAGTTGCTCTAGGACCGCCACTGTGGTGTCCCATCCGATACACCCATCCGTGATACTTACCCCTTCCTTCAATCCGGCGATGCCGTTCGCCGGAATCTCTTGACGCCCCTCATGGATATTCGATTCGATCATGACGCCAATGATCCCTCTTTCGCCAGTTTGCAGTTGATCGCCAACAATCTGAGCCACGTTGGCCTGCTTACGAAAGTCCTTTTCCGAGTTGCCATGCGAGCAGTCAATCATGACGACCTCTCGTTGGCCCTTTCTCCGGAGCATTTCATGCACCGCACTCACACTTTTGGGCCCGAAGTTAGTGCCCTTGGTGCCTCCGCGTAGAACGACGAAGCAGTCATCGTTACCACCTGTGTGCACGATCGATGCCAACCCTGGCTTCGACAAACTTATGAAGTGATGCTGGGCTTTGGCAGAATTCAGAGAATTGATTGCAACATCCACACCGCCATCCGTCGCATTTTTGAAGCCGACAGGGAAGGGGAGGCCGGAGGCAACTTCGCGGTGCAGCTGCGATTCCGCGGTCCTGGCGCCGATCGCACCCATGGAAATAAGGTCGGAAAGAAATTGTGGAGAGATGGTGTCGAGCATCTCACCCGCAAGCGGGACGCCGACGCCCGCTAGGCTAGCGTACAATTGTCTTGATATCCTGATACCTTTGTTGATTTGGTAGGTTTCGTTGAGATCTGGATCATTGATCAATCCCTTCCACCCAAGATTCGTCCGCGGCTTCTCGAGATAGGCTCGCAGGATGATGCAAAGGTCCAAGGAAAGCCTTCGAGACAATCTCCTAAGCCTCATGGCATACTCCAGAGCGGTCTGAGGGCAATGAATGGAGCAAGGTCCGCAGACGACCAGGAGACGATCATCTCGCTGATGGATTATATCCTCCGCCTCTTGTCGGCCTTTGCTAATGGTAAAAGCGGCAGGTTCAGACTTTCAGATGGTTAGGATACAATCTACTCCGCCAGTGGTGCAGAGTTACTTGCCACCGGAATCTCGGACATTAGGAGCTCTGGAGAAATAAGAGGAGAATTGCTCAGGACTGCCGTTTTTGTCAGCAGTCAGGCTTGAATCGAGGGTCTCGAGAAACAGTAGGAACGATGATAAAGTATCTGAAGATGATCCAATATTGCAAGCAGAGAGGCGCACGGGCTTACTTACTTCGCATTTTGGTGGTTGATGTTTGCTCCTGTGCTGGTACAGAACCCATTGCTAAGTATATTCTGCAATGTAAGTCGCGAAGAATGAAGGCCCATGAAGTTAATGACCTAGCAGTTGATTAACTAATAGATTGGAGCCACGAGACGTAAGCCAGGGACTGGGAATGGAGCACTCCTCGCTGGTTGGGCCTGATTAGGCAGTCAACCAGGGGCCAGAGTTGGTTACCTGACGGAGTCTTCCATCGTCTGACCTGAATCGTCGAAATGGTGAAGGAACATCGAACATCCCGATTAGGAAGCATCAAACAACATGCTCAAGGAAAGGTTCTTAACCATTTCCAGCTGTCTACTTAACTAGGGTACTAATCATTGCGGATCTCTCGAGTCTTCAGCTCACCGAACTTTCACGCCATGGCAACGTTCTGCAAACCCGCAATATCCTCCATGTCACTTGGACGAGCCTGGGTCCATGGTCTACCCGCAAAGCTCACAGAGGCTCAAAGGTACAAGCTCCAGGGCATCGAGCTGTTCTATGAAGATCTCGAATACATCGCCAGGGCGTTGCCAGGCGGTTTCACCCCAGAAAATGAGTTTAATGCAGCTTACATCATTCGCCAATTATGCGATGAGCGATCCCTCACGGTCATCTGTCTCCAACCGTTCTGGCGTGACGAGGGTCTCAAGGACGAGACCGAGCACGCTTCCCGGATCATTGGGCTCAAGCGCCGACTCGAGATTGCTCGCATCCTCGGCACGCGCTTGATTTTGATCCCCTCAAGCATTCTTTCGCCACACCTCCTCACCCCGAATCGTAACGTTCTGGTGACCGACCTGCAAGAAGTCGCGGAGCTGGGAGCACAGCAAGATCCAATCATTAATTTTGCGTACGAAAGCCTCTGCTGGGGCACGTATGTCAATACGTGGGATAGCTGCTGGGACATTGTCCGGCGCGTTGACCGACCCAACTTCGGTATCTGCCTGGACACCTTCAACATCGCTGGGCGCGTCTACGCGGATCCGGCCACCTTGTCAGGCAAGACACCCAACGCGGACATAGATATTGATGCCTCGATCGAACGCCTGATCAAGACCATCGATGTGGAAAAGGTATTTCTTGTCCAGGTGGTAGATGCGGAGCGTCTAGCCGAACCGCTGATTAAGGGCCACAACTACTATGACCCCAAGCAGGCGGCGCGTATGAGCTGGTCTCGCAACTGTCGTCTCTTCTACGGCGAGGAGGACCGTGGGGCTTATCTGCCCGTGAAGGAGGTTGCGCTGGCCATCTTCCAAGGCCTGGGCTTCCGTGGTTGGGTCAGCATGGAATTGTTCAGCCGCAGTCTTACTCGTCCTGAGTTGACGGTACCTGCGGAGCATGCGGAGAGGGCTGCGGAGTCTTGGAAGAAGCTCGTTCAGGACTGCACCATGACCTTGCAAGCTGTCGAGTGAGAATCATTATTACGTATTAGGATGTCGGGTAGAAACTCTGGGGGGTGTATCTGTAATGGGGTTGCAATTGTCGTAACTGCTTTCTCGCAATACGAGAGTTGCATGGCCACTCGGCAATTTTCGCAGCCTGCCTGTATTCTCATCTCTGAGTTTGGTATTCTTACGGTCAAAACAGCGGATGGGTTACTCAAAGACCTGTCGCCAAAGCCAGATGAATCCGGATGATGGTTGCTTGGTCCAAGCGCATCTATCTGTTCAGGCAGTAACAACACGCTAAGTTTACTATAAGACATTCGTGTCTTTTAATTCCGCCTTCCTCTTTGGGCTGCTCTTGCCTGATCAGAAATTCAAAAATCATTTCGACACACAACCGAACATGCTGAGATTAGACGGTGCTTTGCTGCGTCAGTGAAAAGTCAGATCACCATTGCGCTCTCACAGGCCCTCGCAATCTTGAAAAAAACATGAAAACATCCTGACGAAGGCCAGTATGATCTAAGCATCCAGTTCAAATTTCATAAGCAAGAACATGAGAGGCGACGTAACGAGAGTGCTCCTTTCCCAAACAAGTCTTTGACCGGAGTCCTGCGGGGAGAAAAGCATTTTCACCCAGGTCGGCTTTATGTTCCATGCATGTACTTATTGATAAGACTTAGATCGCTTAATTGAGGTCAGGAAAGCGATATCTGGCGTAGGGAAATGTTCTCCAAGCGGAAATTATATTTAAAGCTTTTGGTCGATGAATGTAGAAAGGCGGTTTACACGTGCCTGGAGCAAAACCCGCTAAATCGGCAATACCAT
>JAABUJ010006259.1_pt1 | contig 11588 bp, 7 predicted proteins | sample 5559131 | NCBI WGS metagenome assembly JAABUJ01 (sample SAMN10711875, study PRJNA513366) | rock metagenome | isolation source: Antarctica rocks | place: Antarctica: Victoria Land, Mt New Zealand nord | collected 2016-01-07 | reverse complement strand
AAAAAGGACGGTACCGGCGTATCCTGCATAAGGGATGGTCTCCTCGTGATAGTCGGGTTGGTGTGACACCCTATACCCTACCATCGGGCGATCATCCCCCTCTACACCGACTTTTCACAGACCCTGCTGTCCGTGCAGGGCCATTTAGTTCTCCCCCTTACCCCCAGCCCATGCGGATTGGTCTCTCTCCGCTCCGCTCCGACAGCCCAACCGGCTCTCCCACCAGGGGCGAGGGGAAACGCGCAGCACACGGCAGGTGGCCCCCCTCTCCCGCGTCAGGGAGAGGGGCTGGGGGTGAGGGCCGTGCCGTCGCCGCGAGAACTAAATGGCCCTGCAGCGGCGGGGTGCGCGCCATTTTTTCGCGCTGACGTCGCGTCTTCACTGGGAGCGCCGGCTTCTAGCCGGCAGGGCGTCGCGGGCGAGCGATGTGCCGCTCACAGACAGCGTGGCGGCGACCGTGGGCCGGCTGGCAGCGCAGCGAGAGCCAGCGCTCCCAGCAGATACGATGCACGCCTCGGCAACCAGCGCGAAAAAGTGGTGCGCACCCACAGCGGCGGGGCGCGCCCCACGATGGTGAGACGCGGCCGGCCGCGCGCCGCACGGCGCCCCGCGCGCCCTCGACGGCCCGCGCGGGGCGCCGTGCGCCGTGGCGCTAGACGCGCGTACGCCGCGCGTGCGCGCGGCCCGCGCGCCCGTGCACCACGCTCGGCCTGCCGCCCATGCCCCGTGCAACGCCGTGCAATGCGGTACAACCCGGTGCGCCCGCGCCGCACCCCCCGGCGTCCCCTTCTTCGGACAGGCGTCCCATGAACACGACCAGTGTAGCACGGATTGGGGGCGTGTCAAGGAACACGCGCCGCCCCCCCGCGCGTCCGCGCCCCCCCCGGCGGCGCGGCGACACGGGCAGGACCCTGGGGCGCGCCCGGCGAGGCGGGCCAGCGGCCGCGCCTGGCCCCTCACAATCATGGGGCGCGCCCCAGCGGCGCGGCGGCGGGATGCGCCCCCGCGCGCGGCCCGCGGGAAAGGGGCCCTCAGGCCACATCCTGCCCTCTCCTATGGACTTTGTTCAGTCGCAGGGCAAACGACGGCGACTACAGGCGCGGGGGACGCCGCGCGCAGAGACACTTCAGTGTCCGTTATTTTAAGGTACACCCCTGTCCGTCCGTCCGTTGCCCGACACAATGCGAAGACGTGGGTCAAGACGTGGGTCGCGGCGTGGGTTTCGTGTGGTCAACAGCCGCGCGCTCCCGCACACTGGATGGCAGGACGCCGCGACGGCGCGGCGCGCGGGAGATTAACGGCGGTCGGAGGCGGAGAGGTGGGGAGGCAAGAGATGCGCGAGGACGGAGGCCACCGGGTGGCGGACCGTCCAGGTCGTCAGGGTTTACCGGGGCGCGTGACGGCGTCGCATTCCGCGCCGGCCGCCATCATCCGGCGGTTGGTCGAGCAAGCTTGCAACGGCGGCAACCTCACCGCTCTCGACGCGGCCCTCGCGCCAGCCGACGCGGGCGCGCGTGGTGTAGGTAGTGTGGGAAATCCGCGGGAGGCGCTGGCCGCGTTCCGAGCATACGTCCCCGACGCGCGCTGGACGATCGTGGAGCAGGTGGCCGAGGGCGACACGGTGGTGACGCGCCTGCGCGTGCGCGGCGCTTTCGCGGGCCCGCTGCTCGGGCTGGCTCCGCCGGGCCGACCGGCCACGCTGGAGGGCGTGGCCATCGCCCGCTTCGTGGGGGCCTGCCTGGCGGATCTGTGGCTGCAGGCCGATCTGCTCGGCCTGCTGCAGCAGCTCGACGTGCTGCCGTCGCTGGACCTGTCCCGTGCGCTGACGCTGGCACAGGTGGCGCGGGCCGGGGCCCTGCTCGGTGACGCGAGCCGCGGAGGATCGCCGCGCGGGCGTCCGCGCGGTGGGATTATGACAGACACGACCCGGAGCATCGACGGATAACGGATAGCTAAATAGCCGGATTAGGAGGAGGACCGACCATGAATGAGAGACAAGCGGTGGACGGGCGCGGGCACGCTAGCCCAGGCGGACGGGCGCGGGCTGGCCAGCCCCGGTGGGGGTGGCGCGCGTCGCGCCGCTGGGCTAGGATTGGGCCGCTGGCGCTCGCCCTCGCCCTGATGGTGGGCATGCTCGCCCCTGGCGCGGCGCGCCGCGCCGCCGCGGACATCGGCCCGTGCGGGATTATCATTTCCTCCCCATGCGGCGGCCCGACCGGCCCGACCCCCCCGCCGCTGCTGAACATCCCGACCCAGACGCCGATCTACGTAGGGTCAGGGACGCCGCCCCCGCCGCCGCTCTACCTGGCGACGGCGGATGAGGCCAGCGCGCTTTCCCACATCGAGGATCAGGCCGTGGCCGCCACCATCGCGGACCACGGCCTCTCGTCCGACGATGCCGCGGCGGTCCTGAGTTGGGGCCGCGCCGACGCCGAGGCCGAGTTATGGTCCCTGCTCGTGCAGGCGATCCAGACCCAGCCCTCCTCGCGTACCACCGACCAGCAGGGCGCTGTCAACTGGCTGACCGACGTGCTGCGGCGCCAGCAAGCGCAGGCCGCCTACCAGGCCGGCCTGGAGTACGTCCGCTGGGCCGGGCTCAGCCAGCAACACTACATCGCCACGTACAACGCGTTCATGGGGTTGGGGTTCAATCCGCCCCCGACGACGCGCGACGACCTCGCGAACGCCCTCTCGGGGGGGCCCGTCGGCTATAACCTGATCGATAGCAACGGCCAGGCTATCAACGCCTCGTGCGGCCCTGGCTGCTTCGATAGCAACGCCGCTGCCCGGAGCACCGAGGGCTACTGCGTCTATCAGTCGCCAGCGCCGTACCAGGCGGAGTATACCGCCAACGTCTTTACGCCTTTTGCCCAGAGCACGGCCCCGCAGACCTGTTACAACAGCGGCGGCCTCGGCGGCCTGTTCAGCAGCACCCCGCCGGCGCCGAGCTACGATCAATTCGTCAAGTGGGGCGAGGCCGACGCCCAGAACGGGGTCATCAACACCTACGGGTTCGGCGCCGCCGCGGCCGGGATCGCCCGCGGCGCCACTCTGGGCGCGAGCTTCGCCGGCGCCGCGGCGGTCGGCGCCGCCGGCGCTGGGACCCTGGCGGCCGGCGGTACGCCGCTGAGCGCCCTGCTCGCCGGGTCCGCCTTCCAGCAGGCCGTCTTCCCCTACGCCGCTCGGGTCAGCCAGGCCGCGATCAGCGCCGCGATCGAGGCCGCCCAGGCGGCGGGGGAGAGTTCGTCCGGGGTGGCCGCCGAGGTCGCGGCCGACGCCGCCGCCTCCGGCGGGGCGGTCACCGCGGCCAGCGTGGCCTCGATCGCGGCCGTCGCCATCGCCGTGACCCAGGGCATCCAGACCTTCGACGCCGCCGCGCTGCCCGGCAAGCTAGCCGACCTGATCGCCGGCGCCGCCACCGCGACGCCCGATCTGCAGGCGGCCCTCGGCGACACGCAGCAGGCGCAGGGCCTCTACGCGCTCTTCGTCGGCGCCACCCTGCCCACGCCCCAGCCTGGGACCTGCGCCAACGCCATCCCGCCCGACGGCAGCGGCCCGACGCCCTGCCTCAACGCGCCGGCGCTCCCGGACCCCGCGAACCCCGACCCGTACTTCCTCGTCGCGCCGCGCAGCAAGATCGACGCGGGCACGCTCTCGCCATCGGATCTGACGAACACCCAGTCGATCACCTGGACGGATGCGGCGTCCGAGGTCACGACGACGGCCCGGCTGCACGAGACCTGGTTCGTCGAGCAGGTGAGCGCCCCTAGCCTCACCACGCCCGTCGCGCTGCAGACGCTGCGCCTGCGCTACACCGACTGGAACGGCGTCGAGCAGACCGCCTGGCTGCTCCGCGACGGCGGCGGCTATAGCTTCCTCACCGTCGCGGACCAAACGGGGTCGGGCGCGTCGTTCAACCCGGCGACCTGCCTCGCCGACAAGACCTGCGCCGATACCCCCACCATCGACTACGTCGGGCCCGACGGCGCCGACTACCGGGCCCAGGTCCTCCAGGCCGTGCCCCCTGGGGCCAGGTACAACGTCGGGGCCAACCCCACCGAGGGCAGCCCGGTGACCTTCGACGCGTCGCCCAGCATCTCGCCCCTCGGCCTCCCGCTCACCTATCAGTGGCGCTTCGAGCAGCCCGCGGCGGGCGGCCTCCAACTCATCTGCCAGTTCAACTGCGACCCCTACGCGAACTACACGGCGCCCATCAGCGGGACCCAGGTGAGCTACACCTGGCAGCGCAGCGGGACCTACGGGGTGCTGCTGACGGTGACCGACAGCTGGGGCAAGACGACGACGGTGACGGGGACGGTCACGGTGGCGAATGTGCCGCCCGTGCTCACCCTCAGCCCGGCGGCGCCCGCGCCCGCCGCGAGCCCCATCACGCTCACGGGCGTCATCACGCACGCCGGCAGCCTCGACACGGAGCGCGTGACGGTCGACTGGGGCGACGGCTCGACCCCCGACGCCAACTCCGTCAATGACCCCAACAGCTTCGCCCTCCCAGGTCAGGCGCCCGCCCTGAGCGCCATCTCGGGCACGCTGCTCGGCGTCTCGGATACGCACACCTACGCCGCGCCGGGCGTCTATACGGTAACAGTGCGCGTGACGGATCAGGCGGGGGCTACGTCCGCCGCGACGGTCACGGAGCGCGTGGGCCAGCAGGCCATCACCTTCGCGGCGCCGGCCGCGCACACCTACGGCGACGCGCCATTCACGGTCACGGCGACGGGCGGCCCTTCGGGCGCTCCGGTCACGTTCAGCGCCGGGCCCGTCCAGGTCTGCGCCTCCGGCGGTACGAACGGGGCGACGATCACCCTTAGCGGAGCGGGGACCTGCACGGTCACGGCCAGCCAGGCCGGCGCCGCGGGCTATCAGGCCGCCACCCCCGTCCAGCAGAGCTTCACGGTGCGGCAGGCCACACTGACGGTGACGGCGGCGGACAAGGCCATGACCTACGGTGGCGCCGTGCCGGCCCTGACGGCCACGTACAGCGGCTTCGTCAACGGCGACACGGCCACGCACTCGTCGGGGTCCAACAATCCGTTCTACATGACGATCACCGGCGCGCCGGCCTGCACCACGAGCGCGACAAGCGGCGGGCCGAGCGGCGGCGGGAGTCCTGTTGGGTCCTACCCCATCACCTGCACGCGTGGCACGCTCGGGGCCGCTAACTACACCTTCGCCTTCCAGCCGGGGACGCTCACGGTCAACCCGGCCGCGCTCACGATCACGGCGGATAATCAGCACACGGTCTACGGGCAACTGCCGCCTACGTTCACCGTGACGTCCCACGGACTGGTCAACGGCGACACCCTGGCCGCGTTGCAGGGCACACTGCACGTCGCCACTATCGCCACCCAATTCAGCGCACCGGGGACCTACGCCCTGACGCCCAGCGGCCTCAGTTCGCCCAACTACATCATCAACTATGGCGTGGGCACGCTGACCGTCAGCCAGGACGCTAGCACGGCGACGCTGACATCCTCGCGCAATCCCGCGCCCTTCGGCCAGCCGGTCACACTCACGGTGAAGGTAGGCGCGGCGTCGCCTGGCGCGGGCACGCCATCGGGCGCCGTCACCTTCCTCGACGGCGGCGTGCCGATCGGCACGGCCACATTAGCGAACGGACAGGCCAGCCTGACCACCGCGACCCTGCTGGGCGGGACGCATAGCCTCAGCGTCAGCTACGGCGGCGACAGCAACTTCATCGCCAGCACGCCGGCCGCCTTGTCACAGGCCATCACCTTCAGCCGCACCCTCGATGGCACGGTGAACGGGCCGCAGACGATCCACAGCGGGGAGTCCGTACTCATCAGCGGCGCCGTCAACGGCCCTCTGACCGTCCAGGCGGGGGGATCGGTCGCGCTGATGGGCGCGCATGTGAACGGGCCGCTGCGCGTCAGCGGCGCGGTCGCGGTGGCGCTGTGCGGCAGCACGGTCAACGGCGTGGTCTCGATCAGCGAAAGCACCGGCTTCGTGCGCATCGGTGGCGGAACCGATGACCCCGGTGTATCCTGTACGGGCAACACGCTCCAGAGTTCCGTCGCTCTCAACGGGAATAAGGGCGGCGTCGAGGTCGAGGGCGCTAAGGTCTCTGGCCCACTCAGCTTGACCAACACATCGGGCGCCGACCCGAACGGGGACAGCGCGGCGCCGGAGTTGGAGGGCAACACTATCGGCGGCTCGCTCAGTTGCTCCGGCAACACGCCGCCGCCGACCTCCGACGGCCAGCCCAACACGGTCAGCGGACCCAAGTTGGGGCAGTGTAACGTGCCCGGCATGTAAGCTCACGCTCAGATGGAGAGAACCCGACGCGGGGCCGCTCCGGCGGCCCCGCGTCGGGTTCTTCGCGGGGCCCCCACAGAGCGTCCAGAGACTATGATGTCTAGAATAAGCAAAGGTATCCGAGGCGGAGCTTCACGGTGAGCTACCCCCGCTCTATCTGACGCCCAGCGTCAGAGGTGGCGGGATCGACCGCCTTTGACGCCGGCGTTAGCTCAGGCAGGCCCGGCCGCATCTGTCTCTTTGGGGGTGGTGCGATCAACCGCGTTCACACCGTCGAGCAGGGCATCGACCTCGGCGTTGTAGAGCAGCGCGGGGTCGAAGCCCATCGACGCGAAGTGCCCTTCGATCTCCAGGCTGAGCAGGCCGTGCAGGCGCGTCCACCAGACTAGGCCGCGCCGCAGCACGGCGCCGGGGATCTGCTGGTTGGTCTCCCGCGCCCACGCCGCGAGTTGCGCATCCAGCGCGGACAGACGCGGGCCGGCCGCGGCATCTGGTGACGGGAGCGCGGCGAGCGCCGCCAGGACCGGGGCCAGGATGCGTCGCGTGAGCGCGACCGTGCCCGCGGGCGCGACGTAGCCCGGCACGGGCGTGCCATACAAGAGCAGGTAACGGTGGGGTTGGGCCAGCGCCCACGCCCGGTACGCCGCCGCGAGCGCGCGCAGGCGCTCACGCGGCGCGGCCCCATCGCCCTGCCGCGCGGCGACGTCCGCAGCCTCCATGGCCGCGGCGAGGTCGCCGTACGCGTCGACGATGAGCTCGGTCAGCAGCGCGTCGCGGCTCGCGAAGTAGCGGTAGAGCGCGGGGCCGCTGACGCCCATCTCCTTACCGATAGCGTTGAGCGACACGGCCTCACCGCCCCCCCCGGCGAGTTGGCGCAGCGCGATCCCCTTGGCCTCCGCGCGGGTCTCAGCGCGGTACCGCGCGCGGCGGCTGAACGGCTGTCCATCCATCACGTTTTCCCTCCATACGCGTCCCCCTTTTATGAGGGAGCGTCGCCGGCGCGGCGCCCCACGCCGCTTTGCTTAGATATCATAACATGAGCAAGATAATATATCTATAGTGATAGCTCTTGACAAAGCCGGCGGGGCGGGGTATAGTGATCTTGTTAGATGATCTAACAATAGAAATAGATGATAACAAAGGAGGTGGGATGATGATAGCGACGGAGATGGTATTACCGGGCGTGGGCGCGCCGGAGACGCTGCAGGTGCGGCGGCGAGAGCTGCCGCCGCCGGGCACGGGCGAGGCGCTGATCCGCGTCGAGGCGACGGGCGTCTCGTTCGCCGAGCAGGGGATGCGGCGCGGGCGCTACCCAGGCCAGCCCGCGTTCCCCTTCGTGCCGGGCTACGACCTGGTTGGCGTCGTGGAGGGGCTCGGCCCCGGCGTCGCGGGGGTCGCGGCCGGCCAACGGGTGGCGGCGGTGACCAAGATTGGCGGGTGGGCCAGTCACGTCGTGCTCCCCGTGGCGGATCTCGTTCCGGTGCCCGATGGGCTGGACGCCGCCGCGGCGGAGACGGCGGTCGTCAACGGCGTGACCGCCTGGCAGATGCTGCACGACCTGGCGCATGTGCGCGCCGAACAGACCGTCCTCGTGCACGGCGCGTCGGGTGGCGTGGGCGTCCTGCTGGTGCAACTAGCCCGCCTGGCCGGCGCGCGCGTGATCGGGACCGCCTCCCCCGCCAAGCACGACGCGGTGCGCGCGCTCGGCGCCGAGCCCCTCGACTACCACGTCGACGACCTCGCGGCCCGCGTCCGCGCGCTCGCGCCCGGCGGGGTCGACGCGGCCTTCGACAACGTGGGCGGTCAGAGCGTGCGCGACTCGTGGCGGATGCTCGCGCGCGGCGGCACGCTGGTGTCCTACGGCATGGCGTCCAAACTCGACGGCCAGGGCTCGATGATGGCGGCTTTCCTCCCGCTGTTGGCCCAGATCTACCTGTGGAACGCGCTGCCGAACGGCCGCCACGCGCACTTCTACGACCTGTGGGGCGGCAAGAGGACACGGCCGCGCGCGTTCCGCCAGGAGCAGCACGCGGCGCTGGCGGAGGTGTTCGCCCTGCTCGCCCAGGGGCGCATCCAGGCGCGGGTCGCCCGCCAGCTGCCGCTGGAGCGGGCGGCCGAGGGGCTGCGTCTGGCTGAGTCCGGCACGGTGTCAGGCAAGGTCGTGCTGGTTCCCGGCCTGGCCTGAGCGACTCAGGCGCTGGCGGAGACCGGCGCGTCTCAATGCCAAATGGACCGCCCGGCGCTCGGCATAGAAAACATCCTCGACTAGATCACGGGCGCGCCCTTGGGCCGGTGGGCGCGCGACAATCCGCGCCAGGCCCCACGTCCGGCCGACACAGACACAACACAGACACAACGTATCGTTTGCGCCACGAGCGCGAGGAGGGATCAATGAGCACGACATCACGCGACGACCTGTCCGCGATCTGGGCGGACTGGATCGCGCTGTGGAACGGGGACCTCGGCCGCGCCGACCGCATCATCGCCGCCGATCTCAAGCTCCACATGACGCCGCTCGGTGGAGGGGACGTGGCGTCGCTCGCCAGCCCGGCCGGGATGGCGCGGTGGATCGGGGGGCTGCACGCCATGATTACGTCGCTCAGCTTCACCGTCCAGGTCGCCCCCCTGTACCAGGGGGACATGATCGCGGGGCGCTGGCTCGCGCGAGGGAGCTACGTCGGGGGGTTCCCAGGCGCGAAGGCGCGGCCGGGAACGTCGATCGCGTTCGCCGGCGCCGACTTCTTGCGCATCGAGGATGGCAAGATCGCGGAGTACTGGTTAAGCGCCGATGTCCTCGACCTGCTGGGCCAACTCCAGGTCACCGGCTGACCCCACGACGCGCCGGTCGGCATTGCACACCCGCCAGCGGACGTGGAGCCAAGAAGATCCATAGCAAGTCGTGGTTTCCACCAGTAGCAAGTTCTCCGGAACGCAGACCCCGATGAGCGTGGCCAGTGCGCTCTCATACGCGCTCGTCGCGATTACGGTAGCAATACTCGGCGTCCGCGGGCAACGTCAAACACCTCGCCCGTGACCGGGAACGGCCCCGGCTTCGACGTACACGACCTCGCGCACGAGGGACACGGCGATGATGTCGAATAGCTGTAGTCGCCCCCATGGTCGGACGGGTGGCGCATCGCTGCGGGAGGTCCTTTCACGGTCCCCATCTTGATGTTCAGGCGCCTGGGAGCGTGGTCCGTCAGGTCGTTACGGGTGAACCGGCCGTCGCCGGAGCGAACAGTCGGGTTGTCGCGATCAGTGACGCGCTCAAGGCGGTCCGCCGCGGGCGTACGGTCGACGACCCGCCTCTTCGACTCAGGAGGAGTATCATATGACAGCCGCATCACACAGCGTTCACTCACGCGCCCTCGTGTTGGGGGGCGGCGGGGTGACCGGGATCGCCTGGGAGGTTGGCGTGCTGACCGGGTTGCGCGACGCCGGATTGGACCTCGGGAACGCCGACGCCATCATCGGCACGTCGGCCGGCGCCTTCGTCGGGGCGGCCGTCGCGAGCGGTCACGACATGGGGCGGATGTTCGCCGCCCAGTCCGCGCCGAACGACACGGAGGTTCCGGTCGTGGCGTCCGACGAGACCACCGCCGCGTGGTACGACGCGTTCGCCACGGGCGGGAGCGACCCGCGGAAGGTCGGCGCCGCCTTCGGGAAGATCGGTAAATCCAACCCCGAGCCCATACCGATCGCGCGCCGTCGCGCGGTAGTAGAGGGCCGCCTCGTCACCACGGACTGGCCCGCCGCGCTGCGGGTCACCGCCATCGACGCCGACACCGGAGCATTGCACGTCTTCGACCGAGCGTCGGGCGTCTCGCTCGTCGACGCGGTCTCCGCGAGCGGCGCCGTTCCGGGTGTCTGGCCGCTCGCGCGGATCGACGGCCGAGCGTGGGTCGATGGCGGGATGGTGTCTACGACGAACGCGCGCCTTGCCGACGACTACGAACGAGTCGTGGTCATCGCCCCGATGCCCGCGGGGTACGGGGCGATCCCTGGGGCTGCGGAGGATGGCGCGGCGATGAGCGCGCACGCCGCGGTCCTCCTGATCGCACCGGACGCGCAAAGCGTCGCGGCGATCGGCCCCAACCCCTACGACCCGGACCGCCGCGGACCCGCCGCGGCCGCCGGACGGGTCCAAGGCGCCAGCCTCGCCGCCGTCATCGCGACCATCTGGGCCTGATGTTACGGAACGTGTACTGTTTCCTGTCGTTGACGTCCACCGCGTTTACCCTCATCGTGACCCTGCAGCGGCCCTCCGTCATCCGGCCGTCGGGAGAAAAGCCCGTCGATTGGTGTAGGCCTGCCCGGCGAGGAGTTCGACGCGGTTATCATGCGCGTGGTATACCGTGTGCGGAGGGGGGGGATGGCATGCCGCCGAAGGCAGGGATCCACGAGGCCGCGCGGCGCGCGCAGATACTGCGCGCGGCGCGCCGTTGCATCGTCGCGCTGGGCTACGAGCGGGTGACGGTGCGCGATGTCGCGGCGGACGCCGGTGTGAGCACCGGGACGGTTGTACACTACTTCGGCGACAAAGATAGCGTGCTGGAAGCCGCCCTGCTCGACAAGGTGCAAGATACCGGACTAGCCCTGCGCGCGGCGCTCACCGGCGCGAGCACCGCCTGGGAGCGGTTGGAGCGGCTGGTCGAGGCCAGCCTGCCGGCGAACGACGAGGTGCGCGACGAGTGGCGGCTGTGGCTGACCTTCTGGGGTGAGGCCACGCGCAACGAGCGGCTCCGTGCGGTGAGCGCACAACAGCACCGGCGCTGGACGCGCTTCCTGACGCGCACTATCGCCGACGGTATCGCGGCCGGCGAGTTCGCGCCGGTCGATCCGGCCGTCATAGCGGCGCAGGCTGCCGCGCTGATCGACGGCTTGGCCGTGCAGGCGACCCTGCGCAACCCCGAACTCGACGCCGCCCGCATGCGCGCCCTGTGCCTTGATGCCCTGCGGCGGCTCCTTAATCAGCGAGTGTCTAGTGTTTAGTGTTGAGTGACTAGTTGTTGAGATTGACTAAACACTAGACACTCAACACTCAACACTCGTATGGTGATCCAAGCGAGCCTATAAGCCGAGTTCTGTCCCCGGAGTATGGGGCTCCTCCGGGGGGCGGCCATCCATCTAGGCCGGCGGTTACCCGCCGGCTCAAGCGACCAACCCAGGACAGGGCGAGCAACCCCTGAGCCGGCGCTGCCAGGCAACGCCGGCGCGGCCCCTGTTCGGTCTTGCTCCAGGTGAGGTTTACCGCGGCCGGCCGGTCACCCGGACGCCGGTGGGCTCTTACCCCG
>JAABUJ010006257.1_pt1 | contig 11590 bp, 12 predicted proteins | sample 5559131 | NCBI WGS metagenome assembly JAABUJ01 (sample SAMN10711875, study PRJNA513366) | rock metagenome | isolation source: Antarctica rocks | place: Antarctica: Victoria Land, Mt New Zealand nord | collected 2016-01-07 | reverse complement strand
CTCAATCCGGCGGCGTTACGGCGGCAGATTGAGGCAGCACAGGACGCGCTCTGGCGGCTAGCCAGAGTAAGAATTATTGGTGAGGCAACGACCCTGCAAGAGTAAGATTTATCCGTGAGGCAATACGCCTCCTTTCGTATGCCATTGGTGACAGATGACGAGCGCCGAATGGCGTCGCTGGGGGTTGTAGAACCCTTCGAGGTAGTCGAACAGCGCCAGTCGCGCTCCGATGGCGAGACTCGTGTATTGGGCTGTTGTTAGCATTCCGGCGATTCAATCTAATGTACCAGATAACTGCGAAGCCTTGACGCCTTCATGTGACCAGTCCCCATGAAGATCGCCTTGTGGGCGTGGGAATCCGCAGATGAGCACGGTGGCGTGCTACCGAACGCGCCGCGAAGAGCGGAGAGTGGCGACGAGCCAGCATTGCGCTGCGCGTACCAGATAACGGAAGGAAAGGGTCGCCGCCGCGCCCGCGTGTCGCACGGAGAAAAGCCCGCAGGGACAAGGAAAGAGATGGCAAGCCGAGTGTCGTCGATATCGCAATCGTACCAGATAACATTCGTTATCTGGTACGTTAGATCAGTTCGTCAGAAAACTAACAAGACCCCTGCTGGGGCGCTATCACTTCGCACTCTCCGCGTCGCTGGCACCCGACCAACTCCGCCCGCTGCACGATCCCGACACAGCGAATGAACCGGACTTCGTGTAGCGCGTATCCCGACTTTCTGTTCCGTTGCTACTCGGACCCCTACCACAACAAAAGTCGGCACTCTGTCGGGTTACTATGACAGACTCGCTCATTCTGCGTCATCTTGGCGTTTACCGCCGTTTCACGGCATTCGCGAGGAAGTCATACGGGTATGGCGGCGTCACATCGCTTGCGTCATTGAGTTGCGCTATCTGCTCCTCACTGAGCGCGAAGTCGGTGGCACCCAGGTTGTCATCAAGCTGATCGAGCGAGCGCGCCCCGATGATCGGCGCGGTCACCCCGGGTCGCTGCAGGAGCCAGCGGAGTGCGACCTGTGCGGATGACCGCCCGGTCTCCGCCGCCACCGACTCCAGCGCGTCGAGCACCCGCCACGTCTCCTCGTTCGCGTTGCGCTCCCACCCCTCGGTCCCGGTCGGGTTCTGGCTCTCGCCGGAACGCGTGCCGTGCGGCGGCTCCGCCATCCCCCGGTGATACTTGCCGGTGAGCCACCCCCCGCGCAGCGGGCTCCACGGGATGATGCCCAGCCCCTCGTCCGCGCAGAGCGGCACGAGTTCCCACTCCGGCGAGCGGCAGAGGAGGTTGTATTGCGGCTGCAGGCAGGTGTACGGCTCCCAGCCCATGCGGCGGCTCAGGTCGACTGCACGCTGCAGCTGGTACCCCGTGTGGTTGCTCGCGCCGATGTAGCGCACCTTGCCTTCGCGGACGAGATCGTCGAGGGTGCCGAGCGTCTCCTCCAGCGGCGTCACCGCGTCCCACGCATGCGTCTGGTAGAGGTCGATGTAGTCGGTGCCGAGGCGGCGCAGACTCGCCTCGATGGAACTGCGGATGTGCGTCCGGCTGAGGCCGACCTCGTTCGGCCCCTCGCCCATCGGGAAGCGGACCTTGGTCGCGATGACCAGCGGCTCCCGGTCCTTGCCCCGGAGCCAACTGCCGACGACCTCCTCCGAGCGCCCCCGCCCGTACACGTTCGCGGTGTCGATGAAGGTGCCGCCCGTCGCGACGAACCGGTCCAGGATCGCGTGGCTTGTCGGCTCGTCTGCCTCGCGCCCGAAGGTCATCGTGCCAAGGCAGAGTTCGCTCACTTTCAGGCCCGTCTTCCCAAGATACTGATACTCCATCTGCTTGTCCCCCAAATCACTGTTTCTTTTCGATCCGCCAGCCGCATCCCAATAGGCGGTTCAGCGAAAACGCGACCACAAACTTCCATCATCGTCGCTGGCCACCCACCAATGATTGACAGCGTTCCCCATCAAGCCACCTACCGAACGGGACCGAGCAGTCTGCGAAACTCCCCGATCCTCATTGATCGGTGTTCGCTCCGCGCGCTTTCATCAGCGCACATCCCGCGCGTGTGCCTGGGCGGGCGGGGTGGTCACCTCGACGGCGGTGAACGGTTCAAGGATTTTGTAGGCGTGCGACGACCCCTTCGGCACGACCCATGAATCACCCGGTTCCAGAAGCACCATTTGCCCTTCGAGATGCAACTCCGCCCGCCCTTTGACAACGTAGCCAACCGCCTCGTACGCGCGCTGCGTCGTTGTCCCCGCGTCGCCGGGCTGCTCGTTCTCCCACAGGCGCATGCCAAGATGGACGCCGGACGCAAGGTATTTCTGTCCCATTGCGCCGTGTGGCGACTGCGCCGCATTGACCTTTGTCACGCTCTTGTCCGCCATTTCGTCGCTCCTTTCCTTATCCCAAGCTCCCAAGCGCTGCAAGATAGGTACCCGACCCATATCGCGTGCCGATCCTCCTCGTCAACCTTGTAGCGGCCGCAGCGGCCATCAGTCGCCGAGTGTTCGCAGGAGGTTCGCCATCTCGATGGCGGCGAGGGCCGCCTCCGCCCCCTTGTTGCCCGCCTTCGTTCCCGCCCGTTCGATCGCTTGCTCGAGCGTCTCCGTCGTCAGCACGCCGAAGGTCACGGGCACCCCCGTCTCGAGCATCACGCTCGCGATCCCCTTCGCGACCTCGCCCGCCACGTACTCGAAGTGCGCCGTCGCCCCGCGGATCACCGCCCCCAGGCAGACGATCGCGTCGTACTTCCCGCTCATTGCCAGCCGCTTCGCGATTAACGGGATCTCGAACGCGCCCGGTACCACCGCGAGGCCGATATCCTCCTCCGCCACGCCGTGCCGCACGAGGGCGTCCTTCGCCCCGCTGACGAGATTGCCGACGATGAAGTCGTTCCAGCGGGTCGCCACGAGCCCGATGCGTAGGTCCGCACCGACCAGCATCCCCTCAAATCGCTGCATGTACGCCTCCTATGACGAACGTGCGGTCCGTTTCTCCTACTGATGTAGGAAGCCAATGCCCCAGCTTCTCGCGCTTCGTCGCGAGATAGCCCGCGTTTGTTGGCCGTGGTGGGATGGACAGCGGGATGCGCTCCACCACCGCGATGCCCGCCCGGGTGAGTCCGGACACTTTGTCGGGGTTGTTCGTGAGCAGCCGCACCCGCGCGACACCAAGGTCCCGCAGCATCGCCGCAGCGCTCCCGTACGTCCGCGCATCGACCGGCAGCCCGAGATGGACATTGGCCTCGACGGTGTCCAACCCCCCCTCCTGCAGCGCGTAGGCGCGCAGCTTGTCGACGAGGCCGATCCCCCGCCCCTCCTGCCGGAGATAGAGCAGCACGCCCCGCCCCACGCCCGCGATCGCTTCCATCGCCGCGTGCAGTTGCTCCCCGCAGTCGCACCGCTCCGAGCCGAACACGTCCCCGGTCAGGCATTCGGAGTGGAGCCGGACGAGCACCGACTCGGGCCCGGCGACGTCGCCGAAGACGAGCGCGAGATGCGGCTCGGTGGTGTCCGTCGCCAGATACGCGCCGACGATTGCCACCCCGTAGGGGGTGGGCAGCCGCGCCGTCGCCGCCCGCTCGACCGCGCAGTCGTGCTGCTGCCGAAACGCGACCAGGTCGGCAACCGCGAGGATGCCGACCGTGAGCCGGGCCGCGAGCCGGTCGAGGTCGGGCAGACGGGCCATCATGCCGTCCGCAGCGAGTACCTCGCAGATCACGCCCACCGGGGGGACACCCGCCAGTCGGCAAAGGTCGACCGCCGCCTCCGTATGCCCGGGACGCCCCAGCACTCCCTGCGGGTGCGCCCGCAGCGGGAAGATGTGGCCGGGTCGGGCGAGATCGCCCGCCGTGGTGGTGGGGTCCGCCAGGACGCGCAGCGTGCGCGCGCGATCGGCGGCGGAGATGCCCGTCGTCACGCCCGTCCGCGCCTCGACGGAGAGCGTGAAGGCCGTGCCATGCCGCGCCGTATTGCGCTCCGGCGAGACCATCAGCGACAGATCTAATCGGTCCGCTGTCGCGGGATCCATCGGCGCGCAGATCAGTCCCCGCGCTTCGCGGGCCAAGAGATTGATCGCCTCCGGCGTCGCATGCGCCGCCGCGAGCATCAGGTCGCCCTCGTCCTCGCGGTCCGCGTCGTCCACGAGGATGACCATCCTCCCGGCCGCGACCGCCGCGACCGCCTCCTCGACCGTCAATCGGTTCATCCGTGCTCTCCTCCCGCAGTGAAGCCCACGCGCGCAAGCCACTCCCGCGTCATCTCCGTTGGCTCGGTCCGTGTGAGTCGCTCGACATACTTGGCGATCACGTCTACTTCGAGGTTGACCGTCGCCCCCACGGGCAACGCGGCGAGCGTGCTATGCGCTTGGGTATGGTGGACCAGGGAGACGGTGAAGCCGCGGTCGTCCACGCCGACCACCGTGAGGCTGGCGCCGTCCACGGCGACACACCCCTTCTCCACGACATACCGCAGCACGGACGGCGACGCGCCGATCCCGACGACGAGCGACTGCCCCTCGCCCCGCCGGGAGATCACCCGCCCGGTCCCGTCCACATGTCCCTGCACCTGGTGGCCGCCGACCCGCCCGCCGTAGACAACAGATCGCTCGAGGTTGACGCGGGCGCCGTGGGTGCAGGCCCCGAGGTTCGAGCGCCGCAGTGTTTCGGGCATCACCCCGGCGGTGAACCCGGTGCGGGCGACTGCGGTCACGGTCAGGCAGACACCGTTCACCGCGATGCTGTCCCCGATGCGCGTCCCCGCGGTGACGACCGTGGCGGCGATATCGAGCCCTGCCGTGGCGCTCCCCGGGCGTACCGCGCGTACCGTCCCGACCTCCTCGATAATCCCGGTGAACATCACGCCTCCTCGTTCGGCAATGTGCGCCACGCCCGTGCGTGTGGCAGGTAGCCGCTGAGGCAGAGATCGTCGCCATCGTGAGTCACGACAGAGTGATCGAGCCGCCACGCCTCCGCCATCCGTGGGACGCCGCGGCCCCCCACGGGTCCCGGCGCTTCCCTGCCGCCGACGATGACCGGTGCGACATACGCCACGACGCGGTCGACCAGTCCGGCGTCGAACATGGCACCGAGCATCGTGCCACCGCCCTCCACGAGCACGGTGGCGATCCCGCGCGCCGTCAGCAGCGTGAGCAAGGCATGGAGGTCCACGGCATCACCCGCATCCGTGGGCAAGACTGCGACTTCCACTCCCTGTGTCCGTAGCGCCCTCTCCCAAGCGGGGGTGATTGCGGCGCAGGCAATGAGCGTCGTGCCTGGAACGGTAGACGAGAGTACCGTAGCCTCTGCGGGTAGCTGGGCATCTCGCGTCACGACGACACGGAGCGGATGGTGTGGCCCGCCTGCGCCCGCCGCTTCCATGGGCAGCCGGGTGGTGAGCTGCGGGTCATCGGCGCGCACCGTGCCCGCCCCGACGAGGATCGCGTCGTGGGTATCGCGCAGTTGGTGCACCGTCCGTCGGGCGGCTTCTCCCGTGATCCAACGCGCATCGCCCGTGTGCGTGGCGATCCGCCCGTCGAGCGTCATCGCGTACTTGGCGGTCACGAGGGGCATGCCCGTCCGCACACGCTTGACGAACCCGGCAATCAGGTCCCACGCCTCGATCGCGCAGACGCCGACCCGCACCGCGATCCCCGCCGCCCGCAGTCGGGCGATCCCCGCGCCATCCACGAGCGGGAACGGATCGCGCACGGCGACAACGACGGACTGGACGCCCGCCGCGATGATCGCGTCGGTGCAGGGCGGGGTGCGCCCGTGATGGACGCAGGGTTCCAGGGTGACGTAGAGCGTCGCGCCACGGGCACGTTCGCCCGCCTGCGCGAGCGCCACGACTTCGGCGTGCGCCCGGCCCGGCGGTTGGGTATGACCGGCCCCGACGACGGCGCCATCGCGCACGACAACCGCGCCGACCGGTGGATTTGGGCTGGTACGTCCACGCGCCCGCCGGGCCTCAGCGAGCGCCGCGCGCATCCATTGCATGTGAAAATCGCCGTCCGAAAACGGCAACCCCGGGAGAGTAGTAAAACTCCCCCGGGGTGGGCATGCAGCCATCGCTGCGTCTCCTTCTTTCATCCGGACTCTACCGTCGGCCCCGGAGTTTCACCGGATCATGCCACCGTAGCGGCTCGCGGGCTGTACCGCCGATCGGGAATTGGCGTTTGACACGCCTCACCCTGCCCCGAAGGTGTATTCGACTGCTGAGAGTGTACCACCGCGTCCCGCGCTGTCAACGCGACGCGCGGCCGCTCACGCCGTGGGCCGTGCCGCCGCGCGGTAATGGTCGAGATACCGGAAGCGATCGTCGGCGACGAGTTGGAAGTACGAGCCGAAGCGGTCCGGGTCCTCCGCCGCCCGGTCCAGTGGCTCGATCTCGCCGTCGTCCGGCCCGTCGAAACGTCGACGGATCGCGTACGTCGTGGTGCGCTCGGCCGGTACCCGGTCCATGTCGCGGATCCAGCGCCGCAGTTCGCCCGGGGGTACCAGCTGGCCCTGCGACGCCCCGGCCGCAGTGGAGATGCTCTCGTTGATCAGCGTGCCCCCCATATCGTTCGCCCCGGCGCTCAGGCATCCCTGGGAGAGCTTCAGCCCCTCTTTGACCCAGGAGACTTGGATGTTGCGGATGTGCGGATGGAGCATCAACCGGGCGATCGCGTGCATCTTGATCACCTCCTCGCCGGTCGCTCCCGCCCGCACCCCGGGCACCGTCCGGTCGTGGTACATCGGCGCCTCCTCGTGGATCAGGCTGAGGGGCACGAACTCGGTGATGCCGCCCGTCTCTTTCTGGATGTCCCGGATCGTCGCCAGATGGGCCGCCCGGTGCCGGGCCGTCTCGACGTGCCCGTACATGATCGTCGACGTGGTCGGGATTCCCAGCCGGTGGGCGCCGGTGATCACCCGGATCCAGTCCGCCGTCGAGATGCGGCCGGGCGAAATCCGATTGCGCACTTCGTCGTCGAGGATCTCGGCCGAGGTCCCCGGCAGTGAGCCGACGCCGGCGTCCTTGAGACGCGCCAGGTATTCCTCGATTGAGCAGTTCGAGCGGATCGAGCCGTAGAGCACCTCCTCCGGCGAGAAGCCGTGGATGTGCATGTCGGGCAGTTCTTCCTTGATCGCCCGGCAAATGTCAAGGTAAAGGTTCCCGTCCATCTTCGGCGGCAACCCCGCCTGGATGCACACCTCGGTCGCGCCCAGTTCCCAGGCCTCGCGCGCACGCCGCAGCAATTCCTCCATCGGGAGGAAATAGCCCTCGGTATCCTTGTGCGTCCGGCTGAACGCGCAGAAGCCGCAGCGCTTGACGCAGACGTTGGTGAAGTTGATATTCCGGTTGACGACGTAAGTGACGACATCCCCGACCGCGCGGCGGCGCAGCTCGTCGGCGACCAGCGTCAGCGCGGAGAGCGCGGTGCCGTGCGCCCCGAACAGGGTCTCGCCCTCGTCGACCGTCACCTCCCGGCCCGCCAGTGCCCCGTCGAGGGCACGGGCGATCGGCTGCTCGACGGTGCCGAGCAGCCGGTCCACGGTGGTCACCAGATCGGGATAGGTTGTGTTCGCGTTCATGTCCACTGCTCCTCCTCGCGCCGGACGAGGCCGGCATCATCGGTCAACGCACGCACGCGCCCTTGGAGCGCCGGGTCGAGAAACCGCTCGGCCTGCCGCACGTACTCGGGATAGATCCCGAGCCGCTCGCGCAGTTCGAAACCGGCGTCCGCCATCGCGGCACGCAACCGGTCCAGGGCCGGCCAGGCGCGCTCTGGATTGATGTGGTCTCGGGTCACCGGGGAGATGCCTCCCCAGTCGTTCAGGCCCGCTTCCAGGTATGCCCCGTACTCGGCGAGCGCCAGATTCGGCGGCGCTTGCACGTTGATCGTGTCGCCAAAGATCAGGCGGGCGACGGCGATCGTCCGCACCATCTCCAGCGGCCCCGGCTCCGGCCAGTCCCGCATCCGAATATCCGGCTTGGCCCGGAAGTTCTGGATGATCACCTCCTGCACATGGCCATAGCGGTCGTGGATCTCCTTGATCGCGAACAGGGCATCGACCCGCTCCTCCGGCGTCTCCCCGATGCCGATCAGGATGCCCGTCGTGAACGGAACGGCGAGCTCGCCGGCCGCCACGATCGTCGCGAGCCGCGCCGCCGGCGTCTTGTCCCGTGAGCCGCGATGCGCCCCGCCCTTCGCCAGCAGGGCCGGACTGGTCCCCTCGAGCATCATGCCCATGCTGACATTCACGTCGCGCAGCGTCACGATGTCCTCGCGGGTCATCACCCCCGGGTTGGCGTGCGGCAGCAGCCCCGTCTCCGCCAGCACCAGGGCGCACATGTCGCGGAGATAGGCGATCGTGCTGGAATAGCCGCGCTCCGCCAGCCAATCGCGGTACGCCGGGTATTTCAGCTCGGGCTTATCGCCCAGGCTGAAAAGCGCCTCCTTGCACCCGGCGTTCCGCCCAGCCTCCGCCACCGCCAGCACCTCCTGGGGCGTCATCGTGTGCACACGCGGATCGCCGGGGCGGCGCACGAAGGTGCAGTAGCCGCAGTTGTCCCGGCAGAGATTGGTCAGTGGGATGAAGACCTTGCGAGAGTAGGTCACGACCCGGTCGGTCCGACGGTCGCGAAGCGAACCGGCTGCCGACAGCATCGCCTGCAACGCATCGCCCTCCGCCCGGATCAGGCGACGCGCATCCTCCTGGGGCAACCCCTCTCCGACCGCCGCTGCATCCAACGCATCGGTCAGCCCGGCGAACCGCCCTGCTACCACCCTATCGTGCCCATACCGCTCCCCCTCGCTCGTTCTCGCCGGTCGGGTCTATCCGGCCCCGACCGGTCCGCTATCGGATCCCCAGTGGACGCAGGTGCCTGGCAACCTTCGACGCACCACGGAGATGCGGGCGACACGAGCAAAATCTCACCAAACTCGATATCCGTTGGCTGTCCGACCTACTCGCGTCTGCACGACGCGCTGCACGACGCGGCCGCATCATACCCGCTTATCCTTCCCGTCGCTATCAAAGACACCGCGCCCCGACGGTCACTATTCCCCATCAGTGGATGCGTGACACCAGGTTCTCGAGTAGTATAGCTTGCTAAGTCAAGAATAGACTCGGCGCGCCCACAGGTGCCGAGTCATGAGAACAGGGAACGATCGAGTCGGTGATGGATGAGCGGCTGAGCGCCGACGAGCGGCACACGGCACCCCTCGACACGGCCGACCGATGCCGCTCGGATGGAAGGTGGTCGTAACATAGGCATGAATGCGCGCCTCTGATCCCGCGACATTTCTCGGACTGCGGGTGGGCGACGCCCACGTCATTATGGAGAGAAACTGGTGTAGCATAGGGGAGGGGAATGATACGGGAGGCACACGGATGTCGACGAGAATCTCTCCACCTTCGCCTCGCGATGCAGTCCCAAAAGACGCAGCGCGTTTCCTCCTCGTGCGCCACGGCGAGGCGGAGGGGAACCAGGAGTTGCGCTACCTTGGCGCGAGCGATGTCGCCCTCACAGCGCGGGGCCGCCAGCAGGCAATCCTGCTGGCGCGGGCTCTCCAGCCATCGTCGCTGCGGGCCATCTATAGCAGTCCGCTCGCGCGTGCCAGGGATACCGCTGCGGCCGTCGCCGCCGAGACCGGGCTCGGCGTGACAATCTGCGGCGACTTGCGCGAGAGCGACTATGGCGCGTGGGAGCGGTTGACGCGCGTGGAGGTATCGGCCCGCGACACCGTGCGGTTAGCCGCGTGGGAGGCCGGGGAAGATGTCGCGCCGCCCGATGGGGAACGGCTGATCGACGTGCAGGCGCGCGTCGTGGCCTGCGTGGATGCGCTGGTCGCGCGCCACTCCGGTGAGACGGTCGTGTTGGTGAGCCATGTCGGCCCGATCAAGGCGCTCATCTGCGCGGCGCTCGGTCTCCCTCCCGCCGCCGCCCACCGCATGTGGCTGGACCCGGCAAGCATCTCAATCGTTGACTGGCAACGCGCGGCGAATGGACGGGTGTCGGGCGTCATGCGGGGGTTCAATGTTGTCGCGCACCTCGATGGCCTCGACTAACGAACAGGGAGATCACGAATGCGAAGCCTTCGGCACGGGCCGTATGGGACCGGAATCCACCTTTCTGCACCGCTTGCTTTCCTGCATCGACACCGAGTGTGGACGAACGACGGGAGGACGCCAAGGTGACGTGCAGCGATCGTGTTTTCCTCGAAGGCTTGATCTTCTACGCCTATCATGGGGTGAATCCCGAAGAGAACGTGCTCGGCCAGCGTTTCATCGTCGACGTCTCCCTGACCCGCGACTTGCGGGCGGCGGGTGCGAGCGATGCTATCGCCCAGACAACATCCTACAGCGCCGTGTACAAGCAGGTGCGTGACATAGTGGAATCCGGGCCCTATCGGCTCATCGAGACGGTGGCGGAGAAGATCGCCGCAGGTGTGCTGGACGCCCACCCCGCAGTGGAGGATATATTAGAGCATGAGTCATAGGTATTGGCCCGTGGGATGGTAGCCGCAATGCTCGAACCATCCCACGGCGTCTTGTGCCGTCACCGCAGCGACCGCTCCCCCGATTGCTCGCTCGAGTTCCGCCTGCGTCCGTTTCGCCGCACGCCGCACCTGCGTCTTGACCTTACTGTACGCCCCTTCGATTGGCGAATAATCCGGCGAGTAGGCGGGCAAATAGACCAGCCTGCATCCCGCTTCCTCGATGATCTGCCGCACCTGCTTCCCCTTGTGAACGCTGAGATTGTCCATGACCACCACTTGCCCCGGCACGAGCGTCGGCACGAGGAAGTGGCGCAACCAAGCGACGAACGCCTCTCGGTCTATCGCCCCTTCCAGCACCATCGGTGCGTCAAGTCCATCGAGGGTCAAGGCCGCGATGAGGGTGGTGTTGCGCGTATGATTGCGCGGGACGTAGCCGTACGCCCGCTCGCCGCGCGGGGCACGGGCATAGAGCGGCGTCATGCGCGTGTGCGTCCCGGTCTCATCGACAAAGACGAGGCGCTCCGCTGGCACTTCCCCCATCACCTCCCGCCATGTCGCGCGGGCAACCGGGTCCTGCTCGCTGGCGATCAGCGACTTTTTTTATGCGTCCACCCGATCCGCCGCTCCAGACGGCACCACGTACTGGGACTCACCGCCATCCCCGTCGCTGCATGCCAGCGCTCGCAGTGCTCCTCAAGCGTGGCATCCGGGGTCGCGGCCAACTGAGCGAGGATGGCGGGGTAGTGGTCGGGACCGATGCTTGGGCACTTGCCGGGACGCGGGGACGTGGTGAGCGTGCCGGTCGTGCGCCACTGATGGAGATAGCGCTTGACGGAGCGTTCGCCGACATGGAAGAGGCGGGCCACCTCCGCTTGGCTCGTGCCCTCCTCGACCGCTTGGACAATCCGCTCACGTAAATCAAGACTGTAGGCTTTCATGCCCCACAGTCTCGCATTGGGCCAGTATCTCCGCAACCTGCTCTAGCGGTAGTTTGTTGTCAATGGGCATAGCAGTCAATCGGGTGTCCGTCCCAGAGGTGATCAAGCAACCGCTGCAAAGCAGGTGGTGGGGGCAGATCGCTCCACGCCTGCCACCAGCGCCTCA
>JAABUJ010006256.1_pt1 | contig 11593 bp, 8 predicted proteins | sample 5559131 | NCBI WGS metagenome assembly JAABUJ01 (sample SAMN10711875, study PRJNA513366) | rock metagenome | isolation source: Antarctica rocks | place: Antarctica: Victoria Land, Mt New Zealand nord | collected 2016-01-07 | reverse complement strand
AAGAGGGGGGGTTTTATAAGGGGAGGATGGAGGAGATGAATAGTGGGAGCGAAGGGGGATGGGATTTATGGTTAGTACTCACAGAGGAGTATGAGGGGTGGTGGGAGATTGATAGTGGAAGGAGGGCATTGTTGGCCGGGGCGTTTTGCTGGACTTCTGTTTGTGGTGAGTAGTGCGTGGTGGGCTTATGATCGGTTCGGGAGCTCGATGACGCTGGAGGGGTTGGATGCTGTTGCGGCTGTGTAGGGGATGGAAGTTAGATTTGGAGATGTCTATGGTGTTGGATACGGTGGCGTGGGGATATGCTGATTGTCTGATCTGGTGGGCTTTGTCAGAGTGGTAGCGGAAAGACCAGACCTGACAGTTGGTAAAGGTGTGTCAATGCGTTTTAACAGCCGGTCCAAGGAAAAGCAGAATAAATGGCGGAGCCGCCGCCGTTAGAATTAGAGTAGAGCGAAGAGATGTTGGAGTGGTTTGGTATCATTCAGCAGCTGTTGCTGGGGATCAGCCGAGCGTCGGTTGCTGGCTTTAGTAATGACCCAGAAGCTTGCAAAAAGGTTGGAAGCTGCATGAAGTGCTTCTCGGTGGCGGTCAATTAGGCAGCTGTTCGATTTGGAGGAATTGGCTGGACATGATTAGAACGTTGGTCGATGGTCTTTCTTCGCGTCGGGCGAGGTTTGCAATGTTCCTCGTGGTGTTGCGAGGTTCGTTCCGTTCTTTGCTGCTTTGTGGATGTTGCTGACTTGGTAGTTCGTCTGATATCCTAACGATATTCTAATCACGAGCTCGGTCATGCGTTGGGATTGCGGCTCAGATGGTCATGTAGAAAATCGCAGTATGCTTTGTTCCAATGGGGTATCAGATCGTAAATGCACAATATGCTAAGAGTCTGACTGTACAGTTTGCTGCTCCGCTGGCCATTAGTACACCAATCCAGCAGCCAGGTATGAACTAGACGACTACTTACCACCAACCAGTCCATACCTTCACTTATACCCTTCCCGTCTATTGCTGAACAAGCCATGATACTCCAATTCCTATCCCGCAGTTCCCCCAATCGTAAAGCTTCTGATATGTCCCCCGCTCCTTTCGCACCCGGCTGATCTTGTTTATTTGCAAATACCAGTAACGCCGCATCTTTCAGCTCCTCTTCGCCAAGCATTGTCGCTAGTTCGTCTGCGGCTGTGGTAAGCCTGTCAATATCCGTTGAATCAATTACAAATATGACCGCTGCGGTGTTGGCGTAGTAGCATCGCCAGTATGGTCTTATCGACGTCTGACCGCCCAGATCCTGAGCCAAGTCAGCCGAAAGTTTGCGCCATTGAATCGCCACAAGCGTACCCAGACATTGAAGTTAAGGTTTCTGTAGGTTACAGACTCGACGTTGAAGCCTATAGTAGGTATGGTGGTCACTACTTCGCCGATCTAGGTAATTGTGTCAGATGAATCCTATTGCCTTTGGCTTATTTTCGCGCACCTTCAACCTGTACAGCAGAGTTGTTTTCCCAGCGTTGTCCTGCTCATGATCTCAGCTGGGATGGTTGACTAGGAGCTCGAGAAGCGTACAAGGCCTAATATTAGTATCCTTATCTCTTTCTTGGTCCACAAAAACCCTGACAAGATTTTCGATAGAGAGCCCCCCATATTGCTCGCGCCAGGTCAATTCTCAGGCGGCAGGTATTGCTCCTAAGGCGTACAGCGGATAGATGTATATAGGGAGCGCTCAACGCAATGCCTCAAGATCTCAAATCATACCACACTCTATCCCTGTTGTTCTGATAATGCTATTGCGTAGAAGTTCTGGAAGCACCATTTCGAACAGTTCATCGGTGCTCTTGAGGATCTTGGACTGATAGTAATCGATCGATAAGATATCGGCTGAGCGGGAGATCGACAATTTTGCATAGACGCGCGTCTATGTAGATGTTAGCATGCATATCTATAGATTCCAAACTAAGAAATTGAACCTTTGAAGACTAACAACCTCTACACAATGCAAATCGGTCTTTGTTGTTGCTGAGGAGATTGTTGCAATCATGGTGGGAAAAAAATCGGGGAGGGCACTCCTCAAGGAGGAAGGCAAGTCAACCCTAAGCCCCTTCCCCCCAATTCGTAAACTCGCAAATCACTTCAGTCAACGACGAACCCAAGTGTGGGCGTCAACATGGACGCTGACCCAGGCGCTGATCATGATACTCGCAAGCGTCTTGAAAGCACTGATTTGCGTTTTGAGTACTGTGATAAACATGGCTTTTACTATGTTCGCCCAGGTATGGGAACTGGATTCGATGTTGACAGGGACGATGCCACATGTTACAGTACGGATGCTGACAGCCAAACAGGCCTTCAACGAACAGACAACAACATGGAGCTTACCAGCTGGCCGCAGGTCAATATGATCAATCAGAAGAATTACTACACGTAGGTTTCCTCTCAAGTTTCTCCCTCCATGTCGAGCTTTCTCCTTTGTACAGTACGCCACGACTGCTACGCGCCGCTTCGGAGTCTCGCGCCAGTTCTGCAATCCTGGCTGTGGAATATACTAAATGGAGATCTTTCCCAGTGAATTCCTGAAGCGAGATGACCAAATCCTGCCGCTACGTCTTCAGCAGGAAGAGCGTCGCAATCGTATGGCAACGAAGGCCAAGGATCGCGACAGAGAGCTCGCCCAATCAGGGTCTGCGGAGGTGCCAAACGCTGATATGGACCTGGATGTTGACGATGATGTCGGCATGGACGAACCCAGTGGCAGTGGTCAGGAGGCGTTGGGATCGAAGGTCATCGTGATGCATCCTGGCAGCCAGAACTTACGTATTGGTTTTGCAAACGACCCTCTGCCAAAGACAGTTCCTATGGTCATTGCACGCCGTTGGCCGATGAGTGAGTCAGAAGAAGGGGATGGAGAACCCAAACCCAAACGACTCAAGACTGGCGAAGGATCCATCTTGAAGCCAGAGAAGTTATTCGGTGAAGTGGTAAGGGGTTTCCGGAACCCAGTGTCCAGCTTCGCTTATATTTCTCCAGTTCGCAACTCAGTACGCCAAGATGTCCGCTGAGTTGAAAATTCACATGCGTCTACACAAGCGCAAAGTGCTACCAAACTCAAAAGAGCTGGTTGTGAATTTCAACAAGCGTAATGAGCCAGAAACCATCTCTGAGCACAACGATCCTCTCCGTATCGATTGGACCGTTGTCAAAGATGAACCCGGCTACATTACCGGTCAGGAGGCCTTGCGGATACCTGATGATTCCACTCCGCGCTATAAGCTATTCTGGCCATTGCAACACGGATGGTACAACGAGAAAGAGTACGACCAGAAGAGGGTAGTGTTCGATGACGTTTCTGTCATCCTCGAGGAAGCAGTCAAAAAACAACTGAATCTACACCGCAAGCGCGACTGGGCACAATATGGCTGTGTCTACGTGATACCAGATCTGTACGAGAAACGCTACGTAGTGCAAACCCTCGACATGCTCATGAGGGATTTCGGCTTCGGTAAAGTGTGCTTCATCCAGGAGAGTCTCGCGGCAACCTTCGGTTCTGGTGTCACTCAAGCTTGTGTGGTCGACATTGGCGCTCAAAAGACTTCGATCTGTTGTGTCGAAGAGGGTATGTGTATCGAGAATTCACGGGTCAATCTCAAGTATGGCGGAGCCGACGTTACCGAGACTTTCGTCAGGATGATGTTGCACGACTACTTCCCATACCAGGAGATCAATCTCAAACGACGTTACGATTTTCTTCTAGCAGAGGAGCTCAAATGCGGAGTATGCACTATGGACGAAGACCGAGTTGTAGTTGATGGGCACGACTTCCACCTACGAGCACCTGGACAAGAGACCCGCAAATACCAGTTCAAAGTGTACGACGAGCCTTTGCTGGCTGTGCAGGGTTTCTTCAACCCCACACTTTTCGATCATTCCTCCAAGTTGGAAGGGCGTCGCAAGATCATTGAGCCTTCGACCGATCTCTACGATGGTTCGCCCAATGACCCTGTCTCCTCGGCGCAGTCCGCTATCGTAGCAGATTTGAGCCCACCTGCACCCGTGCCATCCCAGGCAAACGGCGGTATGTTCATTTTTGGCTCCACACCGAACCGACAAACCTTTGGCTTATCCAAACGCACAAACGACGCCACCGACCGCTCGTCTCCAGCGCCGGACTCTCCAGCTGGCGACGATGACTCTACCCCAGCGCCCGCAGCAGAGGACAATACCACTGGCACTCAGAACATCCTTGCAACTTCTGTGAGAGATGATGTTCTCCCCATCATTGCTCTCGATAAAGCCATCTACATGTCTATCGAGCACGGCAGCCGTGGAGATGAGCGCAAAATGAGAGACTTCACCGGCGGTATCATGTTGATCGGAGGCTGCTCATTGATCAAAGGGCTCGACTCATACCTGGAGAACAGGCTGAGTCAATTGAAGCCTGGCTTGAAGAATTGGCAGGTGGCTGGGAAGCCGAAGGATCTCAACAATCAATTCGTGATGTGGAAAGGTGGGAGCGTCTTCGGAAGGATGAGGTCAACGAACGACAGCTGGATTGGGCGGCTGGAGTACGATCGGCTTGGTGCGAGGCTGCTGGCCTACAAGTGTATGTGGGCTTGGTAGACGAGGGTCTACGGATACCCAGAAGGCCACATATCAGCCATCATTCTTCTTCTAGCTAGCACGCCGTCAGAGGTAGCAACCCGGGCGTTGTTTTCTGCGTGCCTACCACCGGCATCAGCCCTAGCTCAACCCCAATTCATGATTACCCTGTACCTTTCGGTTCATCTTCTCTGCACCCATACAGCTATGGCAGCTTTGAAGTTCGTGAGATCGGTATGAGTCCATTGTGAGGTCACAAGTCCTCCCCTGCGCTGACCGAAAGTCAGGTTTGGGAGTCCTTCATAGCCAACTCTGGGCTCGAGCCCAGGTATTCTCCCCTCGTAGGTATTCCTACATATTGAGTCACTGAGACACAACCGGGTGCCTAAGGCTCTTAGACAACGTGAGTACGATATGCTCTCTCAATTCATACTGGTATCTTCCCATTCGTCTTTTCTCTCGTATGTTCGTAAGTATTCGTCGGGTCTTGATGCACGTCTTCCTATGAACTGGTTCAAGTCTCTTGACGAGACATGACCTCTTTGTATGACGTATAATGGGATACTGCTTCACGTACCATGAACGACTTTGTATACACACCAGCAGCAAGGCTTTGACAGCCTAGAAACCTCCGACTTGTGTTATATCTGGATTATTCCACTCATACAGCACAGCTCCGAGTCACAGCTGCCCGTCCTGGGACCGTCAATTTCGAGCTGGATATAGAGAAGAAACACACAGTCAGTCTACGCCGCCTGATGACATCTCCAGCCCTCGAACGCCCATAATGGCTTGCCACGGTCGTGTTGGGCGTCCTTGTTGCAACCTAACCCTTGCGTCTAGAATCGACTAGGCATTCTTCATGGAGGCACAATCGCTAGCATGGGTATGTGACACCTACATCTTCATGACTACTGCATTGCCACGACTGATTCTCTCTTCGCAGTTGACCTCGGCGGCTCTCTAGCGGTGGCGTCAAAGGGCCTGTACGCTACGGGCGTATCGACGGACTTGAGCGGTATGGCATTTTAGCCAAACACCGTGTTGTGGAGCTGATTCGTTACTGCATAGTAACGTACGTGAATCCTGGCGGCAGGATAGGAGATCTACTGCGGGCGGTGCGTTCGCTCTCATCAGAAGCTCGATTATCTTGGAGCAAACGCTTCTGGCTGACGCAGTGACAGCAGGAGGTCACTTGCGATAAGTGTATGGACTGATTAGCATGAGTCGCTTTGTCTAGAGCTGAGTGCAAACGATAATAGTCGGGAAGACGCTCGCATATACGACCATCCGCTTCACGAATCAGAATGATGAGTTGGTGGCTAGGGGGAGTCATACGAAGTAAGGTTCGACAGTCCTTTCGATAGAGCCTGTGTGCTGATGAGCAGGTACGTTGCGCTGTCGTGGAAAGACGAGAATAACATCACGGACGAGCTATCACCCAACAAGGGTAGATCGTAGATTCCTGGAGCATTCAATTTGCGAGAATAGATCCCATGTGCTGGCAGGATCCCAATACCAGCGGCTGTTCAAACGCAGAATTGTCTGCTTTGCACACTCGAAAAGACGAGTTGCCGATGAGGCGATGGCCCAGTGATAGCCCATTGCTCATAGCGGCAGAATGTCAACGAACGTTAGTGAGAAAGCAAGAAGAAAAGGGATTTTGGGTCGATGGGATAGACGTATAATATCTACTGTCTATAGAGGCAAGTTGCGTGCCGTTAGATGTATGAAGACGTCTGCACACTGTGCGAGACCGACTCCAGTGCGTCAACTCCTGGGACGCCGTGCTCTGCCCTGGGATCTCCCAACCGCTAATCGCTATCATCCGAGACAACTATCTGCTTTCGCCGTCCTGAAGGCCTCTTGACGACCAGATCCTCATCACTACCGATCTCGCGCTCGTCCGCATCCCCCACTCCTTTTCCATTCCCTTCCTCAACATCCGGTCTGCTGCTCAGTGTGACAGCTTCGATCTTTCGCCCCATGCCATCCTGCGACGAATCTCCATGTTCTCGTGTCTGTGAAGAGGCAGGATGCGGCGACGACAAAGGCGTATCAGTCGCTTCATCCTCGCTACTGATCGAAAGCGCACGCTTGTCTGGGGGTGATGAAGACCCAGCATTACCCAACGACATAACATCATCGTCTGAATCGTCCAGCCTTTTTGGTGAAGGCTTCCTACGCTTTCCCTTTCCAGCATCAAGGGTGTCCCCCTTCCTCTTCGCCTCCTTCTTCGCAACGCCCTGCACGCCTTCGGCCTTCTTCTCCACCCTCCCTGCCCTCAACGCCTCCATCACCCGCCCAGCTTGCCCCTTTCGCATTTCCTCCTCTCTCCGGAAGAACTCCGCGTCGGCTTCGTCATCATCGTCGCTGTCTCCGACGAATTCATTGCTTTTGATCTTCCTCCTCTTCTCGCGATCGGTTTCCAGACGTGCCTTGCGTCTTGCCTCTCTCGTCGCATCGCTCAGACCTCCATCCTCATCATCTGATCCGACTGCATGCCTTCTTCTCCGCCTCTTGGACTTCATTTCCTTCAAAGCGTCCTTCTTCCTGGTCTTGTCATCCACCGACCCACCAGCGGGGAAAAGGAACTCCTCCCCATCATCTATGATCCCATCACCGTCCGAATCGTCATCGTACTCTGCTTTCCTTTGCCTGGCGGCTGTATTGGCTTTGCGTCTCAGCATGTCCTCTGCATTCATAGTGTCTCCGTCGTCACCATACTGCATTACAGGATCCCTGCGGTGCCGGTCAATGCAATCATGTGTCTCGTGCAGCTCTCGAGCGGAGAGTGTCGAGGGGATAATCCAGGTAGCGCCTAGCTCGTCGTCGATGCCCAGGCGCTCGAAACCGGAAAGCGTCATCAGGAGGCGGAGCCTGTTGTCTTTGAAAATGGCTGTTGCGCGATCGGGGATGTCGGGCTTGACGACTACGGTGTCCATTGTCAGTAATTGTCCTCTTAGTTCCCACGACTCAGGGTTGCTTACTGATGGACGGAGCTTTCGACGGCTCATCCTGGCTTCCCTCGGGATCTTCATCAGCTCCAGCCTCCAATCTCCTCGCCGCGGCCTCAGCCTCCCAGCTCTGTCGCTCGCTCGCGGCGTCCGTCAGCACCTTCGCCACCCAGTCCACATGCTCAATCTTATGATCATACAACACCGCAACCGCAACCCCAAGCTGTTCCTCCCTACTCAACGCGCCTTTGACCTCCAACGTCGCCGGTGCTCTCGGCCTCGACGCTATCGTCTGCTCCTCATAGCCATACTCGAGATAAAACACCGTCGCTCGAATCTTACTAAACAGCAACTCCACCGCCAATTCCGGCCTCAGCTGCATCTTCTTCACCAGCCTCTTAATCAGCTGCCTAACCAGCTCCTCCCACTCCCGAAACACAGGTCCCGCACTATCCAGCCCGTCCGGCCCCTTGATCATGCGATGGAAAAGCGCAACGATATCAAGCCGAAACAGCATGACGCTCAACTCCTGCTTGAACGCCACCCTGTAGAAGAACCTGTGCACCCGCTTCAACTGCTCCGCGCTCAGCTCGCTGTAGTACTTCGTGAAAGCCACAAACGTGTCCACGCACGCCTGCGTCATGAACTTGGCCGCAAAGCGCGTGAAGTCGAATTTCCGCTCCCGGGAAACCCGCTGCGCTTCCGCTATCTCTTCCATCTCGGACGCGTTGTCTGCGTCAGCGTCCACGGATGCCGCGCGCGCTGCCTTCTTGGACTTGCGCGCCTTCCGCCGCGAGCGCACCTGCAGGTCGACGTTCTCACGGGAGTAGCGCTCCAGCATGCGCAGGAAGACGTTGGCGAGCTCGGTGCAGGCGTCGAGGTAGCCGAAGCCTTGGTCTTTGTAGTCGCGGAGAATGGCGATGATGCGGTCGTGGGTGGTTTCCTCGTAGAAGATACGATTCTGGATGTTTTCTGCGATCTCCTGGTCTTCTTCCACGGGCGACTCGGCCATGTCCTGCACGATGAGGAGGATCTGCGTGAAGCAGCGCGTGCCGGCGTGGATGTCCCGCCAGGATTTCATGTCCAGCCGGTCTTGCATGAAGCGGTTGAGGAGGATGAAGGTTTCTTGGTTGAGGACGCTGGCGATGAGTGCGAAGCTGTCGGCTTCGAAGTCGGTGGTGAGTTTGGCGGGGGGTTTGTTCTTTTTGGAGGCTTCGGCTTTCTTGCGCCGGCGGACGCGCTCGGCTTTGAGGAACCAGGAGATGAGATAGAAGAACTGTTGCGAGTGGGTTTCAAGGACACGATCGGCTTCACGCTCGATGGCTTTGCGGATGTGGTTGAAGAGGGGGTTGAAGCTGGAGTCGAGGAATTCTTCGACGAAGGAGCGGAGATGCCGGGTTGCTGCTTCGTTCAGGGGCACGGGGAGGTCGAAGCGATCTGAGGATGGGTCGGTGTCTTTCGAGCGCTGCTTGGGTTTGTTCCATTTTTTCGATTGGTCCATCTTCGAGAAGGTCTTCTCTCTGCTGTTGAGTACGTCTTGACCGGAAACGGTAGACACACCACGGGCATTGTCTCGTGGGACCCATATCATGGTGCCGAAGCGATTATGTCGTGTTGGTGCGTTCTTGGCATAGCTTCTGTGCATGTATGCTTCTTGCTTCAGCAGGGATTTAAGCTTGTCTGTGTTCGAGGCGTCTCGTTGTTCCCTATCCATGAAAAGCTTCTCCACATCGACACCCTTGAGAAGGTGGAACAGTACTTCCAGTATGACAGTATCCTGAGTATTGAAGTCCTCGCCAATGTTCGACGCAATTGTTAGGATCAGCGCAAGGACCTCCTGCTTGTGGAACGTTTCTATCGTGGCGGATCGCGAGACTTCGTTCTCATCACCCTCGACTAGTAGGTTTGGCGGTGCTGAGATCATTGCTACGTTCCGAAAGGAATAGAGAAGGAGCTTGATGATGCCTTCATCCCTCGAGCCTCGTTCGCCAGCCGGCAGGGCCAAGGAGGGCAGCCCGATGCGGACCGCTGTCCGGAGGATTGCTGCATCGTGCTGTATAATCGCACGCTTGTATCTTGTCTGCGCCAGCTGAAGATATGGCACGTGCCGATGGTGATTGACAGTCATCTGCGTCTCATCCTTCTCAATTGGCCATGTCAATGGTACGAGCAACTCCACTACCCAGTTCTAAATCAGCCCCGTCTCTCCTTCTCATCCATGATCATACGTACAGCATGCTAGAGCAATCTTTCCAGCCAATCGATCCTCCGTGGCGTCTTCCGGCCAAGCTGCCAGTATCTGCAGCAGGTCCCCATTGACGAGATTTGCTTCTGCAAGACATCGTGCAACGTCCAGACGATTCGCTTTCTCATCGTATAGCTTGAGCCACTTCTTGATGTCTTTCAAGCACGCTAAGGCGTCGTCGCCAAGGATATAATGGCCGTCCTCATCGGCGCCGGTTCCACCAAGCTATCCATTCATGTCAGCTCACAGGATATAGAGAAGGTTTGTGTGGGTGTACCGCTGAGACTAAACTGTAGACGTAGGCTCGGACTTCGGGATCGACAGTGCTGTATGATTTGGGGTTCAAAGCGGTGTCGCCAGCGCCTTCTGTGTCCATTGCGACCTCAGCGCAGGTAAGGATTTGAGCTGAGTACTGATCATGAAGACTTATAATATACTTGAATCAGAACGCGGTGCTTCACGCGACTCTTATCTTATCGCATTGCGCTAAGATATAACTAGCGTTATCAAAAGAATCTTGTTTGCTTGGCATTGAACCGTGCTTCTGTATGGTACCTGACATTCTTCTTTTCTCACCACCTCCTACCAAATTCCTATCGTGGGTCCGAAAACTGGGGCATGAGATCGATCTGTCGCAATGTACGTAAGGAGATCAAAGCGTAGGCCCTGTACTTAAAATACCCCGTAGGGACTTGGGACAAGGCTGGGATTAGGCCTCGGCATGTACGTCATACGGAGTACTACTATATTACTGCTCTTGAGGTTGAGTTGATGTATATTTGTGCGTTGCGTATCCCCAGCTCAACAATGCTCATCTCTCTTGCACTGAGAAGACGGGCGACTGGCTCGATTCGGATACTGTATTCACAACAAGCTTTCAGCACCGCCCCTGCAATGGCGGCAGAAGTCAAGAGACTAGGGGTCGTGGGAGCTGGGCAGATGGTCCGTCTTCGAACAAATACCTCGTAGTAGTGAAGCACTATGCTGATTTAAGGAGATCAGGGCCTAGGTATCGCGCTCGTCGCGGCGCAGAAAGCTCAAGTACCAGTCACTCTTGTCGATAGCTCCCAAGCATCCCTCGACAAAGGTTTGCAGTTCGCAGGTCAGCGCACCGATCCTGCCCCATCAGACGCATACAGACACGGAGACTGAGAGCATGCGCCACAGATAAGCTCCTGGCGAAAGATGTCGCAAAAGACCGTCTTTCTCAATCCGAAGCTTCCGAAACCCATTCCCGCCTAACCCCTACCACCAATATGGAGGACCTAGCCTCTGCAGACTTCATAATAGAAGCAGTACCCGAGATTCTAGACCTCAAGACCTCGATCTTCTCCCGACTAGCCACAATCGCGCCCTCTCACGCGATCCTTGCCACGAATACCTCTTCGATTTCAATAACCAAGATCGCCGCCTCAACCACGCCCAAGGATAGCCCCACAGATCTCACCGCTGCATCACGGGTCGTGAGCACCCACTTCATGAACCCGGTTCCGGTGCAGAAAGGTGTCGAAATCATAAGCGGTCTTCAAACGTCCCAATCCACAGTCGACACAGCCATCGAGTTCGTAAAGAGGATGGGCAAGATCCCATCCCAATCCGCAGATTCGCCTGGCTTCCTCGCAAATCGAATACTGATGCCTTATATCAACGAAGCCGTCATCTGTCTTGAGACTGGTGTAGGCGGAAAGGAGGATATCGACAATATAATGAAGAACGGTACGAATGTGCCCATGGGGCCATTGCAGTTGGCGGACTTCATTGGGCTGGATACATGTCTGGCGATCATGAAGGTTTTGCA
>JAABUJ010006254.1_pt1 | contig 11594 bp, 13 predicted proteins | sample 5559131 | NCBI WGS metagenome assembly JAABUJ01 (sample SAMN10711875, study PRJNA513366) | rock metagenome | isolation source: Antarctica rocks | place: Antarctica: Victoria Land, Mt New Zealand nord | collected 2016-01-07 | reverse complement strand
ATACATATAATTCAGCTTGCAGTCAGTCAGCTACTTACATATCTGAAAGTGAACACAAAGAATGATCAGCTCATCACTACATTTAATGATGATAAGCTACAAAATTTCACAATTGACAAAGATTACTTCTTTGACATCATACTGAAAAAGATCAGTATATCTTTTATAACACTTTATTATAATGCTCATATCTGTTGAATTAATATTCTAACAAAAGTCTCATATAGATTCAATTACTAACTATTGTCATTATGACATCATCACAGTGTCTAGAGTTGTTCAAAGATTTGCAGAAGACAAATTCACAGAATATGATTGAGAATGTAAGAACTTGATGAAACTCTTTATACAATATGCTGAGTCAAGCATATGAGCTATAAATTGAACTTTCTCAATGAATAGAATGTCTGACTTTGACAATAAGCAGAATGAAACTTCTTAAATGCAATACAAAAGAGTGACAGCATATTAAATACATGCTGCATCTTCTGAAGCACTTCAAGAACTAAATAGAGACAATGAATGCTATTAGTGAGTTAATAATTTATAAGCTGTGATATGCATACAATAATTTATTTGATCATCTTGAAAAACAGAATGAAGTAATCAAAAAGTTTAAATTGTTCTTCAGCACTGAGCTGCAGAATGTTATTGATGCATTAAAAAAGAAATTGACTCAGTATTATAAAAAGATAAAAGTCAATCAAGAATTGTTCTGTAATCTTGATGTCATATTGAATTCATGCAATAAGCTTAACATGTACAATGTAGAATATTCTCAGTCCTCAATAAATATTATATAGCAAGACTGACATATTGTTTCAATAAAGAGAAGACTGAGAAGATCTATGTTTAAAGTATGAACTTGAGTTTTAACAATACTACAAGGTCAACTATCAGCACTTAAAGAAAGAATTATTAGATGATGATTTGAGAATTCTTGACTCAAAGAAGAAGAAGATGATAGCAATGATGAGTTGCATAAAAAATGTGAAAAAGCATTAAGACACATCTGTAACAGAAGAAGTCTCAGATTATCTGCAAAAGTCTTCAGTATCAGATGTGAACATTTTAATACTTGATTACTGAAAGCTGATAAAGAACTTAAAATCAGCAATGACACAATTCATAAAAGATATACTTGCAATTTCTGCAGCAGATATTGAAGTCAAATGCTTGTTCAACATGACTCAAGATGTGATTACATATTGTCAAAATTAACTGAACTCAGACACTATTAAGAACATTATGCTGATCAAATATCATGATATGTTCATTCTTTCAGCAGAAATGATAAAAATAATTAAAGAGAGATCTGCATTGACAATGATTGTCAATAGTGATGAGAAAGATTCATTAACAGATGAACTGAATTTAACAGCAACTGAATCATATACAGAGCTTCTATCAGATCACTACTTCAGTGATAATAATCTTTATGATAATAATGATTATGAGAACAACATTAACTTCAGGCCTTGTGACCATGATTAAGATAAAAACATTGACTTAAGACTTAACAACAATGATTATGATTAAACTTCAAACACAGAAGCAATACAATTAAGCATTATAAATATCTTGAACAGCACACACTCAGAATATGTAATCACTGATGATGATCATAGTTATGAGTCAAGAAAGATTAAAGATCACATAAGTTCATTATCTGAAAGGCTCACTACAGCAATCAATGCATCAGCTATTAAGATCATCAATGATGACTTAACAATCACTGATCTTAGTTTTTAAATCATTCACTTAAACAACTCTGCTCAGAGTACATTGACTGTCAATATACACACAGTCTTGAATATAACACAACATTAATCAAGAGAGAAAAGTCTTCTTCATTAACAAAGTGAAAAATTGTCAAAAGCATCATACTCACACTTAAAAGTACAGATAAAGCACATCAAGTTCTTAACTGCTTCAGTATCACAATTTCACAAGAGACAGAATCTTTCATCTGTTGATATCATTAGTGATTATTCAAAGTCAAGAGAAATTCATTCTTTCTCATTTAAAGATAATGTTGACATTCATTAATTCAAGTGTCAGCAATCTCAATAGACATATGCTTGACATGATTTCTAATTTGAACATTAGATCTCTTTACTCTTTCTATACAGTTTATAAACACTTCAATTTTCTTAAATTGCTTGTGATAAGCACAAGTTACATGCAAGCTAATATTATTGAGTAAAGTATTAGAATTGAACATGCTCAGATATAAAAAACAATGTTTAAGAGTCTTTAAGAACATTTAGCTTTGCTTAGAGCATCAGAATTCATTCTGATTCTCTGTATCTTCATTAACATTATCATTATCATTATTATAATGATCTTCATTCTTCTCATCATTATTCTGTATCTTCACTAAATCTTCTGCCTCTTGATCTGCATCATTAATGAAGATTAAAGCTTGTAATGTTGACAGTTAATCTTCATTATTGATTTTAATTCATAAATATAGTTAATCAGCAAGAAGCTAATAGACAATTGTAAAGAGCATTACAATAAAGTGATATAATTATATCTGATCAATTTGTATCTCAACTTCATCACTCTTTAACATTGAAGTAACAGTCTATGAAGTTCAAAATTTAGTTAAATCTCTGATAGATAAACAGTGCAGAATTAATATATTTTGTCTTCTTTCAATACTGTCTTTCTGATATCTGCATGCACAAGTTCATCAGATTTAAGAAAGATGCACTCATCATTAATGTTCTTATTCAGCATCATTTAGACAGAAAAAGCTACTGTAACTTTGCTTTTATCATTACTCAGCATCATCTCTGCTTCTTCATTCTTATCTGCAGAGACATTGAACACTGTTGAGAGCTGATAACTATAGAATGAAACAACATTAGCTTTTGTCTTCAGACTCATTATAAAGAAATATTAAAAGTATAATATACATTAATGATTCTTCTTGTCTGCTATGTGCTCTGAATTAAGTATGCTGCTATTAAAAACCTGCATAGCAAGATTTGAATTCTCATCTTTAGCTGTAGTAAGTTGTTCATAACTGTTGAATTAAATGATTCATTCTTGATACTTAACTACTTTATCTAGACAGTTATCTCAATGACTTTGAATATACTTGTTTGCTTTTTCAATCTAATCATATCAGCACAGATTAAATATCAAATGAAGTTGATATATCTCTTCTTTAGTTATTAAGGAAGCACTCTTTGCTTTAAGAAGCTTACATAGAGCTTGTGTTTCTTTAGCAGCTATGATTAAGTTGTTTTGCTGAGCAGTATCTTCATTCTTCTTTTATTCAGTCATCACATTCTGATCTGTGAGAAAGATCACTATAAATGAAGTTAAAGTCTGATACAGAACACTACAATCATTTATTAATACTCATCATGCTCATTCTCTGCATATCTCTTAGCAACAATTTTCTTTCTTGTCTTGATTGCATATTTCATTCTTTAAATTCTCATCTTGAGCTTCTTGTATTCTGAATCATGTTTAAGATCTATATTCAATCTGTTCATTATCATATCATTCTGCTCTTGAACCTCTTCAATATCAGTATCTGTGAATGTATTGATCACTGAAGAATGTGATGAGATCAATTTCTGAGTGATATCAGAACATAAAGAACTCAATAAAAAAATAAATAAAGAGCTTCTGAGTTCTTGAATATGATCTAGTCTCTGATTTAGTACACACTTTGTGCATTATAATTGAGTGTTATAATAAGAGAAGTTATGTACTAGATTTTGAGTCAAAAGAAGTAAAAGAAGCAGCTGAAGTACTTTGAGGCAGTGCAGCATTGAGTGTGAATTCAGAGTAGTTAATGAGTGTCTTTATTCTTTTTCATTAATCAGCAAAGCCTCCTTTCTTCAGATGTGCAGCAATGTCTGAGACAGATAAATTGATTTCATTGATCTTTTTCTTTCTCTTCTTCTTAGATTGAGATGAAAAGTCTGATATATCAGTAGAATGTGTTCTCTTGCTGATGAGTTAATCTCATTCAATATTGAAAGATGTGAAGTCTGATACTTTTACTATGTTGATGAGTTGATCTGATTCAGTAATGAGAAATGTGAAGCCTGATGTTTTTGCTACATTAATGAAGATAATCTTTGCATTCAGTTTTCTCTGTTCTGATGATGTATCTCTAAAATGAAAGTCAGCATCATATCTCTTCATTACTTACTTTACTTACATGATGCAGAAAGAAAATGTAAAAAGCTTAATACAAAAAGTAAGATGTTCTGTAGAAAGAAAATGTAGAAAGTGTTGTATTAAAGATAAATGAACTTACTAAGTCTCTATATTATTATTTGTTTACATGAATGCTGTGTTTTTGTTATCAGTGAATTTGTAGATAACTAAGATTAATTTAAATCAAGCTGCACAATTATTTAGATTTATTGATTCATAATCATTTCTTCTTAAGCTACTATCTGAGAAATTTAAAGCAATAAATACAATTTGTAAAGTGTAATATCTCAATCATATTAGTTGCAATTTCTTTACTAAGTATAGATCTTCTTACAGTAGAGAAACTGACATTAGAATTATGTTGTATAGCATGACAGAGCTATAATGAAAGTCAAAGTTACAAAGAAATATCAAGCAGACTCTAGAGCTTGTGAATCTGACAATATAAGATTCATCAAAGAGAACAGAATATGAATTATAGATGAAGATTTATGAGGCAGAATTAAGCTCATGAAATGAAAGCAAAGAACAGGCTGTCAAGCATGACATCTTTAAAGAAAAAGATTGAATCATTAACAATTCTTTTTCTTTCAAATCAGTTTCTGCACAAAAAGAGTCAAGTAAGTTACATGATTACATCATCAAACTAGATTAAAACACTCAATTCTAATGCTCTCTGATCAGCTCACACAATGCAGCAGCAGCAGTATTGACAGAAGCTGCATTCTTTCACTTTAGATTTAGAATTCTTCTCACTGCTGATTGAAGAGATTTTTAATCAGTACAATGACAGCTTAAAGTGAAATCAGTCAGTCATCATGAATTTGCAGAAGACAAGTGAGGCATATCTTCATACATTTTTTGAAAATATAAGTTCTTGCATATTAAGAGTCTCTTTCATGACTTATTTGTGATATAGTTGCTGAGCTACATAAGAAAGAGAATCTGATGATATCAGAGAAATTGCAAAAGATGAAAGCAATCTTTTATACATTGCAGACTTACTAAGAAGATAAAGTGTACTAATTAATGTATTTTTGCTCTGTAGAGAATGAGTGATCTAATAATTAAGTTAATAATGCTTATATATAATGCTCATAAAGCAGACATGTAGTCAAACAAGAAGAATTGTGTGCAATGCTAATCAAAAATGTTGCAATAGTAGCTGCTGTCAATATAAAGCTGCTTAGTAACAGAAGTTAACTAATTCTGATTTAGTTCAGGCTGCCAAGAATAGCCTGACTTAACTTTGTCTGAAACTCAATTCTGCACAGAGTCAAGTTGAGTTGCAAAGTAGAGCTCAGTGAATTAGATTAGGTTCTAAAATCTGAGCCTGACTTAACTCAACAGCCACTCTACTTCATCTTGCAAAAAGCAATTAAATAACTAGAATTAATGCTGTGATGAGTGCCTAAGCTCACACAAGTGTATATGGTCAACAGAGAATATGAATGAATTTATAAAGAAGTTTATATTGAAGTTATAATAAAGAATGATTCACAGAAGTTGAGACTAGATGTTTTCAAGTCAGTCAAGTATAATGTTATACTAGAGATGCTCTGATTATGCAAAAAGAATTTACAGATTAACTAAATCAATAAAGAACTTTATGTGACAGAGAATGCATATGATGTCTTTAAACAACTGAAAAAGAGCTTATCAGAGCATAAGTCTTGAGACTATGAGATATCACTACTAAAGAGAAGAGAATCAAAGTGAATGTTACTTTATCTTATGAGTGAGAATTAGCTGAAGAAAGTTCAGAACTATCTTGCTGAGAATTTAAAGAGAGAATTCATCAAATCATTAAAGTCATCAGCAGAATATTTGATTCTGTTTGTATCAAAGAAGAATGACATCAAGCAACTTTGTGTTGACTATAGACAACTTAATGAGATAACTTATCAAGATAGTTATTCTTTACTGCTGATAGAAGAGTTACAAGACAGACTAGAAAAAGTTAAATGATTTATGAGTTTAAATCTGAAGAAAGTGTACTACTGCATATGCATAAAGAAGAACAAAGAATGAAAAACAGCATTCTGAACAAGATATGAACACTATAAGTATATTGTTATGTCATTTGAACTCAAAAATGTCTTAGTCATCTTTCAGAGACTCATCAACAACATATTGAGAGAATATCTTAATGATTTTGTGATTATATATCTTGATGATATTCTGATCTATTCATATGATCTTGAAACACACCACAAACACATGCACAAGGTTCTAGCAAAGCTCAATGAACAAGCTATGTATATGAAAAAGTTGAAAAGCAGATTCAAAATTAAGAAAATACAGTTTTTAAAGTATGTTATTTGATCTAATCAGATCAAGAAGAACTTCAAAAAGACAGAGACAGTCTAAAACTGATTTACACTGCAAAGAGTTAAGAAAGTACAAGTCTTTCTAGAATTAACAAACTATTATTGAAAGTTCATATTTAATTATATAAGAATTGTGAAATCTCTCACACATTTGACATGCAAGAATGAGAGATGACATTGAGATAAAAAACAGAAGAATGCATTCTGTACATTAAAGAGAAGTTTTAGTGAAACTGCATATCTGTGAATACTCAATTAAATATGTGAAAAGATATTGAAAATTGATGCATTAAATTTTGTAGTTGAAGCATATCTATATCAGATCAAAGATGAGCAGAAGAAGTCTATTGTATATTGATTTAGAAAGTTGTCAGAACTCAAGAAAAGATATAAGATTTACAATAAGAAACTTCTTGCAATAGTAAAAGCACTGCAAGATTGAAGATTTTATCTTGCAGATATAAGCAAATCTATTTAGATCTTTACAGATCATAAGAATCTGAGAAACTTTGTAATAATTAAGTAATTAAATTGATGACAGATTCACTGAGCAGAACAGTTAGCAGACTTTGAATTTCAGATTCATTATAAGAAGAATAATGAGAACAGAAATGCAGATGCTTTAAGTAGATAATCTGATCACAAAGAAGTGAAAATGATTTATGCTGAAATTCTGTGCAAAGACAAGAAGAAAATATTCATGAAAGACTTAGCAGCAACATTTAAGATGAAGAATGCTTTCTTAATGAATGATGAACTCATTAAAGTATGTCATGACAGCAGAGCTAATGAGCATCTAGAAGTTAAGCATACAGAAGATCTTATACAAAGAAGATGCAACATAGATGATCTTTACAATTAAATTATAAAATACATTGTCAGATGCAATTCATGCTGATGCAATAAGATTCAGAGAGATAAGCATTACAACAGAATAACATAACTGAATGCACTGAATGTGCCTTGAAAGTCTGTTATTATGAACTTTATCATTAAGCTATTAAAGTTCAAGAACTCAGCATGAAAAGTCAGATTCAACAGCATATTGATTATAGTAAATAGATTGATGAAGTATACAATGTTCATTTCATTCAGAGAGACTGCAACAGCATCAGTATTGATGTACATTATACTGCAAGAATTGATCAGCAATCATGAGCTATTAAAGAAATTTATCATTAACAGAGACAAACTGTTCACAAGTAAGTTCTGAGAAACATTTACAGCAGAACTTGAGATAAAACACAAGATGTTAATAATATATTATTTACAGATGAATGAACAGAGTAAATGAATGAATCAGATAGTCAAGATGTACTTGCAACATTATGTCAATGTAAAACAGAATAATTAAATACAACTGCTGCTGATGACACAGTTTACATACAACAATGTATGAAACAAAATCATGAGAAAGACATCATTTAAAGCAAACTATGAGTATTACTCAGAGATTTGAAGAGATTCATAAGTGCATAGATCTTAAAGTTAGAAAGCAATGTTGAACATTATGAAGCTTAAAAAACTGCATACTGATCTCATGAAGAGAATTGAAGAGCAGAAGGAATGAACAACAGAGATAAAATTATATGAGATTGATGAGAAAGTATATCTATGAATGAACAACATATGAACAAAGAAGAAGAGCAAGAAACTCATGAATAAGAGTATTAAGTCATTCATGATCAAGAGAAACATCAAGAAGCTAAGTTATGAGTTAAACTTATCTTAAGAAATGTGAATACACTCAGTATTTCACATATCAATGCTTCAACAATACAATCAGTTCATATCACTTCAAGTTACATCAATGTCTGTTGAACTCAAAATTAAATATGAAGTAGAGAACATTCTAGAGAAGAGAATGATTAATGAGAAAGCTTATTATTTCATTAAATGAAAAGAATATGATGCTTTGAAAAGCATATGAAAACTTAAGAATAATTTACTTAACTGTGCAAGAATGCTTCAGCAGTTCAAGAAGAAAAGACTGTAGAGATAAGATCATTTTAGAAATTTGAAAATAAGAGATTTAAAGAATCAGAATTGTTCTTATCTTCAGAAACATCATCATTATCATTAATAAGTTTGCAAGCAAGGCAGAGTGCCTTCTTAGCAACTTTATTTTTTATATATTTTAATATTTTACAAAAACAAGCAACTCTAGCAAAAGTCTGTGTCAGTTCTTTCTCAGTAACAGACAGATTGAACTTAAGTTTATTGTATGTATGATTTAGAGATTCTCACAACACATCAACATACAGACAACTGCAGCAAACACACTCAGCATATTTAAAATGATTCTTTATCTTTATGCAGAGAATTGAGAGACTGAAACAGTGAAGACAGATAGTTAACACTGAATCATTATCTTTATTAATGAATTGATAAAGACAAAGATGATTGCATGTTTTGAATGACTTCATTATGAAAAGCTTACAGATTATGAAGACAGAAACTTTCATTTAAATAAACTTTAGAGAACTAGTGCCTGAGAAGAAAGAATGATGTTATAATCATTGTTCTAATAAACTTATTGAACATATAGATTCAGCAAGCTATGTCTTGAAGATGTATAGCTCAGTATAAGCTCATGATGCTTATAGATAAGCTGAGTGAGCTGACTTACAGTGCTTATAAATGAGCAAGATAAGCAGTCTAATATATAGACAGATCATCTCTTTTAAGAAGATGAGCATGTTCAATGACAATCTTTATCTAGCATTTGCTATCTATCAGTTAACTTTAATGTATCTGAAAACCCTCTTATATCACAAGCTTTAATCTCTAGACCCTATACCAGAGAAATCTTTGGTCAGGATGTAACATAAAACTCTTTGATAATGACTTGTAATCATTCATTTATAATGACTAACAGTTCAGCTTCTGACTTCTCTGAGTTTTATTGAATCACTAATAAGTATTTAACAGTTCTGTGATTTTAAAGTGTCTTCATAGCTGTACACTCTTCAATTACATTTAATGTTGACTCATTTACAGCTTATTGTCACTTTTTCAAAAACAGATAATGATGTTTCTGTTATCAATTCTGAACTGTTATACAGTCTGTAGCTTAATTGATCTGAGAATTAGTGATTTTTAATTAAATTAATCTCAGAATAAGATCATGTTCTTAAAGATTCACAATTCATGCTTTTAATTGTTGTCAAAAACTATTTATCTTGAGATGAAAGATCAGCTTTGCAGTTAACTAAATGATCTATCTGTTCAGCAAAGATATCTTAAGCAATTTAATTTCATATTGACTATCAATTGACATTTGATTAACAACTGTCAAGAAGATATATATTTAATTTACATCTAAATCAATTAATATCTTCACATTTATCTTGTTCAGTCTGTCTTGAATGCAGCCTGCAAGAATGTATACATTCAAATTGAGAGCATTGATTTAACTGAAGATTATACTTAATAGTAAGAATTCTAAGTCATTCAGTGCAGATGCTTCACTTAAGTCATTATTGAGTTAAATAGAAGCTTCTGTCAACTTATTCATGAACACTTCTATATTTATGAACAACTTTAATTTTCTAAATTGTCTAAATTGTTCAAATCAACTTCAACAATCTTCAACTTCTTCTTGTCTTTATTCTTTCTCTTATTCTTATTCTTATTCTTATCTTTATTCTTATCAGTGTTCTTGTTGTCTCAGCAGTCTTTAACTATATGTAAGAACTTTTCATAATGAAAATACACTTTATTCTTCTTACATCAGGTTTGATAAGCTTCTGTATTTAACTTATTTAATTTAAACATGATTGATCTCTCATAGCTTTGAAACTGATCTTAAGAATTGATTAATGAGTTATTATGATTTAAATTTAAGCTATTAAAGACATTAAGATAACTCTTATTATGTGTTTTTTAAAGACTTTGTTCAATTCAATCAGCTTGTCAAACTAGCTCATTAAGAGTAGTCACTTCAGTCTTTAAATACTTTTAGTTTAAATTAAATCTTTTACTTTAGACTCTGAGTGAACTGTTATTTCTGTTTATATTTAACTGATATAGACTGAAGAAGTTGTACAATCTTTGTAAACTTTACTTCATATTGTTGAATCAATTTTGTTTGTTTCAGTGCCTTATAACAGTGATGTTGATGTTTCATTTCATTAATGTTTTCAAAGATCAGTAGAAATGCTAAAAAGAAGTTATTTATATTTTGAGATCTAATATTTAACAGATCTTCTTCAGCTCAAAGTCATTCTTCTTTTTGAAGTCATTATACTTTAATAATATCTTTTAAATAACTAACTGTAACAATAATCTTCACTTCATCACTTAGAAGTCAGTTCATCAACATTTTGTAAAATTGAAAGTAAGCTTTTATTTTAAGAACTTACATCTCTGCAGTGTTCACTTTTTAACTATTCTTATAAATAGACAGTGTCTTCATCTTCAGAGAATTCTTGAATATCACTGCAGAGAAAGACACTATTACATTAAGTATTTCTTAAGTTTCTGAAGCTACACTAAATAGAGATGTAATCTCAGGCATAAGAGTCAATTAATTAGCATAAACATTTCTTAATTAAGTCTAAAGAAAGCAATTTAACTTGTTATTGTCTTATAATTGATTTAAGAAGTCATTTTTGACACTGATGACTGATTAACAATAGTGAGTTTGTTCATCATCATAGAAATAGAGTTGAGCTTTATACTGAAAGATTATAATTAATTGAAGACATTAATTAATAAATCAATTCTGATTCAGTTTGAATTGCTGTTGAATATGTCACAATATAAAGAAGATAGAACTTTTCTTTATATAATATAGCATAAGAATTTGTTTCTTTATTTTGTAGTCTCAACACTGAAGTAATGATGAGCACTGAAGAGAGAATGAACATGTAGTTTATGCATTACTGCATCAGAACTTTCATAATTAAAATATAAATTAAATCAGCTCAGATCAAAGTCTGAGCTTCAGAATCACTTAAAAGTGTGTTTTAAATCTTTGATGCTATCAGATGTGAATTGATCTGTAGAAAGTTGTTTCTTTTTGTTTACACTATGTAGAGTATATATAGGAAATGATGACTAAGACATAAATAG
>JAABUJ010006253.1_pt1 | contig 11595 bp, 8 predicted proteins | sample 5559131 | NCBI WGS metagenome assembly JAABUJ01 (sample SAMN10711875, study PRJNA513366) | rock metagenome | isolation source: Antarctica rocks | place: Antarctica: Victoria Land, Mt New Zealand nord | collected 2016-01-07 | reverse complement strand
TCGCCGTTCCAGCCGCCATCGTTGAAATTTTCGAACGTGCCCGTTTGGAACAACCCGGCAGGCGAGTCGCCTGAACCGACGCGGATCGTGCCTAGCGTGGGCAGGCCCAGATAGACCCAGGCGCGGCGGACATACAGCGCGCCCGCGGTGCGGTCGACGTTGGAAATGGCGCCGCCGGTGCCGCCGCCGCTCGCGATCGGCTTCTCGTTCCAGATGTCGACGAAGGTGCCGTAGCGCAAGCCATTTGCCGCGACGCCGTCGACCGAAGGGTTAAGGTGGGCATAGTCGCCGAACGCGTACTGGGCTTGCTTGAAGCCAGGCGCCCGGTCGCCGGTGTCGCTCAGCGCAGCGGCGTAGAAGTTGACGTGGCCGCCGAGGCGCACGCGGATCGAACCAACCTCAGGAACGTCGGAGGCGTTGACGGCGCCAGCCAAGAACCGGTTGTCAGGCGACAAAGTATTGACTGTCGCCACTTGTGCAGACGCAAGGCCCGAATACAGTAGGCCGCAGGCTACGGTGGCGGAAGCGAGTAGGTTTTTTCTCATACCGTCATCTCCAACTGGCAGTTAGGAAGTAGAGCACGCGTGTCAGCTAGGGAATGGCCTCTGAGTCACGTCATCATCGCCAAGCCGCATACCCTAGGAAAGGTATAAATTGTCCTGGACAATGGCAACGCCCTGCGAACGTCCCGCCGCAGCGTCACCATATTGTGTTACGCGAAAGCCACATATCACACCCGTGGGGCGCTCATGTGGTCCGGTGACATGCGTCACGGCAGCCGCCCCTCGGCGCAGCCGTCGCTGCTGTGCGTCACGCGCCAAAAGCCACGTTGACCCGAGTCGGAGGAGGGGCCGGGCGCGTGGCGCTTGCAATGCCCCGCATCGCTCCACCATTTGGTGCGGGCGCCGAGCCGGTCGATCGGGTAAATGCCTTCCGTCGCGCGGGAGCGGCACCAGAAGGCGCAACTCTCGCAAGTCAGCATGCCTAGCGAGGTGTCGCGCGGCTTGCCTTGGCCGCACAAATCGTCAGCGAAGGTTTCGGGCCAGTGTGCAATCTGATCCGCGCCTTCGGTCGGCCGAGGAGCATTGCATTTGCAGTGTCCATTCTGGCCGTTGGTGGTCATCCAGAACTGGCACGCTTGGCACGCGACGGCGGGATGCGTCATGGTCGTTCTCACTGCAGGGAGGATTCCTAGCCAGGAACATAACCCTGTTCGCAGGAAACCCACTACTTCCAACACATCGGATGCGGCGAACGGGGACCAACGCCATCAAACCCCCGCTCATGGAAATCACGAGGAGCTTTGATTCATCGAATCGGACGCAAGTCAGACGCTCGCAGACGCCCCAGCAGCGCAGTGTTCAAACCTGTATTGGCTGAACCGCTCTAACGCTCAGCGACCGGGGCGCGCAACTCCCGCGCCCGCGCCAGGATTTTGTCTTCGATTTCGCCCTTGACCGACGCGTTCACAGGCGCATCGACCCAGCGCCCGCCCTCTTCGACTTGCCGAAAAATGGAGAGCCTTAAACCGTCGGACCGCAATTGGCGGCTCATGATGTAAGTGGTTGCCTTGAAACGTTCCTTGGGCGCCGTCCCCGCTTCCCACCAATCCGTTATGATCACGCCGCCAAACGGATCAGCCGACAACAATGGCATGAACGACAAGGTGTCCAACGCTGCCCGCCAAAGGTAGGCATTCACCCCGATGCTGCCTGTCGGCTCCTCATCCTTGTTCGACCGCTTTCCGCCGACGCCGAGGGAGATGCCGCCCTCGCCAGCGATGCCCGCCGAGGTATCCAAGGATGTCGACTGGGAAGCGGTGCTTGCATACTCGTTCTGGCCCACCTCGCGAGAACCAGCGCATGCGGCCAAGCTGAAACCACACAGCGCCAGAATTGCCGACTGGCGCAGGCGATGCGTCATGCTAGCCTGCGGTAGCAACCTGGCGGCAACGCAGCGGGGGCGAAGCAAGCGAGTTGAAAGGATTGTGGCTAACAACGTCGAAAAATGGGCCATGCGGATACGCCGTCGCCAACCATCGCCACCGGAAACCTCCCTAAACCGCTTTGTACAAGTTCCTCGATATCGTTAGCGGCCGCCGGTGGAACCGTCTAGTGTCCGCCGGTGGAACCGTCGCCGCTCGCGGAAGGCGCCCGCGCATTGCGTGGCAAGCCGGAGTTGGCGCCGCCCAGATCGTTTGTTGGACCTCCCTCGACACTGCTGGTTGGACCTTCGTTGCGAGAGCTTGGGCTACTGGTCAAGGCCCGGCGGCGAGCCCGGCGCTGATTAGCTGTCAATCGCATGCGCGGCGAGGCGCTCGGCGAGGTAGCCGAGGCGCTCGGCGGGGTGGTCATCGTTGTCGTTTGTGCGAGGCTTGAGGCGACAGGCGCCCCGACCAGCGCAACGCAAACAGCTAAAGCCCCGGTCAAAGCGCGGGAAATATTAAGCATTTTTAAACTCCAGAAAACTAGGACGAAATATTACGCGGTCGACTATGCCGGGTCAAGAAGGCGGTTATCCGTGCAGCCGATAGGTTGCCTGCGATTTGAAATTGCAGCTTGTTTGAACGCCAGCGTACCTTAAGGCGATGAAAGGCCGGCCGCAGGAAGCGTGCCTACGGCGCTGAGCTAATACCAACCGCCTACGTGATGACCGTCCGAGGCAAGAGGAAAGGCCATGGCTCTGCCCTGGACCCGCTGGGGCCCGAGGCCCCAGACCCGCATTTATTTGGTTTCCAAAGGCATCATGCCTTTGGCGGAGTTTGAGGCAGAGCCTCATCCTTCCACTTGTCTTCCTGCCTGCCACGGTCGCACCAAAGGGCGGTTGGTATAACGACCAACGGAACGAAATCCTGCAGGTGCATCCATTCATCGCGGGCATGCGACTTCTGGACGCCTCTCGTACGAGAGGCGCTCGACCTGAGCAGCCAGGCAAAGCTGGTGACCAGAATTTTAGAAAAATCCTGGCGTCCTTTACACCCGCTTTGTGGTTAACTTGCGGGCGTATGAGCCACGGTGGCCTTAGCGGCTGTCTTGCAGCTGGGTCGAAGGTTCGCCTTATGGCGCTTAAGAGGAATTGCTTGGATGATCGGGATAGTCCGCATCGCGTTGAGCCGGCCCTACACCTTCGTGGTGATGGCTTTTCTGATTTTGATATTTGGCACGATTTCGGCGCTGAAGACGCCAACCGACATTTTTCCGAACATTGGTATTCCCGTCATCAGTGTCGTTTGGTCGTACAACGGCCTTCCCCCGGAAGACATGTCAGGCCGCGTCGTTTATTACTACGAACGGACGCTAAGTTCCCAAGTCAATGATATTGAACACATCGAGTCGCAGTCCTTGGCGGGTTACGGCGTCGTAAAAGTCTTCTTTCAAAGAACCGTCAATATCAACGCGGCGTTGGCACAGGTAACGGCGGCATCGCAGACAGTGCTCAAGCTGCTGCCGCCTGGCATAACTCCGCCCGTCGTGCTTACCTTCAACGCGTCAAGCGTGCCCATCCTGCAGCTTGCCCTTTCCAGCAAGACGCTGTCGCAAACACAAATGCAGGACTTTGGACAGAATTTCATTCGCCCGCAGCTCGCCACCGTTCCAGGCGCAGCGATCCCTTCCCCTTACGGCGGCAAGGTCCGGCAGGTCCAGGTGGACGTGGACCAGAACAAGCTCCAGGGATATGGCTTGTCGGTGCAGGACGTGGTCGACGCCCTGGCAGCGCAAAACCTGATTACCCCGGTCGGCACGGAGAAGATCGGCAAGTTCGAATACACCGTCATCCTCAACGACGCGCCGAAACAGATCGCGTCGCTGAACAACCTGCCGATCAAGCGGGCGAATGGCACCATCGTCTACATCCGCGATGTTGCCTACGTGCACGATGGCAGCCCGCCGCAGACCAACGTGGTGCACGTCGACGGCAGCCCGGCGGTGCTGATGACCATCCAGAAGGCCGGCTCGGCATCCACGCTCGACATCATCGAGGGCGTCAAAAGCCTGTTGCCCAAAATCGCCGAGTCGCTTCCCAAAAGCCTCAACCTCAAAGCCGTGGGCGACCAATCGGTCTTCGTGACGGATGCGGTGTCCAGCGTGATCCGTGAAGGCCTCATCGCCGCGGCCCTGACCGGCTTGCTGATCCTGATCTTCCTCGGCAGCTGGCGCTCGACGCTGATCATCACCGTCTCCATCCCGCTGGCCATCCTGGCATCGCTGACGACGCTGTCGGTCCTTGGCGAGACGATCAACGTCATGACCATGGGCGGGCTGGCGCTCGCCGTCGGCATCCTCGTCGACGACGCGACGGTCACCATCGAAAACATCAACTTCCACTTGGAGCAAGGCAAGGAGATCGAGCCGGCGATCATGGATGGCGCGCGGCAGATCGTGGTCCCGGCGACCGTGTCGCTGCTGTGCATCTGCATCGTGTTCGTGCCGATGTTCAGCCTCAGCGGCGTCGCGGGCTTCCTGTTCCGCCCACTGGCCGAAGCCGTCGTGTTCGCGATGATCGCCTCCTACATCTTGTCGCGTACGCTGGTGCCGACGATGGCCGCCTTCCTTTTGCGCAACCAGACGCACGAGCATACCGAGGCAGGCCACGCTCCCCCACCGACCCGCAACCCCCTCAAAAAGTTCCAGCGCGGCTTCGAGCGGAACTTCGAGCGGGTGCGTGGCGGCTACCGCACCCTGCTCGTCTCGGCGATGGAGCATCGGATGCTCTTCGTCGCTGGCTTTCTCGGGGTAGTGCTGCTATCCTTCGGCTTGACACCGTTTCTTGGGCGAAACTTCTTTCCATCGGTGGATGCCGGGCAAATCAAGCTGCACGTGCGGGCGCAGACAGGCACCCGCATCGAGGAGACTTCGCGCCTGGTCGGCGACGTTGAGGAAGCGATCCGTAAAGTTATCCCATCAGACCAGCTCGACACCGTGGTGGACAACATCGGGCTGCCAGTCAGCGGCATCAACATGGCTTACAACAACTCCGGGACGATCGGAGTGGAGGACGCGGACATCCTGCTATCATTGAAGCCGGACTTGCCCGCCGCTGGCTACATCGACACGCTGCGCGAGCGGCTTCCTCGGATGTTCCCGACTGCGACCTTCTCCTTCCTGCCCGCCGATATCGTGACGCAAATCCTGAACTTCGGCTTGCCGTCGCCCGTGGACATCCAGGTGATCGGCAACAAGATCGAGGAGAACCGGGCCTACGCGAACAAGCTGCTGGAGCGCATCAGCCGGGTGCCAGGTGTCGCCGACCCCCGGGTGCAGCAGCAATTCAACCAACCGACCCTGAACGTGGCGGTCAATCGCTCTTTCGCCAACCAAGTCGGGCTGACCGAGCGCAACGCGGCGACGACCATGCTCGACTCACTGGCCGGCAGCATCCAGACCGCGCCCACCTTCTGGCTGAACCCGCGCAACGGCGTGTCGTACCCGATCGTGGTCCAGATGCCGCAATATTACATCGACACGCTGGACGAGCTCAAGAACATGCCGATCACCGGACCCGGTGGCTCGCAGCTTCTGGGCGGCATCGCGGACATCACCCGCACGCCGACCGATGCGGTCGTGTCGCACTACAACGTGCAGCCGGTGATCGACATCTACGCCACCACGCACGGCCGCGACTTGGGCGCGGTGGCCGCTGACATCCAGTCGATCCTCAACGACACGGCGAAAGAGGTGCCGGTGGGCTCCTCGGTGGTGCTGCGCGGGCAGGTCACGACGATGACCAGCGCCTATAGCCAGCTGTTTACCGGCTTGGCCTTCGCCATCGTGCTGATCTACCTGCTGATCGTGGTGAACTTCCAGTCCTGGCTGGACCCGTTCGTCATCATCACCGGGTTGCCGGCAGCCCTGGCGGGCATCGTGTGGATGTTGTTCATCACCCACACCACCCTGTCGGTTCCTGCGCTGACTGGCGCGATCATGTGCATGGGCGTGGCGACGGCCAACTCCATCCTCGTGGTCAGCTTCGCCCGGGAGCAGATGGCGGACGGGGCGGACGCCCTGACGGCGGCGATCGAATCGGGCTTCGGCCGCTTCCGTCCCGTACTGATGACGGCGCTCGCCATGATCATCGGCATGCTGCCGACAGCCCTGAGCGCCGAGCAGAACGCACCGCTGGGACGAGCGGTGATCGGTGGGCTGCTCTGCGCCACGTCGGCCACGTTGTTCTTCGTCCCCGTGGTGTTCAGCATCGTGCATGGACGACGCAAGGCGGTTGCGACAAATACAGCATCGGCCCACACGCAACCCTCTCACGCCTAGCAGTTCGGAGCCACCGATGTCTGATCAAACGCCAAAGAAGAAGCGATCTTGGACCCTGCGGATCGTGGGTCTGGTCGCCCTTGTCGGGGCCCTGGCAATCGCAGCCTTCGGGATTTTCGGGCGCCAGGAGAGCGACGCCAAGCTCGCCAAATGGACCGACGCCCAAGCGGTGCTCTCGGTGAGCGTGGTCCAGCCCAAGCGAGGGTCGGCCAGCCAGGAGATCGTGTTGCCCGGCGATATCCAGGCCTGGAACCAAGCGCCCTTGTATGCACGGGTGAACGGCTACCTTAAATCCTGGAAGAAGGACATTGGTGCGCTGGTGAAGACGGGCGACGTCCTGGGCTCGATCGAAGCGCCGGATTTGGACCAGCAACTCGATCAGGCCCGCGCCAAGCTCGCCAGCACGCAGGCCGACGCCAACCTCGCCAGGCTTACCTCGAAGCGGTGGAAGGGGCTGCTTGGCAGCAACTCCGTGTCGCAGCAGACCGCCGACGAGAAGGCGGGGGACGCCGAAGCGAAAGAGTCGCTGGTGACGGCCGCCCAAGCCGACGTGAAGCGGCTGGAGGCGCTGGAAAGCTTCAAGCGGCTGGTCGCGCCTTTCGACGGCGTCGTCACCGCACGCAACACGGACATCGGCGATCTCATCACCGTCGGGACGGGAGGCCGTCCCCTGTTCACCGTGTCCGACATTCACGACGTGCGGATTTACGTGCGTGTGCCGCAGGTTTACGCCGCCGACCTACAGGTCGGCATGGAAGCCGATCTGAAGCTCATGCAGTACCTCGGGCAGACGTTCGCCGCCAAGCTGCTGACGACCTCCAACGCCATCACCGAGGAGTCGAGGACGGTGCTGGTGCAGCTCGTCGCCGACAATCCTGACGGTAAATTGTGGCCGGGCTCTTTCGTCGAGGTGCACTTCAAGCTGCCGGCCAATGCCGACATCCTGACGCTGCCCACCAGTGCGCTCCTGTTCCGCAAAAACGGAATGGAGGTTGCGACCGTTGGTCCGGATAGCAAGGTCGTCGTCAAGCCGATCAAGATAGCGCGCGACTTGGGCACCGAAGTCGAGGTCAGCTCGGGTGTCTCGTTGAGTGACAAGGTCATCGACAGTCCGTCCGACACGATCGGGCAGGGCATGGTGGTAAAGGTCGATAACCCAGGCGCCACCTCGAAAGGCTCCGACGCTCAGGTGGCTGCCAGCAATGGGACGCCGCGGTGAGGCTGGCTGGCTTTCTCGTCATCACGGCAGGGATCATTGCACAAGCCGGATGCGATCTAGCGCCTGCCTACAAGGTGCCGCTGGTCAGCGTGCCCGTGGATTATAAGGAAGCTGGGCGCTGGCAGGCGGCCAAGCCAGCCGATACGTTGCCGCGGAACGCGTGGTGGTCGATGTACCGCGATGCGACATTGGATGGGTTGGAGGATCGGATCGACTCCGGCAGCCCGGATCTGGCAGCCGCGTTGTCCGTGTTCGACCGGGCGCAGGCAATCTCCCAGGAAGCCGAAGCGGGGCTGTTTCCAATCCTCAGCGTTGGCGGCCATGTATCAACCAACCGGCAGTCTGACAGGCGCCCCCTCAGAAGGCCGGGCCAGCCGAACCAGTACCTCGACAATGAGATAACGGCGCAAGCTGATTATGAGTTGGACGTTTGGGAGCGCGTCGCCAATACCATCAAGGCAGGCAAGGCCGCCGCCCAGGCGAGTGCGGCAGATCTCGAAACCACTCGGCTGAGCCTCCACGCCGAATTGGCGAGCGACTATCTGACGATGCGTGGGTTGGACGCGGAGATCGGTCTGCTGCGCACGACGGTGCGGGATTATACCACGGCCTTGAACCTGGTGAAAAATCGGTTGGCCGGGAAGATCGCCTCGGAACTGGATGTCACCCGGGCGCAAACGCAGCTTTCCTTCGCGCAGGCGCAGGAGTCGGATACCATATCCCGCCGAGCGCTGTTGGAGCATGCGATTGCGGTGCTGGTGGGCGTGCCACCGGCGGACATGACTATTCCCATAGCGGTGGCGCCCAGCCCGGTTCCCGTGGTCAAGACCGGCCTCCCGTCGACGTTGCTGCAGCGCCGGCCGGACGTCGCCTCTGCCGAACGCATCATGGCGGCGGCGAACGCGACGATCGGAGTGGCGAAGGCGGCGTTCTATCCCACGATCTCGCTTAACCTGCTGTATGGTTTCCAGGATACCGGCTTCGGCGTGTTCAACCTGCCGAACGACCTGTGGGCGGTTGGACCCGGCTTCGTGTTGCCGTTGTTCGAGGGCGGCTTGCGCCGGGCCCAAGAGGCTGCGGCGTATGCCGCCTATCAGCTCGCGGTGGCGACTTACCGGCAGGCGGTGCTGAACGCCTTCCAACAAGTGGAGGATAGCCTTTCAACGCTGCGATACTTGGGCGAGGAGGAAAAGTTCGAGGATGCCGCCGTGGCCGCTGCCAAGCAGACGGTATCGATGTCGATGTCCCTCTACACGGACGGCGCCATCAGCTACCTCGAAGTCGTCACCGCGCAAGAATCGGAGTTGCAGGCCGAGCAGGCCGCAATCAGCCTGCACACGCGCCGGATGGACGCAAGCGTCAACCTCATCAGCGCATTGGGCGGGGGTTGGAACGTCAAGGATCTGCCGACGTTCGGCAGTTGATGCGGTGAGGGGAACGGGACGCGCCCTCACGTTCAAACTCGCATGCTGGAGCCGGGTGATTAGCTAGGCGCCAGCGGGATCCAGCAACGCGTCCACGGTCCGGGCCAAGCTGGGGCGCCAGGCGGGCATCCGCACGCCGAACACGTCGGCAAGCTTGGTGCAGTCAAGCCGCGAGTCCGCCGGGCGGCGGGCTGGCGTGGGCCAATCGGCGGTCGCGATGGCTTGCACGGTTGGAACGTAGCGGCCATGCCGTGCGGCATCTTCGAGGGCGGCGGTAGCCAAGCCGTGCCACGTCGTCCAGCCCTCTCCGGCGGCATGGAAAACACCGCTGAAACCCGGCTGCCATTCCGTCCGCAGCCGCGAAGCGATTGCCAGGATGGCATCGGCTAGATCTTCTGCCATCGTGGGACAACCTTTCTGGTCGCCGACGACACGCAAGATGTCGGTTTTCTGGGCCGCGTTCAAAATCGTGCGGACAAAGTTCTTGCCGACCGCGGCATAGACCCAGGACGTCCGCAACACGACCGTGCGATCCCAGGTTTCGAGCGCCGCTCGTTCACCGGCCAGCTTGCTCGCCCCATAGACGCCGGTCGGGTTCGTGGCGTCGGCTTCGTCGTACGGCGTGCCCTTGCTGCCATCGAACACATAATCGGTGCTGACCTGGATCAGCGGGATGCGCGCGTCCCGGCACAGTGCGGCAAGCGTGGCCGGGCCGTCGCGATTGGCCCGCATCGCGGCGTCGACGTTGGTTTCGGCGGCGTCCACCCCCGTCCACGCGGCCGCGTTGATCACGAGGCTAGGCTGCACCGACCAGAACGTGTCGGCGATGGTGGCAGGACGATCGAAGTCGAAGCTGGGCCGGCCGACACGCGTCACCTCGCCGGGCGCATGGGCGGCCAGGCTGCTTGCCAGCTGCCCCGCGCCGCCTGTGACGAGAAGCGTCATAGTGGGAACAACGCTCCAACGTCCCCCCAGCGGGGCAGCAGCTTGTCTTTGGCAGACAGCACCACCTCACCCGTCAGCCGCCAAGGGATTGCGAGATCGGGATCGTCCCAGATCACCCCACGTTCGGACGCGCTGTCGTAGTAGCCGGTTGTTTTGTAGATCACTTCCGTATCGGGAAGCAGCGTGCAAAACCCATGAAGGAAGCCGGGCGGAATCCAAATCTGCTGCCAATTTTCCGCGCTGAGTTCGGCCGATGCGTGCTGGCCGAACGTGGGCGAACCCTGGCGCGCATCGACCGCCACATCCCATATCGCACCGCTCACGACGCGGATCAGCTTGCCTTGGGCGTGGGGGTCAAGCTGGCAGTGCAAACCCCGGAGCACTCCCGCCGGACCCGATTTGCTGTGATTATCCTGGACGAACGGCAGCGTGATCCCAGCGGCCACCATCCGCGTGCTGACGAAGGTTTCCGAGAAAAACCCGCGGGAGTCGCCGAAACGCTCGGGTGTCAGCAGCAGCACATCCGGAATGGCAAGGCGTTCCACCCTCACGCGTGCACTCCGTCAGCCAGTTCGCCCAGCAATCGTCCCAACTCGGTCTTGCGCAGCGAGGCCGCCAAGTCGCGCAGGGCGTTCAGGTCGATGTAGCCCATGCGGAACGCAACTTCTTCCGGACAGCCCACGAGCATTCCCTGGCGCGACTGGATGGTCTGCACGAAGGTTGCCGCCTGCAACAGGCTGTCCGGCGTTCCCGCGTCCAACCAGGCGCAGCCTCGCCCCAGCCGCTCGACATTCAGCAGGCCCTCCTCAAGGTACATGCGGTTGACGTCCGTGATCTCAAGCTCGCCGCGGTTCGATGGCCGGATGCGGCGGGCGATCTCCGTCACGCGCCCGTCGTAGAAGTACAACCCGGTGACGGCCCAGTTGGATCGCGGAACCGCAGGCTTTTCCACGATCTCCGTCGCCCGGCCGTCTCCGTCGAAGCAGACCACGCCGTACCGCTCGGGATCGCTGACCTGATAGGCGAATACCGTGGCGCCTCCGGTCCGGCCAGCGGCTTTCTGAAAGACCGCGCTGAGATGGTCGCCGAAGATCATGTTGTCGCCCAGGACCAGGGCGCAGGCCTCTCCGGCAAGCCAGTCTTCCCCGATCAGGAACGCCTGCGCGATGCCGTCGGGCTTGGGCTGTTCCGCGTAGCTGAACCGCAGCCCCAGCCTCGATCCATTCCCGAACAGGCGGCGGAACTGCGGCAGGTCCTGCGGAGTGGAAATGATCAGGATGTCCTGGATGCCCGCCAGCATCAAAATCGACAGTGGATAGTAGGCCATCGGCTTGTCGTACACCGGCAGCAGCTGCTTGGACGTCGCCAAGGTGACCGGATGCAGGCGCGTGCCGGAACCCCCGGCGAGCAGGATACCCTTCATGCCGCCGTCCCGAGTCGTTGGCCAGCATAGCGCCCGGTCCGGATTCGCTCCCACCAGGCGCGGTTGTCCACATACCACTGCACCGTCTTGCGCAAACCGGCATCGAAGCCGTGCGGAGCGCGCCAATCGAGAGCCGCCTCCGCACGCGCCGGGTCGATCTCGTAGCGGAAATCGTGGCCAGGGCGGTCGGCCACAAAATGGATCAGGCGGTCGCGGGGGCCGGCCGGGTCCGGAACCGCCGCGTCCAGCGCAGCGCAGATCGCGCGAACGACCTGGAGGTTGCTGCGGGGCTGCCGGGCGCCAATGGCGAGCGTGCCGCCG
>JAABUJ010006250.1_pt1 | contig 11596 bp, 8 predicted proteins | sample 5559131 | NCBI WGS metagenome assembly JAABUJ01 (sample SAMN10711875, study PRJNA513366) | rock metagenome | isolation source: Antarctica rocks | place: Antarctica: Victoria Land, Mt New Zealand nord | collected 2016-01-07 | reverse complement strand
CCGTGCAGCGGGCGGACACTATGCTCGTCGCGTTGAGCCTCGTCACGTCGCTGTGCTTGTTCCTGATCGTCGTCGCGACGCTGGGCCTGGCGACCGCCTGGGACGCCGACGCGCTCACGACGTACGGCGCCGCGCTCGGTCTCGGCGAGGTGGCGTGTGCGACCCGCTGGTTTTACGCGACGGAGGGCGACCGGCTGGTGGACCAGCCGGTGGCGCCCCGGATCGTCTGGCGCGGCGCGGCGCGGCATCTCGCCTCGGCGACCCTGTATGTCCTCGGCGCCAACGTGGCCTCCCTCGCCCTGTCGCCGCGCCTGGCCCTTATCGCGGCGGGCGGCGCCGTTGCCTTCGCCGCCGCCTGTCTGGGTCAGCCGTAGCGCCAGGGACGCAGCGAGCGACCTGTACGATGCCGACGAGGTTGAGGCAGCGACAGGTGCTAGCCCCCGCCGTGAGCTCGCCCAAAAGTACAAGGTTTGGGCGTAGGCTCGTTGGAGGGCCAGGAGCGCCGCACTAGCGCCACGATCTGCGGCCCCTGGATGGGCTCGTCGCACCACGCCGGACGGCGCTGTGGCGCTCCCAGGAGGGCTAGCGGTGGCCGTCCAGGCGAGGCCGCACGACGCGCAGGACGGCGAGGATGAGCAGGACGGCGAGGGCCACGTACGCGCCGACGAGGGCGGCGGCGAGGAGCGCGGCCACGACATGGAGGGTGGGCGCGGAGGCAGGGGCGAGCGGGGCGAGGAGGGCGGCGACGGGGCCGGTGAGGGCGCAGAGCACGAGGGCGTAGAGGCAGAGCGTCCAGACGTGTGCACGGCCTTGATTGTCATTCATGTGTCGCCTCCTGCGGTCTGTCTCCTGTACATATCCTCCGGCATGCGCCCCCTCACGGCTCATGGGATGCCAGCGAGGATGCCCGCACGGACGGGCTCATCCGCGAGCGGGTCGGGTACGGCATCCGGTCGCCAGAGGGGCGTCGGGACGATACCCGGCTCCACCACGTCGAGGCCCTCGAACAGCGCCGCGATCTGTGCGCGCGACCGCGCGATTGCCGGGTTGCTGGAACGACGGTAGATCGCCTCGAAGTGCGCGATCACGTCGGCCGGCAGCCCGTCGAGCGTCCCGTGCGAGAGGACGATGTAGCTCCCCGGCGCGAGGGCCTCCCGGAAGGCGCCAACCGCGCGGCGCGCCTCGTCGTCGTCACGGATGAAATGCAGGACCGCCACCAGCAACAGCCCGATCGGCCGGCGGAGGTCGAGCAGACGGCGCGCCGTGGGGTGGCCCAGGATCGCTGCCGGGTCGCGCAGGTCGGCCTCGATCACGGCGACGGTGCGTGCGCCCGCCCCCTCCTCCACCAGGAGTTCCCGGCTGTAGCGGACGGCGACGGGGTCGTTGTCCACATAGACGACGCGCGCGCGCGGGTTGGCCCGCCGCGCGATCTCGTGGACGTTGCCGATGGTGGGCAGGCCGGAGCCGATGTCGAGGAATTGGGTGATACCCTGGCCGGCCAGGTAGGCGACGGCACGGCGCAGGAAGGCGCGGTTGGCGCGCGCGGCCAGGGCGGCGTCGGGATAGTTGTCGAGGACGTGTTCGGCGGCGGCGCGATCGACCGTAAAGTTCTGCGCGCCGCCGAGGAGGTAGTCGTAGATGCGCGCCGCGTTGGGGCGATCCAACTCCTCGCCCTGGCCGTCGGTCATCGGCGCCCCCTCTCCGCATCCCTGCCCCCGTTCCCATGCGCGGCGGCGCGGCGCGGCGCGGGCGCGGACGCCAGCCCCGCAGGGCGCGCGAACACGAAGCGCAGCGTGGTCACGGTGAGGGCCACCAAGGACACGAGCGCGCTCAGGCGCGCTTCCCACGTCTGCGGCGTGCGGAACAGGTGGCGCACCAGGCGCCCCTTGAGCGGCAGGACGACGAGCAGCACGACAAACCGCCGGGGGCGCAGACGCCGGCGCAGCCAACGCCGGGCGCGGGCGCGGGGCGTATCCCACAGGAATGCATCGGGGTCAGCGCCCACGTCGCCCCGGCCGGCGCCGGCGTGGAGCAGGCGCCCGACCTCGTGGGAGGTGGCGATCCAGGCACGGCACGCCGCGCAGCCGGCGGTGAGGTGCGCCGCCACGACCGCCGCCCGCTCCGGGGCCAGCGTCCCCTCGTCGTAGGCTTGCAGTTCGTCCAGCGTGAAGTCGTGCGCCGTGGCCAGCGTGGCCTCCCGCATCGTGTCCCCCTTTTCTTGCTCAGCGACGTATTCTTTCTCAGCTACTTATCAGCATAGCGCCTCCGGAACTCCGCGCGGGCGCGCGTCAGGCGCTTCTGGGCGGCGTCCTCGCTGATGCCGAGCCAGGCGGCGATCTCGGGGATTGTGTAGCCCCGGTCGTCGTGCAAGACCAACACCACGCGCAGCGCGCGGCTCAACTCCGCAGCGGCTTCGCGGATCAGCACGCGCGCGAGAGGGTCCGCAGCGCGCGGCAGATGGTGGCGCAGCCGGTCAAGCGCCGCTTGCCGTCGCCCCCGCTGACGGATGTCTTTGAGCAGGCGGTTTGGACCTGATCACATCACAGGTAGCGCCTGCGGGAAGCTGACCTTAGGCCTTTTTCTACAAGTTAAGGACTTTAAGCCGTTGTCAAGGGTCTTTTTGCAGCTTTTGGGCCAAACAAGCGCCTATCACGTTGCGCAAACGCATGGGGTGCATGGTGAAGCGACAGCCTTGTGCGGGAGTAATGAGCGCGTGGAAGCACTGCGTACCTGCCGCTACGCTCCCTTTGCCACCCTGAGCGACGGAAATGTGGGTACTTGACATTTGGCTCGGAACCTTAACTTGTAGGCAATAACCTTAGGCATAACATGTGAAAAAATATACAGGGGCATATCCGGATCGCTCAGGATATGCGGGCATATATTAAGCATAGAGGCGCTGAACGGACGCATTGTCAAAGGACGAGGTCCGTTATGAGATGGGGATGCCCTTCCCGCAGGCGCTACCTGTGATGTGATCAGGTCCACAGGCGGTTGATGGTGATGCGGCGCAGCCACGGATAGAACCCCTCGGGATCGCGTAAGTCGGCGATCTCGTCGTACGCCGCGTCGATGGCGTCCTGGGCGAGGTCGGCGGCGCGGGCGGGGTTCCCCATATCGCGCAAGGTCGCTTCGAGCCGGGCGCGGTAGCGCGCCACGAGGCGCAGGAAGGCGTCGCCGTCGCCAGTCTGGGCGGCGGCGATGAGCGTGCGGTCCGGCGTCTCGTCCTCGCCGTGCGTGGTCATCATCGACCGGTCGTCCTCGCGTGCAGGCCATGGTGGGGATGCCTGCTCCTACTATAGGCCGTGCGGACATAACGCGCAAAAAACAAGGTGTATGTCTCTAAAATGCATGTCCAAAAAGCACGTCCTGCGGGACCAATACAGTAAGGGACATGCAGCGGAGCCCTCGACGCGGAGGACGTCGCTCCACCCGCTGCGAGAAAGACGAGACCCATGCACACGCAGACCATGACGACGATCCTGCTGATCAGTTCGCCGCATCTTAATTGGGAACGCCTGCGGGCGCTGCTCGACAAGCAGCGCCACGCACAAGTCGTCGGGGAGGGCCACCGGCACGACGAGGCCGTGTGCGTCGCCGCCGCCGAGCAGCCCGACGTCATCATCGCCGGCTCGGACATCCCTGGCACCCCTATCATTCCGCTCGTCCAGGAGTTGCGCGCGGCCAGCCCCGCGAGTCGGATCGTCGTGGTGGGCAAGTTGCTGGACGCCATGTGTCACATCCAACTCACGGACCTGGGCGTGCGCGGATTCCTCTTGTGGAAGGACGTGACCGAGGAGACATTGTGGCATCTCCTGGAGATCGTGCAGCACGACGTGTGCGTGGAGAGCACGGCGGCAGTGGAACGGCGTGGCGCGACGGATCGCCGGCGCGGGCGGCGGATGAGCGATATGGTGCTGACGGATGAGGAGCGGGCTGTGCTCAGAGGCCTGGGAGTGGGGTTGGCTCCAGAAGAGATCGCGGACGAATTGTCCATGAGCGAGTCGACAGTCAAGCGCATGATCGCGGCGCTTCGCATCAAGTTCGGTGTGTGCTCGACCAACGCGCTATGCATGCAGGCGGGCCGTCTCGGCTTCTAGCCGTTTGTCGGAGAGCCCTACTCGGCGACCGAAACGTGACCCTAGAAGGTCAGAGCGATGAGCCGATCGAGTCAAAATTGACCGAAAACGTGCGCTAATAGTTGACCGAAAATATGGGACAGCCGGGCGTACTGCGCTGTATCGTTGATCCAAGATGGCCCGATCGGGGGCACGCATCCGTGGGGGACGGTCCCGATCGGGCACGATGGCGGGGCAACGGGGAGCCAGGGGAGGGTAGGGCGATGCGTGTGCGGGTGCAAGCGAGTGGGATGGTGCGGCTCCTAGTCATGTGCGGGCTGATCGCGGAGCTGGCGCTCGCGCAGGCGGCGCCGGCTTCGGCCGCGGCGGCGCCTCGCGGTGCGACGCACGCGGTCCGGGCAGCCATCGGACAGGTCGATGGGACCGCGGCGGCCACGCATGGAGGTGCCGGGGGCACGGCGACCACGACGGGTACGACGGGGACGGGGCAGCCCTCCGCCCCCCTCCCGGTGCGGTTCGAGCCCAATCAGGGGCAAACCGACCCGCGGGTGCTGTTCCTCGCCCATGGCCGCGGCTACACCCTGTTCCTGACGGCGCGCGCGGCGGTGCTCACGCTGGCGCAGGAGCGACCGCTCACGAGCATGCCCACGCTCACGGCCACGCCCGCGCTCACGGCCGCCGTGGTGCAGCTGTGGTACCCCGGCGCGAACGCCTCCGTGCCGGTGGACGCGCAAGACCCGTTGCCCGGCGCCACCAACTACCTCCGGGGCAACGACCCGGCGGGCTGGCACACCGGCATCCCTGGCGACGGGCGCGTGACGTACCACGGCCTCTACCCCGGCATCGACCTGGTGTACGACGGCCGCGGCGGCCACCTGGAGACCAGCTACGTGGTCGCCCCCGGCGCCGACCCCTCCCTGATCACCCTGGCCATGAGCGGGACGCGCGGCCTGCGCCTGGACGCCGGGGGCGGCCTCGCGCTCGCCACCGCGGCCGGCGACCTCCGCCAGAGCGCCCCCGTCGCCTACCAGGACGCGGGCGGCCCGCGCCGCGCCGTACCGGTGCGGTACGGGCTCGACGGCGCGGGCCATGTCACCTTCACGCTGGGCCACTACGACGCCAGCCAGCCGCTGGTGATCGACCCGGTGCTCTCCTACAGCACCTACCTGGGAGGGACGGGCAGCGACAAGGGCACGGCCATCGCCGTGGACGCCACGGGGGCGGCCTACGTGACCGGCAACACGACCTCGCCCAACTTCCCGACGCGGCAGGCGCTGCAAAACGGCTACGGCGGCGGCTACAGCGGCGACGCCTTCGTCACCAAGCTCACGCCGGGCGGCAGCGCCCTGGTCTACTCCACCTACCTCGGCGGCAGCGGCGACGACACCGGGAGCGGCATCGCGGTGGACGCGGCGGGCGACGCCTACGTCGCGGGGACCACCGCCTCGACCGACTTCCCGACCAAGAACGCGCTGCAGGCGGCCAACGCGGGCGGGCGCGACGCCTTCGTGGCCAAGCTCAGCCCGAGCGGGTCGGCCCTGCTCTGGAGCACCTACCTGGGCGGCAATAGCGACGACTGGGGCAACGCGATCGCCCTGGACGCGGCCGGCGACCCCGTGGTCGTGGGCACGACGGGCTCGACCACTTTCCCGACCAAGAACGCGCTGCAAGGCAGCCCCAAGAATGGGCGCGACGCCTTCGTCACCAAGCTCGCGGCCGACGGGAGCGCGCTGCTCTGGAGCACCTACTACGGGGGCAGCGGCGACGACTACGGCAACGGGGTGGCGCTCGATCCGCGCGGGACCGTCTACCTGGCGGGGCAGACCGCCTCGGCGGACTTCCCGCTCAAGAACGCGGTCCAGGCCCGTCTCGGCGGGGGCTACAACGGCGACGCGTTCGTGGCCGCGCTCAGCGCCGACGGGAGCGCCAGCGTCTATAGTACGTACCTGGGCGGGAGCGCCAACGACACGGCCACGGCCATCGCGGCGGACGCCACGGGGGCGGCCTACGTGACCGGCGCTACCACCTCGCCCGACTTCCCGACCAAGAACGCGCTGCAACCCGGCTTCGGCGGGGGCTACAAGGGCGACGCCTTCGTGAGCAAGGTGAGCCCCGGCGGGGGGAGCCTGGTCTGGAGCACCTACCTGGGCGGCAACGGCGACGATTACGGCAACGGCATCGCGCTGGACAGCCAGGACAACGTCTACGTGACCGGGAACACGGGCTCGCCCAACTTCCCGCTGGCCAGCCCGGCACAGTCGACCTATACGGGCAGTGGGCCGGGTTGCTACAGCACCCCGTGCGGCGACGCCTTCGTGAGCAAGCTCAGCGCCGACGGGGCGGCGCTGAGCTACAGCACCTACCTGGGCGGGAGCAGCGCCACGGTGGGCCTGGGCATCGCGGTGGACGTGACGGGGACGGCCTACGCGACGGGGTACACCTACGCGCCCGACTTCCCGACCACGGCGGGGGCGGCGCAGGGGCTCTCCGGCGGGGGCAGCGGCCAGAGCGACGCCTTCGTGACCGCGTTCCTCGGGCTCGGCAGCGGCGACGTGCCCTGGCACCCGCACAGCGGCGGCCCCGGCGCGATCGGCGGGGGCGTGGACGTGCGCGTGGACCTGGCCGACGGGCACGTCGACGTGGGCCTGGCGGGGCTGTCCATCCCCGGTCGCGGGCCGGACCTCACGGTCAACCGCACCTGGGACAGCGCGCTCGCGCAGGGGGGGACGAGCGGCCTCAGCTCCAGCCTGACGCCCACGATGGGCGGCGCGCTCCAGGGGACGGTGGTGTACACCGACGGCGTGGGGACGGTCTGGGCGTTTCCGTACACGGGCAGCGCCACGGCGACGCCGCCCTATACCGCGTATCGCACGCCGGCGGGCCAGCCGTGGCAGCTCGCGACCTCGACCGCGGGCTACACGCTGACCAACTTTCTGACGAGCGAGGTGTGGAGCTTCGACGCGCAGGGCCGGCTCCAGTCCGACACCGATAGTTACGGCAACCGCAACAGCATGAGCTACGGCGCGGGGAGCCCGACCAGCCCGAGCAGCGCGGGCAACAGCGGGGGCCGCGCCCTCACGCTGGGGTACACGACGGGGCAACTCACCGCGGTGCAGAGCCCGGCGTGGGCGAGCAGCGGGGGAGCGCAGGGGCAGCAGGTGACCTACGGATACAACGGCGCGGGGCAGCTCACGGGCATGACGCGGGGGGCCGGCTCGACCGACGCGGTGACGACGACGTTGGGGTATAGTGGGACGCTGTTGACCCGTATCACGACGCCATCCGGCCGCGCCTGGGGCCTGGGCTACGACGCGGCGGGGCGCGTGGTCGCACTGACGAGCCCGGTGGCGGGGACGGCGGGGCAGCCCGGCTATACGCCGGCGTACACGACCGGGTACAGCTATAGCGTCGGGCAGACGGTGGTGGTCCAGGGGGTGGGCACGAGCGCGGCGCTCACGACGACGCACACGCTCGACGGGCAGGGCCAGCCGATCACCGTCACGGACGGGCTGGGCCACAGCAGCGGGGCGACGTACGACGCCGACCACAACGTGCTCACAAGCGCCGACGCCAACGGCCACACGACGACCAACACATACCAATACATCGGGCCGAACGGGTACAGCGGGCCGCTCGACCTCAACGCCCGATCGGGCAGGTGATCGAAGAGGACCAACCGGCCATCCAGCCCTACGTGCCGGGCAACAGCCCGGTCACGCCGGTGATCACGCACACCTACGACCCGACGACGCACGACCTCGTGGCGACCAAACTGCCCGAGGGCGGCCTGACCCTGTACAGCTACGACGGGCATCACAGCGTCGTGGGGACGGCCGCGCAGACCACCTGCGCCAGCTGCGCGACGACGTGGCAGGGCACGATCGACGGCTACGACCAATACGGCGAGCGCACCAGTACGACAGATGGGCGCGGGGTAAACGCGGCGAACGGCGCTCCGACGCTTAACGGCCAGGCCAACGCCTACACCAGCCACATGGGCTACGACACGCAAGGCGACCTGACGAGCGAGAGCACGCCGCCGATCACCGCGACGCTGGGCGGCGTCACCCGGACGGCGACCGCCGTGACGACGAGTTACACCTACGACGGCGACGGCAACCGCCAGACGCTGGTCTCGGCCAACGGCAATACGACGACGTACGGGTACGACCACCTGGCGCGTCCGGTCACGACGACGCTGCCGCTGATCACGCTCTACAACAACACGACGACGCAGCCGGTGCAGACGACCGGCTACGACGCCGACGGCAACGTGGCGCGCACGACCGACGCCCTCGGCGCCGTCACAACGAGCAGTTATGATCCCCTGGGGCGCTTGGTGGCCCAGACCAACCCCGTCAGTGGCACGACCATTGTGACCTATACGGCGGGAGAGGAAACGGCGACGAAGGACCCTCAGGGAAATGTGTCCACATACAGCTACGATTCCGCAGGACGAACGATCATCGCCACTAGTCCCGTTACTGGTGTCGCAACTTACGGCTATGATGCGGTGGGTAATACCACGGCCGTGACGACGAGCGACCGGGGCAGCGGCGCCGTAACCACCTTGGAGGTGATGGGCTACAACGCGCTCAACCGTGTGATCACCGACACGGTGGTGACGAACACGGCAACAGGCATAACAGGGCCGGCGCTCACGACGCTGACGGCCTACGATCAAGACGGTAACATCGCGCAAACAGTGCGTCCCAATGGCGACGTTGTCTACGACGCGTACGACGCGGCCGACCGGCTCGCCAACGTCGAAATCGACGCAGCCCCCATCTCGAAGAGTGGGGCCGCGACACATGCCAAATACGAATCGTACAGCTACGACGCCGCAGGTAACGTGGCGGTGTTCGCCGATTCCGACAACCGTACAATAATCGCTCAGTATGATGGGAGCAATCGCATCGTGCAGGGTGTCGCTACGTCAAGCGACGTCATGGGGACGACAGCTATCACAACGACGATAGGATACGACCCTAACGGTAATACTGTCAATGCCACGACGGCGACGCAGAGGCCGTCAGGGGCGGTCGAAACCCACGCGGTTTCAGGTGTCTACAATGCGGCGGACTGGAAGACGGGGACAAGTGACGACGGACAGACCACGAGCTATGGTTACGACTCAGCAGGTCAGGTTCGTAGTGAGACGAGTGGCGATGGGTTGACCTCGGCCATGGCGGCCTATGACCCTGAAGGGCGTATCACCTCGATTAGCGAGAACGCGGGCGGGTCGGGGCCGTACACGAGCCAGTACACCTACAACGCGAACGACCTGCGACAAATGTCAACATACCCTGGAGGTGTGCGGGAAACGGCGGGCTACGACCCCAACAATGAGCTGACGAGCCTTGTGGCGTCAGGGCCAAATATGGGTAGCATAACTACCACTTTGAATACGACGTACGGCTATGGCTATAACGCGGCTGGCTGGACGACGAGTATGACTACGATCTCGGGGACGGACACGCTTACGCACGACGGGGCGGGGCGGCTGACGAGCGACTGCGGACCGCAGGTGGAGGTGCGCAACACCGGCGACCACTGCTATCGCTGGACCTACGACGCCAACGGTAACGTCACTTCCCAGGTCGCTGACAACGGCGCGACCGAGGTCTACGCCTACAGCCCGACGCAACCCAATGAGGTGACGCAGGCCACCTTCCAGCAAGCCAACGCGCCGGTGAGCGACCAGTACAAGAACGTTACCACCTTCTACGGCTACGACGGGAACGGCGATACCACGGCGATCACGTCGCCGGTCAACGGGGCCTACACCGACACGGCGGCCATCAACGACCACTTGCAGTACGACGCCGAGCAGCGGCCGATCGCCATCACGCACCTGGCGGGTGGCGTGCCCATCACCATCTCGCTCGGGTACAACGCCGACGGGCTGCGGGCACGTTACACCGTCGTCATGAGCGGGACGGTGATCAATGACGAGCGCTTCCAGTACCGTGACGGGCAGATCGCGCAGGTCAGCGCGATAACGGCGACGCTCAATAGCAACGGGTCGGTCAAGAGCCAGGGCGTCCCGTACACCGACACCTATATCTATGGGTCTGCCGGCGAGCCCATGGAGTTCCTGCGCCAGCAGGGCGGCGTGACCAACCGCTACTGGTATGTGCTCGACGGACAGGGCAGCGTCGTCGCCGTGACCGACGCAAGTGGGAAGGTGGTGGACCGCTACAACTACGACAGTTGGGGTGAGCAGATCGGCCGCTACCCCGAGACGGTGCCACAGCAGCTGCGCTACGCGGGCTACTGGTACGACTCAGAGGTGGAGTGGTACTGGCTGAGCGTGCGCTACTACAACCCGGAAGACCTGCGCTTCCTGCAGCCCGACCCGAGCGACTTGGACGGCGTGCACACCTACGTCTACGCCAGCGACGACCCAGCGGACATCGTCGACCCCTCTGGCTTACAAGGCGGCCAAAACAATGTCAGCCAAGACGTCATCGACCGAGCGATACAGCGCGTACTTGATACGTGGACGAGTATCGTTAAGGAGGGACAATGGGCGCCACCGGGTAAACAGCCCATTTCGTATTACCTTGGAACCCAGGCCCACATAAACATCGGAACGTACTATAGGGCACACCACCCTGGTGATGCGCTTTACCTCAACAACACCTCGATTGGTTCTATCCTGAAAGACGCGGGCCGGTCAGGCGCGGCGCTGTCCGTGGAACAGCTTGCCTCGAAGCCGGACATCCTTAATGCCACTCTCAGTGACATCTATGAGATCAAGCCGTATGGGTCTTTGGGCGCGGCGGTGAGCCAGCTCAGCGGTTACGCTGCCGCCTTTGCCAAGGTCGGCATTGCACTGAAACCTGGGCCAACGGACGATGCTGGGGTCAGTGGGATAGTCTTCGCGCCTGGTGGCTATTTTGTGTTCGTCGCCCCGGTGCCGGGGGCCATTCTGTATCGCAAGTTTAACGGTCAATATAGGCCTAGGGCGGCGACGGATAGCCCCGCTGCGGATGCTGGGGCAGCGGCGGCAGCGGCGGCAGCGGCGGCGGCACTAGCGGCTGCGGCAGCTGCAGCGGCTGCTTTAGGAGGGTTATTAGGCCATGGATCACCCCTGCCCTCGGCATGAGTAGGATAGGGCATGGCATTGAATGTTTTACTAATACTACAACGTTATTTGTCTTTTGAGGCCGTGCTATGACCTGGAAGCAGGCGTACAACCGCTCAGTTTAGCGGTGGAATCGCCCCTTTGTCTGACGGTCGCTAGGAGTGATCCTAGCGAAGTAACGTTGTAGTACTAAGCAGGTCACTAGTATAGTGGACCCAGGAGTGCGCCCTTTAACGATAGGAGGTGTTGCTCGAAAGAGCCGCACATGAGTACCGGTGTGACGGGTGAGCAGCGTGCGTTCGGTTGTGGCACAACCGGGGGTGCGAAGCCTGCTGACAACGCGTGGACTCTCCAAGCCACAACGGGGAGGGCATGCAACCCGTGCGACCTATGCTGACGCGAGGAACCCACGTTTGAAATGTCGTAA